>Ga0070714_100001582_pt1 | contig 16545 bp, 37 predicted proteins | sample LARL83metaG_FD_65450 | JGI IMG/M metagenome (GOLD analysis project Ga0070714, IMG submission 65450) | Corn, switchgrass and miscanthus rhizosphere microbial communities from Kellogg Biological Station, Michigan, USA - LAR L8-3 metaG | ecosystem: Host-associated > Plants > Roots > Rhizosphere ...
CTACATGACCGGCGATGACGTGAAGTTCGTTCAGTGGGCGGTCGGCTGCCCGGTCGATGGTGTGTACGGCCCGCAGACTAAAGCAGCCGTGCAGGTCTACCAGCGGTACCACGGGCTCGTAGCCGACGGAGTCGTCGGCCCGCGGACCCTCGCGAAACTCATCCTGGTCGCACACTGATGCACGCAAGCCTCGACGCACCGGGCACCCGGTGCGCGTTCGAGACGCACGGCTGCACCGCGCTCGTTGCCGGCCGCGGCGGGTTCGACCAGCACCATCCAGTGCCCGTCGAGCTCGGCGGCGACCCACATCAGCCGCTCATGCCTCTCTGCCCGATCCACCACAGACGGCAGCACTCACTTATCCGCTACCTCATTAAGTGCCTTGAGGCGAACACGCCACCAGACCCGAACCTGCTGCGCCGCTTCCGTCCCGCCGAACGCGACACCGCCCGTAACGCCACCCAAGCCTGGGATCGCAACGGTCGGCCAGCGATCAACGGCTGGCCGTGTCCCGCTGCCCACCTGTAGGAGCCCCCATGAAGTCGATCAGCCGTTACGCAAAGCTCGTTGTCGCTGTCGTCGGTGCCGTCGCCACCTGGGCGACCGCCACGTTCCCCAACGACACCAACGTGCAGAAGTGGGTCGGCCTCGCGCTCGCTATCGCCACGGCTGTCGGCGTATACGCAACGCCGAACCAGCCGCCAGCAGGCGTTCCTGCCGACCCGACTATGAGCGAGCAGGGGCAGGCCGGATACGCCAACGGGCTCGCCATCTTGGCCGTTCTAGTGCTGCTGATCGCTCTGATCGGCGGGTTCACCGCTACCCACGTTCTGTTCTGGCTGGTGATCCTCGCCATCGTCCTTTTCATCATCAGCGCGCTGTGACCGTCACCCGTCGCATCCCGTGGGAGCCGTCGCCGCACGGCGGGCCTCTCGGCCGGCATGTACGGCATGACCCGCAGAGCTGGAACTACCGTGTCGCACGGCAGGACGCACCACTCGCCTCCGTCGCGCATCAGCGGCGGGTATCCGTGTACGACCAGGGTCAGATCGGTGACTGCGTCCCCCACGCCGGTAAGGGCGTCCTGTCCACCTCACCGTTCCGGCGCCGGTTCACCTCCGAGGCCGGGATCATCGCCACCTACAAGGAACTGACCCGCACCGACGACGTACCGGGCCAGTACCCACCCGACGACACCGGATCAGACGGCCTGTCGTTCGCGAAGCTCGCGGTCAAGCACCGCTGGTGCTCCTACTACCAGCACTGCTTCGGCGTCACCGACGTACTCCACGCTATCCAGACCGTCCCGCTCATGGTCGGCACCGACTGGCTCGACGGCATGGACCGCCCCGACCCCGACGGACGCGTTCACCCGACCGGCAGCGTCCGCGGCGGCCACGAATACGAGTGCGCCGAGTACGAGCAGCGCGGCGCCACCCGTAACGACACCGAGGACCGCCTGTGGTTCTGGCAGTCGTGGGGGCAGTGGGCTCTCCACGGCCGGTTCTACATCACCGTCAACGACTTCGCCGGCTTGCTCGAGCGGCAAGGCGACGCCACCGTCCTCGTCCGGTGACCCGGCGGCGGTTCCAGACGTTCCTTCTCTGGTACAACGCCGCGCAACTCATCCTCTGGCTCGCTCTCGTCGCGCCATCCCTGCTCTGGTGGCGCAACAGCATCGCGTGGGTCGTGTTCATGTCCGTCTACGCGAACGTTGCCGGCGCGATAGCCGGTCTCACGTCCGCGCTCGTCGCGCGGCAAGTCGAGGGGGACGAATGACATGTGGTCCGCGAGGAGCCCACAAGCGCAGGTAGCACAATTGGAAGGCGCCATCCAGAAGGTACGCGCTGACCAGCGCCACCTAGAAGCCCAACTTAGCGACGCTGTGATAAACGAGCTGCGGGGCATGGCGATGGTGGACGCAGCCCGCGCCGTTCAAGGCCGATACAAGCGGCTCATCGAGGAGCATGCACAGGCGATCAGCAGCCTTCAGGACGAGATCGCCGAGCTGATTCCGAAGCAGCGCCAAAAATGACCTACAACCAGCCGTCCGGCGACAGCGTCGAAGTACTGACCCAGCGGGCCATCCACGCGATCGCACGCGAGTGGGGCATCACCGAGACCGAAGCTGCCGAGGCCCTCGAGCGGGTCAAGAAGCGAGAGCACCGCCTCGGCCCCGAAGTCGCCCGCGCGCAGGTCTGGGCGATGTTCCCCGAACCTCGGCAGCCCGTCGTCATCGACCTCACTGAAGAGGTGGCCGGGTGAAACGACTCCTCATCCTGCCCGCCGTGGCAGCGACCGCCGCCGCGCTCTACCTGTCCGGGCTGGCGTGGCCGATCTTGACTACTGCGGCGAGCCTCATCGGCAGGCGCCCAACCAACCCGTTCGACGAGCGCCCGACCTATGAGCCGGACGTGCTGGCCTGAGTCCGTATAAGCATCGCTGCCGCCGTCTAAGACTGCCCCGTCCCACACCACCGCCCGGTGTGGGACGGGGCGCTTTGTCGTACCCCCACATCGACGCCTTGCCAACAAGCATCCATGCGTTCGGCAGTAACTTCGCCAGTATCGAGAAATGACACGGTTGTCATGTAGGCCGTTGACCTGCACTTTCCCGGTGGGCCGCCAGGGGATCGAACCCTGAACCCGCGGATTAAAAGTCTGTTGTTTGCTAGCATGAAAGCCGTTGCGAGACGGCAAAACCGCAGGTCAGCCGGGTATCAGGGACACGCAGGGATAGCCTCTGACTGACAGGGATTGCCAGTGCGTTTGCCAGTAAGCAAGGAGGCTCGTCATGCCGAGCAGCCAGCCACGCCGACCCCGCGGGACCGGCACTGTCACCGAGCGCCCCAACGGCACGTTCATGGGGCAGATCGACCTCGGCATGCAGGACGGAAAGCGCCGCCGTAAGACCGTCTACGGCCCGACCCGCAAGAGCGTGCAGACTCAGTTGAACAAGATCCGTCAGCAGCTCGACGAGCACGGCGACCTGCCCACGTCCGACATGTGGCTCGACCAGTGGCTGCGGACGTGGCTGACGACGATCGCGGTACGGCGGCTCAAGCCGAACACCTACCGCTCCTACAAGACCGCCGTCGAGAAGCACATCATCCCCGGCACCGGGAAGGTGCGGCTGTCGAAGCTCGGTGTTGAGCACCTCGACCGGATGCACGCCTATGTGATGGACGAGCGAGGGCTGTCGCGGACGACTGCGCACAACGCGCACCGCATCCTGTCCGTCGCGCTCAACGACGCGGTGAAGCGCAACAAGGTGCCGCGGAACATCGCCGGCATCGAGAAGGCGCCGCCGGTCGCGGAGAACGAACGCCGCGCGATGACGGCCGCGGAAGCGATCAAGGTGCTGTCAGTCGCCGGGCAGGATCTTCGGCTTGGCTCACGGTGGCTCGCCGCGTTCCTTCTCGGCGCCCGCCAAGGTGAGTGCCTCGGGCTGCGCTGGCAGCACCTCGACCTCGAGCTCGGCCGCGCCGACATCGCCTGGTCGCTACAGCGGGTGCCGTGGCGGCACGGCTGCGAACCGATCGACAAGGCATGGACGTGCGGCTATAAGCAGGCGGCGCGCTGCCCCAACCGGCAACTCACTGTCCCGCCGGGGATGGCGCATCACGTCGTCGAGGAGAACCTGATCCTCACCCGCCCGAAGACGACCGGCAGCATCCGGTCCGTCGCCTTGTACGAGCCGCTCCGGCTCGCACTGATCGCCCGCCGCGAGCAGGTCGCGAACGAACGCGCCGGCTACACCGTCGACCATGACCTCGTGTGGTGCCGACCCGACGGCGGCCCGATCGACCCGCGCCACGACTGGCAGGCATGGGTTGACCTGCTCGCTGCCGCGGAAGTTACTCGCGTCACCGGTCATGAGACCCGCCACACCACCGCGACGCTGCTCCTCGAGGAGCAGGTAGACCCTGCTGTCATCATGGAGATCCTCGGTCACTCCACCGTCGTCGTCACCCAGGGCTACCAGCACGTCAGCCTTGCGTTGCAGCAGGACGCGCTCAAGCGGGTCGGGCGCCGCCTCGAGCTGGCCTAGGGCCACGGCTTCTCTGGGCGACCCGGACGACGCCGATCAAGGGCGATCCAGCGCTCAATGTCTCGACGCCTCCAGATCCGGCCAGCCTGCAACACCGCGACCGGACGCGGGAACGTCGGTTGGGCCGCGAGGCGATGTACCTGCTGGCGGCTCACCCCTAGGAGCTCGGCGATTTCCGCGGCGCCGACAAGCTCCACGGCCCGGACGGTAGGCAGCCGAAACGAAGGTATGCGACAAACGGGAGACGGTCGTCACCTATCGGGAACTACGACTCGACGGGTCCGTCGGACGGATACAACTCAATCATTTTCCCGAGCATGTCGCCGAACGCCTGCACGGTCTGGCGCTGGTTCATGCCAGCCCGGATGAGCATGCGGACGCCGTTGGGACCAACGTCGCAGATGCAGGGAATGGACGGGGGAAGTTCGTCCGTGATGCGGATATCAACCTTGCTTTCGGACACGTTCCCCCGAACCTCCTAGACCCCGTGGACGCGCGGACGTGCGCGGGTGGAAGCCCCCAGGGCCAAGGGGGGACCGCCGCCTTCTTCATTGGTGTACCTGACGGCACTGACAGTTCGTGAGGCCGAACGGTTGATGCCCGCTGACACGAAACGTACTTCTAAGACTTGCTAGATCGCAATAGGACGATCAGGACTCTTCGCTCGGGAAGATCGTGTCTAGCAACTTCTCGGCCTTCTCTAAGTCTTGGTCGCGCTGGCCGACTCGATCCTCGATCATCTGAGCGATCCGCAGTACCTTCGCGTTCTTCGTCCGCAGCACGTAGGTGCGGGTTGGTTCAGGCTCGCCTGGGCGATGGCCGGCGACGATGAGTAGCTCGTCCGCGTCGGCGTTCAGCGCGTCGGCGATCTTCTTAATCGTGTCGGGATCGGGCAGCGTCGCACCCGCTTGGTAGCGGGACAGATTCCCTTGGGAAACGCCAGAGCGACGCGACAGCTCAGCCTGTCGCATCCCCGAGTCTGCCAGCGCCGACCGAAGCCACACGCCGAACTCCTGCTTCCCACCCATTAGGTAGGAAACGTAAACCGCGGCGCCCATCAATTCCTCCATTGGGTCGCTTTCTTGTCAACAAGCATGACCCGTGTGCCCACCACAGTGATACCGGGCTACCTCTCTTGTCAAGCAACCCGTTTTGTGTCAGCGCAACCAGTTTGGCGTGTCGCTCTTGCTTTCTTACATACATAGGTCCTAAGTTGCTCGCGTCAGAGCAAGTGAGACAGCGGGAGGCGGACGCCGGATGACAAGCGCGGACACCGAACTGCTCACCGGCAAAGAGGTCGCCGCACGGCTGCGGATCTCGATCAACACGCTCTACCGGCTCACCGACAAGGGCCAGGTTCCCGGCCACATCCGCATCGGGAACCTGCGCCGCTACCGCGCCGACGCGATCCACCAGCTCATGCAGGCACAGCACAACGGGAGCAACAAGTGAGCGACAACGTCGAGCGCATCGCGTTCACACTCCGCGAGGTCGCACAGATGGTCGGCCGTTCAGAGTCCACCGTCCGCCGCGCTGTCAAAGACCGTCGGCTCCGCGGCCGGTACGTCAGCGAGCACCCGGTCTTCACACGTCAAGACATCGACGCATGGCTCGACAGCGCCCCTAGCGAACGCGAATCCGCTTAACCCCTGACAGCAGTGAGCCGGGGTCGCCCTCCACGACAGCCCCGGCTCAACCAACAAACAGAAGGAGTATCGCATGCCTGGAACCGTCAAGGCGGCGCTCACCGTCGTCATCGCCCTCGAACTTCTGCTCCTGGCTGCGGTGGTGGGGCTGTGATGACCGCCGAAGTCACCCCGATCAGCAACGACGCCGCCCTGCGGCTCGGGCTCATGACCCTCATCAGCAGCCTTGAGGTGCAGATCGGCACCCGTTACGAGATCGACCTACCGCCCGTTGATGAGCGGGTGCGCGCGGGCATCCGGCTCGGGCACGCGGCAGGAGAGCGCAGCGCAAAGGCATCGATGGTTTCGGAACTGCGCAACCTGCTGGCGGCGACCCGATGAGCCCGCACATGGCCGTCGTCGTGGTGCTCGTCGCCATCGGTCTAGGCACGTTGTTCGGCGTCATCGCCTACGAGTGGCGTGACGGTCGGCAGCGCTTCCGCGAGTTCGAGCAGTGGGACCGAGCCCGCAAGGTGACTGGTCACGTCGGCACTCCGAAGCGGTGGTGACCGCTGTGAACGCCGACACGAACATCATCGACCTTCTCGCTGAGCCAGTCACCGAGCCAGGTGTGTACGACCTGCCTGAGTTCATCTACCACGCCGACCCGGTGCCGGGCGGTTCGCTGTCGCAGTCGGGCGCGAAGAAGCTCCTGTCGACGTGTCCCGCGCGGTTCCGGTATGAGCAGGACAACCCGCCTGGGCCAACGCGCGCAATGGAACTGGGAACAGCCGCGCACAAGCTCGTTCTCGGCGTTGGCGCGGATCTCGTCGAGGTCGAGGCGAAGGACTGGCGCAGCAAAGACGCCAAGGAAGCCGCGGACGCGGCACGCGCTCGAGGCGCAGTGCCGCTGCTGTCCGAAGAAATGCGGACGGTCGAAGCGATGGCCGAAGCACTCAGCCAGCACCCGATCGCCCGCGCGCTCCTCAACCGGGACGCCGGCACTCCCGAGGCGTCGTTGTTCTGGCGCGACGACGAAACCGGCGTAATGCTCCGCAGCCGGTTCGACTTCCTTCCCGACCGCGGTGTCCGGGACCGGCTTCTCGTCAGCGACTACAAGACCTGCGTCTCCGCGCACCCCGACAAGTTCCAGAAGTCCGCCTATGACTTCGGCTACTTCCAGCAAGCCGCTTGGTACCTCAGCGGCGTCAGGGCGCTCGGACTCGCTGATGACGCCGCGTTCGTGTTCATCGCGCAGGAGAAGGCCCCGCCGTACCTCGTGAGCGTTTTCGACGTGGACTTCGTCGCTCTTGACTACGGCCACTCGCGCAACCGTGAGGCCATCGATCTCTTCGCTGAATGCGTCGCTGCCAATCACTGGCCTGGCTACGCCGACGACGTTGTCACTCTTCGACTTCCCAGGTGGGCCGCATGACCGAGATCGCCATCCCAGCAACAACCAATTCGCCGGGCACGCTCAGTCTCGTCGAGTGGGCGCACGAAGCCGCTGCCGCTAACCAGCTCGCGAAGTCGTTGTGCAAGACCCCGTTCGCGGGCCAGTTCAAGGGAGACGAGTACGGCGCCACAGCCGCGATCCTGCGGGGTGCGGAGATCGGGCTGACGCCGGTTACCTCCTTGGCCGCGTTCGACCTGATCCAGGGTCAGCCGGCGCCGAAGGCGATCACGCTCCGCGCGCTTGCGCAGTCGCGCGGTCACGATCTTGAGATCACAGAGGCAACAACGGAACGGGCTGTTGCGCGATACCGCCGTGCGGGCGCCTCCGAGTGGCGTGAATGCGAGTTCACGATCGAGGACGCGCAGCGGATGGGCCTGCTCAGCAAAGACAACTGGAAGAAGCAGCCGAAGGCGATGCTTGAGGCTCGCGTCACCAGCAAGGCGGCCCGTCTAGTTGCCGCTGACGTTCTTCTTGGCATCGGGTACAGCGCAGAAGAGATCCGCGACGGAGACGCTCCGATAGCTAGTGCGCCAGCCGCACGCAAAGTGACGTTCGCTGAGATCGTCAACGAGACACCGGAAGAGGTCGTTGCCGAGGCCGCAACCGACCAGGGCGACGACACCGACCCGTCGATCCTCCCTTACGAGCCTCCCGGTGATGTCGCGTGATCCGCGGCGCCATCGCCACGGTCACTGTCGGCGGCACGATCACCGCGCTCATCCTCACCGGCCACCACCCACACCCGAAGCGTCACGGAACGGCTAGCGCGCCGGCATCCGTGACTCCTCTGAACCGTGCGTCCCGTTCAGAGGCTCGTCCGTCGCTGCCGGTGGCGCACCACGCCCCCAAGCCCAAGCGTCACCGGCAGCGGCCACGGCTACAGGCCGTCGAGACGCTCTACGCCGACACCACTATGTATTGCGCCACCGGCAACCGGAACGCCGCCGGACGCTGGCCGCAGCTCGGTGATGTAGCCGTCCTCGACCGCAGCATCCCCTTCGGCACCCGCGTCAACATCGCCGGAAACGTCTACCGCGTCGAGGACTGGATCGGTTCAGGCTCACGCTTCGACATCTTCGGCGGCGACGACGAAGGCTGCGAACAGCGCGCACTGAACTATGGACGACGGCACCTCCGGGTGGTGGTCGACCGATGACCGCGATGCAGACCGACATCTTCGACGCGATCCTCGACGCCGAAACCGCGAAGGTCGGCCGGGATCACCCAGACACCTCCCGTGCCGCCGCGCTGCGGATCTCCCCGAAGACCGGCACCAAACGCCGGCAGGTCTTGGACGCCATCCGAAACAGCTCGGACGGGCTGACCGACGAAGAGATGCAACAGCGCATCCCCATGTCACCGAACACGCAGCGTCCACGCCGCGTCGAGCTCGTCGAGGGCGGGTTCATCTGTGACAGCGGCCGGCGTCGACCCACCACTTCAACGGACCTCGCGATTGTGTGGGTGGTCTGCGATGGACGCTGACAACACCGTCACAGAGCAGGCGCTACCGGACGGTTCGATGTCCGGCGGGTCCGGTTCGTCAGACCAGTTGCGGACGCTCTCTGCCGAGAGGACTCAGCGTCCTTTGCCGGGGCACCCGCGACGTGAGGGCGCTGGCTACGACTGCGGTTGCGGTGCCTGCCTCGCACCCAGGCGCGTGACTCCTGACGGCTGGTGCGGGATTCACGGCTACCGCTACATCGACGGGTGTCCAGGATGCTGACGCCTGAGAATGCCGCCGCCCGTCGCCTGCCGGTGTGGCTCACCAACCTGCTGACGCTGACCGGCTTGTTCGCGGGCGCTGCTGCGCTCCTCGGGCTGGCGACGCTGTTCGATCACCTCGGGTGGACCGTGCCGAAGATCGTGACCGCTGTCGTGGCCGTCATCTACGGCGTGTTCCTGACGTTGGCGCTCGTCGGCTACCTGCTCTATGTCATGGATCAGGAGGTGCGACGTGGCCTCAAGCGATGACGGCTCTGCCGCTCCTACGTGCAAGGAGTGCGGCAACCCGATCGCACTCGACCAGGACTGCACCCGATACCCAGATGGGACGTGCGTCCACTACGTCTGCCGGAGGCTCAAGTGACCGCCGAGAATGCCGCCCCTACCCCTCTGTCGGAGCGCCGCAAGACGACCTACTGCGACGAGTGCCAACTGTGGCTGCCGTGCCACAAGTACGACGCCCCCTACCGCGCCGAGGAAGTTCTCTACCTCTGCGACATGTGCGTCTTGGAGGTCAGACCATGATCGACAACGACGCGGGCTCTGCCGCCCGTCCGCTGTCCGTCGAGCAGAAGCGGGCCATCTCGACCATCGCTGCCCAGCCTCCCGGTGTCGGCCGAACCGCCGCGTTCCTGCGGTGCGTGCTGGGCGAACGGTCGTACTTCGACATCGCCATGATGTTGCGGATGCTGGCCGACGATCCGCCGCTGACCGAGGGCGAGATGCGCTACATCGCGGAGAGGTGGCAGGCCGATGCCGACTGACGAGTCCTCTGCCGCGCACGTTCACCCGTGGGGTGGCCGTGGCTCTTGGTTCTGGGAGTGCCCCGGTTGCGGCCAGAAGTCCGGGCTGATGACCGAGCAGCAGGCCCGCACCGAACTGCCCTACCACCTGAGGACGTGCAATGGCCGCTGACGAGAATGCCGCGACGGATGCCCTCGTTCGCACGCTGCGCGAGCGATACCCGAACGTGACCGACGAGCAGATCACGGGGTTCTTGGCGATGCTGGACGAGCACGTCGCGCGACTCACGGAGGCCAACCGTGGCTGACGAGAATGCCGCGCGTCTGTGCTCCTGCGGTGAGCCTGCGCTGCCTCGGAACCCGTTCTGCAAGATGTGCGACCTGCGGGTGCTCATCGCCGCCCGCGAGATGTTCCCCGACGCGGCAGATTCGGACTTTGAGCGCGAGGTGCCTCGCCCGCCGTTGGAGGTTGAAGGTGACTGATTCTGCCGCCACGCCGATCCGCGAGTGGCAGGCCCGCGCTGCCGACTGGACCGACAGCCGGTTCCCCGACGACGACCTCAAGCAGCGCGGCCTTGTGCTGGGCGAGGAAACCGGCGAGGTGCTGCGCTGCATCCTCAAGGCCGAGCAGAACATCCGTGGCGGGCGCGACCACTGGATGACCGAACTTCGCAAGGAGACGGTTGATGTGTTCTTCACGCTCGTCGCGCTCGCTCACCGGGCCGGGTTCGACCTGTCCGACGCCATCGAGGCCGAGTGGGCGCGGATCAACGCCAAGACGTACACGGCCGGGAGCGATGACGAGCCGTCGCCGGGAACGGAGCGTGACCGATGACGGCCGCCAGCAAGCACCCTGAACCGCACGGGAACGGCGCCACTAACCAGCAGGCGCTACCGGACGGTCCGATGTCCGCAGAGTCCGGTTCCTCAGAGCAGATGCGGACGGTGCGCGAAGGGGTGATGGTGCGCTGCTGGCCGGGTGTCCGCCCAGGCAACTCGTTCATCACAGTGGCGCTCAGCGACCCGTTCCACCTCGGTGGCCCCGAGGGAACCGAGGTCATCCGTGTTCGGCGGGTAGACCGCGACAGCCACCACGACTGCATCGCCATGACCCACGTAGAGGCGGTGGTTCGACGTGAGCACCGTTAACCCCTCTGCCGCGCCGTGTCCCGCACGCTCACTGGCGCATGAGGGTCGGTTCTGTTGGGCGGCTGGGTCCACCCGGTGCACGGATTGCCCGCGCGAGAAGGCGAGGTCAGGGCACCCCGGCCGCTGTCTCGACCTGATCCACGGCGAGAACGGCTATGAGCGGTGCGGGCTACGGGAGGGGCACGGCGGTCGCTTCCACGTGTCGGTGACGCCGCGTCGGACGCTTCGACGTTGGTGGGGAAGGAGCCTGACCAATGCCCGATGACTCTGCTGAGCGCACGGTAATGACGGGCCAGGTGCGACCGCACGAGAACGGCGCGACTGTCATCCGAGGCGACGCCCGCTGTCTCCCGCTCGCTGACGCGAGCGTAGACCTGATCGTCACGTCGCCGCCGTACTTCGCGCTGAGGTCCTACCAGGACGGCGGCGAGCATTACGACGGGCAGATCGGCAGCGAGCCCACGCCGCAAGAGTTCCTCGAGGCCCTCTGGACGTGCACACGCGAATGGATGCGGGTCCTCAAGCCGACCGGCAGCATGTGGATCAACCTCGGGGACAAGTACGTCGCCGACAACCGTGGCAGCGGCGGTGACGCGAAACGTGGGCAGGCGAAGTACGCGCCTGCAGGACCTCAGGGATTCGTCGGCCGCGAGACCGCCCGGCAGAAGTCGCTCATGGGGCTGCCCTGGCGGTATGCGCTCGGCTGCATCGACCAGCTCGGCCTGATCCTGCGCGCTGAGGTCGTGTGGGCCAAGCCGAACGGCCTGCCGGAGTCGGTCACTGACCGAGTGCGCAGGTCGCACGAACAGTGGTTCCACTTCACGCTGCGGCCGCGGTACTTCGCAGCGGTCGACGAGGTGCGCGAGCCGCACACAGGCGGCTCGCACGTCGCTCGCGTCGACAAAGGCGTCTCCCCTCGGAATGCGAAGATCGCGGCCAGCGGAGATCACGGCTTGCGCCGGTCGAACACGGACCCAGCTCTGTTCGACCCCCGTGGAAAGCTTCCCGGAAGCGTCTGGGAGATCCCCTCCGAACCGCTGAACGTGCCCGAGGACCTCGGCGTCGACCACTTCGCCGCGTTCCCGACCGAGTGGCCGCGCCGGATCATCCAGGGCTGGTCACCGTCCGCGATCTGCACCGCCTGCGACGAGCCGCGGGCCCCGCAGGTCCTTCGCGAACGAGCCGTGAGCATCGGCGGCGCCACAGGAACGATCTGGGGACGGAGCGGGCGTCACTCGAACATCACGGGCCGGCAACACTCAGAACTGAGCCGCCACACGATCACCGGATATGCCTGCGCGTGCCCTGAGCCGACCGCCAGCACGCGCCCAGCGGTCGTTCTCGACCCGTTCGGCGGCACAGGCACCACGGCACTTGTCGCGTCCGTCCTGGGCCGTAGGGGTCTAAGCGTCGACCTGTCCCACGACTACTCCCGACTGGCTCGCTGGCGCACCACAGACGCCGGCGAGCGGGCCCGCGCGATGCGGGTCGAGAAGCCACCGAAGCAGCTCGACGGGCAGGGCGACCTGTTCGCGGAGGTGGCGTCATGACTCCTGTTTCACGCGAAACGGTTATACGACGCCCGTCCGCTAACGACGCCGCAGCAACCACCAGCGCACCGTCCTATAAGAGCGCGATGCGTGCAGTCTCCGAACTTCCCGCGGCGGCGGCAACTAGTGGGGAAGCTGGTCACCCCGCCGCCGCGGGATGCACCGCCACCCGCCACGACGACAGCCGCGCGGCCTACCGCGCCGGCTGCCGTTGCCCTGGGGCAGTCGAGGCGAACCGCCGTTACTACCGCGACTACTACCGCAACGCTCGCGCCATCGACGCGTTCCGCGAGCGCCACAACGAAGCCACACGCCGCAGCAAAGAACGCCTCCGCGCTGACGCAGCAGCTCGAGCCCGAATCAACGCACGGAACCGCCAGTGGGCTCAAGCCCGTCGCCAACGAGACGGCTACGACCGCCGCTACCTCGTCGACCCGGTTGTGGTGGAACGCCTTGTGAGTGGCGAACGCCTCCGCGCCAACCGAGCAGAGAAGCAAGCGGCCCTCAATGTCCTACTCGGGAAAGGACTCACGTTGACCGCCGCCGCCCAGCAACTCGGCATCAACAGTCAGTACGCCCGCCGATACGCCGAGACCGCGTGATGGCCCTGCCCTGGGTACGTCTCGACTCCAACATCGCCAGCCACGACAAGATCCTCGAACTCCTCGCCCAGCGCGACGGAGCCAAAGCCTTCGTTCTCTACATCTGCGCCCTCGGCTATGCCGGCGGACACGGCACAGACGGACGCATCCCGAAATACGCGCTCGCTGTGCTTCACGGCAATGACCGACTCGCCCGGATGCTCGTCGACACCCGACTCTGGGAGTACGACTCAAACGGCGGTGGCTACGTCATCCGTAACTGGGATGTCCGGCAGGAACTAGCGGTCGTCACCGAAAGCAAGCGATTCGCCCAGTCCATCGGCGGCAAGAAGGCGATGTGCCAACGCCACCACGGCCCGAAGTGCGGTTGCTGGCGGGAGGGACTTAGCGCATGACATCTAAGTCATTCGTAACTGGACTTACGGCTGAACTTACGGCTGGAGCCATAACACGGACGGACGGACGGACGGACTTACGAAGAAATACCTCAACTACCGCTGAAATCTCGCTCTACGTACCGCGTGCGCGCGCATACCGATCGACGCAGGTTGAGCAACAGCAGGCGCGGCGCTTCGCGCCAGCTACGGAGGCGAACGCATGAGCAGATGCGCCCGCTGCGACTACAACGGCGACAACCTTCCACAGCACGCCGAAGAAGCGGACCACCCGATCTGCTGCGTCTGCAACCGGAGATCCCTCACCACACAGGAACGCCAGACCTGCGCGACATGCATCGGCCGGGTCCGCGCCGACCTCGCCGACATCGAGAACTTCTACGCGCGGCTCGAAGGAGTCCTGGTCGAGAACCGCTACCCGGCGCTAGCCCCAGACGACCGGCCGCACGGCGGTGACGACGAGACCGCGATCCCTGGCGGTGACGCGCTCGTCATGGTCAGCGGTGGGGGCAACGGCAGCCCAGCCGGCCGCAGGGTCGCTGGAAACGAAAAGGCTGATTTGGCGTTCGACTATCCCGAGTTCGCCAAGCACCCTGCGTACAGACGCGGTGAGACCAACGTCTTGCCAGGGCGCGAACACGTCGCTGACGAGCTCACCAGTTATCCCCCCTCAGTTGCTGCGCTCCTCGCAGTTCACGAGGACGACTGGCGCCGTCTCCTCGGGCACGAAGCAGCCGGCCCGGCCGATGTTGCGGGCAGCGTCGCGTACCTGACATCGCAGCTCGATCGGATCGCGCAGACGTACAGTGAGTTCGACTCATTCGCAGTCGACATTCAGAAGATGCGGCAACGACTGCAATCCACGGTCGGGTTCAGCGAGCAGCCTGTCCGCGGCGCACCATGCTTCGACTGCGGCCAGAAGCTCGTCCGGCGGTACAGATACCCCGGAGACCGTTACGAGCCGCCAGCGAGCCAGCCAGGGCTTGAAGAAGCATGGTCCTGCACGAGCTGCGGGCGCGTGTACGAGCAAGCCGAATACTGGCTGGCCGTTCGTGCGGCGCTCGAGGCGCAGCAGGCCGCGTCATGAACGGCTGGGTACCCGCGAAGCTCGCCGCCGACGTTGCCCGTTTGCCGTACCGCACGGTGCAGACATGGGCGCGGCGCCGGCACATCGCATCCGCATGTCGAGTCGCTGACCGGGCGCTGGTCGTGTGGTGGCCCGACGTTCACGACAGGAGCAACGCCGCATGAACACCACTTACCGGACGACCGCACTAGAAGCCGCGAGGAAGGCGGAAGTTGTGACCCGTACCAACGCTGGGACGATCAAGGTCTGCCCCCGCTGCGGCGACCCCGTGATCTACACGCTGGAGTTCCCCGGCGTTGAGTACGTCTGCGTCGGCTGCCAGTGGGCAGGGGACCTCTTTGCGCCCCATAACGCGCCAGCAACGGCTGACCGTGAGCGCACCTACGAGACGCGGCTGGACCAATACGAGCGTGAGCGCGCCACCCGCAAGCGAGAAACCGATCCTGCGTATGATCTCGCCCCTGTTTTCAGTGGCACGGGGCAGACACGCTGCGTGGCCTGTAGCGGCACGGGGCTAGCAGGAAACGGCTGCCGGTGCCATGGCGGCGACGCCTGCGCGACCTGCGGTGGGTCAGGCGAGGTGGACAAGTGAGTGGGTACTGGTGCCGGTGCGAGGTGGTCGCGCTGCGCTCTATGCAGAAGGCGAACCGCCGCCAGATCAGACGGCTAGGCCGCGAGGCTCGCCGTCAGGCGCGAGCTTCTTGGGGATGGTTCGCTCACGGCCCCGGCTGGTTCCGAATCAAGGGTTACGGCGTCCGCTACGTCGACCACCGCAGGCAGCAGCCACTGTTCAGCGAGCGGAACGGCTACCGCACCGTGGTCCATGTCGGGCCGCACTGCTTTAGGGGGTTGTTGCCATGAAGACTGAGCACTTCACCGAGAACGGGGAGTGTCAGGACGACTGCTCCGGCTGCCACTGGCCCGGTCGTCGTGACTGCCCAGACCTCAGTAGCGGATGCGACATCTGCCAGCAAGAGTTGGACCGAGCATGACGGCCGTGGGTCGCGGCAGGGGCGGTATCCCGTGCGTCTGTGGACATGTCTCAGCGCACCACGCACCGAACGTCGGCAACACGGGAGTCACTCCGTGCCAGTGGCGTGGCTGCGGGTGCCCGCGATACGTCCGCGCGATGCCACGGCCGTGGCGCGGTGGTCCCTCTGGTGACTCGTCACAGGAGGTGCGAGCGTGAGCAAGCACCCCTCAGCGGACGCATCGCCCGCTTCCCGCACGATGGAGGAAGATCCAATGTCCGGTTCATCGCGTGCTTACCGTGCGAGCGGAACTGATAGCGACGTGCAGCCTGCGACGGTCAATCAGTTCCCCGTCAGTTCTGCCGCGTATGACGAGGCGTGCGAGCGTGCTGGAGCGAGCCTGCGCCCACCGATGACCCACGGCAGCCGGAAGGTCAACTACCACGTCCGGGGCATCAACAGCGACCTGGACAAGATCCTCGACCGACTGGACACGTTGGTCGCGGAGGTCGATGAGCCGCTGACGCAAGCCGAGGTTCGCTTCCTGCGCCAGCACGTCCGCGCCGCACTGGCGCAGATCGTCTATGTGCTCGACGCCAACGAAGCGTGGAGCCGGAAAGGGGCGCTTGATGCCTTCAACGCCTGACGGCTCTGCAGCGTGCGACGAGGACGACAAGCCGACCGCGCAGTACGGCGCCCTGGCCCGCGCATCGGCTCTCCTCGCTGGCGACCCCGAGTGGTGGAAGGTCACCCGATGGGTTCCCGGCCAGCCAGAGGAGACGACCCGGCGTTGGCCGCGTCACACCTGCTGACGATGGAAAGGACCGGCATGACTGACAACGACAACCGCTGCTTTGAACTGGACGGCGCGAAGGTCCGCGGCCGTCTCAACCCGAACAACGAAGCCGCGCTTCGCGAGGTAGTCGCTGCCGCCTACGCCCGGCTGCGAAGCGCCGAGGATGCCGAGCACCAGCACTGCTTCTGCTACCTCTACAACAACCTGCCGTGCTGCAACGCCGGCCACAAGGAGAACTCTGATGGCTGACGCAGGCTCCGCCGCCACGCCCATTCGCGAATGGCAGGAGCGCGCTGCTGAGTGGACCGACAGCCGGTTCCCCGATGACGACCTCAAGCAGCGCGGCCTTGTGCTGGGCGAGGAAACCGGCGAGGTGCTGCGCTGCATCCTCAAGGC
>Ga0070714_100001583_pt1 | contig 16542 bp, 11 predicted proteins | sample LARL83metaG_FD_65450 | JGI IMG/M metagenome (GOLD analysis project Ga0070714, IMG submission 65450) | Corn, switchgrass and miscanthus rhizosphere microbial communities from Kellogg Biological Station, Michigan, USA - LAR L8-3 metaG | ecosystem: Host-associated > Plants > Roots > Rhizosphere ...
CCGAGATCGTGTCGTTCCCGCTGCCGCCGGTGAGAACATCGTTGCCGGCGCCCGCGTTCAGCACGAAAGTGCCGTTGGTTTCATGAGAGCCATCGAACACCAGCGCATCGGCAGCGCCCAGCGCGGAAGCCGTCACAGTCAGCGTTTGACCGGCCGCGACATTGCCGTTGTCCAGCGTCAGGCCATAGCTGTGTCCCGCCGCAAGGCTGATCTGCTCGACGCCGCTCATCGTTCCCGCGGCGAATGTCACGCCCGCCGAATAATCGCCGCTCAGCGACAGCGTGTCATTGCCATTGCCGCCCCTGACGGAATCGGTGGCGGTAAAAGCGCTTCCGAAAACGAAACTATCATTGCCGTCTCCGCCCGTTACAAAATCGTTTCCGCCGCTGGAAAGCGTGAACGTGTCGGCGCCCGCGCCGCCCGTCAGAGTGTCGTTTCCAGCGCCGCCGATAATGGAAAAATGTCCGTCGGTTTCCGCCGCACCATTGAAGCTCAGCGAATTGCCTGCCCCCAGCGCAGACGCGTCGATCTTGAGTTGCTGACCGGCGGCGACATTGGCATCGTTGGTTGCGAGCTTGTAATTGAAACCGGCGGAGAGGCGCAGCGTCTCGACATTGACTATCGTCGCCGCGCCTAACGTCAGACCGGCGGAATAATCGCCCGCAAGCGAAACCAGATCGGTGCCCGCGCCGCCGTCGATCGTGTCGCCAGCCGTCAGCGACGCGCCGAAGTTGACGACATCATTGCCATCGCCGCCATTGACGGTGTCTTTTCCAAGGCCGGTATTGATCGTGTCGTTGCCGGCGCCGCCGGTGAGAATGTCATTTCCCGCACCGCCCGTCAGAATGAATTTACCATCGGTCTCTGCGGAACCGTCGAATTGCAGGAAGTTCGTAGCACCGAGCGCAGAGCCGTTGACGGTCAGCGTCTGCCCTGCCGCAACATTGGCGTCGTTCAACGTCAATGAATAATTGAAGCCGGCCGCAAGGGAAATCTTTTCCACATTGAGCATTGTGGCCGCGCTGAACGTAACGCTGGTTGCCCCTGCCAGCGAAAGCGTATCGGTACCCGTTCCGCCATCGACGACATCCGCAGCGTCGAAGGCCGCGCCGAAATTGAAAATGTCGTTTCCATCGCCGCCGTTGACGGTATCGTTTCCGGTGCCGCTATAGATCGTATCATTGCCCGCACCGCCATCGATCATGTCGTTTCCGGCGCCGGCCTTCAGAATATCATTCCCCGTGCCGCCACTGATCGCGAAGCTGCCATCGGTTTCGCTTGAGCCGTTGAATATAAGCGTATTGCTTGCGCCGAGCGCGCTGCCATCCACAGTCAATGTCTGACCCGCGACGACATTGGCGTCGTTCATGCTGAGCTTGTAGCTGTGACCAGCAGCGAGCAGCAGCGTCTCGACATTGATCATCGTCGCCGCGCCGAAGCCCAGCCCCGCGGAATAATCGCCATTCAGCGTCACCGTGTCGGTGCCGGTCCCGCCGTCGATACGGTCGGATGCCGTTAGGGCCACGCCGAAGTTGATTGTGTCATTGCCGGCACCACCCGACATAGTGTCGTTACCGCCGTCACCGCCGGAGAGCGTGTCGTTACCGGCCCCGCCCGTCAGAACATCGTTGCCCGATCCGCCGTTGAGGATGAAACTGCTGTCGGTTTCCTGCGAACCGTCAAAATTCATCATATCGGTTGCGCTTAGGGCATGACCATCTACCGTCAGCGTTTGGCCCGCCGCCACATTGGCATCGTTGAGCGTAAGGCTATAGCTGTGTCCGGCCGCCAGACTGATCTTCTCGATACCAACCATCGTTGTGGCGGCGAATGCAACGCCAGCAGAATAATCGCCCGCCAATATGAGCGTATCGATTCCGGCGCCGCCATCGATTTGGTCTGCAGCCGTAAGCGTGGCGCCCATTTTGATCGTGTCGTTCCCGTCGCCGCCCAGCGCAGTGTCGTTTCCGCCGCCGGACAGATCGAGCGTGTCGTTCCCCGCAAGGCCGGACACAATATTGTCCCCGCTATTGCCGCGCAATGTGTCGTCATGGTTCGAACCGGTGAGGTTCTCGATGGCGATCAGCGTGTCGCTACCTTGTCCGCCGCCGACAGCCTGCGCAGCGGAAATGTTCAGGCTGACCGTGACGCCGCCGGTAGCATTGGCATAACTCACAGTGTCGAATCCGAGCCCGCCATTCAACGTATCGTTGCCGGCGCCGCCCATGAACAAATTCGTGCCGTAGCCACCGTTGACGACAAAATTGCCGTCTTGTTCCTGCGATCCATCGAATGTGAGATCATAACTCAAACGGGTGGCATCGACTGTGAGCGTCTGGCCCGCCGCGACATTGGCATCGTTCATGATCAGGTGAAAGCCGGTCTGGGGATAATTATTGACCAGCATCAACGTCTCCACATTGACCATCGTCGTCGCGGCGAATGTGATATCCTTCGGAGAACCGTTGCCCAAGACCACAGTGTCGTTACCTGCGCCGCCATCGATGGTATCGGCTGCGGTGAAATTACCAATACCGAAACTGTCATCGCCCGCACCGCCGGTGAGGTTGTTGACGCCGGCGCCGCTGGATATATCGAAAGCGCCGTCCGTTTCGTGCGAGCCATCGAATGTGAGCGCATCGCCTGCGCCAAGGGCGGTGGCGTCGACGTTTAGTCTCTGGCCCGACACGACGTTTGCATCGTCCAGGGCAAGCGAATAATTGTGGCCGCCATCGAGCTTCAGCGTTTCGATATTGACCATTGTCGTGGGCGAGAAAGTCAGTTTCGCCGAGTAATTCCCGTTCAGCTCCAGCGTATCCAAACCGGCACCGCCGTCGGCGACATCGGTGGCGGTCAATGAACCGCCGAACATCAGCGTGTCATTGCCTGCTCCGCCGCTCAACGTATCGACGCCGCCATTGCCGCTGTTGAGAGTGTCGAAGCCTGCGCCGCCCTTCAGAACATCGTTGCCGCCGCCGCCGGTGATAAACAGATTGCGAGATGTGATTTGCGAGCCATCGAGTGAAAGCGAGTTGCTTGCGCCCAGCGCGCTGCCGTCGACGTAGAATCCTGGATCTTGCGGCATGTTGTCGTCGTGAATGGTCAGCACATAGTTATGCCCGGCGCCGAGCTGCAGCGCCTCGATACTGACCAGAGTATTGGGGCCGAAGTCGAGGCCCGCCGAATAGTTGCCGTTAAGTCTCAACGTATCGACATTCGTGCCGCCATCGGCGATTTTGGCATTCGTGAAGAAGCCGCCGAAATCCAGCGTATCGGCACCATCATTGCCGGATAGTCGCTTGGTGCTGCTGCTTGCCACAAGCGTATCGTTGTAATCCGAACCGATGACGTTCTCGATGGAGTGCAGCGTCTCGGTCCCGATGCCCGTAATCTGCGCTGTCGAAAGCGAAAGGTTGATGCTCACGCCCGCCTGTGCGCCGGTATAGTCGATAGTATCGGTACCGCTGCCGCCGGTGAGAGTGAGAGTGCCGTTGCTCACCTCGAAAGTGAAATTGCCGCTGCTTTGATGGGAACCATCGAACGAAAATGAGTCACCGGATTGAAGTCCGGAAGCATCTATCGAAAACGTCTGGCCAGCCGCGAGGTATCCGGCGGCCATGCCCAGATTGTAATTGTGTCCACCCATGAGCGTCAGCGCTTCGATATTGGCCAACACTGGAGCGGCGATCGTGAAGCCGGCCGAATAATCGCCATTCAGTACAACTGTATCGTTACCCGAGCCGCCATCGATCGTGGCGCCAGCCGCCAATGCTCCGCCAACCAGAATCTTGTCGTCGCCAGCCCCGGCGCGCACCGTATCGGCGCCACCGGTGGAAATATCGATGGTGTCGTTGCCATCGCCGCTATCAAATGTATCGTTGCCCGCGCCGCCAATAAGCGTGTCGTCGCCGGCATTTCCGATTGTTATATTGAAATTGCCGTTGGTTTCCGCGGAACCGTCGAACCTCAAACCGTAAAACGTGGATTGGTAGGATGTCGTGTCATAGGTGACCGTTAGCGTAGCGCCGGCAGCGACCGTGGCATCGTTTGTTGTGATGTCGAAGCCATATCCGCTCACCAGCGACAGATTTTCGACATTAACCATCGAGGTGGGGCCGAATATCACCGGCGTGTTGCTGAAAAAATCCAGCGTGACGGTATCGTTGCCGCTACCCCCGTCGGCATGAGTTGTCCTATCGAAACTGCCGAAATTGAGCGTGTCGTCACCGGAGCCGCCCAGAAGCGTTCCGCCCGCAGATCCGCTCAGGATATCGTTGCCGGCGCCGCCATCTATCCTGCCGCCGGCTGCGATCTGATCGTTATAATTCGTTCCAATTATGTGTTCGACGTTTTTCAGCCTGCTGTCGTAGGACTCAATGAAAACAGGCGCTACCGATTGCGAAAAATCCACCGTGTCGTAGCCAGCGCCACCGTCGAAACTGGTGTAGTTCCGCGAATCGGTAATGAGCGTGTCGTCAAAGTTCGTGCCGATGAACCCATTTATGCCGATGTAGGTGTCGTTGCCCAGACCTGACACCGTAACAATCGGGTTGGCGCCCATGGTGTTGATGACTGCGCCACTGGTGGCATGAATCAATGACACCGTGGACCCGCTGCCGCCATCCAAGATGTTGTCGCTGGCGTTACCGGTGAGAGTAGCTCCGCCCAGGACGGTGATATTCTCGATCGAGGTAAGTGTTTGCGTGTCGCCGAAATAATCGATTACCTGCGGACCTGTTATGGTGAGATCAACGGTTACGGGGTACTCATTGCCCATTTTGTAGACGACGGTATCGTTGCCTGCGCCGCCGTTGATCACATCGGTTCCTCCGTCACCCTCGAAGGTGTTGTCGCTGGCGTTGCCCGTCAGCGTATCGTTGAATGGTGAGCCGATGATGTTCTCGATCGAGTTCAGCGTATCGCTGCCGAAGCCGGTTGCTGTCGGTGTCGCAAGGCTGAGATCGACATGCACGCCGCTCGTGGCGTTCGAGAAATCGACCGTGTCGCTGCCTGCGCCGCCGTTGAATGTGTCATTGCCGGCGCCGCCGGTCATCGTATCGTTGCCATCGCCGGCGTTGAATATGTCGTTACCGCCGCCGCCGATCATGGTGTCGTCGCCGGCGCCGGCGCTCAACGAGTCATTGCCGGCACCGCCGGTTATATGGTCCGCGCCAGCGCCGCCCGTGACGGTCAGGGTTGCATTGCTGTAACTGGAAAATATCAGGGAATCGGAGGCGCCCAATGCCGAAGCATCTACCTTCAACGATCCGCCACCATAGTCAAAGGAAGCATCGAAGGACAACGAATAACTATGTCCAGCGGCCAAATGGATGTTCTCGACGTTGACCAGATTGGACGAAGACAGATTGAGACCGCTGGTATAGTCGCCGCTCAGATTGACGGTGTCATTGCCTGTGCCACCATCGACAAAGGTAGCGGCGTTGAAATTCCCCGCGAAATTGAAAACGTCGTCGCCGCCATAACCAGCCATTCTGTCCGACCATCCGCCGACGACGCCCGACGTGAACGTATCGTTGCCGCTAAAGAACAGATTGTCGAAGGTCGTGACGTCGCCGTTTTTTATTGCGGTCCACAACGTCGAAATGGACACGCTGAAACCGCTCCAGGTTCCGCTGAAGTCCGTTTCGCTGAATGACAGGCCGGTGAGTGTGCCGCTGCTCGGATGGCCGCTGCTATAGCCGATGCCGCTGCCAGTCCCCGTGAGCGAAAAATCCGAATTGGAAAGCGTGAATTGCGTCGAGCTGTGCGAACCCAAGGTGGAGGAGGTGGCAATGCCTTCCAGCGTGCTGCTGTCGAAAATATTGGTGCTGCCGCCCGAGCCGCCGACAATCGTAGTCATGAATTCACTCCAAATTGACCCATGCTTATGACGCCAAGCGGCAGCACCGCTCGGCGTCATAGCTCATCGATTGCGACTGGAATGGAAATATTGCCGGCCGCCCCTTCCGCAATGTCTCACAAGATATGGCGCATTTCTACTGTGCCGGGGAAAACAATATTTGATAGTCCAAGTATTCCTGCCCGGAATTACTGGCTGCGGCGGCTTTTCCCGTAATAGAGCTAGTTCGCCGCACCCAGAACCTCTTCTGCGCTCTTGAAGGGCAGTTTCTGCGCTTCGGCTACGGCCTTGTAGGTCAATGTATGTTTGTAGACATTAAGTCCCGCGCGCAGATGGGCATTCTTCTTCATTGCTGCTTCGGGGCCCAAATCTGCCAATGCCAGGGTAAACGGCAGCGTCGCGTTGTTGAGCGCGAAGGTGGATGTGCGGGCCACCGCGCCCGGCATGTTCGCCACGCAATAATGCACGACATCGTGAACCCTGTATGTCGGGTTCGCGTGTGTGGTGGCGTGGCTGGTTTCCGCGCAGCCGCCCTGATCGATGGCGACGTCCACGATCACCGAACCCTTCTTCATCTGCCGGACCATCTTTTCGGTGATGAGTTTCGGCGCGGCCGCACCGGGCAGCAGCACGCCGCCGATGACGAGATCGGCACTCACCACATGCTCCTCGATGGAATCGATGGTGGAATAGATCGTGTTCAGCGACGCGCCGAAGCGCAGATCGAGCGAATAGAGCGTGTGCAGCGAAATATCGAGCACGGTGACATGCGCCTCCAGTCCCATCGCCATGCGCGCGGCATTGGTGCCGACCACGCCGCCGCCGAGGATCACGACTTTCGCCGCGGGCACGCCGGGCACGCCGCCCAGCAGCATGCCGCGCCCGCCTTGCGCGATCTCGAGGCAATGCGCGCCCGCCTGAATGGACATGCGCCCGGCGACTTCGCTCATCGGCGCGAGCAATGGCAGCCCGCCGCGCGCATCCGTCACCGTTTCATAGGCAATCGCGATGGCGCCGGATTCCATCAAGCCTTTGGTCTGTTCGGCGTCGGGCGCCAGATGCAGATAGGTAAAGAGCGTTTGCCCCCGTCTCAGCCGCTTGATTTCGGCGGGCTGCGGTTCCTTCACTTTCACGATCATATCGGCGCGCGCGAATACCTCATCGGCATTCGGCAAAATCTTCGCGCCGGCGCGGATATATCGCTCGTCGTCGAGGCCGATGGCATCGCCCGCCAGCGTTTCCACGAATACTTCGTGACCGCGCGTGGTGAGTTCGCGCACGGCGGCTGGAATCATGCCGACGCGGTATTCGTGATTCTTGATTTCCTTTGGAACGCCGATGCGCATGGGAAATCCCTTTCAGTTGAGCCGGCCGAGAACGGCACGAACGCCGTCCACGATGCGGGCGATGTCTGTCTCTGTAGCAATCAACGCGGGCGACAGGGCAATGGTGTCACCCGATACGCGAAGCACGAGATTTTCGTCGGCAAAGGCGCTGCGCAACACGTCATAACCACGCCGGCCCGGTGCGGCCGCATCGGGCTCGATGTCGATGCCCGCCGCCATGCCGACATTGCGGATGTCGATCACATGCGGCGCATTCTTCAGCAAATGCACGGCCTCTTCCAGCACGCGCTGCATCTTCAGCGCGCGCTCGAACAATCCCTCGTCGCGATAAAGATCGAGCGTTGCCAATCCCGCCGCGCAAGCCAGCGGATGGCCGGAATAGGTATGGCCATGGAAGAATTCGATTGTATGATCCGGCCCGCCCATGAACGCATCATGGATTTCATTCTTCACGATCATTCCGCCCATTGGCACGGCGCCATTGGTGACACCTTTGGCGAAGGTGATGATGTCCGGCGTCACGCCATAGCGTTCCGCCGCGAAAGCATGGCCCAGCCGCCCGAAACCGGTGATGACTTCATCGAAGATGAGAAGAATGCCGTGCTTGTCGCAAAGCGCGCGCAGACGTTGCAGATAATTCTTCGGCGATCCGAACACGCCGCCCGATCCCGCCATGGGCTCGACAATCACCGCGGCGATGGTTTCCGCGCCATTGAGCGTCACGAGATAATCCAGCGCATCGGCGTAATCCGCGCCCGCTTCCGGCTCGCCGCGGGTGAAACCCATGCTCGCGCGATCATAGGGCAGCGGCAGATGATCCTCCGTACCCGGAAGAAGCGGGCCGTAAGGATTGCGATTGTTGGGAAGTCCGCCCACGGAAATCCCGCCGAAGGTGACGCCGTGATAGGCCTTCTCGCGGCCGATGAGACGAAAGCGCCCGCCCTGCCCGATCTTTTGGAAATAGGCGCGCGCCAGTTTCAGCGCGGCGTCCGCAGCTTCCGACCCCGAATTGACGAAGAAGACATGCTCCATGCCTTTGGGCGACAGTGCCGCGATGCGCTCCGCCAGCGCGAATGCCGCGGGATGGCCGAACTGAAAAGTCGGCGCGAAATCGAGTTCGCCTGCGGCTGCGGCAATGGCGGATGCAATCTCCTTGCGCCCATGCCCCGCATTCACGCACCACAATCCCGAACACGCATCCAGCAATTGACGGCCCTGCGCGTCATAGAAATACATGCCTTGCGCGCGCGCCAGCATGCGCGGCGCAGATTTGAAGTGGCGGTTCGGCGTGAAGGGCAGCCAAAACGCCGAAAGATCGTTCGGCCTTTCGTTGCGCATAAAAGCGAAAATTCCTGCAAAGCCAGGGCAAGCTAACAGAGCGAAAATGAGCGTCAAGCAGCGCGCGCGCCTTTCAGCCCTGCGCCTCTGTGCAACAGAGCTTTGCGCGAGCGTCCGATTTTGGGATGGATTGTTGCGCCGCTGCCAAAACAAAGGCCCCGGCGATTTCTCGCCGAGGCCTCCGGTACGCCTTGAATCCGCTTAGCGGTGCGGATGATTGTCCGAATTGTCGTCATCATGGTGATGACGATCGCCGCCATTCTGGTTGGACCCATGACCGGTGTGGTCGCCATCATGATGATCGTTCTGATTCTGATTGGAACCAGTGTGATCGCCATGATGATCGTTCCCGCCCTGGTTCTGATTCGAACCGTGATCGGTGTGGTCGCCATCATGATGATCGTTTCCACCCTGGTTCTGATTGGAACCATTGTGATCGCCATGGCCACCTAGCCAGAACGCGCCCGAGCCGAAGCGGTTATTATCGCGACGATCATTGTCATGGCCGTTGCCGCGATCGCCATCGTCGCCGTCATGATGATCGTGTCCGCCCTGGAACCAGTTATGGCGGTCATTATCTCCATGATCGTTGTCGTGGCCGCCGCCATTCCAGTTGCCGCGGTCGCCATCGTGGTGGTTATTGTCGTGATCGTGCCAATCGTGGTGATCATTGTCCCGATCATGCCAATCGTGATCGTGCCAGTCGTGATCATGCCAGTCGTGATCGTGCCAATCATGGTCACGCCAATAGCGATCGTGCCAGTCGCGATCATGGTCATCCCACCAATTGTCGCCATGCCAGTACGGATCGCCGTTGTGATAGAAGCCATGGCTGCGGTAATAGTCGTAGCCAAGTGCCGGACCATAGCGGTAGTCGTTGCGCCACCAGCCCGGACGCGGTCCGTTCCATTGGTCGCGGTGCCAGCCGCCATGCACCCAGTACCAATATTCGCCGTCGATCTGGCGATAATAGACGGGGCCCTGATACCAATAGCCGTCGTAATAAACCGGGCCGTAGAACAGGGGATAATCCCAATAGTCATCGGGGCATCCCCACCGGTCGCAATAGCCGCCGCTGCCGACCGAGAAGCCGATGCCCGGCACGCCGATGCTGAAGCTGAAACTATCCGCGCGCGCCGGAGCGGAGGCGAACAACGCCGCGCCCGCCATCGCCACCGCGGCAACGCCTGCTTTCAAGAAAGATTTCATTGGCTCACTCCATCTGAGTTGCGCTGAGAATGATGTGCCGTGTCTGAACCGCATATGAACCAAGTCAAACAACTCGGGGACGCAATCGCGGCAAGATTGTGGCACGCCGAAATTGCGAATGCACATACGCGCAGGCCCCGGAGGGGATGACCGCCGGGGCCGCGCCAAACCGCATGCTCTTCTGAACTCAAGAAGATGCGTACGGCTTAATGATGATGGTGCCAGTGTCCGCCGCCGCCACGCCAATCGTCGCGGTCATGCCCGCGCCAGTGCCCGCCGCCATAGGAGCGGTAGTAACCGCCATACCAGCCGCCATAATAATATGGCTCATAGTACACCGGATATCCGCAGGCACGCGGATGCCAATAGCGGAAGTTCGGATCTGCGCAGGGGCTACCGTAATAGTCGTCATAATAGCCCGGACCGTAATAACCCGGACCGGGTATGCCGATTCCGATGCCCACGGAAACGCGCGCGTCCGCCGGCGTGGATGCGGCCAATGCAACGCCGCCGAGCATAAGCGCACTCAAGGTGATTTTCGCGAAGCGTTTCATGGCTCCACTCCTCTGTTCATGCGAAGCCCTCACCCAAGCGGGATTCTTGGCCCGCGCGGCTGAACCCCAGATGAACAACGCTTTCAGGAATGGTGGCGTTCCCGGCTCAGGCCGAGCGCCCCCGCGCCTCGATTGGCCATATAGCCTCCAGAATATCGCCGCGTATCACATGATATTTGTCATAGAGATTCACGGTGGGATCGCAATGCGGCACCATGCAAGTGAGCCAATCGCCCGGTTGCAGCTTTTTTTCGCCAGAATAAAAGATGCCGCCCTGTTCATCGCCGAAGAAGAAATAATTCGCACCGTCCGGCGCGCCGGACGCGATGACCGGCGAGCCCGCATCGGTGGCAAAAGCCTTGAAGCCTGCATCCGTGGTGGCGAGCCCGTCGCGATTCGCGCTGATGATGGTGGTCTGCACGAACAGCGAAGTCTCGAAGGGCGGGCGCTGGCCGGGCTTGGTCCAAACGTCATTATACTGCCGATCCATGAAGACGTATGAGCCCACCTGCAATTCGGTGAGCACCCGCGCATCGGGATCGATGTCGAAGGTTCCCGTGCCGCCGCCGGAGATGATTTTCGGCGCAAGGTTTCGCGCGGTGAGGGAATCGCGCAATGCGCCAAGCTCTTTCATCGCGGAGAGCGAGGCATCGCGCCGCTCATTGGGCGACTCCAGATGCTGCACCTGGCCCGCATAGCATTGCAGGCCCGCATATTCGAGCGTGTCGCTTTCCGCCACCTGCTGCACAAGCGCCATCGCGCCATCGCCGGGGCGGATTCCCGTGCGGCCGAGTCCCGGATCGATATCGACAAGGATCTTCAGTTTCTTTCCGCTGTCGCGCGCCGCGGACGCAAGCCGCGCCGCCACGTTTGCATTGTCGCAAACCGCCATCAGCTCGCGCATTCGCCCGTTCAACGCGATCAATCGCGCGATGCCGCCATCGCTCACCACCGGCGAGGTGATGAGGATGGAATCAATGCCGCCATCGGCCAGCGCCTCGGCCTCGCCCAGTTTCGCCACACAAATGCCGAGCGCGCCCGCCGCGATCTGACGCCGCGCGATCTCGGTGCATTTGTGAGTCTTGGCATGGGGACGAAGCGCGATGCCTTTCGCGCGCGCATGGGCCGCCATCGCTGCGATGTTGCGCTCCAGCGCATCCAGATCGATCACCAGCGCGGGCGTTTGCAGCTTTGCGCGCGCGCCCCCGATCAAATCCGCATTCAATGTGTTCATTGCGTACCCGCCCTGAATTATCGAAGCTTCCGCTGCGTCACCACTTCCGCATGGCGCGTCGCGTTGTAAGCTCGCGAGCCATGACCACCGCGCTCATTCTTATTCTTCTCTCCGCCGTAGTCCACGCCATCGTCAACATTCTGACGAAGCGGGCGGAGAATAAATATGCCATGCGCCTGCTGATCGGCGTGTTTTCGGCCCTGTTCGTTGCGCCCGCCCTCTTTTTCGTACCGCTGCCGAGCGGGCCCGCTTTGTGGTTTCTCGGCGCAACCGCGCTGGTGCACGCGCTGTATGAATTGCTGCTGGTGAAATCCTATGAGAGTGCGGCGTTCTCAGCGGTCTATCCCGTGGCGCGCGGCACGGGCCCGCTGTTCACGGCAATCGGTGCGATTTTTATTCTGCGCGAACATCCCCCGCTTGCCGAGATCATCGGCATATTGATGGTTTGCGGCGGCGTCATCGCCATTGGCATTTCGCATCGCGCCAGCAAAGGCGCCGCTGAAGGCCTCACTTACGCGCTCGCCACCGGCTTCACCATCGGCTGCTACACGCTGATCGATGCGTCCGGCGTGCGCAGCATCGCCGATCCGCTGACTTATGTGTTGTGGTTCTTCGTGGCGCACGGCTTCTGCGTGCTGGTGACGGCGCCCGGCATACGCGGCCGCGCCGTCATCATCGAAGCACGGCGGCAATGGCGGCTGGGCATCCTGCTCGGCATTCTGTCGATCACCACCTATGGCTCGGCGATGCTGGCCTATCGCTTCGGCGCGACGGCGCAACTGGCGGCGCTGCGCGAAACCAGCGTGCTGTTCGGCACAGCACTGGCCATGAGTTTCCTCGGCGAACATATGACTCTGCGCCGCTGGATCGCCGCGGGCGCCATCGCGGCAGGTGCGATTTTGCTGCAGGCGGGTTAGAACAGCGCCATGAAAACCTTCTACTCGCTCACCCATCTGGGCCACGCGCCGAAATCGGAATTCGAGGGCGGCAAGCTCTCGCCCGCCGTGGAAGTACCGGCGCGTGCCGAGCGTGTGCTTGCGCGCGTCGAGGAGCGCAACATCGGCCCCGTGTTGCCGCCGCTGGAATTCAGCGACGAGGCGATTCTGCGCGTGCACGACGCGGATTTGATTTCGTTCCTGAATGAAGCGCATGGCGAATGGCTCAAGCATTATGGCGAAGGCGATGCGATTCCATCCGCATGGCCCGCGCGGGGATTGCGCGAGCGGCACACCGGCGACATCGAAGCGCGGCTCGGCACCTATGCTTTCGACACCGCAACGCCGATCACCAAAGGCACATGGAGTGCGGCCCGCGCCGCCGCCAATATCGCGCTGAGTGCGGCGCAAACGATTCAGCGCGGCGAGCGCGCCGCTTTCGCGCTGACGCGCCCGCCCGGCCATCATGCCAGTGGCGATGTGTTCGGCGGTTATTGCTACCTGAACAATGCGGCCATTGCGGCGCAGTGGTTTGCGGATCAGGGATTGCGGCCTGCGATCCTCGATGTCGATTATCATCACGGCAATGGCACGCAAACGATTTTTTACCGGCGCGACGATGTTCTGTTCGTTTCCATCCATGCCGATCCGTCTTTCGCCTACCCGCATTTTCTGGGCTTTGCCGATGAGCGCGGAGAGGGCGCGGGCGAAACATACAATCTCAATCTGCCGCTGCCGCGCGGCACCGCATGGGCGGATTATTCGCTAGCGCTCGACACGGCATTCGCGCGTATCGCGACTTTCTCGCCGGATGTGCTGCTCGTGTCACTTGGCCTCGACACTTTCGACGGCGATCCGATTTCGCAATTCAAATTGAAAGCGCCGGATTATTTGCGCATGGGCGAACGCATCGCCTCGCTCGGTAAACCCACGCTCTTTCTGTTCGAAGGCGGCTACAATCTCGACGCGCTGGCGCAGATCACGGTGAATGTGCTGGAGGGATTTGAGGGCAGTTAAGGGATTAGAGGTCTCTTAAATCAAACCAAAATTGTCATGGCCCGCGAATGCGGGCCACCCAGCTGATGTTCTGCAAATGTTGAAAGCGAGATCGAGTTCAATTCTGGAGCAACGCGCGCTGCATTACCTGGGTGGCCCGCATTCGCGGGCCATGACAGCAAGGGATTATTTCGTATCCATCTTCTCGCGCAATTTCTCCGCCGCCGTCTTCACCACATCGGCTGCGCGTTCCTTGCCCAGATTGGCCTTGGCCTGCATCTCGTCGATGGCTTTGTCGAGCGCGGTTTTCACGCTCGCCGCCGTCCCGCCTTTTTCATATTCGCGCACGATCACGTCTTCGAGGCGCTTGAGAACCGCGTCCACCGTATATTCGCGATTCAGGCTGCGCTCGCGAGGGTCGATGACGCTGTAGATGTCGATGTGGTCGTCGATCCCGCGTCCCATTTCCAGAAATTTGTAGAACCGTGAACCTTCGCTCTCGCCCTTGAAGACGAGATCGACCGCCGCAATCGCCAGCGTCACCGGTATCTGGACGAAATTGTGCAGATTGTTCAACGCCAGCTTGAACTGGAACACGCCGACATCGCGCAGGAATTTCCAGCGCTCATCGGTGATGCGGGGCGGCGGCGTTTCCATCGCAGTTCAAACAAGCTTTCCAAGAACGCGGTCGAGCGGCGCGATATCGCCCTTCACCGACGCCACCTTGAAGATGCCGCTGGCGCGCAGCACCAGCACATTATCCGCCGTCACCAGACACTGCGCAAACGCCATGTTGCGCGTCAGCCGCAACACATCGGTGCGCCCTTCCACCCACGCCCCCAGCGGCGCGGGCGCGATAAACTCCGCGCTCAGGCTTACGGTCGGCAGAAACCCCGGATCGATCTCGGCCTGCAGGCGGATACCGAAGGGAAGCTGCATATCGGCAAAGGTCATCAGCATCCCGCCATGACAGATATTGGCGGGATTGCAGTGGCGATCCTCCACGCGAAAACCGAGCAGGAATTTGTCGCCGTCGCGCTTGCCATAAAGCGGCCCGTTGATGTCGACAAAACCGGTGCCGGTGAATTGCAGGGGTGAGAAACCGGAAGGGATATCTGTCATATCGAACCTTCGGATGATGTTCCCCTTGGCTCTAGCGGGCGACGCCGGGCCCTGCAAGACCGGGAGAACTTCCTTGGATAATGTACGGTACAGCACAGGTAATAAATAATCTTGACATCCTGAATATAGGTCTGGCTAAGTAATGAAGCTGGGTGTTGAAAATATTGGGGGGCGGTAATGCGAGGTATTGCGCGCAGTGCGCTGGTATTTGGATTTCTTGTTATATTGTCAGGTTGCGCCGGAACACCTGAAATCCCTTACGATCACAGTACGGCCAATGTCCACACGATCGGCTTGCCGACACCGGGCTTCCCCTCGGATGCTTCTGTCGTTCTGGCGAGCGATGTAGGACAAAGCTTCGGTCTGATCGGCGCTCTTGTGGATGCGGGCATGCAATCCAGCCGCGATTCACAATTCAAGGATCTGCTCGCCAAGCAGAATTACACGGCTTCCAATCAATTTACGCAAAGCCTGACGGCGGCTATGCAGCAGCACGGATATACTGTCGTGCCGATTGCGGTCGAACGGAAGGATTCTGGCCTTCTGAAGGATATGCCGCCAGCGCCACAGCCTGTGGACGCTTATCTCGACATCTCGGTGTTCAGCTATGGCTATATCGCGGCTGGCATCCAAGATGCAGCGCCTTACCGCCCTTTCATGGTTTTGCAATGCAAACTCATCAAGGCTTCCGATAATTCCGTGCTGATGCAGGACCGCATTGATCTCAATCCAGTTTTGCCTTCGAACAGCAAGGAAGTCACGCTCTCTCCCGCACCCGAATATCAGTTCGCCAATTTCGATACGCTGATGGCCCAACCTGACCGCGCCGCCGAGGGGTTGCAGACATCGGTCGTGCAGGTCGCGACCAACCTTGGGAACCTCATGCAATGAATTCGCGGGGCGTTCTCGTAATTGGTTTTGGCGGTCTTTTACTTGCTGCCTGCGCGAGCAATGGAGTTGTACCGCCGCCAATGCTTGCGGTCACCGCAGAGAATTGCGCAGCAAAACCCGACCTGACACTCGCTCAACCTCTGATCCTGGCCGACAAGCCTGGTGACGAGAAACCCGTTGCCACGTCCTTCGATGCGCAATCGCCCTGTTACGAATCTTCGCCCGGCGTGAAAAGCTATTACCGGATTTTCCAGATGCCGGCCGGGACGGTATCCTACACCGTGTCTGTCGCGAGTACGCCGTTCGGTCAAGGCGTGTTCGCACCCGATGTGGCGCTTCTCGATGGAAACGGCAATAAGCTGCGTGAAATTGCTCGGCAGAATTTCGTCTTCCGGGGTAGCGATCTTACGACACTGTTTCGCAACCATCCCGAGGAGCGCTATCTGCTCGTGTGGTCCGACCCGGACGGCCTGGGGAAAACATTCGAGCTCACCAAGGAAGCAACTCAGGTCTATACCGGCAGCACAGGCTTTTCGACCTATCAGATTCACACCGGCACTGACACGACGAGCCAGTATATCTATACGGCCAACGGCAATGTGACGATCACCTTAGTGCCGATTCCAGCACCCGATCCCAAGAAGAGCTGAAGCGGCATCAGCCAACCTTCCCCTTGACCTCCCGGCCCTCGGCGCCTATCTACCGGGCGATAGCTGGCACTCTCCCTCACAGAGTGCTGCCATCCCGTGGCCATAAGGTCCGGCGCGAAATCAAACCCTTGTAATGATTGACAATTCGAGGAGCCTCGCATGAAATTCCGTCCCCTAGGCGACCGTGTGGTCGTCCGCCGTGTCGCCGAAGAGCAGAAGACCGCCGGCGGCATCATCATCCCCGACACCGTTCAGGAGAAGCCGCAGGAAGGCGAAATCATCGCCGTCGGCCCCGGTGCGCTCGACGACAATGGCAAGCGCGTTGTCCCCGAAGTGAAGCCCGGCGATTTCGTGCTGTTCGGCAAATGGAGCGGCACCGAAGTGAAGGTCGATGGCCAGGATCTCCT
>Ga0070714_100001584_pt1 | contig 16523 bp, 11 predicted proteins | sample LARL83metaG_FD_65450 | JGI IMG/M metagenome (GOLD analysis project Ga0070714, IMG submission 65450) | Corn, switchgrass and miscanthus rhizosphere microbial communities from Kellogg Biological Station, Michigan, USA - LAR L8-3 metaG | ecosystem: Host-associated > Plants > Roots > Rhizosphere ...
GCAACGCCGCGGCCGCTCGGTCCACTTTAGGCCGGCGGCCCCTGGCGTCGCTGCCGCCCTGGCGCAATACGTCGTGGGCAATAACCGTGGTGAACCGCTCATCGACCAGCCGGACCGGGATCGGTGTCACGCGGCCGGCCAGGTCGGCCGCGAACGTCCTGGCCGCCGTGGCGGCCGGCCCCTCGCGTCCAGACAGGCCGATGGGAAGGCCGACGATGACTTCGATGACCTCGTCTTTCGCGGCCAGGGCGGCGATCGCGTCCAGATCCCCGCGGCCGCGCGGGACCGTGGTCAGCGGGCTGGCGAGCCGCCCGTCGCTGTCGCAGTGCGCCACCCCGATGCGGGTGGACCCGAAGTCGACCGCCAGCCGGACGCCAATCCTCAACCGACGGCTCCGGGCGCGCAAGGTCTCACCCCGGCAACGAAATGGTGGCGGCACGGTCTCACCGTACGCCACCCGAACCCAGTATGTCCTGAATGGCCGCACGAACCGAGTTAAACGACGACTCAATAGCCTCACCGGTACCGTCGCCGAGCGCCGCCCCGCCGCCCTGGGCGACGTCGTCCTTGCCGCCGCCGCGGCCGCCGAGCGCACCGGCCGCGGTCAGCACGAGCTGGCCCGCGCGCAGGCCGCGATCGCGCGCCGCGTCGTTGACGGCCACCACGACCGTGGGCCGGTCGGCCGGCACCCCGGTCATCACGACGACGCCGGGCCGGTCGGCCGCGATCAGGCCGCGGACGTCGAGCGCCAGCCTCCTGATGCCGTCCGCGGCGGTGCCATCGGGCACCCGGTGCGCCACGTACGTCGCCCCGGCGACATCGGCCGCGCCCTGGGCGATCTCGGCCGCCGAGTCGGCCAGCCGGGCAGCATTCATCCGCTCCAGGTCCCGCTGCGCGTCCCTGAGCCGGGCCACGATCCCGGCGATGCGGTCCGGCAGCTCCTCCCTGGGCGCCTTCAGCTGCTCCGCAAGCTGGCTGACCAGGACGCTCTCGCGGGCCAGGAACCGGAACGCATCCATTCCCACCAGCGCCTCGACCCGGCGCACCCCCGAGCCGATGGAGGACTCGTTGAGGATCTTGACCAGCCCCAGCTGCCCGGACCGGGCCACGTGGGTGCCGCCGCACAGTTCGCGGGAGTAGTTGCCGACCTCGACGACGCGGACCTGATCGCCGTACTTCTCACCGAACAGCGCCAGCGCCCCCATCGCCCGCGCGTCCTCGATCGAGGTGTGGAAGGCCCGGACCGCCAGGTCGTTGATCAGAACCTCGTTGACCTCGGCCTCCGCGTCGGCGAGCACCGACGGCGGCACGGCGCCCATCGCGGTGAAGTCGAACCTGAACCTGCCCGGTGAGTTCTCCGAACCCGCCTGCGCCGCCGACTCGCCCAGCGCGCCGCGGAACGCGCGGTGCACCAGGTGGGTCGCCGTGTGCGACCGCGAGATCGCGCGGCGGCGCTCGACGTCGATCTCGGCGTGCACGGTGTCGCCCACCACGATCTCGCCGGTGACCACCCGGCCGCGGTGCACGATGAGCCCGGGCACGGGGGTCTGCACGTCGAAGACGTCGATCTCGGCACTCGCACCTGAGCCGCTGCCGGTGGCCGTGATGTGGCCGGCGTCGGCGAGCTGGCCGCCGCCCTCGGCGTAGAACGGGGTGCGGTCCAGCACCACGTCGACCTCGGTGCCCTGGCCCGCCGCGGGCACCGACGTCCCGCCGACCAGCAGGCCGGTGACGGTCGCGTCGTCGGTGACGTCGTCGTACCCGGTGAAGGCCACGGACCCGGAGCGCTCCAGCAGCGCGGCCAGCACCGAGATGTCGGCGTTGCCGGTCTTCTTCCCGGCCGCGTCTTCCTTGGCCCGCTGCCGCTGCTCGGACATGAGCCTGCGGAACTCCGGCTCGTCGACGGTCAGCCCCTGCTCCGCGGCCATCTCCAGGGTCAGGTCGATGGGGAAGCCGTAGGTGTCGTGCAGCTGGAAGGCCTGATCGCCGCGGATGACGTCGGAACCCTTGCGCCTGGTCTCCTCGACCGCGGCGTCGAAGATCGCACTGCCGGTGCGGAGGGTGCCGAGGAAGGCCGCTTCCTCGGCGTCGATCACCGTGTGGATGTGCGGTGCGTCCCGGCGCAGGTCCGGGTACTGGTCGCCGAGCGCGTTGATGGCCACGGAGGCCAGCTCGTGCAGGTAGCGCTCGTCCTCCCCGCCCCGGCTGCCGCCCGACCCGCCGCGCTGGGCGCCGCCGAGCAGCCGCAGGTTGTGCACGCTGCGGCGCAGGATCCGGCGGAGCACGTACCCGCGTGCCTCGTTGGACGGCACGACCCCGTCGGCGACCAGCATCACCGCCGTGCGCACGTGGTCGGTGACCACGCGCAGCGACACGTCGGTGCGGTGATCGCGGCCGTAGCGCTGCTCGGTCAGCTCGGCGGCGCGGTCGAGCACCTTCCACATGGTGTCGATCTCGTAGATGTTGTCGACGCCCTGCAGCAGCGCGGCCATCCGCTCCAGGCCCATGCCCGTGTCGATGTTGCGGGACGGCAGCTCCCCCGCGGTGTCGAAGTCCACCTTGCTCCGGACCGCGCTGAGCTGGTCCTGCATGAACACCAGATTCCAGACCTCGAGGTAGCGGTCCTCGTCGGCGACGGGCCCGCCCTCGCGGCCGTATTCGGGCCCGCGGTCGTAGTAGATCTCCGAGCAGGGCCCGCCGGGACCGGGCACGCCCATGTGCCAGTAGTTGTCCGCCAGCCCGCGGCGCTGGATCCGGTCCTCGGGCACGCCCACGTGGTCGTGCCAGAGCTTCGCGGCCTCGTCATCGTCGTTGTAGACGGTCACCCAGAGGCGGCTTTCCGGGAAACCGAACCCGCCGTCAGCCTCGGAGCCGGTGAGCAGCTCCCAGGCGAACGGGATGGCCTGCTCCTTGAAGTAGTCACCGAACGAGAAGTTCCCCAGCATCTGGAAGAACGTCGCGTGCCTGGTGGTCTTGCCGACCTCGTCGATGTCCGGCGTCCTGACGCATTTCTGGGCGCTGGTCGCGCGGCGGAACGGCGGGGCCAGCTGGCCGAGGAAATACGGCTTGAACGGGACCATCCCGGCGTTGACCAGCAGCAGCGTGGGGTCGTCGGCGATCAGGCTGGCCGAGGGGACCACGGTGTGCCCGCGGGTGGAGAAGTAGTTAAGGAAACGGCGGACGATCTCTGCCGACTCCATCAGCGGCCATCCTTCGCATAATCGATGTACCAGGGGCCCGACCCGGTCCCGGCCACGGCCCGGCCCGGGTGCTGCCCGCTACCCTGCTGACCTCCGAGCGTACGGTCCGTGAGCCCGGGGTGACGATCCATATACAGCTCCATGCCTTCGCGCACGTCATGCGCGAACCGGGCCGCGCCGCTGGCCAGCGTTCCGGTGCGGGGCCGCCGTGGGGCCGCGACGTGGCGGGCGCCCGGCCGGACCGAGCGCGCCAGCTGGGTGAGCCGCCGGTAGCCGGTCACGCCGAGCACCGCGCCCACGATCAGCCAGAACAGCCTGCGGATCACCGCCGTACCCCCGCCCGCCCGCTCAGGCTGGCCTCGGTCCGCTGTCTCGGCAGGGCCGGGCGGACCCCGTCCCGCTGGGGGGCCAGGGCTCCCGGCTCCCGCGCGGCGGAGGCGAGCCGGGCCGGGCGGCGCAGGCCCACCGCGCGGCGGATCCCGTAGGCGAGCGCGGAGACCCGGAGCAGCGGGGCACCCAGCCCCGCCGAGATCCCGCGGGCCAGGCCCGCGAGAGCGGACACGTGCCCGGAGAGCTCGGCCATGTTGGCCGTGACCTCGTCCATGCTCGCGGTGATCGAGTCGGTCCTGGCGAGCTGCTCGTTGGTCCGGTCCACCGCCGCCTGCGCACGGTCGACCAGCTGGCCGGCGCTGTCGCGGTAGTCGCTCAGCATCCGGGTGGCCTCGGAGATCAGCCGCCCCAGCTTCAGCAACACGAACACGGCGGCGCACATGCCCACCGCGAAGAAAACTGCCGCGATCAACGCCGCGACCTGCCCGGCACTCATCTGCGGCTGCTCCCTTAGCGATCGGACCGGTCTGTCACCTGCCCGACCCTATCGCCTGCGCCGCGTCCTCATGCCTGCGCCGGCATACCCGCCCGCGATCGGCCTACCGCCCTCGAACAGCCGCCGTCCGCAGGCCGATGGGCTGTGCCGTCCCCCCGGTCGAGGGGTCCCCCGGCTCGCTCACGAGCAGGAGCCCGATCCTGACGAGCGCCCGTCCGGCGCGGTCGCGGAGCGGGCTGGGCCGGGCGGCCCGGAGTACGTCCCGCCGGCCCGGTGCTGACGTGCGGATTTCGTCGGCGTGCTGACTGGCCAGCTGGCCCAACAGTTCTGGATGCATGGTTCCAGCCTGGCCGCGGGCCGGGCGGCTGTCCTGATCGTGATTGCTATTCTCCGGCCTCTTCCGCTGGCTTCTCATCCGCTTCCGGCGGCGGCTTGCGCAGGATCTCCCTGATCCGCTCGGACCGGTCAGCGAACCTGGCCTCGGCCCCGTGCCTGGTGGGCTCGTAGTAGCGGCGCCCGGCCACCGTCTCCGGCGCATAAGCCTGGGCCACCACGCCCTCGGCGAAGTCGTGCGGGTACTGGTACCCGCGGCCGTGCCCGAGCCGGGTCGCGCCGCGGTAGCTGCTGTCGCGCAGGTGCGCGGGCACCTGCCCGATCAGCCCGGCCTGCACATCGCCCTGGGCGGCTCCGATGGCCCGGATCACCGCGTTGGACTTCGGGGCCAGGGACAGGTGGATCACCGCCTGGGCCAGGTTGATCCGGGCCTCGGGCAGCCCGACGAACTCGACCGCCTGGGCCGCGGCCACCGCCACCGGCAGCGCCGTGGGGTCGGCCATCCCCACGTCCTCGCTGGCGTGCACGATCAGCCGCCTGGCGATGAACCGCGGGTCCTCGCCCGCCTCGATCATCCGGGCCAGGTAGTGCAGCGCGGCGTCGGCGTCGCTGCCCCTGATGCTCTTGATGAACGCGCTGATCACGTCGTAGTGCTGATCCCCGGCCCGGTCGTAACGCACCGCGGCCCGGTCCACGGCCCGCTCCAGGGCGGCGAGGTCGATCTCGGCGCCGTCCTCCAGGCCGAGCGCGGCCGCCTCGAGGTAGGTGAGCACCCGCCGGGCGTCGCCGCCGGCCACCCGGATCAGCTGCTCGGCCACCCCCTCGCCCAGGGTCACCTGGCCGCCGAGCCCGCGCTCGTCGGCCAGCGCCCGGTCGATGACCAGGCGCATGTCGTCGTCGCTGAGCGGCCGCAGGGTGAGCAGCAGCGACCGGGACATCAGCGGGCCGACCACCGAGAACGACGGGTTCTCCGTGGTCGCCCCGATGAACGAGACCCAGCGGTTCTCCACGGCCGGCAGCAGCGCGTCCTGCTGCGCCTTGTTGAAGCGGTGCACCTCGTCGATGAACAGGATCGTCTGGCTGCCGGTCAGCCCGAGCTCGGTGCGGGCCGCGTCGATCGCGGCGCGGACGTCCTTGACCCCGGCCGAGACCGCCGAGAGCTCGACGAACCGGCGCCGCGTGACCAGGCTCACCACGTAGGCCAGCGTGGTCTTGCCGGTGCCCGGCGGGCCCCACAGCAGCAGCGACATCGGGGAGTCGTGCTCGGCCAGCTTGCGCAGCGGCGACCCGGCGCCGATCAGGTGCTGCTGGCCGATGACCTCGTCGAGGCTGCGCGGCCGCATGCGGACAGGCAGCGGTGCGACAGTATCGGCTGCCTCCGCCGCTGCCGCGTCGAAGAGACTCTCCCGCTGGCCGGGGTCGGCTCTGGCCACGCCTTGACATTATCCCGCCCACCGAGGACTTTGCCCCGGCCTGCGCGGTGGCGCCGCCCGGCCTCCGGCCTCAGCCGGGCGGGCCGGCGGCCGGCCCGGCCGGGGGCGGGACCGCGTCGATGCCCGCCTCCTTGCGCTGCGCGGGCGTGATCGGCGTGGGCGCTCCGGTCAGCGGGTCGAGCCCGGACGCGGCCTTGGGGAACGCGATCACATCGCGGATCGAGTCCCGGCCGGTCAGCAGCATCAGCATCCGGTCCCAGCCGAACGCGATCCCGCCGTGCGGGGGCGGCCCGAACCGCAGCGCGTCCAGCAGGAATCCGAACTGGGACCTGGCCTCGTCCCGGGACAGCCCGATCACGTCGAACACCCGCTGCTGCATGTCCGGCCGGTGGATCCGGATCGACCCGCCGCCGATCTCGGTGCCGTTGCACACGATGTCGTACGCGTCGGCCAGGGCCCCAGCGGGCTCGGCGGTGAACTTGTCGGCCCACTCCGGCAGCGGCGCGGTGAACGGGTGATGCACCGCGGTCCAGCCGCCCTCGCCGTCCTCCTCGAACATCGGCGCGTCCACCACCCAGGTGAACGCCCAGGCCGACGGGTCGATGAGGCCGCAGCGGCGGCCGATCTCCAGCCGCGCGGCACCGAGCAGCTCCCGGGCGGACCGGGCCGGGCCCGCGGCGAAGAACACGCAGTCGCCCGGACCCGCGCCCGTGACGGCGCCGAGCCCGGACCGCTCGGCCTCGGACAGGTGCCTGGCCACCGGCCCGGAGTCTGACACCTGCCCGCCGGCGTCCATCAGCACGTAGGCCAGGCCCCTGGCCCCGCGCGAGCGGGCCCATTCCTGCCATTCGTCGAGCTGCCGCCGGGTCTGCGCGGCGCCGCCCGGCATGACCACGGCGCCCACGTACAGCGCCTGGAACACCCGGAACTCGGACTGCGAGAAGTAGCTGGTCAGGTCCACGAGCTCGGAGCCAAACCGCAGGTCCGGCTTGTCAGAACCGAACCTGGCCATGGCGTCGGCGTAGCTCAGGTGCGGAATGGGCCTGGGCACCTGGTACCCGGCGATCTCCGCCCACAGCCGCTGCACCAGGTTCTCGGCGACCTCGATGACGTCCTCGCGGGTGATGAACGACATCTCCAGGTCGATCTGGGTGAACTCCGGCTGCCGGTCAGCGCGGAAGTCCTCGTCCCGGAAGCAGCGCACCAGCTGGTAGTAGCGTTCCAGGCCGGAGACCATCAGCAGCTGCTTGAACAGCTGCGGCGACTGCGGCAGCGCGTACCAGTTCCCGGGGCGCAGCCGCACCGGGACCAGGAAGTCCCGCGCGCCCTCCGGCGTGGACCTGGTCAGGAACGGGGTCTCCACGTTCACGAACCCGTGGTCCCGCATCACGTCGCTGACCAGGTACGCCGCGGTCGACCTGGCCCGCAGCGCGGCCGACATCTCGGCTCGCCTGATGTCCAGGTAGCGGTACCGCAGCCGCACCTCCTCGTTCAGGTCGGCCGCGCCCTCGATCGGGAACGGCAGCGGGTCGGACTCGGCCAGCACCTCGATGTCGGTGACCGCCACCTCGACCTCGCCGGTGGCCAGCTCGGGGTTCTCGTTGCCCGCCGGCCTGCGCCGCACCACGCCGGTGACCAGGATGCAGAACTCGGCCCTCAGGTCGTGCGCGATGTCCTCCTGGCGGAACACGACCTGCGCGACACCGCTGGCGTCCCGCAGGTCGATGAAGACCACTCCGCCGTGGTCCCGGCGGTGCGCGACCCACCCGGCCAGCGTGACGTTCTGGCCCTCGTCCGAAGCACGCAGCGTGCCTGCCTCACGGGTGCGGATCATCTCTTCCCCAAGCCTGTTGACAGAAAGATGTCTGGACTCACATGCCCGTCGGCCGGGGCGCCCCCGGGACCGAAGGGGATCCGGGATCTCGCTCGCCGAGCCCGGCCAGGAACGGGTTGGACCAGCGCTCGGCGCCGATGGTGGTGGCGGGCCCGTGCCCGGCGAGCACCTCGGTTTCGTCCGGCAGCGGCAGGCAGACCCGGGCCAGGCTCTCCAGGATCGTCTCGTAGTCCCCGCCGGGCAGGTCGGTCCGGCCGATCGACCCGGCGAACAGCAGGTCGCCGCTGAACAGCGTGCCCGGCTCGTCCGCCGCGGGCAGCCGGAACGCCACAGAGCCGGGCGTGTGCCCGGGCGCGTGGTCCACCACGACCCTGACCCCGGCCAGGTCGAGCTCCATCCCGCTGGTCAGCTCCCTGACGTCGTCGGGCTCGGTGAAGGTGATCCCGCGGAACAGCTGCTGCCCGGGCCCGAGCGCGAGCCCCCGGGCCGGGTCGGTAAGCAGGGCCCGGTCGTCCGGGTGGATATAGGCCGGGATGTCCCTGGCGCCGCAGACCGGGGCCACGGACCAGATGTGATCCACGTGGCCGTGGGTGAGCAGGACCGCCGCGGGCTGCAGCCGGTGCCGCTCGACAATGTCCTGGATGCCCGGCTCCGAGTCCTGGCCCGGGTCGATGATCAGGCACTGCTCGCCGGGCCCGGCCGCGACGAGATAACAGTTCGCGGCGAACGAGCCGGCCGGGAACCCGGCGACAAGCACGGCTGCCTCCTCTGGCGAGCGCGGGCGGTGTCTGTACAGGCTACCGACGGTGATGCCGGCCTGTGCGCGCGGCCGATCAGGACACAGACAGGACGCGGTTGGTGCTGCGAACAGATAACGGACGCGCCAATGCCCACCCGGCGCGGATACGATTCGCGCAGTTTCGCAGATCACTGTACCCGGGCGCGGTCAGGAGGTTTCTGAGGGTGGCGGGCAAGAAGGAGCGCCAGCGCAAGCTGGCCAGGGAGCGGTACCAGCGCCGCGCCGTGCGGCAGGCCAAGCGGGACCGGCGGACGCGCCAGATGACCATCGTCACGATCGCCGCGGTCGTGGCGGTCGGGATCGGCGTGGGCGGTTTCCTGCTGGTCGGCCAGTCCACCGGCACGCCGGCCGCGGCCACGCCGAGCAGCAGCGCCACCCCATCCCCCAGCACCAGCCCCACACCCGCCCCGGTCGCGGAACCCGCGCACCACTGCACCTACACCGCGAACCCGCCGGCCGCCCGCAAGGTCTCGGTCCCGCCTGCCACCCCGGACTTCAAGGCCACGTACCAGGCGACGATCACCACTAACCGCGGCCCGATCGTGATCGACCTGCTGAACAGCGAGGCCACCTGCACGGTCAACTCGTTCGTGCACCTGGCCGCCCAGAATTTCTACAACAACAGCCCCTGCCCGCGGCTAAGCACCACCGGCGGCCTGTACATCCTGCAATGCGGCGACCCGACCGGGAAGGGAACCGGGGGCCCGGGTTACGAGTTCGCCAGCGAGAACCTGACCGGCGCGAAATATCCGGCCGGCACCATGGCCATGGCGAACACGGGTGCGGCCGACAGCAACGGAAGTCAGTTCTTTCTGGTGTATAAGGACACAACACTGCCACCCAGTTACACACCGTTTGGCAAGATCGTGAGCGGGCTTAATATCCTCCAGAATGTAGGAAAGCGGGGATTTGGCCCGCCGCTCAACTCCGCGGGCGGTGGCGCGCCCAAGGAGAGCGTCGAAATTAAGAGCGTGACCATCAAGAAAACATGACTGGAGCGGCGGGCTCCGGGGGGCCGGTACCCCCGGGCCGGCACTGAGCAGGAGGTTCGCGGTGAGCACGGCTAACGATGCGTGGGGCAGGGTGGCCGACGACGGCACCGTCTACGTGCGCACCGCCGAGGGCGAGCGCCCGGTGGGCTCGTGGCAGGCCGGGAGCCCGGACGAGGCACTGGCGTTCTTCGAGCGCAAGTTCGCCGCCCTGGAGACCGAGGTCAGCCTGCTCGAGCAGCGGATGGCCACCACCGACCTGTCGGCCGCCCACGCTCAGGCGACGATCACCCGGCTGCTCGCAGCCGTGGCCGAGGCGCACGCAGTCGGCGACCTGGACGGTCTGCGCGGCCGGCTGGAGGCCATGACCGACCTGGTCGACCACCGCCGGGAGGAACACAAGGCCGCCCGGGAGCAGGCCCGCGTGCAGGCCCAGGAGACCAAGGAGCGCATCGTCGCCGAGGCCGAGCAGATCGCGGCCGAGGCCACCCACTGGAAGATCAGCGGCGAGCGGATGCGGCAGCTGCTCGAGGAGTGGAAGGCCGCGCCGCGCGGGGACCGCGCCACAGAGACCGCGCTGTGGAAGCGGCTGTCCGCCGCGCGCAACGCGTTCACCAAGCGCCGCCGGGCCTACTTCGCCGGCCTGGAGGAGGAGCGCGAAGGGGCCAAGGTCCGCAAGGAGAAGCTGGCCACCGAGGCCGAGGCGCTCGCCTCGTCCACCGACTGGGGGCCGACGGCCTCCGCCTTCCGCGAGCTGATGCGGTCGTGGAAGGAGGCGGGCCGGGCGGACCGCGCCTCGGAAGAGGAGCTGTGGACCCGGTTCAAGGCGGCCCAGGACACGTTCTTCCAGGCGCGGTCCCAGGTGCTGCACGCCAAGGACGCCGAACTGCGCGAGCACGCGGACGTCAAGATGCGTCTGCTGGCCGAGGCCGAGAAGCTGGTGCCGGTCACCGACCCGCGCGCGGCCCGCTCGGCGCTGCGCGGCATCCAGGAGCGCTGGGAGCAGGCTGGGTCCGTGCCGCGGGATTCGCACGAGCGGCTGGAAAGCGGCCTGCGGCGGGTCGAGGACGCCGTGCGGAAGGCCGAGGACACGCAATGGCGCCGGTCCAACCCTGAGGCGCTGTCCCGGGCCAGGGGCACGGTGGAGCAGATCCGGTCGGCGATCACCCAGCTGGAGGGCCAGCTCTCCCGGGCCCAGGCGAACGGCGACACCACCGCGCAGCAGCGCGCCGAGGAGGCCCTGGCCGCCCGCCGCTCCTGGCTGGAAGAAGCCGAGCGCACCCTCGCCGAGCTCTCCGGCTAGAGAGCCATCACCCCTGGGTTCAGAAGCCATCCGCCTGCAACCCCCGTCCCGGCAGCCCTGCGCCCCCCGGTGCGGGCTCTCCGGGTCGCTGCCTCGCCGCGGCGGTGTGGGTGGCCAGGCGCCCCGGCCCCGGCAGCCACACCGACCCACGGGCACCGGTTTCCGGGCCGCGGGCCCGGGCCCCCAATAGTGTGAACGGCACTTAGCTGCGGTTAGAGCAACAGTTAAGTGCCGTTCACACTATTGATTTGGCTCCCGCCAGCGGAATTATGAGTTATTTGCCCGAGTATTTGGAGGTTTGGGAAGGGGATGCGGAGCTGGAAGGCGAATCCGAGGGGTGCGGTGGGCACGGGATGGCGGGAGTGCGGCTGCCGCGGGTCTCGCGCGGGGCGGCTCTGGCTGGTGACGGGGTGGGCGTCAGTTGGTTATGCGGTAGACGTCGTAGACGCCGTCGACCGAGCGGACCGCGCGCAGCACGTGCCCCAGGTGCTTGGGGTCGCCCATCTCGAACGTGAACTTGCTGACCGCGACCCGGTCCCTGGTCGTGGTCACCGACGCGGACAGGATGTTCACGTGCTGGTCGGAGATGGCCCGGGTGACGTCGGACAGCAGCCCGGTGCGGTCCAGGGCCTCGGTCTGGATGGCCACCAGGAACAGTGACCCCTCGCGCGGCGACCAGTGCACCCGCACCACCCGCTCGGGCTGGGACTCGAGCAGGTGGCTGAGGTTGATGCAGTCGGAGCGGTGCACGGAGACCCCGTTGCCGCGGGTGACAAAGCCGGTGATCGAGTCCCCGGGCACCGGGGTGCAGCACTTGGACAGCCGGGCCCACACGTCGGCCGCGCCCTCCACCACCACACCGGAGTCGCCCACGGGCTGCGGCTTCGGCGCGCGGGTGAGCAGCGTGGTCTCGGCCAGGTCCTCCTGCGCCCCGGCGATGCCCCCGGCCGACCTGACCAGCTTGGCCACCACCGACTGGGCGCTGACGTGCCCCTCGCCGACCGCCGCGTACAGCCCGGACAGGTCCGCGTACCGCAGGTCGTGGGCCACCCCGAGCAGCGCGTCGCCGGTGGCCAGGCGCTGCAGCGGCAGCCCCTGCTTGCGCATGGCCCGGGCGATCGCGGCCTTGCCGGTCTCGGTGGCGGCCTCCCGGCGCTCCTTGGAGAACCAGTGCCTGATCTTGTTCCTGGCCCGGGCGCTCTTGACGAACTGCAGCCAGTCCCGGCTCGGCGCCGCGTCCTGGGCCTTGGAGGTGAAGATCTCCACGGTGTCGCCGTTGTTCAGCGCGTTCTCCAGGGCCACCAGGCGGCCGTTGACCCGGGCCCCGATGCACCGGTGGCCGACCTCGGTGTGGATCGCGTACGCGAAGTCCACCGGGGTCGCTCCCTGCGGCAGCGCGATCACCTCGCCGCGCGGCGTGAACACGTATACCTCGGCGGCGCCGAGGTCGAACCGGAGCGACTCGAGGAACTCGGCCGGGTCCGCGGTCTCCCGCTGCCAGTCGACCAGCTGCCGGAGCCAGGCCATGTCGCCGGTGCCGCCGCCGCCCGCCGCGGTCTCCTCCTTGTACTTCCAGTGCGCGGCGACGCCGTATTCGGCCCGCTTGTGCATGCCCCAGGTCCTGATCTGCAGCTCGACCGGCTTGCCCTCGGGGCCGATGACCGTGGTGTGCAGCGACTGGTAGAGGTTGAACTTCGGCATCGCGATGTAGTCCTTGAACCGCCCGGGCACCGGATTCCACCGGGCGTGGACGGTCCCGAGAGCCGCGTAGCAGTCCCGCACCGAGTCCACCAACACCCGGATGCCGACCAGGTCGTAAATGTCATCGAAGCCGACATTCCTGGCGATCATCTTCTGGTAGACGGAGTAGTAGTGCTTCGGCCGCCCGGTCACCCGCGCCTTGATCTTCGCGTCCCGCAGGTCCGCCGAGACGTCCTCGACGACGTCCTGCAGGAACACGTCCCGGCGCGGCGCGCGCTCGGACACCAGCCGCGCGATCTCGTCGTAGCGCTTGGGGAACAGGGTGGCGAACGCCAGGTCCTCGAGTTCCCACTTGACGGTGTTCATGCCGAGCCGGTGCGCGAGCGGCGCGAAGATCTCCAGGACCTCGCGCGACTTCTGCTCCTGCTTCTCCCGGGGCAGGTAGCGCAGCGTGCGCATGTTGTGCAGCCGGTCGGCCAGCTTGATCACGAGGACCCGGATGTCGCGGGACATCGCGACCACCATCTTGCGGACCGTCTCGGCCTGGGCGGCGTCGCCGTACTTGACCTTGTCGAGCTTGGTCACCCCGTCGACCAGGTTGGCCACGTCGTGGCCGAAGCCGCGGCGCAGTTCGGCCAGCGTGTAGGAGGTGTCCTCGATGGTGTCGTGCAGCAGCGCCGCGCACAGCGTCTCGCTGTTCATGCCCAGCTCGGCCAGGATCGTGGCCACGGCGAGCGGATGGGTGATGAACGGATCGCCGCTGCGGCGGACCTGGCCGGCGTGCTGCCGGGCGGCCACCTCGTAGGCCCGCTCGATGGGCCGCACGTCGGCCTTGGGGTGCGTGGCGCGGACCGTCTTGATCAGCGGTTCGAGCACCGGGTTGGCGCCGCCGCCCCGCGGCGCGCCGAGCCGGGCCAGCCGGCGGCGCACGGCCGCGGTGCTAGCGGCCGCGGCGCTGGTGTCGCCCGCGGGTGTGCCCCGGGCGGGCCGGGCGCCGCCGCGGCCCCCGCGGGCCGAGCCGGACCGGCTGCGGGCCGGGGCGCGCGGCTTGCCCGCGGGCCGGGCGCCTTCCTGGGCGGCACCGGCTGGCGGATCACCGGCCGGCTCCTGCTCAGGCTGGCGGTCGGCCGCCTGGCCCTCGGCCTGCTGAGCCTCTGACTGGGCGTCTGGCTGAGCGTCGGCGGCGGGCGGCCCTGGGGCAGCCGGAGCGGACGCCACCCCGCCTTCCTCCGCGGACAGCTCAGGTCCGGTCGTTTCCCGCTGCCCGTCGGCGGCCCGGGTGACGTCGGTTCCGGCCGTTCCGGCCGTGGCCACGTCACCGGTCACATGCGCTCCTCACGTTCGCAGAAGCACCCAGTCTATCGAGCGGCGTTGCCTGGAGTGCCCGGCGCGCAATCGTCACGCTGTGAGCAGCGTCATAACCTCCAGGCCGGGCAGGCTGGCGCGGCCGTCGAGGAAGCCGAGCTCCAGCAGCACCGAGACCCCCACCACCTCCCCGCCGGACCGGCGGACCAGGCTCGCGGTGGCGGCCGCGGTGCCGCCGGTGGCGAGCACGTCGTCGACGATCAGCACCCGCTCGCCGGGCCCGATCGCGTCGGTGTGCACCTCGATCGTGGCCGTGCCGTACTCGAGCTGGTAGGACTCGGCGTAGCTGGCGCCGGGGAGCTTGCCCTGCTTGCGCACGGGGACAAAGCCCGCACCGAGGCTGAGGGCGACGGGCGCGGCCAGGATGAATCCCCGGGCCTCGATGCCGACCACCTTGTCGATCCGCCCGTGACCGGCCGCCATGGCGGCCACGACGGCGGCGAAGGCCTTGCCGTCGGCCAGCAGCGGGGTGATGTCCTTGAACACGATCCCCGGTTGCGGATAGTCCGGAATGTCCCTGATACGGGAGCTGATCAGCTCGGCCAGGCCCGGGGTCGCCGGGACTGAGTCCGCCGCCGCAGGGTGCTCGCTGGGCACGGGCGCGCCTACCGGCGCTTCTTCTTGCCCGCGGGACGGCGCTTGGCCGCGCTGGTCCGCCTGGGCTGCTGCCGGGGCCCGGACCGGGCTCCTGGGGCGGCGCTGCGCGGCGCCGATCCGCTGGCCGCCCGCCCCGCGGGAACCGGTTCGTCCGGCCCGGTGCCGGCCACAGCACCGTTCGCCGTGGCCTCGTCGAACTCGTCCTCCGGCCCGTCGTCGAGGTCGACCCCCGGTTCCGCGGATTCCTCCTCGTCGGCGGGCGCGCCCGCGGCCCCGGCGGCGTTGGCCGCCTTGGCCCTGGCCCGCTGCGCCGCGCGGCCGCCGGAGTCCCGCAGGGCCACACGCCGGGCCAGCTGTTTGTACTGCGACTCCCGCTCCTTCAGGTCGGCCAGCACCGGCGTGGCGATGCAGATCGACGAGTAGGTGCCGGACAGCATGCCGACGAACAGCACCAGCGCCAGGTCCTGCAGCTCGCCGGTGCCGAGCACGAACACGGCGACCACCAGGATCGCGGTGACCGGCAGCAGCGCGATCACCGAGGTGTTGATCGACCGGACCAGGGTCTGGTTCAGGGCCAGGTTGGCCGCCTGGCTGTAGGTGCTCCGGCCGGTGGCGAGCAGGCCCGCGGTATTCTCCCTGACCTTGTCGAAGACCACCACGGTGTCGTAGAGCGAATAGCCCAGGATGGTCAGCAGGCCGATGACCGTGGCCGGACTCACCTGGAAGCCGGCCAGCGCGTAGACCCCGATAGTGATCACGATGTCGTGCGCGAGGGCGACGAACGCGGCGATCGCCATCTTCCACTCGAACGCGATCGACAGGTAGATCACGATCACGACCAGGAACGCGATCAGCGCCTGGAGCGCCTTCTGCGAGATCTGCGAGCCCCAGCTGGGCCCGACGAACGTGGTGCTGACCGAGTTGGAACCACCGGATACGTGCAGGTCGGACGCGAGCGCGTCCTGGACCGCGGTCTGGGTGCCGAAGGTCAGCTTGGCCGTCTGCACCTGCCATTTCGCGTCGCGGCCGACCCCGACCTGCTGCACGATCGGGTCGTCGCCACCACCCGCGTCCTTGACCACGGAGCTGATCTGGATCGAGGTCGCGGTGGGGGCCTTGAACAGGAAGACCGAGCCGCCCTTGAACTCCACGCTGTAGTTCAGCCCCCGGAACAGCAGCGCGGCGACGCTGATGACCAGGATCAGCCCGGAGATTATGTACCAGAGCTTCTGCCTGCCGACAAAGTCGACTGAGACCTCGCCCCGGTACAGCTTGCCGCCAAGGTTGCCGAGCCGGGACATCACGCCTCCTTCGGGTTGGTCCGGGCCTGGCTGGCCGAGGGGGTGCCGGACGGAGTGCCCGATGGAGTGCTTCTGGCGGCCGGGCCGGTGCGGGCCGGGCGTCTGCTGCCGCGCCACGGCGACCGCGCCCCCAGCCGGGCCGGGTCCAGGCCGGAGAGCGGATGCCCCTGGCCGTAGAACTTGGTCCTGACCAGCAGGGTGACCATCGGCTTGGTGAACAGGAAGACCACGACCACGTCCACCAGGGTGGTGAGGCCGAGCGTAAACGCGAAGCCTTTGACGTCACCGATGGCGAACTTCCACAGCAGCGCGGCGGCCAGGAAGGACACGGTGTCGGAGACCAGGATGGTCCGCCGCGCCCGCTGCCAGCCGCGCTCCACCGCGGTCCGCAGCGTCCGCCCGTCCCTGACCTCGTCCCGGAGCCGCTCGAAGAACACCACGAACGAGTCGGCGGTAATGCCGATCGCGACGATCAGGCCCGCGATGCCCGCCAGGGACATCGTGAGGTCGCCGTACTTGCTGAGCAGGACCACGGACAGGTACGACAGCAGCGCGGCGATGGCCAGGCTGGACACCGACACCAGGCCCAGGCCGCGGTAGTACAGGAACGAGTAGATCACCACGAGCAGCAGCCCGATCGCCCCCGCGATCAGCCCCGCCTTCAGCTGGGACGCGCCGAGCTGCGCCGAGACCGACTGGACCGACTGCTTCTGGAAGCTGAGCGGGAGGGCACCGTAGGTGAGGATGTTCGCCAGGGAGGTGGCCGACTGCTGCGAGAACGTGCCCTGGATCTGGCCGTTGCCGCCGGTGATCGCCGAGCTGACGTACGGAATCGACACCGG
>Ga0070714_100001586_pt1 | contig 16520 bp, 10 predicted proteins | sample LARL83metaG_FD_65450 | JGI IMG/M metagenome (GOLD analysis project Ga0070714, IMG submission 65450) | Corn, switchgrass and miscanthus rhizosphere microbial communities from Kellogg Biological Station, Michigan, USA - LAR L8-3 metaG | ecosystem: Host-associated > Plants > Roots > Rhizosphere ...
CAGATGGCACCGCTGACCATGTGGGAAGAGAAGAACACCGGGTCCAACCTGCCCGCGCAGATCGAGATCTACGCGACCGACGGGGACGCCTACAAGTTCCTGTTCATGGCCAAGGGGGGCGGCTCCGCGAACAAGTCGTACCTGTACCAGGAAACGAAGGCGGTGCTGAACCCGGCCAGGATGGCCTCGTTCCTCGAGGAGAAGATCCGCTCCATCGGTACGTCCGCGTGCCCGCCCTACCACCTGGCGATCGTGGTCGGCGGGACAAGCGCGGAGTTCGCGCTCAAGACCGCCAAGTACGCGTCGGCCCGCTACCTGGATACGCTGCCGACCGCTGGGTCGCCCCTTGGCCGAGGGTTCAGGGACCTGGAGCTGGAGCAGTCCGTCCTGGAGATCACCAGGAAGATCGGGATCGGGGCGCAGTTCGGCGGCAAGTACTTCTGCCACGACGTGCGGGTCATCCGGCTGCCACGGCACGGGGCGTCCTGCCCGGTTGCCATCGCCGTATCGTGCTCGGCCGACCGGCAGGCGCTCGGGAAGATCACCCGTGACGGCGTCTTCCTTGAGCAACTCGAGACCGATCCCGCGCAGTACCTTCCCGACCCGGCATCTCTGAGCACGGACACGGCGGAGGTCGTTTCGATTGACCTCAACCGGCCGATGAGTGAGATCCGCGCCGAACTGACGAAGTATCCGGTGAAGACGCGGCTGTCGCTAAGCGGAACCATGATCGTCGCCCGCGATATCGCGCACGCGAAGATCGCGGAACGGCTCGACGCGGGCGAGCCGATGCCCGCCTACTTGCGCGACCACCCGGTCTACTACGCGGGGCCCGCCAAGACGCCCGAGGGGTACGCCTCCGGCTCCTTCGGGCCAACGACCGCGGGCCGGATGGACTCGTACGTGGAACGTTTCCAGGCCGCCGGAGGGTCGCTGGTTATGCTGGCGAAGGGGAACCGGTCCGCGGCCGTTACCGAGGCGTGCAAGCGTTACGGCGGCTTCTACCTCGGCTCGATCGGCGGTGCCGCCGCCCGGCTCGCGCAGGACTGCATCACCAAGGTTGACGTGCTCGAATACCCGGAACTCGGCATGGAGGCGGTGTGGAAGATCGAGGTCAGGAACTTCCCCGCTTTCATCATCGTCGACGACAAGGGCAGCGATTTCTTCGCGGAGGCGGCTGGCCCGCTCCTCTCAATCGGCAGCCATCCCTAATCGCTGATAAGGTCCGGCTATGCCCCCTCTGACCGGACGGGTGATCGCCGGGCGCTACAACCTGCAGCACCCCATCGGCCGTGGTGCCATGGGCGTGGTGTGGCGTGCTCGCGATCTGCTCCTTGATCGCGACGTGGCGGTCAAGGAGGTCGTTATCTCGGCGCTCATCGGCGCCGACGAGCGCCACACCGCTTACCAGCGGACGCTGCGCGAGGCGCGGACCGCGGCACGCCTCTCGCACCGCGGCGTCGTCACCGTCTATGACGTCGTCGAGGAAGACGGCCGGCCGTGGATCGTGATGGAGCTCATCCCGTCGCAGTCCCTTGACCAGGTGCTCACCGTGCAGGGGCGGCTCCCGGTGGCCCGGGTCTGCGATATCGGCCAGCAGTTGCTTTCCGCGCTCGCCGCCGCGCACACGGCCGGCGTGCTGCACAGGGACGTGAAGCCGAGCAACGTGCTCATCGCGAACAGCAAGGTCGGGGATACCTGGGAAGAGCGAGCCGTGCTCACCGACTTCGGCATCGCGCAGTTCGAGGGTGACCCGCGGCTGACCCAGACCGGGATGGTGATGGGCTCACCCGGGTTCACCGCGCCCGAGCGCATCCGCGGCGGTGACGCCGCGCCCGCGTCCGACCTGTGGTCGCTCGGCGCGACCATCTACGCGGCGGTGGAGGGCCGGGGTCCCTTCGAGCAGCGGGGCGGCGCGATCACCACGATGTCCGCCATCATCAATGAGGACGCGCCAGCAGCGCCGCACGCCGCCCAGCTCGCACCGCTTATCGCGGCCCTGCTGCGCCGCGACCCGTCGGCCCGGCCATCGGCGGCGTCGGCGGCGCGGCAGTTCGCGCAGTTGCTACCGCAACTGACGGACGCTCCCAAGGCGCCGCCTGCGGCGGCCCACCCGGCGACGGTCCTGTCCGCCCACGTGCCGTCGGCCGCGCCCGCAGCACCGGCGCCAGCCAGCGCACCTGAGGACGCCCCGGGTGAGGAGTCGCCCAGCCAGGCCGCCGTCGCTGCGCCGGCCGACGCCGCGGACAAGCAGGCCTCAGCTAGGCAGGCCGCGGACAAGCAGGTCTCAGCTAAGCAGGTCCCAGCCAAGCAGGTCTCAGCCAAGCAGGCCGTGGGCAAGCAGGCCGCCCCCGCAGCCGCCGAGCCAGCTCAGGCGGCGCCGAAGCCTGCGGTCGACAAGGCTGCCGCCGCCCAGGCAGCACCGGATTCCGCCGGCGAAGCGGAACCTGCCGCTGTCGCCCAGCCCGGGGCCGAGGCCGACGCTGAGCCTGTAGCGGAGTCCGTGCCCGATGCCGGCCCCGAGGGCGCGGCCGGCGTTGCGCCGTCCACGGTCGCGACGCCGGTAATCGCCGCGGCGAAGGCAAAGGCAGCCGAGGCGCCACCCGCCGACGCGCCTGCGGTGGACTCCGAGGCAAGCGGTGCACTGACGGTCTTCGCCGACCCTCCCGAAGCGGAAGCGGCAAGCGCAGGCGGTAAACCGGTGATCGCCGACGAGGGGGCCGGTTACCAGCCGACGGAACTCGCGATCCCGGCGGCCCGGGTGACTCCGCCGCCGGCCCCACCGCGGCCGGCGGAGCAGCGGCCAGCACCACCCAAGCCGACTTTCACGGCCGCCAAGCCGGCGGAACGCCCGACCCCGAGTTACTCGGCGGCCAGCCCGGCCCACCCCCAGCCGCCCGCCCCGACGCCGGAGTGGCGCCCACCATACGGGGGCTCGAGCGGCCCGGGGCAGGGCCACCCTGGCGGCGGCACCTCGCCGCTCCCGCCGGCGGCCGGGCAGTACGCGGGCCCGTCGCAGTCCTATCCCGACCTTGCCCGGCAGTACGCGCCGGGCGCCGGCGGCGGCCGTTCCGGGCGTGGCCGTGGCAGAGGGCGGCAGATTGCCTGGCTCGTGGCCGCCGTCATCATCGCGGCCGCCGTCGGCGTGGGCGCGGCGCTGGCGCTGAACCACCACAATGGGAGCGGCTCGCCGAGTACCACGCAGTCAACCGGCAGCGCGTTCGTCGACGACACCCCGACTGGCTTCCAGTCGGTCGATGCCCTGAACAAGCCGTCGGCCGTGATGCCGTCCGGCTGGTGGCACGCGACCGTGACGGCGACCGACCTGGGCTCTCCGGCCGTCGCCGGCTTCTCGCTCGACCTGCCGCCCGGCTGGACCGAGAAGCGGAGCGCCCTGGCCACCGAGTTCACCGGACCCGGTGGCATGCTGGTCGAAGTCGACCTGACCCCGCAGAACACCACCGACATGCTCGCCGCGGCCACCAACATCGAGAAAGAGAGCCTCGCCGAGCACAAGTTCCCCGGCTACCAGCGGGTCAACCTGCAGGAGGTTCCGGTCAGGAACACCAAGGGCGCCTTCTGGAAGTTCACCTGGACGCCGGCCGGAAGCCCTGAACTGGTCGCGGACGACATCCTGTTCGCCAAGACGACCTCCGCGGGCACGCAGGACTACGCCATCTACATCAGGTCACCGCAGAGCTCGTTCGCCGGCACGGCGCTACCGCTGTTCGACCAGATCCTGCCGACCTTCGAGACGGTCCCGGCCAGCTAGGAGCCTGCTGAATTTGCCACGCTCGGACAGAGCAGTCTGCCTGAAGCAGTCCAATTCAGCGGGGCTCCAGGGAAAACGACGAATGCAAACACGGGAGGCCCGGTCCTGAGACCGGGCCTCCCGTTACTTACTTCCTGCTGGCCTAGTACCAGCCGGCGGACTGCTCGTGGGCCCACGCGCCGCACGGCGAGCCGTACCGGCTCTGGATGTAGGTCAGGCCCCACTTGATCTGCGTGGCGGCGTTCGTCTGCCAGTCGCCCCCAGCGGTCGCCATCTGCGAGCCGGGCAGTGCCTGCGGGATGCCGTACGCACCGGAGCTGGAGTTCTGCGCGCTCACGCTCCAGCCGCTCTCGTGCGCCCAGAGCGGGCTGAGGCAGGAGAACTGGCTGCTCGACCAGCCGTACTGACCAAGCATCTGCTGGGCGATCTGCCGCGGTGAGCCCGACGGGGTGGCCGCCGCCTTCTTCTTGACGGCCGCGTTGGCTGCCGCCCTGGCCTTGGCGGCCTTGGCCGCTTCCGCCTTCGCCGCCGCCTTCGCCTTAGCGGCCTTGGCCGCGGCCGCCTTCTCCGCGGCGATCTCCTGCTGGTGCTCGGCCTGCATGGCCTGCGTCTTGCTGGAGGCGACCAACTGCTGCGCGCTGGTCGAGCCGTTGTCGTAGTGCGCCGCCTTGATGGCCGCCGCGTTGCCGTCGACCGAGGTCAGGTAGGCGTCGGTGGTGCCCGCCGCCGCGGCCGAGGCCGAAAGCGTGAGCCCCGCCACGGAAGCAACCGTCGCCAGGGTCAGGGTCCCCGCGGCGGCCGCCGTGATCACCCGGGCACGCTTGGTGGACATGAAGCTGGGCAGGGAGAAGCGCCGTGCCAAAATAAAGACCTTCGATAGCTCGCGAGTTACGCGATCGTTTCCCACCCCTGACACCACGATCCGCGCTTTAGGTAAGCGCGGCAGGCATCGGCACGCGGACTTGACGCGGGGACAAGGCGCCGGCTGCTCAAGGCAGCGGATATCTCACGAGCGAGGTGCTGTTGTCTGCTAACGATCTCAAGAACAACCGTTTGCTGCAGGCACATTCCGCTGTTCCCCGCGGCCTGGATGCCCTGCAGGGCCGGCGATGCGCGCGAAACGCCGCCCCCGTAAGGGTTTCATTTACCTGCGGGTAGGTTTTGTGAACTGGGCCACTCTAGCCCCTTTTCCACGGTTTATCGACACACAGTAACAAGGCAATTACTAACCGTTTAACCATAGTCATTACGTTCTGTAATTGAGTCAACACTAAACGTCGATATTTGCCGAGAGTATACGCTCAGATTATAGTGGTCCCATGAGCGTCCCACTGACCCTCCTAGGGCTCCTCGAGCGGGAGCCGAGCCACGGGTATGACCTCAAGCGTGACTACGACGCCTTCTTCGGCCGGGGCAAGCAGCTGCCGTTCGGCCAGGTGTACGCCACGCTGGGCCGGCTTGCCCGCGACGGCCAGGTAACCGCCGGCGACGCGGAGCCGGGCGACGGCCCGGACCGCAAGCGCTACGCGATCACCGACACCGGCCGCAACGTCGTTGACAGCTGGCTTGCCGAGCCAGTCGAACCGGAGCCGCACCTGCAGACGGTGCTGTTCGCCAAGGTGACGCTGGCACTGATGCTCGGCAAGCCTGCCGACGCCTACCTCGACACCCAGCGCGCCGCGCACATCAGGCGCATGCAAGAACTCACCGAGGTCAAGCGGACCGGCCCGCTGGTCGACACGCTCCTCGCCGACCACGCTCTCTTCCACCTGGAGGCGGACCTCCGGTGGATCGACCTCACGTCAGCCCGGCTGGCGGACCTAGCAGAGGCGGTAAGAAACCGATGAACAGTCCCGCAGTCGCTAACGGCCGGATGATCGAGACCCGCCACGTCGCCAAGAACTTCGGACAGACCTCCGCCCTGCGCGACGCGAGCCTGTGCGTTGCCCAGGGCGAGATCCTCGCGGTGATGGGACCGAGCGGATCAGGCAAGTCGACCCTGCTGCACTGCATGGCAGGCATCTACACCCCGGACCAGGGCGAGGTGCTGTTCGGCGGGCAGCTGCTCAACACCATGACCGAGGCCGACCGCACCAGGCTGCGGCGCACCGCGTTCGGTTTCGTGTTCCAGTTCGGGCAGCTCGTCCCCGAGCTCAGCGCGGCGGACAACGTGGCGCTGCCGCTGCTGCTCAACCGGACCAAGCGGAAGGTCGCCTACAAGACCGCCGACACCTGGCTGGACAGGCTTGGCATCGGCGACAAGGGTGACCGGCGGACCGGCGAGCTGTCCGGCGGCGAGGCCCAGCGCGTCGCGGTCGCCCGCGCGCTCGCGCTTGCCCCCAAGGTGATCTTCGCCGACGAGCCAACTGGCTCGCTCGACACGCTGACCGGCGAGAAGGTCATGGACCTGATGACCGGGCTGGCCCGGGAGCAGGGGAGCACGGTGGTCATCGTCACCCACGACGCGCGGGTCGCCGCCTACGCCGACCGGGTCGTCATGGTCCGCGACGGCCTGCTCGCCTTCGCCGACCTCCCGGTATCGCCGGCCGACGGGCGATATGACGTGTCCGCGTCGGCCTCCTCTTCCGTCGCGAAGGGCGCGAACTGATGCTCCAGCTAAGCCTGCGGCTCACGCTGCGCAGCGGCCGAGAGGCCCTGGTCCGGCTGCTGATCACCGCCGCGGCGGTAGCGGTCGGCGTCGCGCTGCTGATCGGCGTGCTCAGCGAGTTGCACGCCTTCGAAACTAACGCCTATAAGGCCTGCTGGTCCTGCACCCAGGGCGCGAAGGTGCCCGCCACGCTGCCAAACCACGGCGAGCTGTGGAACAACAGCGTCGACTTCTACCAGGGCCGGACGATCAGCCGACTCGACGTCGCGGCCCTCGGCCCGGGCGCGCCGGTGCCGCCCGGCGTCTCCGGACTGCCCGCGCCCGGTACGTACGACGCCTCCCCCGCGCTCGCGGCGCTCCTGCGGACCGTGCCCGCCGGCCAGCTCGGCGACCGCTTCCCCGGCAGGCTCGCGGAGACGATCGGACCGGCCGCGCTCACCGGGTCGAACCAACTGGTCATCTACATCGGCTACACGCCCGCCGCACTGAACCGCGTCGATGGAACCTCCTGGGTAACATCCATTTACACCGGTGCCGGGCAGCAGGTGTTCAGCGCCTTCTTTAAGGACGCCTTCTACGTCGGCATGCTCGCCGTGCTGCTCCCGATGCTGGTGCTGATAAGCACCGCCACCCGGCTCGCGGCCGACCGGCGGGAGGAACGGTTCGCCGCGCTGCGCCTGGTCGGCGGGACACCCGGCGATATCCGGCTCATCGCGACGGTCGAGGCCGTGGTGAGCTCCTTCGCCGGCGCGGTGCTCGGCACGGCCATCTTCCTGCTGGCCCGGCCGCTGCTCGCCTCGTCCGCGTTCTTTGGCACGCCGTACTTCGAGTCCGACGTCACGCCGACGCTCGGCGGGTACCTGGCGATCCTGGTAATCGTGCCGGCCGCGGCGGCGCTGGCCGCGCTGATCTCGCTGCGCCGGGTGCAGATCTCACCGCTCGGCGTCGCCCGCCGCGCCAAGCCGAAGCTGCCGACGGCCTGGCGGCTGGTCACGCTGGTGATCGGCCTCGGGCTCTACGTCTACGGCCTGTCGAAGACCACGCACGACAGCATCGGGGTCACCACCTACCCGGGCATCCTCATCACGATGATCGGCCTGGTCGTCGCCGGACCGTGGATCACCGCGCAGGCCGCGACACTGTTCGGGCGGACAGCCCGCGGTTCCTCGGGACTGCTCGCCAGCCGTCGGCTGTCCGACAACCCGCGGGCCGCGTTCCGGTCGGTGACCGGGCTCGTGCTCGCGGTATTCCTCGGCACGGTGATCGGGACCCTGGTCCCCGCGATCAACGCCATCCAGCAGACGCCCGGCACCGGCGCGCTGAGCAACGTGCTGGTGGGGCAGGTCGGGCTGTCCGCGCCCGCCGGGCAGCAGCTGATCAGCGGGATCAGCGCGATCCCCGGTGCCGCGGTGTACCCGCTGTACGAGGCGGCGGCGCCGGCCGGCACTAAGGCCGCCACCTCGGGGCCGGGCAGCAGTTCCGGTGCGTCCGGCGGCAGCCCAGCCACCCAGACGCGGGGATCCGGGGCATCGGGCGGCGGCAAGGGGGCCGGCGCCGGAAGCGGAACGGGACAGGACTCCGGCGGCGGAGCGGCCCAGACGCAGGGCCCGGGCGGCCAGGGCACCCCCTCTAATAAGCACTACTACAGCAGCCAGGTGGCCATTAGCTGCGCCGACCTGCGCGCGATCGGGGCACTCGGCCAGTGCGCGGCCGGGCTCACCGCGGTGCAGACGACCGACGACTCAATGTTCGGCGACAACCCGATCTATGACACGAAGCCGATCGTCAGCTCGGCCGACCCGGGCTACACGGGTGACCTGACGCAGCTGCCACTCCAGACGGTCCTGGTCAAGGTGAACAACGCCACCACGCTCGAGCGGGTCCGGACCTACCTCGCGGTTCACGCGCCGCCGCAGACCGGCGGCGGGACGGGGTCGTCGCCGACGCCGCCCAGGACGTTCGGTGAGACGTTGCAGATCCGGACGGCCCGCGCGGCGCTGGCGGCGAACCTCGCGTACGCGATGGTGGCGCTGACCCTGGTGGTCGCCGGGTGCAGCCTCGCGGTCGCGGTCGGCGGCGGCCTCGTGGACCGCAAGCGGCCGTTTACCCTGCTGCGGGTGAGCGGCACCCAGGCAGGCGTGCTGTCCAGGGTCGTGCTGCTCGAGGCCGCGGTCCCGCTGCTCGCGGCAACCATCCTGGCGGCCGCGATCGCCTACGGCACGTCGGTACTCGCGGTCGTGCGGCTCGCGCCGAGCGATACCGGGATCCCGCAGCTGGGCCACGACTACTACACGATCATGGGCATCGGCCTGGCGCTCGCCTTCGTGGTCATCACGGCGACGCTGCCGCTGCTGCGCAGGATGACCGCGCCCGCGACCATCCGCTTCGAGTAGAGCCGCGTCAAAAGGCGGGCGGTCGCGCACCGCGGCGTGTGCGCGACCGCCCGCCGGCTGCCGTAACGGCGGGATGCGGCGCGCTAATACCAGCCGGCCGCCTCCTCATGGCCCCATGCGGCGCACGGGGACCCGTACGAGGCCCGTATGTAGCCGAGGCCCCAGCCGATCTGGGTGGCCGCATCGGTCTGCCAGTTCGCGCCCGCCGCGGCCATCTTCGACCCCGGCAGCGCCTGCGGAATGCCGTATGCGCCGGAACTTGGGTTCTCCGCGGACACGTTCCAGCCGCTCTCCTGCCCCCACAATGCGCTTAGGCAGGAAAACTGCCCGGACCATCCGAACGGGACGAGCATCAGCTCGGCGATCCGCTGCGGTGTGCCGGAGGGCACCCGGGCGACCGCCGTCTCAGTCGCCGCCGGTTGAGCGGCGGCTTGCTGAGCGGCACGCCGCCGCTCGGCCCGCTCGGCCGCGGCGCGGGCCGCCGCCGCACGCCGCGCCGCGGCGCGGGCCTCTGCTGCCGCGTGCGCGGCCGCGGCCCGGTCCGCCGTCCATATCAGGACGGCCCGCCTGGCGAGATCGCCCTGCGGTGCCAGCTGCGCGGGCCTGGCAGGCTGGGTCAGGGTAAGGGAATGAAAGGAGACCATGTCGGCGGCCCGGGCAGGCGACGCCGACGGTGCCGCCCACGTGACGGCGGCGGCGGTCCCGGTTGCCGCGAGGCAGAGCGCCCCGGCGGTGGTAAGCACGGTGACCTTGCGAGAAAGACGGGCCGAGCACAACCATGGCAGTTGGCGTGCCAAAGGATGCCTTCAATCAGACGCGGGCGCACCCTACGGCCCGCGCTTGCCTTCACCCCTTACCGGCCGACCTACTATTTCCTGGCAATGAGCCATTCAGGAAAAGCGTCCCGCCTTGGGCTGCGGACTTGGCACGGGTCAGGGTACCTGGTCACCCCTTGGTGACCATCTCGCATCCGGAGTGCTTCCGAAAATCGAACATGCCAGATTAACGCGATTATAAACTCCGATTAACCGTGTGATCTAGATCACATCGATCGCGATTGGCTATCGCGAGATGGACGAAACTCCCCATAAACGAGAGAACCAATAGGCACAAGTAGCTGATGTGATCAAGATCACATCAATAAAATGAGGCCGCCGTAAGCCAGCTCACGAGCTTGGCGTGACAGTGAGTATTCATAGTTTTACTCGCCGTGCACAGATTCCGTTGAACTGTGCCGACGGCTTCCGCTGGCGATTGCTCTCGCGAAAGGCAGGCGAAAGGCAGGCGAAAGGCCACGCGAGCGAAGCAGCGACCCTTTTCGCCCGCCTTCGCCGCAAGGCCGGGCGAAGGCGGGAGCATCACGATGAAAGGGCTTAGTAGTAGTGGTAGTTCACTTCGTTCTGCCATGCGCCGCACGGGGTGCCGTAGACCGTCTTGATGTAGCCAAGGCCCCACTTGATCTGAGTGGCCGGGTTGGTCTGCCAGTCCGCGCCGGCCGACGCCATCTTGTCACCGGGAAGCGACTGAGGAATCCCGTACGCGCCGGACACCGGGTTCTCCGCGTACACGTTCCAGGTGCTCTCCTGCTCCCACAGGTCATAGAGGCAGGGCCACTGCGTGGTCGCGCTGAAGCCGAAGCTGGCCAGCATCGCCTTGGCGGTCGCCTGGGCCGCGGTCGGGTTAGACGGCGGAGCCGTGGTCGCGACGCCGGTCCCGCCGGTTGTCACGCTCGAGCTTGAGGTGCCCGAGCCCTGCGCCGCGAGAATCTGCTCGGGATTCGCCATCGCGGGCCTGGCCGCCACCGTCAGCGTCTTGGCCGCGGCGGACATCTCGATCAGCGTCTGCCGTTCCTGCTCGAGCAGCGCCACCGAGCCGCTGTGCCCCAAGCCGTCGATGGACTCGAAAAGGCTGCTCGCGCCGGTGCCCTTGGGATCCATCACCTTAGCCGCGCCCCAGACGACGACGACAAGGAGAACTGCGAGTCCAGCGGCGGGCAGAGCGATACCAGTCCGCCGAAACAGGCCACGCTTCTTCTTCGCGCTTCGCCCGCCGATCGCGATCTTCGCACCGTCCGCGCCCCGTGCGCTGACCGCGCCCCGCTCGCTGGGAGCGCCCCGCTCGCTGGGAGCGCCCCGCTCGCTGGGAGCGCCGGTGTTTCCGGCGCCGCCCGCACGGATGCGGGCATTTCTCGAACCGACGGCCGGGCCAGCATCGGAAGTCCGCGAAACGCCGGCTGATGCATACGGACGCTCCGCAAGCATCGCGTTCCGATGTCGTGACAACGCAGTCCCTTCGGTCCATGTCGTGCATATGCCGCACTCATCTACCGCTGCCGATCAACGATGCCAGAAAGAAACATGCGCCGCCTGGGACTTCGGCAAGAAAGACGAGACGGGAAACTTACCATTCTGTGACGCTAATCACTGCGTTATTACACGCATCGTGACACCCGGTCGCAATTTGCGACCGGGATGCTGGCGGGCTGGCCTTGCTGAGTGCGATCAAGACGGGCAAGCGGCCCGTCCGGGCGCGCCGGGTTTCACCTGACTCGTATGGGTAGCTGGGGCGCGGACGCTCACACATGCGAGGAGCAGAAATGACCTATCCCGCATCGCCAAATGACGCGAGGACCAATCGCGTCCGGCCCGACTCCGCCCAGTTCTGGGCGGGCGCCGTGGCGACCGCGGTCGTCGCGGCGCTTATCGCGCTTGTCGGCATCCTCGTCTGCCGCTGGACGCTCGGCATTCCGATCCTTGCACCGGCCGGCGACGGTGCTTGGGGCAATGCCCACACCGGCGAGTACGTGCTCCTGGCGGCGCTTATCGCGATCGTCGCCGCGGGCGTGCTTTACCTGCTGGTGCTCGGCACGCCGCAGCCAGGCATGTTCTTTGACTGGATCATGGGGCTTTCCACGCTTGTCGCCGTGGTCTACCCGTTCAGCACGGGAGCGCCGCTCGATCAGAAGGCCGCCACCGCCGTGGTCGACCTGGGGCTCGGGATCGCGATCACGTCGCTGCTCACTGCGGTGGCGGCCCGGGCCGTCCGGCGCCGGGTGCCGCCGGCCTATCCGGCCCGTACCCGCTACGCCGATGCCGGTACCCGCTACCCCGCTAACGCCCGGTACGGAACCGGGCAAGGTTACCGGAGCGGCCAGGGCTACGTGCCCGAGCAGCGCGGCCACGAGCCGACTCAGCCGATCAACGTCCCGCACCGTCGCGACGGCAGCCGCTGGGAGTAGCGCCCATTGGCAGTCCCGGGGACGAGGCGCCGCCGCCTCGTCCCCGGGACCTCCTTGCCCTAGCCTTTCCCCGTGGACAAGCTGCGGGCGCACACACCTGACCAAACCGCGCAGAACATCGCGAGGATCGCCGGCTTGTTCCCCGGCGTGATCACCGAGGGCCGCGACAGTGACGGCAACCTGGTCCGCGCCGTCGACTTCGACCTGCTGCGCCAGGAACTGTCCGGCCGCCTCATCGAGGGCCCCAGGGAGCGGTACCAGCTCGACTGGCCGGGAAAGCGAGCGGCGTTCCTCGCCGCCAGTGCTCCCGTCGCGCGGACGCTCCGACCGGTCCGCAGCGAGTCGGTCAACTTCGACACCACGGGCAACATCTTCATCGAGGGTGACAGCCTGGAGGCGCTCAAGCTCCTCCAGGAGCCATACCTCGGCAAGGTCAAGCTGATCTACATCGACCCCCCGTACAACACGGGCGGCGACTTCGTCTACGCCGACCAGTTCGCCGAGACGACGGCGGAGTACCTGGCGCGGTCCGGCCAGACCGATGCCGCCGGCACCCGGCTGGTGGCCAACACCGAAGCCAGCGGCCGCTTCCACTCCGACTGGCTCAGCATGATGTACCCGCGCCTGGCGCTGGCGCGGAACCTGCTCGCCGACGACGGGGCGATCTTCGTCAGCATCGACTCCACCGAGCATGCCAACCTCATCAAGCTGCTCAACGAGGTCATGGGCGAGGACAACTTCCGCGCCGACATCACCTGGCAAAAGCGCTATACCCGGAGCAACAACACACGGGACTTCACCGCCGTCGTGGAGAACATCGTCGTCTTCTCGCGAAGCGACCAGTTCGCGGTGAACCTGCTGCCGCGCACCGCTGAGGCGGACGCGCGGTACGCCAACCCGGACGGCGACCCGCGCGGGCCGTGGAAGGGCGCCTCCTTCCTGAACCCGGCGGCGGCCGCGCAACGCCCTAACCTCTGCTACGAGATCAGGAACCCGGCTACCGGGCAGGCCACCTGGCCGTCGACCAACGCCTGGCGCCGGTCCAGGGCCGAGTTCGAGCGTCTCGCGGCGGAGAACCTGCTCTACTGGGGGGCCGACGGCAAGAGCCCGGTGCCCTCGGTCAAGATGTTCCTCTCCGAGGCCAGGGGACTGACCCCGACGAACTTCTGGAGCCACGAGTACGCGGGCAACACCGACGAGGGCACCCGGGACCTGGCCGCGCTGCTTCCCGGCAAGGTATTCGATAACCCGAAGCCCGTGCGGCTGATGAAGCGGGTACTTGAGCACGCCACGGACAAGTCGTCCCTCGTGCTGGACTTCTTCGCGGGGTCGGGGACCATGGCGCAGGCGGTGCTAGAACTTAACGCGGAAGACGGCGGCGCGCGCCGGTTCATCGCCGTCCAGCTAGCGGAGCGGTGCCCTCCCGGCTCCGCCGCCGCCCGGGCCGGGTTCGCCACGGTCGCCGAGATCTGCAAGGCCCGGGTCCGCCGGGCCGGCCGCACGGTGAGCGGCGCCGCGGGACAGCCAAGGCCGGACGACGACGCCGGCTTCCGCGTGCTGCGGGTCGACTCGACCAGCATGACCGACGTGCTGCGCGCACCCGACGACCTGGCGCAGGCCGACGCCGGCCGCTTCACCGAGACCGTCAAGCCGGACAGGACCGCGGAGGACGTGCTGTTCGAGGTGCTCGCCAGTTCGGGGCTTGAGCTGTCCGCACCTATCAAGGTCGAGCTGATCGACGGGTGCGCCGTCTTCGTGGTTGGGGACGGCGACCTCATCGCCTGCCTGGCCGCGGACGTCTCGCCGCCGGCGGTGCGGGAAATCGCGCACCGGGCGCCGTCCCGGGCGGTGTTCCTTGACTCCGCCTTCGCCGCGGACGCCGACCGGGTCAGCGCCTGGCGGGTCTTCGCCGGGCTCTCCCCCGCGACCGACCTGCGGGTGATCTGAACCCCCATGAGGCTCAGGTTCAAGGTCCAGCGGTACCAGACCGAAGCGGTCCACGCAGTGGCCGACTGCTTCGACGGCCAGCCCGGCCGTCACTGGGCCAGTCACCACGGGGCCAACGCGGAGATCGCGCTCAGCCCGGCGCAACTGCTCGCCAACATCAGGGCCGTGCAGCGCGAGCGCGGCCTGCCGCTGTCGGCCGAGCTGGCGCAGAGCCCGGCGGCGGCCGTACCGGGCACGCCCAACCTCGATGTCGAGATGGAGACGGGCACCGGCAAGACCTACGTGTACATCAAGACGATCATGGAGCTGAACAAGCGCTATGGCTGGTCGAAGTTCATCGTGGTGGTGCCGAGCATCGCGATCCGCGAGGGCGTGCGAGCCTCGTTCGCGGTAACCGCCCAGCACTTCCTGCAGGCGTACGGCGGCAGGCCAAGGGCGTTCAGCTACGACTCAAGGCGCCTGCACGAGCTTGACCGTTTCTCCTCCGACGCCGGCGTCCAGGTCCTGATCATCAACATCCAGGCGTTCAACGCGGCCGGCCAGGAAAGCCGCCGCATCTACCAGGTGCTCGACGACTTCCAGTCCCGCCGGCCCATCGACGTCATCAGCGCGGCCCGCCCGGTCGTCATCATCGACGAGCCGCAAAAGCTCGGATCGGCCAGGTCGCTTGAGGCACTGTCACTGCTCAACCCGCTGATGATCCTGCGCTACTCCGCCACCCACCGGGTCGAGCACAACAAGGTCCACCGGCTCGGCGCCCTGGACGCATACCAGCAGCGGCTGGTCAAGAAGATCGCGGTGCGCGGCATCACCGTGCAAGGGCTGCCCGGAGCCGCCGCCTACCTCTACCTGGACGCGATCGAGACCGTCAAGGGCGCACGCCCGCGGGCCCGCCTAGAGCTTGAGGTGCGGACCGCGGCCGGCATCAGGCGCCAGCTCAAGCGGCTCGGCCCGGGCGCGGACCTGTACCAGGCCGCCGGGGGCATCGAGGCCTACCGCGGCCTGCGCATCGCGGACATCGACGCCGGCCGGGACGTGATCGAGCTCAGCGGCGGCAACGTCATCGCCGTCGGCCAGGCCACCGCCGACATGACCGAGGACGCCAGGCGCCGCATCCAGATCCGTGAGGTCATCCGCGCCCACCTGGACAAGGAGCGAGAGCTCTTCCCCATGGGCATCAAGGTGCTGTCCCTGTTCTTCATCGACGAGGTGGCCAGGTACCGGGACTACCACCGGGCGGACACCCGCGGCGAGTACGCGCGCGTCTTCGCCGCGGAATATGCCGAGCAGGTCAGCGACCGGCTGCTCGAACTGGCCGCCGTCGGGGACCCGGCCGGGTACCGCGCCTACCTCGAGGCCATCCCGGTCGACGACACCCACCGGGGATACTTCTCGGTCGACAAGAAGACCGGCCGCGACGTGGACGGCGACCTGAGGGGAACCGGCGATGAGCGGGGCCAGTCCACCGACGCCGGCGCCTACGACCTCATACTCAGGGACAAGGAACGCCTGCTGTCCCTCGGCGAGCCGGCCAGGTTCATCTTCTCCCACTCGGCACTGCGCGAAGGCTGGGACAACCCCAACGTGTTCGTCATGGGCATGCTCAAGCGGAGCGACAGCACCGTCTCCCGCCGCCAGGAGATCGGCCGGGGGCTGCGCCTGTGCGTCAACCAGCACGGCGACCGGGTCGACGACCCGGCGACCGTGCACCAGGTCAACGAGCTGACGGTGGTCACCGACGAGTCGTACACCGAGTTCGTGGCCGGCCTGCAGCGGGAGCTAGGCGAGCCGGCCGGGACTGACCGCCCCGCGGCGGGCGGGACGGGCGGGGAAAACAACAGCTACCCGGTTCCGGATGACGGGCGAAAACGCAGGAAGCCCGCACGCCAGCGGGATGACCCCGGCCGCCAACAGGCTGCCTGGCCCGTCGTGTTCGACTCGGGCGACCTGATCGGCCGGTGCGTCGCCGCCCTCGACGACCGCCTGCGGGTGGACGCACTGCGGTACGTCGTGCACCACGGCGAGCAGCAGGCCGCCGCCGCGAACGCCGGTTTCACCGCTACCGGCGCGACCGCCCACACCGGGCGCGCGTCGTCTCAGGTCCGGTATGACCTGCTCGGCGAGCTAACCGCACGGACCCAGCTCACCAGGCGGACCATCGCGGCGATCGTGCGCGGGATCGGCCCGGACACCTTCGCGCAGTACCCGCGGAGCCCCGGCCAGTTCATTTCCGAGTCCGCCGGCCTCATCAACGACTGCCTGAACATGCTCATCGAGGAACGGGAGGCGGCTTCGCCCGGCCAGCCGGACAGTGGCCTAGGAGCTTGCTGAATTTGCCGCGCTTGGACGTATCAGCATGGTTCTGACCTGGTATGACAGGTCGTCTTGGTCCCAGAAACGGTCTAATTTAGCGGGCTCCTAGCGGCCGAGCGGCCGGATGTCCGGTGAGCTCGGCCGCGGGTTGATGCGCGGCGCCGGGTCCGGCGAAGGCGCCTGACGGAGCAGGTACTCGTAGCCCGCGCGCAGCTGACTGGGCGCCCAGACGTCGGCCCGCTTGGCCAC
>Ga0070714_100001589_pt1 | contig 16510 bp, 14 predicted proteins | sample LARL83metaG_FD_65450 | JGI IMG/M metagenome (GOLD analysis project Ga0070714, IMG submission 65450) | Corn, switchgrass and miscanthus rhizosphere microbial communities from Kellogg Biological Station, Michigan, USA - LAR L8-3 metaG | ecosystem: Host-associated > Plants > Roots > Rhizosphere ...
CCGCGGGGATAGTTCACGCCACGCGTCATCGCCGTCTCGATATCGGCCGGCGAGGCGACGCGGCGATGTACGGCGTCAACGGCCTCATTGACGAGCATGGCGAGCGTGCGATCGAGGATGGAACGGCCCAAGGCCTCGTCCTTCACCGGCTCGGGCCGCACGGCACCCTCCCGGTAATCGTAGTAGCCGCGATCGCGCTTGCGACCGTACAGACCGGACTCGACGAGACGTTGCTGGGTGAGCGCCGGCGCGTAGCGCGGATCGTTGAAGAACGACTCGAACACGCTGCGGGTGACGGCGTAGTTCACGTCGTTGCCGATGAAGTCCATCAGCTCGAACGGCCCCATGCGAAAGCCGCCGAGCTCCCGCATGGCCCAGTCGATGGTGGCGACATCGGCGATTCCTTCCTCGAGCTGCCGCAGCGACTCCCCATAGAATGGGCGCGCGACCCGGTTCACGATGAAGCCCGGCGTGTCGGTGGCGATGACCGTCGTCTTGCCCCAGCCGCTCACGAGCGAGGCCACACGTTCCGTGACCGACCGATCGGTGACGATCGCGGGAACGATCTCCACGAGCGGCATCACGGGAGCCGGGTTGAAGAAATGGATACCGATCATGCGTTCGGGGTTGGCACACGCGCCAGCGATGGCGGCCACGGAGAGCGACGAGGTGTTCGTCGCGAGGATGGCATCCGGCGCGACCACACGCTCGAGTGCCGAAAAGAGGGACTGCTTGACGTCGAGGCGCTCGAGGACGGCCTCGATCACGAGGCCGCAGCCGTGAAACGCCTCGTAGCCGGTGGCGATGATGCCCGCATCGACGATGCGCGCAAGGACAGCATCCGCTTCCGCCTGCGTGCGACGCTTCTTGTCCACGTCTCGTGACAGCGCCTTGGCGATCGTCGCCCGCGCCTGCTCCACCACGCCCGGGCTGGCGTCGGCAAGGAGCACGGATTGACCGGCCGAGGCGACGACCTGCGCGATGCCGCGGCCCATGGCTCCGGCGCCGATGACGCCGACCTGCAGCGATCGCTCCGCCATCAGCGGCCCTGGAAGCGCGGCTGGCGCTTCTCGACGAAGGCGCGAACGCCCTCGGCGTGGTCGGCCGTCCGACCGGCTTCGCGCTGGAGCTCTTCCTCGAGCGCAAGCTGAGCGTCGAGGTCGTTCGCGAACGCCTCGTTGAAGCCGCGCTTGGTGAGGCCGAGGCCGCGCGTCGGCATTTCGGCGAGCCGTCGCGCGAGGTCGAAGCTCGTCTCGCCCAATACCGAATGTGGCACGACGTCGTGCACGAGCCCCCATTCCTTGGCGCGCATGGCGGGGAGCTTCTCGCCGAGCATGGTGAGGGCGGCCGCACGCTGGAGCCCGATGATGCGCGGAAGGATGAAGGTTCCTCCGCTGTCGGGAATCAGGCCGACGCGCGCGAACGACTGGATGAAGGTCGCGTCCTCCGCGGCAACGACGATGTCGCATGCGAAGGCCAGGTTGGCACCAGCGCCGGCCGCGACGCCGTTCACGGCGCAGACGACGGGCTTTTCGAGGGTGCGAATGGCGCGAATGATGGGGTTGTACTGACGTGCCACGACGTCGCCGAGATCGGGCGCCGGCTCGCCAGCGGCAGGCAGGACCGCGGCGAGGTCCTGGCCAGCACAGAATCCGCGTCCACTTCCGGTCAGGAGCACCGCGCGGACTGCCGCATCGTCCGCCGCCTCACGCAGCGCGGCGATCAGCTCGTCGGCCATGGGGCCGTTGAAGCTGTTGAGGACGTCGGGACGGTTGAGCGCGATGGTCATCACGCCGTCGCGCCGCTGAACGAGCAGATGGTGGTAATCCATGGAGATCGTCGGGTACGCACGCGGTGGGTGCTCGTGCGAAAGATATTCCCCGGCGCGCCCTGCCGCACGAACCCGGATGCGCTCCCGTTCGCGCGGTGCGGCAGGCAGATTTGAGCCAGACGCCTCCGGGCGAGATCGATCCCGTTTGCCCCCACGCCGATGCCGAACGCCGCGTCACCGAAGAAAGCCCGCTCCCGAAAGGGCGCCGTCGTCGATCCGCGATTCGACTGGCGTCGCATCGCCTACCACGTGCTCGTGTCGCGCTCGCTCGACGATCTGGAGGAGGCGACGAATCGCAATCGTGGCTCGGTTCCGCGCGAGCATCAGGTGCTCTACCAGTTCTCGGCGCGCGGTCACGACGTGGGGCAGATCATTCTCGGCAGCCTGCTCGACCAGCCGCATGACGGCGTTGGTGCGTACTATCGCTCGCGGCCCATCCTGCTTGCCCTCGGCCTGCCGATCGCCGACGCGCTGGGCAGCCCGCTTGGCCGCGCCGGGGGCTTCAGCGACGGTCGCGACATCGGCGTGGTGTGCAACCTTCCCGGCTGGTCGGGGGCGACGGTGCTCCCGATGTCGGGCGACGTCGGCTCGCAGTACACGCCGACGGCGGGGTGGGCGCAGTCCGTTGTCTACCATCGTGACGTGTTGCGGGACGAATCATGGAAGGGATGTCTCGGCGTGGCGCTGGGCGGTGAGGCGTCGGTGGCGACGAACGGCTTCTGGTCGGCCCTCACGATGGCCACGACGTTGAAGCTGCCGATGCTCTTCTACATCGAGGACAACGGACTTGGCATCTCGGTCAGGAGCGAGATGCAGACGCCGGGCGGGAACATCGCCGACAATCTCGCGTCCTTCGGCAATCTCTTCATCCGCGACGGCGACGGCTGTGATCCGGCGCGGGCCGCGCCGCTCGTGGCGGAGTGCGTGGAGCACGTGCGGAAGGGCCACGGTCCGGCGCTCGTGCGCCTCACGGTGCCGCGGCTGTCCAGTCATTCCGGGCCGGACAACCAGAAGGGATATCGCACCGACGAGGAGATCGCGGCCGACGTGGCGCGCGACCCGCTGCCGAAGCTGCGGTCACACCTCGTGCCGGCGTTCATGAGCGAGAGCGAGTGGAGCGACCTGGAAGCGGAGGTGGCGCGCGATGTGGAGGCGGGGCTCGCCGCGGCGCGCGCGCGCCCCGTGCCCGATCCCTCCACGGTGAAGCGCTTCGTGTACGCGGAAGAGCCGGAGCCCGGCGACCCGGTGGCCTTTGGCGGACTGACGCGCGCCGAACGCGCGGCGCTCGACGGACGGGACACTCCGTCGCCCGAGGGAGACATGGTGCGATTCGCCGAGTCGGTGAAGCGCACCCTGGCGAGCGAGCTGGCGGCGAATCCGAAGCTCCTCGTGTTTGGCGAGGACGTCGGTCGCAAGGGCGGCGTGCACCTCGTGACGGAGGGATTGCAGAAGCGCTTCGGCGCCGAGCGTGTGTTCGACACGAGCCTCTCGGAGGAAGGCATCATCGGTCGCGCCGTGGGAATGGCGGTGAGTGGCCTCATGCCCGTGGCGGAGATCCAGTTCCGCAAGTACGCCGATCCGGCGCACGAGCAGCTCAACAACTGCGGGACGATGCGGTGGCGCACGGCCAACCAGTTCGCGGCGCCGATCGTCGTGCGCATGCCCGGCGGTTTCGGCAAGGACGTCGGCGACCCGTGGCACTCGCTCAGTGGCGAGGTCACCTGGGCGCATGCCCTCGGCTGGCAGGTGGCGATTCCTTCCAACGCCGCCGACGCGAGTGGACTGCTGCGAGCCGCGATGCGGAGCCCGAACCCGACCATCTTCTTCGAGCATCGCTCGTTGCTCATGACGAGCGATGGCAGCGCACGCTATCCGGGCGACGACTACGTGCTGCCGCTCGGGCGCGCGGCGACACTGCGCGATGGCGAGGGCGTCACGGTCGTGACCTGGGGCGCGATGGTGCACCGTTGCGTGGAAGCAGCCGATCGCTTCAGCGGCGATGTGCACCTGCTCGACCTTCGTACCATCGCGCCGTGGGACCGCGACGCCGTGCTGACATCGGTACGGAAGACAGGCCGGTGTCTCATCGTCCACGAGGACACGCTCACGGCGGGCTTCGGCGCCGAGATCGCTGCCGTGCTGGCGCGCGAGGCGTTCTGGCATCTGGATGCGCCGGTGGAGCGGCTGACGGTGGAGGACGTGCCGATGCCGTACCACGAAGTGCTGCTCAAGGCGGTGCTGCCGGATGCGGACCGGATCGCGGAGAGGATCTCGGCGTTGATGAGTGTGTGATCGCCTGGCCCGGTTGGCGACAGGAAGGCGGGAGGAGCGGATCAACGGAGGAGCTGCCTGAAACGACCGGGCTCGCTCCGTGCCACACCTTCGGCTCAACGAGTCGAGCACTGCCTTGCAGCCGAAGCAAGACGATGTCACGAACGACATCCAGAGGCTCCATGGCGCATAGTGCCGGCAAGAGTGAGCAGACACTCGGGCCGTTTCCGTATCACTCCGGTTCATCCGTTCCTCCGCTGTTGGCAGGTTGACTCGCATGCGCTCTTGACGCCGCAGGCAGTCGCGCCTAGACTGGCTTCCTCGCTCGATTCCCTTGTCGGAGCAATTCGATGATCCTCGCCGTCACTGTCGCCAACGTCTTCGTCTCGCCGACCGGGTTCTGCCCGGCCGCGATCGACGTCGTCGTGGCCGACATGGCCGACCGCGCAGGGTCTGGGTCGTAGCGGCAAAGCGCCGCTCACCTCGGAGCGAACTCGTCGCCCCGCCCGCGCAGCCCCGCAGGCGGGGCGATTCTGTTTCTGCACCCCGGTCGACAAGGATCACCATGAGTATCAGCAACGGGGCGATCGAGCCCCGAAGCGTGGAGGCGCCGTCGGTCTGGTCGGCGATCCGCGAAGCACTCGCCGGCGCGCACGGACGCGACTTCACCGAAGGGCCTATCGGCCGTGCGATCTTCATCCTCGCCGTGCCGATGGTGCTGGAGATGGTGATGGAGAGCGTGTTCGTCGTCGTGGACGTCTTCGTCGTCGCCCACCTCGGCGCCGATGCCGTGGCCACGGTGGGGCTCACGGAATCGTTCATGACGCTCATCTATGCCCTGGCAGTCGGGCTGAGCATCGGTGCGGGTGCGATGGTGGCGCGGCGCATCGGAGAGAAGGATGCAGACGCTGCCGCCCATGCGGGCGCACAGGTCCTGCTGTTCGGACTCGCGGTGTCGGCCGTGCTCGGCGTGCTCGGCGCGTGGCGGGCGCCGGAACTGCTGCGCCTCATGGGCGGGACGGCCGGCGTACTCGCGAATGCGTCGTTCACGCGTGTCATGCTGGGCTTCAACGCGAGCGTGGTGATGCTCTATCTCGCCAACGCCGTGCTGCGGAGCGCGGGCGATGCGGCCGTCGCCATGCGCGTGCTGTGGCTGGCCAACGCGATCAACATCGTGCTCGGACCGTCGCTGGTGTTCGGGTGGGGTCCCTTCCCCAGGCTCGGCATCGTCGGGGCGGCGATCGCGACGTCGACGGGACGCTCCGTGGGCGCGCTCTTCGCCCTCAGCCAGATGGTACGCCAGAGCTCGCGGATCAGACTCGCCGCGCGGCACTTCCATCTCGACCCATCGCTCATCGCGCGCGTCGTGCGACTGTCTGCGTCGGCGACTTTCCAGGTGTTCATCGGCATGGCGAGCTGGGTCGGCCTCACGCGTGTGCTCGCCACGTTCGGCAGCGACGCCCTCGCGGGATACACCATTGGCATGCGCGTCGTGTCGTTCGCGCTGCTGCCGGCGTTCGGGCTCGCCAACGCCGCCGCGACGATGGTGGGCCAGTCGCTCGGCGCGGGGAAGCCGGACCGCGCCGAGGCGTCAGTGTGGAAGGCGGCGCGCTACAACCTCGTCTTCCTCGGCATCGTGGGTCTGCTGTTCGTGATGCTGGCACGTCCGATCGTCGGCGTGTTCACCCCGGACCAGGCCGTGGTTCAGTACGGAGTGAGCGCGCTGCGCACGATTGCCTATGGCTTTCTCTTCTACGCATACGGCATGGTGGTCACGCAGTCGTTCAACGGCGCGGGCGACACGGCGACCCCGACGTGGATCAACCTGTTCGTCTTCTGGCTGTTCGAGATCCCGCTCGCATGGCTGCTCGCCGAACGACTCGGCCTTGGGCCGACGGGAGTGTTCTGGGCGATGACGATAGCGTTCAGCACGCTGGCGGTAGTGAGCTCGGCCCTGTTCCGACGGGGGACGTGGAAGGTGCGCATGGTCTGAGTCCGGCGTGCGGGACATCCGGCGCGGCATCAACTCTTTCGGCGTGCAGGGTGTCACACCCGCAGATGGACGTCGGACGCCGCGCGGCAAAGTCGTCGAAACCCCGGCGATGAATGTCCGTACGGAACGCTGCACCCTCAAGGAGGCAGACCATGAAGACCCATCCTGCACGAATGATGATCGCCGCCGGCGCACTGCTCGGCGTTGTCGCTCTCCCGATGATCGCGAACGCCCAGACGTCACTGCTCCCGATCAAGGTGACCGAGAAGCAGTCACGCGCCGCCGAGCTCGATCGCCGCGCCGCGGCGTACGAAGACAGCGACTGGAGCAAGCTCTCCACCGCGGGCAAGCTGCGCGAGCAGGCGGCCGACCTGCGTGACGAGTCGGACCTGCTCAAGACGGCGAGCCTCTACTGGGCCGCGCGGGACCACTATTACTCCGAGAACACCAGCAAGGCGCGCGACCTGATGGTACAGACGGCGCAGCACGCGATGGAGACTGGCGACGTGATTGCCGCCGCGAGCGCCTTCACTGATGCAGCGTACATCTCCGCCGACCTGCGCGACGTGGAGAGCACGAAGCTCTACGCGACGAAGGCACGCCTGCTCGCCAGCTCGCCGATGCTCTCCGCGGCCCAGCGGAGCGCTCTGCTCGAGCAGCTGGCGTTCGGGGGTCTTACGGAAGAGCGAGTGGCGACACTGGGTACCGGTCGATAGCTCACGCCATCGAAGCGGGGAGCGGATCCTACGGATCCTTCGGGAACTGCCGGATCCGCTCCTCGCGCGTTCTAGCGATCACGCGCGGCGAGACCAGCCGATGGAACTCCGCTTGCGGGCCGAAGTGCAGCAGGAGGCCGACCTCCAGGCGGGAGGCACGGAGATAATTGAGGAGCTGGCGATTGGCGACCGGCGAGAGAAGCTCCGTCGCCGTGACCTCGACCGCGACCTTGTCATCAACCAGCAGGTCAAGCCGAAAGTGTCCCACCTCCACGCCTCGATAGACGACGTCGACCGGCACCTCCTGCCGCGAATCCAGGCCGTGATGCGCTAGCTCGACGACGAGCGCATTCCGGTACACGCTCTCGAGCATTCCAAATCCGAGCGCGTTGTAGACCGAGAAGAAGCACTGGATGATTCGTCCCGTCACCAGACCTTCGACCAGCTCACGAGAGGCCTGACCGGAATCCGGCTGTTTCGGGTTCATCCGGCAGTATCCGATCATTGCGCTCTTCCAGCGTTACCGGAACCCTGCGCGGCGGGGCTAGATCGCCTTGAACTCCTCGAACGGCTGACGGCAGCTGCGGCACCAGCAGACGGACTTGCAGGCCGTCGATCCGAATTCGCTGCGGATCTCCGTGTCGCGGGAGTCGCAGTACGGGCAGGGAGGCGACTGTCTGGCGCGCATGAGCTGCACGAGGCTCGTGTCGTGATCGGAGCGGCCCGGGGGCGCGATGCCGTACGCCTTGAGCTTCGCGCGCGCCGTCTCGGGGATCCAGTCGGTCGTCCACGGCGGCGAGTACGTCGTGCGCACCTTCGCGTCTTCGAATCCTGCGTTCGCCAGCGCCGAGAGGATATCGCGCTCGATCACCTGGATCGCCGGGCACCCGGAGTAGGTGGGCGTGACGACCACCGTCACGCCGCCGCGGTCGTCCACGAGGACGTCGCGCACGATGCCGAGCTCCCGCACGCTGAGCACCGGCACTTCCGGGTCCATCACCGTGTCGAGCACCGCGAGAATCTCGTCGCGGGCGCCCGCGCCGAGGGTCCTGATCACCACGTGGCCCCGGGATGCGAGCGCGCCACGATCTGCATCTCGGCAAGGAGATGACCGAGGTGCTCGGTGTGCGCGCCCGTACGGCCGCCGCGCGCACCCGCGAGCCGCGGCGTGTCGGCCGGCGAGGTGAGCGTCGCACGGTCCAGCACCTCGCGCACGAGCGACGCCCACTTCGGCTTCAGCGATGCAAGGTCGGGCACGATGCCCGCCGCCGCGAGCTCGGCGTCCACCGGGTCGGCGGCGAACAGCTCGGCGGTGAAGCGCCAGAGGGAATCGAGCGCGGTCTGGACACGGCGGTGGCTCTCATCCGTGCCGTCGCCGAGCTTGAGCATCCACTCGCCGCTGTGGCGCACGTGGTAGCGCGCTTCCTTCAGCGACTTGGCGGCGATGGCCGCGAGCTCCGTGTTCGTGCTCGCCGTCAATGCGTCGAGCAGCACGACGTCGTAGACGTCGAACAGGAACTGGCGCGCGATGGTGAAGCCGAAGTCGCCCTTTGGCAGCTCCACGAGCTGGCAGTTGCGAAACTCGATCGCCTCGCGGAAGTACGCCAGCGCGTCCTCGTTGCGCCCCTGCCCTTCGACCTCGCCCGCCATGCGCAGCAGGATGGTGGCCTGCCCGAGGAGATCGAGCGCCACGTTGGCGAGTGCGATGTCTTCCTCGAGGATGGGCGCGTGGCCACACCACTCACTCAGCCGATGGCCGAGGATGAGTCGGTCGTCGCCGAGCCTGAGGAGATACTCGAACAGCGCGTTCGGCGGTGACGGCGGGGCGGGAACGACGGACGGCGCGGGCGAGGTCATACGCCGCGCACGCCGCGGGGGACCTTGTAGAACTGCGGGTGGCGATAGGCCTTGTCGGCGCCGGGATCGAAGAACGGCCCGCTCTCGCTCGGCGACGACGCCGTGATGGCGCCGCTCGGGATGACCCACAGCGAGATCACGCCACCGCGTCGCGCGTAGACGTCACGGGCGTTCTGGAGCGCCTGCTCCGCGTCCACCGCGTGCAGCGAGCCGGCATGCTCGTGAGGGGCGCCCTGTTCGCTCTGCGTGAACACCTCCCAGAGGGGCCACTGGCTGTCGCCAGCGAGCGCATCGGATTGCGCGCCAATCGTCCGGTTGGTGACGGTGCTCGCCACGGCTTACGCCGCCTCGCTCGACTGCCGCGCGCGCTGCTTCGCTGCGTGCGCCAGCGCGGCCTCGCGCACCCAGGCACCCTCGTCGTGCGCCGCGCGGCGCGCCTCGAGGCGCTCACGATTGCACGGGCCGTTGCCGCGGATCACCTGGTTGAACTCCTCCCAGTCGATCGCGCCGAACTCCCAGTTCTCCGTCTCGGCATTGTACTTCATGTCCGGGTCGGGGAGGGTGAGATTCACCGCCATCGCCTGCGGCACGGTGAGGTTCACGAAGCGCTGGCGCAACTCGTCGTTCGTCTTGCGCTTCACCTTCCAGCGGATGAGCTCCGCCGTATTCGGCGAGTCCGTATCGCTCGGCCCGAACATCATGAGTGACGGCCACCACCAGCGATTCACCGCGTCCTGCACCATCGCCTTCTGCGCCGGCGTACCGTTGGCGAGCGTCGCGACGATCTCGTAACCCTGGCGCTTGTGGAAGTTCTCTTCCTTGCAGACGCGGATCATCGCGCGCGCGTACGGACCGTACGAAGCCTTGGCGAGGATCGTCTGGTTCACGATCGCGGCGCCGTCCACGAACCAGCCGATGACGCCGATATCGGCCCAGGAGAGCGTGGGATAGTTGAAGATGCTCGAGTACTTCGCCGTCCCGTCGAGGAGCTGACCGATGAGCTCGGCCCGATCCACGCCCAGCGTCTCGGTGCCGCAGTAGATGTACAACCCGTGCCCCGCTTCGTCCTGCACCTTGGCGATGAGCGAGATCTTCCGCCGCAGCGATGGAGCGCGGGTGATCCAGTTTCCTTCCGGGAGCATGCCGACGATCTCGGAGTGCGCGTGCTGCGACATCATGCGCACGAGCTGCCGGCGGTACTTCGCCGGCATCCAATCCTTCGGCTCGATGCTCTCGCCGTTGGCGATGCGCGCCTCGAAGGCGGCGACCTGCGCCGGATCCTCCGGCGGCAGGCTGGTGGCTCGGGTCTGGGTCATGCCTGAATTTACACCTCAGTCGGGAAAACGGACAATTCTCCAGTCTCACCTGTCGCCATTTCGAAGAGCGAGGGGAGCGGAGACGGCCGGATTGACTGCCGGGAACTGCCGGATCTGTTCCCTCGAGGCCTTTCGTCCACGGACCAACGCTGTGCGGGCGACCAGAGCCTGGCTCTCCTGGGACGGCTCGGGAGCTCGCTGATGCGTGAGGACATGAACGGCGCCGAGAGGATCTGGTTTCTTCCGACGAAATCCCGAGAATCCGTTCCTCCCGCTTCCTGCTTATTCTTAGGAACATGCTCACCCGACCCGACACTCCCGGAACGTCCGTCGCCGGTGGCGACGTGGCCATCACGATCGCTGATGGCATCGGCACCATCCGCTTCAGCCATCCGAAGGGGAACTCGCTCCCGGGCGCGTTGCTGCGACGGCTCGCCGAGGCGGTGACGTGGGTCGGGATGGACCCGGCTGCACGGGTGATCGTGCTGCGCAGCGACGGCGCGAAGGCCTTCTGCGCCGGTGCGTCGTTCGACGAGCTGGTGGAGATCAACGACGCGGAAACGGGCGAGGATTTCTTCAGCGGATTCGCCAAGGTGATCCTCGCCATGATCCGCGCGCCCAAGTTCGTCCTGGTGCGCGTGCATGGTCGGACGGCCGGAGGCGGAGTGGGACTCGCCGCCGCTGGCGACTACACGTTCGCCGTCACGGGCGCCTCGGCCAAGCTGAGCGAGCTGGCGGTGGGCATCGGGCCCTTCGTCGTGGGGCCGGTGATCGAGCGGCGCATCGGGCCGGGCCCCTTCGCCGCGATGGCGACGGACGTGAACTGGCGGGATGCCGAGTGGTGTGAGCGGCACGGCCTGTATGCCCGCGTGCTCGAGGACGAGGCCCTCATGGACGCGGCGATCAACGCGCTCGCCGGCACGCTGGCCGCCTCCAATCCCGAGGCGATGGCAGAGATGAAGCGGATGTTCTGGGAAGGGACCGAGCACTGGGAATCACTGCTCGCCTCGCGCGCCCGCATTTCCGGCCGGCTGGTACTCTCGCGCTTCACCCGCGAAGCGATCGCGAAGTTCCGCGATCGCTGACGCGGGGCTTCGTCACGCGCACACGGCCCGCATCGCGTCCTCGAAGCTCACGGCGTAGTTCCGCCCCACGACGTAGCGCGTGGCCTCGTATGCGGCCACCTCGAGGCGGCGCGCCGCCTCGAACAACGTTTGGATGTCGAACGGCACGCCCTCCACGCTGGCGAGATACTCCTCGACGGCAGTGAGATAGCCCATCATGCCGCCGAGCTCCGTCGGCGCGTATGCCTTCCGCGCGCGGCGCAGCGCCTCGCTTCCCGCGGCGTGATCGGGCATGACGAGGTTCTCCGAGCCGCACACGACGGAGAGCCGTGCGTTGGCGGCGATGACGGAAACCGCGTGCGGATCGAGGGAACCACCGGCAGCGTTCACCACCAGCGCATCCATCGGATGACGGAGGAACGCTTCCTTCTGCGAGGGCTCGAACACGCGAGCGCCCAGCGCAGCCACTTCGTCTCGCCGCTTCGCGTTCGCTTCGACGGCGAGCATCGCGGTGCCAGCCTCGCGCAGCCGGCCGATGACGTGCATGCCGATGTTGCCGCAGCCGATGAGACCCACCGTCGCCTGCGGGAGCGGGATGTCCATGCCACGCAGCATGCCGGCGAGGACGTAGTAGTTCCCTTCGCCCGTCGGCTTGGACGTGTCAGCCACCACGCTCCCCTTGAACCGGGCGTTCAGGTACTCGAGCGACTGTGTGCGTCCATCGGACATCACGCCGTGCCCGAGGTCCTGCCCGGTGGTGAGGCAGAATCCGTAGCGCGACTCGACGTCCTTGAAGCAGGCGATGGCGAAGTCGAGCATCTCGAAGTCGCGCGGCTCGCCGACGCGCGAGTCGGGCGTGGGATGGAGCACGCACTTTCCCCCGACGATACGTCCCTTGTCGCGCAGCGCGAGCGGACCGCCGACATGAATGAGGCGCGACCAGTAGACCTTCTCCTCCATCCCGATCGCGAGACCGATCGCCTCGCGATCGCAGTCGAAGCCCGGCGAGGAGGTGCGCGCCTCCGGTGCGATGCGGAAGCCGCCAAGCGAGAGCTTGTTGGATCCCTGCTCGGCGTGCGTGGCGATGCTGAGGCGCCAGCCGCCCTCGCGATGCACGTAGCGGTACACCCATACCTTCGGGTGCGCAGTGGTGGCCAGCTCCGGGACGAGGCGCGCAGCCTCGGCCGGACCCAGTACGGTGGGCGCAGCGACTTTCAGGGAGTTCGCGCGCGCGGGAGAGGCGGTCACGTCAGCTCGTGGGCGGATTGAATGCGGCGTGCTGACCTTCGAGCCAGCTCCGATGATAGGCGGGATCCTCGATGTCGAGTGCCTGCTTTGCCACCTTGAGCGGACGGAAGGTGTCCATCATCACCGCCAGCTCGTCGGTGGACTTGGCGCCGATGGACGCTTCGGCGCGCCCCGGATGCGGACCGTGCGGGATGCCGTCGGGGTGGTGGGTGATGGAGCCGAACTCGATCCCCTTGCGGCTCATGAACTCGCTCGACGCGTAGTACAGCACCTCGTCGGAGTCCACGTTGCTGTGGTTATAGGGCGCGGGAATCGCCTCGGGATGAAAATCATACGGACGCGGACAGAACGAGCAGATCACGAAGCCGTCGCCCTGGAAGGTCTGGTGCACGGGGGGTGGCTGGTGCACGCGTCCGACGATCGGCTCGAAGTCGCGAATGTTGAACGCCCACGGATAGAACTGGCCGTCCCAGCCGATGACGTCGAGCGGATGGTGATCGAGGATGATTTCGTTGATCCCGTCGTACTGCTTGACGAGGATGCGGAAGTCGCCCTTCTCATCGTGCGTCTTCAGCTCGCGCGGGACGCGGATGTCGCGCTCGGAGTAGGGCGCGCCCTCCACGAGCTGCCCGAACTCGTTGCGATAGCGCTTGGGAGGACGTACGTGGCCACGTCCCTCCATGATCAGCAGCTTGGCCTGCTCCGACTTGTCGAGGCGGTAGCGATGCAGGATGCCGCGGTGGATGACGAGATAGTCGCCCTCCCCGAACGGCAGGTCGCCGTACTGCGTCTCGAGGTTCCCCTTCCCCTTGGCGACGTACACCACTTCGTCCGCCTGGGCGTTGCGGTAGAAGTGCTCGTCGTCCTGGTCGGGCTCCACGTACAGCATCGCCACGTCATCGTTGAACAACAGCGGCGTTCGATCCATCGTCGGGCTCCCGCCCTTCTTCGACTGCGCCGTGCGGAAGTGGCGATGGCGGAGCGCGTTGTCCGCATCGGACTCGTACTTCGTCTCCTTCAGCCGCTTGACCGACTTCACGGTGGTGGGCGGATGGACGTGATACAGCAGCGCCGACGTGCCCGTGAACCCTTCGTGTCCGACGAGCTGCTCGGCGTACAGCCCCCCGTCCGGCTTGCGGAAGGCAATGTGGCGCTTCTTCGGGATCTTGCCGAGGGTGTGGTAGTATGGCATCAGAACCTCTCCGATCTGGCTCTCTCAGTATTCTAAAGAAGCGGGAGGAACGGAAACGGCCGGATGGAACGAAAAACGGCCGGATACTGCTCGATGAATCCTGCGGCCGCGACGCGAACCTTCCTCTACATCCCCAAAAGACGCGAATTGACTCGAACGACCTCGGCGCTCGACGCCGCGCGCATGGAGCCTTCACCCGAGAGGTGCGAATCCGGCTGTTTCAGTTGTCCTCCGGCCTTTTCCGTTCCCCCCGCTTTGTCGACCGGCCAGGAATTCAGAGATTTCCCCTCAGCTCCTGTTCGCGCTCGATCGCTTCGAACAGCGCCTTGAAGTTGCCGGCGCCGAAGCTCTTGGCGCCCTTGCGCTGGATGATCTCGTAGAAGACGGTCGGGCGATCCTCGACGGGCTTCGTGAAGATCTGCAGCAGGTACCCGTCCGGATCGCGATCGATGAGGATGCCGAGCTTCGCCAGCTTGTCCACCGGCTCGTCGACCTTGCCGACCCGCTTCTGGAGGTCGTCGTAGTATGTGGTGGGCACCGACAGGAACTCCACGCCACGATCCTTGAGCGCGGTCACCGTGCCGATGATGTCGTCGGTGGCGAGGGCCATGTGCTGCACGCCGGGGCCCTTGTAGAACTCGAGGTACTCGTCGATCTGCGACTTCTTCTTTCCCTTGGCGGGCTCGTTGATGGGAAACTTGATCCGGTCGTTGCCGTTCGCCATCACCTTGCTCATCAGCGACGAGTACTCGGTGCTGATGGTCTTGTCGTCGAAGGTGAGGAGGTTCCGGAAGCCCATCACGTGGGCATAGAACTCCACCCACTCGTTCATCTTGCCGAGCTCCACGTTCCCGACGCAGTGGTCCACGTACTTGAGGCCAACACCCGCCGGGTTGTAGTGCGGCTTCACGGCCACGAAGCCGGGCATGAACAGCCCGCGATAGTTCTTCCGCTCGACGAGCGAATGAATGGTGTCACCATAGATCTTGAACGCGGCAACGACGATCTCGCCCTGGTCGTCGTGGTACACCACCGGCTCGTGCACCGACTCGGCGCCGCGCTCCACCGCCTTCTCGAAGGCATCGCGCGCGTCATCCACCCAGAGCGCGAGGTCGCGCACGCCGTCGCCATGCGTGCTGACGTGCTCGGCGATCTTCTGCGCTTCGCTGCTCAGGTCAGGACGGATCGCCGTCGTGAGGAGGAAGCGAATCTTGTCCTGCTGCAGCAGGTAGCTGGCCCGGTCGCGCACGCCCGTCTCCGGACCTCGATACGCCACGAACTGAAAGCCGAATGCCGATCGGTAATAGTGGGCCGCCTGCTTCGCGTTCCCCACGTAGAACTCGATGTAATCGGTGCCATTGATCGGGAACGTGTCGTGGGCTTCAGCGGCGCGCTCAACCATCGTGGCCATGATTCGACTCCCTGAGTGATGACTGGTTCAACTTAACGGCTGCGCCGGGCGACCACTACCGTACACCAGAGGCCGGCCGACGTGTCAGGTCGCCAGCTCGGGGAGGTCCCGGAAGAGGAGCAACGCCTCGGGATTGGCCAGCGCATCCACGTTCCTCACCGGCCGACCATGAACGACGTCCCGAACGGCGAGCTCGGTGATCTTGCCGCTGATGGTGCGCGGGATGTCGGCGACCTTGACGATCCGGGCAGGGACGTGGTGCGGCGTGGCATGCTTGCGAATGTGGCTCCTGATCCGGTCACGCAACGCATCGTCGAGCGCCACGCCGGGCTGGAGGCGCACGAAGAGCACTACACGCTCCTCGAGTCCTTCGGACCCGGGCACATGTTGCCCGATGACGAGACTCTCCATCACCTCGGGGAGCTGTTCCACCTGACGGTAGATCTCGGCCGTGCCGATCCTCACCCCGCCGGGGTTCAGCGTCGCGTCGCTGCGGCCGTAGATGACGACACCGCCATGCGCAGTGATCTCGGCCCAGTCGCCGTGCCGCCACACGCCCGGATAGCTCTCGAAGTAGGCGCTGCGGTACTTGGCGCCATCGGGGTCGTTCCAGAAGTACACGGGCATGCTCGGAAAGGGCGCCGTGCACACGAGCTCACCCGGCTGCCCGGCCGTGCTCTTCCCGTCTTCGTCGAAGATCTCGACGCGCATCCCGAAGCCGCGCGTCTGGATCTCACCGCGATACACCGGAAGCGTGGGATCCCCGAGCGCGAAGCAGGAGATGATGTCCGTCCCGCCGCTGATGCTGCTCAGGCGGACGTCGTCCTTCACCTCGCCGTACACGTAATCGAAGCTGGACTCGGCAAGCGGGCTGCCGGTGGAGAGAATGGCGCGCAGCGCGGCGAGATCGTGGGTGCGGCGTGGCTGGCTCCCGGCCTTCTCGGACAACGCGAGCCACTTGGCGCTCGTGCCGAACACGTTGAGCCGCTCGCGTGACACGACGTCCCAGAGCACCGGACGCCCATCGCGCATCGGCGCGCCATCGTAGAGCACCACCGTGGCGCCCACCGCCAAGCTCGACACCAGCCAGTTCCACATCATCCATCCCGTGGTGGTGAAGTACATGATGCGGTCGCCCGCGCGCAGGTCGGTGTGCAGCACCAGCTCCTTGAGATGCTGGATGAGCGTACCACCTGCGCCGTGGACCATGCACTTCGGCAGTCCCGTCGTGCCCGACGAATACATCACGTAGAGGGGATGATCGAACGGCAGCCGGGTGAATGTCGGCTCCGTCTCGTTCGCGTGTGCCTCGAGGACGTCCGGCCACCAGGTGGCGCGCGGCACGTCCGGCGCTCCCTGCACCGCACCGCCGGCGAGGTGCGGCACGACCACCACCCGGCTCACACTCGGCAGCGACGCGACGAACTCGCGCACGCGGGCGAGACAGTCGTGCGTCTTTCCGCTGTAACGGTAGCCGTCCGCCGTCACGAGCACGCGTGGCGCGATCTGGCCGAAGCGATCGAGCACGCCGGACACACCGAAATCCGGCGAGCACGAGCTCCAGAGCGCCCCGATCGATGCGGTGGCGAGCATCGCCACTACGGCCTCGGG
>Ga0070714_100001591_pt1 | contig 16503 bp, 14 predicted proteins | sample LARL83metaG_FD_65450 | JGI IMG/M metagenome (GOLD analysis project Ga0070714, IMG submission 65450) | Corn, switchgrass and miscanthus rhizosphere microbial communities from Kellogg Biological Station, Michigan, USA - LAR L8-3 metaG | ecosystem: Host-associated > Plants > Roots > Rhizosphere ...
ATCGAGGCGGTCATCCTGCTCAGGGAGCGCTGGCGCGAGGCCGACCTGCAGCAGGCCCTCGCGCTGGGACCACCGACATCAGGCTCGCCAGCCCCGGGATCACCTGGCCCGGGATCACCAGCCTCGCGGGCCGACCCCGGCGACCAGCCGGCCGGCCGCGGGTGACCCGGCCGCATCCCGCGGCCGGGTCACCGTTGGCTTCGGCCCCCCGGGGAAGGCTCAGCAGCGGCTCTAGAGCCGGGCGAAGAACGCCTGGCCCGGAGAGCCCACGCCGGTGACAGGGTCATACCCGGCGGCGGGCCGCAACAGCGTCGCCCCGCCGCCGTCCAGGCCGAACGTCCGGAGCGTGGTGTAGACCGGCCCCGACCCGGTGACTGGGTTGACGTAGTTGTTGACCGCGACCGCGATCCTGGGCCGCCCGGTCACGTCGCGGAACGCGGGCGTGCCGGCCAGCCGGTAGATCAGCGGGTTGGCGAATCCGAGGGTGTGCTGAGCCGAGGCCTGGGCGGCGTCGGCCTCCAGCCCGGCGAACAGCTCCGCGGCCAGGCTGGTGCCCCCGGCGCTGCTGAGCACGAACCGGGTGTTCCCGTCGCGCAGCGTTTCGGTCTCGCCGTACCTGAACCCGGTCTGCGGGTCGGCGTCGGCGGCGACGTCAGGCACCTCGCGCATGGGTGCCGCGGCCTTCTTCCCGCTCGGCAGCCGGGTGGACAGCGACCGGGGCACGACACCCACCTGGTAGGACGGCTGCCTGAAGATCGTTGATGTGCCACCGCCCGCGCCATACAGGAAGTTGCCCGGGAGGGTGCCCAGCGGATGCGGCGTCCACGCGGTGCCCTTTCTGTTCAGGTCGGCCGAGTAGTCGCCCCAGCCGGCCTCCCACTGGTACGCGCCGTGGCGGCCGATGGCCAGGCTGGTGCCGCCGACCGCGGTCACCCACGGCGACGACGCGGGGAACTCCACCTGGGGCCGGCTGGAGCTGTTCCCGGCGCCGCAGGCGTTGGCCGGGTCGTTGTAGCCGCAGTCGCCCGAGGCGAAGCTGAAGCCGATGCCTTCCGCGGCGCCCTCCTGGAAGAGCTGGTTGTACGCGGCCATGGAGGCGGGCGTGGTCTGGTTCTCGATCTCGGTCCATGGTGCGCTGACCACGTCCGCCAGGTGCCCGTTCACCACCTTGGCCAGCGCGTCGAGCAGCGAGTTGTCGTTGCAGTCGGAGGCGGCCACGTACACGATGCCGGCGTCGGGAGCCATCGCATGCACGGCCTCGACGTCGAGGCTCTCCTCCTGCAGCCAGGTCGGTGCGCCGCAGGTGGCGGTGTTGCCGAACGAGCCGGGCAGGATCTGGCGGTACTGCCCGGGCCGGAGCAGCGGCTCGCCGACGGACCTGGCGTACCGGTTGGCGTCGGCTGGCATGGTGGGGGAGGCGTAGGCGTCCACGATCGCGACGGTCACCCCCCGGCCGGTCAGCCCGGCCTGGCTGGCGCCGTAGGCTCGCCGCAGCTGCTGCGGGGTGTAGCCGCAGACCGTCCACGGCACATGCCGCCCGTGAGCCTGGGGCAGGTTTTTCGCGATCTTCTGGCCAAAGTACTTCGAGCACGGCCCGGCGGCGAAGACGGCCTTGGGCGGGCCGGGCTGCCCGGCCGGGGTCATCGTGGCTGACGCGGTGTCCAGCCCGGTGACGGTGAGCACGGCGTGGCCGACGGAGGCGGGCACGCTGGCGGCCTGTTCCGGAGCCCGGGCCGCCGCGCCGTCCGGCCCGGTGAACTTGCCGAAACGCACAGCGAACGCGTGCTGCACGGCCGCGACCGCGCCCCTGACCGCCACGTACTGCGGGGTGACCGCGGTGATCTGCAGGCCCGCCGAGGTCAGCCAGCGCTGGACCGCATCGACCTCGCCGTCGGAGGGTCCGTACCGCTGCTGCACCTGGGCTGCGGTGAGATAGCGGCCGTACTCGGGGCTGGCCGGATCCGAGACCGCGGCGGAGTACGCGCTGAGCCCGGCCGGGTCGCGGCCCGCCAGGTACACCCGGGCCCCGACCGAGCCGGTGGCCGCGGTCCCCGAGTCCACCCGGCGCGACGCCACGGCCCAGCTGGGCCTGGTGTTGTGCAGCCGGACTCTCGGGGCACCCGGCCGCGCCCCGGCGGTGCCGGCGTCGGCGGCGGCGGGCAGGCCGGACACCACCAGGATCCCGGTCGTGGCCACGGCGGCGGCCAGCGCGAACCGCGGTCTCGTGGAGATCATTCGCCGACAGTAACAGCGAAATAACTGTCAGTAATGCTTATTAGCCCAAGTCACGCGGGCTGGCGGCCTGGGCGCCGCCCGGCCGGCCAGAACCCGTCAGCCCATGGTCATGGCGGCGCCCACGATCCCCGCGTCGTTGAGCATGGCCGCGGGCACCACGGTGGCGCGCAGACCGGTCAGGTACGGCAGGAACTTCTCTGACTTCTTGCTCACGCCGCCGCCGATGATGATCAGCTTGGGCGAGAGCAGCTGCTCCATGTGCTCGAGGTACTCGTCGACCCGGCCGCCCCACTTCCCCCAGCTCAGGTCGTGCTCCTCCCGGACCGCCTCCGAGGCGCGCTTCTCGGCTTCCCGGCCGCGGATCTCGATGTGGCCGAACTCGGTGTTCGGCACCAGGATGCCGTCGATGAACAGCGCGCTGCCGATCCCGGTGCCCAGGGTCAGCATCAGCACCGTCCCCTTCTGGCCGACCCCGGCGCCGAACTTCATCTCGGCCAGCCCGGCCGCGTCGGCGTCGTTGATCACCGTGACCTTGAGCCCCGTGGCCTCCCCGAACAGCGCGTGGGCGTCGGTGTCGATCCAGGCCTTGTCCACGTTGGCCGCGGTCCGCACGAGCCCGTCGGTAACCACGCCGGGAAACGTGATGCCGACCGGGCCGGTCCACTCGAAGCGCTTGATCAGCTCGCTCACGACCGCCGCGACCGCGTGAGGCTCGGAGGGGTGCGGGGTGTCCAGCTTGATCCGCTCGGCGAGCAGCTTCCCGGTATCGACGTCGACAGGGGCACCCTTGATTCCCGTGCCACCGATGTCGACGCCAAGCACATGAGCCATGGGACCTCCGTTGCTCCGCTACTTCTCAGGTTTCCAGAAATGCTGCGGGATAACAGTAGGCCAGCAGGCGAATAGCCTGGCGCATTGCTCCCACTGACCACGGGCGCGGGTGACGAGCGGCGACGGTGAGGTGTTTACCGTCCCGTCATCAGCCTGCGATTGACTGGGCCCTGGTCGCCGCCGTGACCGGAACTGGGGTCGCGGCCGGGACTGGGGCTGGGTCGTGGCAGGGAGGGCACCGGGCCGTGGAACGTGTGGTGGTGGTGGGCGGCGGGGTGCTCGGCACCATGCACGCGGTGGCGGCCACGCGGAGGGGGCTTGACGTGGTGCACGTCGAGCGTGAGCCGGAGCCGCGCGGCGCCAGCGTCCGCAACTTCGGCCTGATCTGGGTGAGCGGCCGGGCCCCGGGACCGGAGCTGAGCCTGGCCCTGCGGGCCAGGGCGGGCTGGGAGGGGCTGGCCGCCGACGTGCCCGGCCTCGGCTTCCGGGCGCATGGCTCGCTGACCCTGGCTTCCAGCGAGGCCGAGCTGCAGCTGCTGAAGGAGGCCGCCGCGCTGCCTGACGCGGCGGTGCGTGGGTTCGAGCTGCTCGACCCGGCCGCCGCCCGCGCGGTCAATCCCGCGCTGCGCGGCGAATTCGCCGGGGCGCTGCGCTGCCGCCGGGACGCGATCGTTGAGCCGCGGCTGGCCCAGCGGGCCCTGCGCGAGCACCTGCTGGAGGGCGGCAGCGGGTACACCTGGCTGCCCGGCCGCGAAGCAACCGAGATAGCGCCGCACGCGGTCCGCGACCACACCGGCGCCTGGCACCGGGGCGACCTGGTCGTGGTCTGCACCGGGGCCACCCACACCGGCCTGGCCGGCCCGCACCTGGCGGGCTACCCGCAGCCGCCGGTCCGCCGGGTCCGGCTGCAGATGCTGCAGACGGAGCCGTTCGACGGCCGGCTCACCACCGCGGTGGCGGACGGCGACTCGCTGCGCTACTACCCGGCCTTCGACCTGCCCGGGCGGCACCGGCTGCCGCCGCAGGAGCCGGCCGCCGCCTCGGTCCGGGCCCAGCTGCTCCTGGTCCAGCGGCTGGACGGCAGCCTCACGATCGGCGACACCCACTCCTGCGACGAGCCGTTCGCGTTCGACGTGGACGAGGACGCCTACGACCACCTGCGGGGCCGGGCCGAGGCGCTGCTCGGCACCGCGCTGCCCCGCACCCAGCGGCGCTGGGCCGGCGTGTACAGCCAGGTCACCGGCACCGAGCTCTACCACAGGTCCCAGATCGCCCCGGGCGTGATCCTGGTCACCGGCCCGGGCGGCCGGGGCATGACCTGCGCGCCCGCCATCGCCGAGGAGACGTTCGCTTGACACCGACACCAGCCCCGGGTTCCGCATCGATCTCCGTCGCCTGCCTGGACATGGCGGGCACCACGGTGGCCGACGACGGCAGTGTGATCGCCGCGTTCTCCTCCGCGGTCGAGCAGTTCGGGCTGGAGCGGGGCACGCCCGGCTATGCCGAGGCGCTGGCCTACGTGCACCAGACCATGGGCCAGTCCAAGATCGAGGTGTTCCGGCACATCCTCGGCGCGGAGGAGCCCGCGCAGCAGGCCAACGGGCGGTTCGAGGAGCACTACGCCGCGTCGGTACGGGCCGGCGACGTCGCCGCGCTGCCCGGCGCGGAGGAGACCTTCGCGGCGCTGCGCGCGGCCGGGATCAAGATCTGCCTGGCCACCGGGTTCTCGCCGCTGACCAGGGACGCCCTGCTCGACGCGCTGGGCTGGCGGCCGCTCATCGACCTGGCGCTGTCGCCCGCCGACGCGGGCCGCGGCCGCCCCTGGCCCGACCTGCCGCTCACCGCGCTGCTGCGGCTCGGCGGGGGAGCGGTGAGCGAGCTCGCCGTGGCCGGCGACACCGCCAGCGACGTCGAGTCCGGCCTGCGGGCCGGCGCCGGCCTGGTGGCTGGCGTCCTCACCGGCTCGGCCACCCGCGAGGACCTGGAGAAGGCCGGCGCCCCCGTGATCCTGGATTCAATCGCCGCCCTCCTCCCCGTGCTCGGCATCAGCGCCCGGGCCGTTTCATGATCGTGGTGGATTACCCGCGCTATATGACGAAAACCCACCACGATCATGGAGTGGTGGCTGGTGCTGCGGGCGGCTACGCGGGCAGAGTCGGGTGGAGGAGCGCATCGAGGGCGGCCAGAACATCTTCGACGGCGGTGTCGGTGGTGATCTGCGGGTCGCCCAGGGCGAGCGGGATGCCCACGCCGTCGACCAGCGCGATCGTGAGCACGGCGATGCGCTCGGGGTCCACCCGGGGCGCGAATCGCCCGGCGTCGGCGCCGCGCCGGACCACGCCGGCGACCAGCCGGCGCCAGGCGTCGTAGTCGCGCACGGTGTCCGCGCGCATCTCGGCGTCCCTGATCCCGAAGTGCCAGGACTCGATCCACAGCCGGCCGGTTCCGGTCGCGGGGTCCTCGTACCCGGCCACGGCCCTGGTCACGACGCGGGCGAGCTGCTGCCACGGGTCGTCCAGGCCGGCGATCTCGGTTTCCAGCCCCGCGATCTCGGCCGCCGACGCGTGCCGGAACGCGGCGACCAGCAGGTCCTCGCGGGAGCCGAAGTAGTACTGCAGCGTGCTGACGGGCACGCCGCTCTCCGCGGCCACGTCCGCGAACCGGGTCGCGTCCGCGCCCCGCTCGGCGATCACGCGGCCCGCGGCCTCGAGCACCGCGACCTTGCGCCGCCCGGCCCGCCGCTGGCCCCGGCCGGCCGGGCGGGCGCCGCTGCCCGCCAGGCCGGCCGCGGCCGGAGCGTGATCGGCGGTCACGCCGGGTCCAGCACTTTCGCCGCCCGCGCCGCGGGAACCTCGCGCGGTACCGCGGCCACGGCCGGGAGAACCACGGCGGGGGAGTCCGGCACCTCGCCGTCCACCGCGCCCAGCGGCGGCAGCGTGTCCGTGGTGAAGAACGCGGGCAGCCAGCGCCGGGCCGCCAGCATCAGCACCACTCCCACCAGCAGCGAGCCCGCGCCGATCAGGAAGATGCCGCCGATGCCCGCGAAGCTCGAGTAGCTGCTCGCGGCCGGCCAGTACGAGACGATCGACAGCACGAACGCGGCCAGCAGGGCCAGCCCGCCGAAGCCAGGCAGGAGTCCCTTCAGGACCAGCGAGCGCACGCTGCCTAGCAGATCACGGCGGAAGAACCAGACGCAGGCGAACCCGGTCAGCCCGTAGTAGAACGCGATCAGCAGCCCGACCGACGCGGCCGAGTCGGCCAGAACATTCTTCGACACCAGCGTCAGCCCCACGAAGAACACCGCGGAGACCGCGCCCATGGCCACCGTGGCGGCGGTGGGCGTCAGGTAGCGCGGGTGCATCCGGGCGAACCGCGCGGGCAGCGCCTTGTGCGCGCCCATGGCCAGCACGGCCCGGGCCGTCGGCATGATCGTGGTCTGGGTCGACGCGGTCGCCGAGGTCAGCACGCACAGGATCAGCAGCTTGCCCGCGGCCGTGCCCAGCACCAGGCCGGACATGGCGCCGAGCACGTTGTCGCTGTGCTGGGCCAGGAACGCGGGCCCGGCGAAGACCAGGCAGGCGACCGCGACCACGGCGAACACCGCGACCAGCACCACGGTCGAGATGACCGCGGCCCGCCCGGGGGTCCTGGCCTTGTCCTTGGTCTCCTCGTTGACGCTGACCGCGCAGTCCCAGCCCCAGTACACGAACACGGCCAGCAGGAACGAGTCCGACAGGCTGCGGAACGACCCGGTCCACGGGCTCAGCCAGGCGGCCGACACGTGCCCGGCCCCGGGCAGGGCGTGGCCCGTCCCCGCCTTGACGAACGCCATCACCGCGAACACGCCCAGCGCGATCAGCTCGATGGCCAGCAGCGCTTGCTGCAGCCGGGCGGACACCTCGATGCCCCGGTAGCAGACCCAGGTCAGCGCGCCAATGAAGACCACGCCTACGACAGTCACCCACAGCGTTGATGAGGCGGCAGTGCCGGCCCCGATCAGCAGCAGAGCGTAATGGCCCGCGATTTGAGAGAGGCTGGCCATGACGATGATGTCGGCGGCGATGATGCCCCAGCCACCCATCCACCCGGCCCAGGGGCCGAACGCGCGGGTGGTCCACGTGAACGTGGTGCCGCAGTCTGGGTCGGCCTTGTTCAGCTCGCGGAACGCGTACGCGATGCAGAGCATGGGCAGGAACGACACGATCATCGTCCCGGGGCTGTGCACCCCCACGATCGCCACGACCAGGCCGAGCGTGGCGGCCAGGCTGTAGGCGGGCGCGGTGGACGACACCGCGATCACCACGCTGGAGAGCAGGCCGAGTGCTCCCGCGCGCAGGCCCTTGCCCTGCGCCGCATCCCGCTCGACAGAGACCGATTCCATGGGGCACCACCGTCCGTGCGTCGTAAGCCGATGCCCTGACGGTATAGCAATACCATATGGCTGTACAGGTTTTGAATACGAAAATCTGGCCCCATCGTTCACCCTGATCTCTTGAATCACCTTGAACGCAATAACCCCGGGGCGGATGTGGCGTTTAGCCGTGCGCGGCCCGCCGGGGCCATTCCATCGTGAGCACGACGTTGCGGTCGGCGGCGGTCCCCGCGCCCGCGCCGCCGTCGGCCGTGATCAGGTCGCGGAGCTGCCAGTCGTTCGCGGCGAGCTCGCGGGCGAGCGCGGCCAGGTCGGCCGGGTCCCCGTCACCGCGGTAGCGGGCCGGCGCGGCGCTGTCGATCACCGTGCAGGCGAGGGCCAGCCCGTGGCCGGTCTCGAGCAGCTCGATGATCCGGGCCTGCTGCGGCCAGTCAATGTGCGACGCGGTGGTCACCTGCCAGAACCCGCCCGGAGCCCCGTCCTCGCGGATCGCGGTGACCGTGTGCACGTGGGTGTGCCCGTTGATCCAGGCCACCACGCAGGGGTGGGCGAGCAGCAGGTCTCGCAGCTCGGCGGCGAGGATCCGGCGGTCGGCCCCAGGCGGGCGCCGGTCGTTGATCAGGGTCTCCAGCGGGTGGTGGCTGAACAGCAGCACCGGCCGGGACGCGTGCGCGGTGAGCTCGGCCGCCAGCCAGCCGAGCTGGGTGGCGTCCAGCGAGCCCTGCCAGCCGCCGTGCGGGTTCACGGTGTCGAGCACGAGGCAGCGCACCGGGCCGTGATCGAATCCGTAGTAAGCGGTGCCCTCGTCCGCGTTGCGCTGGGTGTAACCGTGCCCGGCGGGCCGGCCCGAGGTGCGGAAGTGCTCGCGCACGTGCGTGGCGCGGGTCACCGGCGTCCGGCCCGGGTCGGGAGTGACGGTCAGTCGCTGGCCGGTGGCCAGCTCCAGCAGGGCGTCGGCCTCCGCGGTGTCGAACCGGCGCAGCGTCTCCGCGGCGTCGATGCCGTCGGGCGGGGTCACGACCTTCACCGTGCCGCCCGGGTAGTCGTGCAGCCAGCCTTCGGCCGGCACCGTGCCCTGCAGCATGTTGTCGTGGTTGCCGTGCACCGCGTACCAGGGCAGCCCCAGGCCGGTGGCCAGGAACGGCCGCCGCGCCGCGGCCAGCAGGCCGGGGGCCTCGGGGAACCCGTACCGGCTCCGGGGCAGATCGGGCTCGCCGCCGTCGGGATGCCAGTACCGCTCGTCCTCGACCTCAGGCGCGGACACGCCCTCGTACTTCTGCGGGTCGCCGGAGTCCGGCCGCACGTTCCCGCCGTCGAGCAGGTCGATGTAGGCGCGCAGCTCGTTGTGCTGGCAGTTGTCGGTCGCGTCACCGGTCACCATCGCGAAGTCGACCGGGGCGCCGGACACCGGGGCCGGCCCGGTCTCGCGCACCGCGCGGACCATGGCCTCGGCCACCTGGTAGGTGAACAGCTCCTGGGCCCGGTAGGTCCCGATGATGCCCATGTCGGCGCGCAGCGGTGAGTCGGGGTCGCAGTAACGGTCAAGCAGCTCGGCCCGCCCCGGCGACTGGTGGTCCATCACGTGCGTGTCCGACAGGTGCGCGATCACCAGCAGCGGCCGGGCGGCATGGCGCCAGGCCGGGGGCAGGCCGGTGCCGTCCAGGTCGTCCCGGACCGCGTGCTGCTCCCCGTCGGTGGCGACGAGCCCGCGGTAGCCGCCGTCCCCGGGCTCGCCGGGCACCAGGCGCTGGCGCGCGGTGCTGGCTGGACCCGTGCTGGCTGGACCCGTGCTGGCCGGACCCGGGGCGCCTGGATCCCCGGTCACCGGCGCTCGGCGGTGAGGACCGGGGTCCCCGCCAGGCTGACCTCCACGGATGTGCCCGGCGGCATGCCGGCCGCCTCGGTGCTCGGCACGTCGACCTTTACGGTCACGTCGCCGTCCAGCCGCACGCTGACCCGGGTCACCGAGCCGAGGAACGTCTTGTCGGTTACGATCCCGTTGCCGCCGGTCACCGCCGCGATCTTGAGCTCCTCGGGGCGGATCAGCATGTCGTGGTCCTCCGAGATCGCGGTGCCGTCCTGGGCCTGGACGGTGCCGCCGATCGCGCGGACCTGACCCGCGGTCAGCAGCGCGGCCGGGATCCGGTTCATCGTGCCCACGAACTCGGCCACGAACGCGGTCGCCGGGTGGTTGTACAGCTCGGTCGGCTCGGCGACCTGCTCCAGCTTGCCCTCCTTCATCACGCCGACCCGGTCGGCCATGGAGAGCGCCTCCTCCTGGTCGTGGGTGACGAAGATGGTGGTGATGCCGAGCCGCTGCTGCAGGGTGCGGATCTGCTCCCGCAGCTGCAGCCGCACCTTGGCGTCGAGCGCGGACAGCGGCTCGTCGAGCAGCAGCACCCGCGGCTCGATGGCCAGGGCGCGGGCCAGCGCCACGCGCTGCTGCTGGCCGCCGGACAGCTGGTGCGGGTACTTCTTCGCGTGCTCGCTGAGGCCGACCATGTCGAGCTGCTCGCTGGCGCGCCGGTTCCGCTCGGCCGACCGCTGCTTGCGCATCCGCAGCCCGAACCCGACGTTGTCGAGCGCGGTCATGTTCGGGAACAGGCTGTAGCTCTGGAACACCATGCCCATGTCGCGCTTGGCCGCCGGGACCGGCGAGACATCCTTGCCGTCCACGGTGACGCTGCCGACATCGGCGGTCTCGAAGCCGGCCACGATGCGCAGGGCCGTGGTCTTGCCGCAGCCGGACGGGCCGAGCAGGGCCAGGAACTCGCCGGGCGCGATGTCCAGCGACAGCCCGTCCAGCGCGTGCACCGCGCCGAACGACCGGCTCAGGTCCTGGATCACGACCGGAGCGCCAGCGTCGGCCCCGCCAGGCGCGGGCAGGCCGTCACCCTCGGCGGTTCCCGCGGTGATGTTGGTCGTCATCGTTCCCCCTAGCTCGCCGGCGGTTGGGATCCGGAGCCGGTATCCCGCCGGACCTGTGAGAAGAGTGTGGCCTCGCTGCCGCCGGTGCGCCGCGCCCGCCTGCCGCCCAGTGTGGCAATAACCATCAGGAACAGCCAGGTGACGAACAGCGCGAGCAGGGAGGAGGCAACAGACACCGGGCCGCTGCTCTGCTCGAAGTTCACGATCCACACCGGGAACGTCTGGTAAAGGTCCAGGCTGGCCATGGTGTACTCGCCCAGCACCAGCGCGATCGTGAGCACGACGGCTGACAGCATCGCGGTGCGGAGGTTGGGCAGGATGACCCGCCACAGCGTGGATGGCCAGCCCGCTCCGAGCGAGTTCGACGCCTCGACCAGGGTCTTCAGGTCCAGCGCGCGCAGGCCCGCGTCGATGGACCGGTAGGCGAACGGCATGGCCAGGATCACGTACTCCAGGGCCAGCAGGGTGTCAGACGACTTGAGGTTGCCCGGCGCCACGGCCAGCACGCCCACGATCAGCACCACGGGCGGGATCACGATCGGCAGGATCGTGATCGCCTCGAGCAGCCGGCGCAGCCGGGGCAGCCGCAGGTGGACGTACACCACCGTCGGCACCATCAGCACGACGGTGAGCACCGTGGTGATCGCGGCCAGGCGGATGGAGAGCGTGAGCGCGTCGGTGAAGCCGGCCTGGTGCAGCACAGAAGGGAACGCCTTGATCCCCGCGAACCGCAGCGCCGCGTACAGCGGGATCAGGAAGTAGATGCCCGCGACGACCAGGATGACCCAGCGCCAGACCGGGGGCTTGGCGCGCGGCTTGAGGGCGGGCTTCGGCGCGGCCGCCGAGCGGCCGGCCTGCTCGGTGCCGGTGACGGTCGCCATCAGCCAGCCCCCGCCCTGGTGGCCGGAGCCATCGGGCCGTGCTGCACCGTTACTGGAGCCATCGGGCCGCCCTCCGCTGCAGCATCGTGTAGATGATCATGACAACCGCGATGATCACTACCATGCCGAGGCCGAGCGCCTTGCCCACGTTCTCCTGGCCGGCCAGGACGTTGCCGTTCAGGAACGTCCCGATCTGGATGGGCGTGAGGGCCAGGGCGCCGGCGGTCATGGCGTTGGCCGTGGCGTACGCGGCGAACGCGCTGCCGAACAGCAGCAGCAGGCAGCCGAGGAACGCGGGCGCGAGCACCGGGCCGCCCACGTAACGCCAGTAGTGCCAGGTGCGGGCGCCCATGTTCTCGGCCGCCTCGCGCCAGGCCGGCCGCAGGCCCTCCAGCGCGGGCAGGATGACCAGCACCATCAGCGGGATCTGGAAGTACATGTAGGCGAGCGCCACGCCGGTGAAGGTGAACAGCGAGAAGCTGCCCGCGTAGATGTCGAAGCCCAGGGCCTTCAGCCAGCCGGTGACGATGCCGGTGGTGCCCAGGGACGCGATGAACAGGAAGGCCAGCGGGACCCCGCCGAAGTTGGCGAACACCGCCGACGCGGTGATGGCGATCCGGCGCAGCACCGTGGCGCGCGTCGTGGTGTGGATGGCGTAGGCGATGAGCAGGCCGAGGATGCCGGGGATGATCGCGGAGAGCAGCGAGAGCTCGACGCTCTGGCGGAAGCCCTGCAGGTAGATGCCATGCGTGGCGGTGTCGACGTTGCTCATCGTGAACTTGCCGGCCGAGTCCTGGAAGGCGCCAACCACGATGGCCACGGTCGGTATGAGCAGCCCGGCCAGCACGTACGCGGTGAACGGCACGACGCCGAGGAGCCGGGCGGCCGAGCGGGCCAGGGAAGCGAGGCCGCCACGCCGCCTCCCGGAACCCGTACGGATCCCGGGAGGCGCCGTGACCGTCGTCTGGTCAGCCATGGGCTAGCCGAGCACGCTCTTCGCCCACTGCTGCGCGACCACGTTCTCCGCCGACGTGTACTGCGCGTTGGAGGGGAAGGTCAGCGTGGACGGCGCCGGGGGCAGCGCGGCGAGCGCCGTCTTGTTCACCGTGCCCGCGCTGGTGAGCGTGGGCAGCTCGATCGGGCGCGCCGCGCCTTGGAGCCAGAGGTTCTGCCCGATGGTGGAGTACAGGTACTCCTCCCACAGCCTCGCCGCGGCCGGGTCCGGGGCGGTCTTGCTGATCGCCTGGGAGTAGTAAGCGGCGAAGTGCCCGTCGCTCGGGATCACGATCTTGAACCCGGGCACGACCGGCTTCACCTCGGAGGCGAGCAGGTAGTCCCACCAGATCAGGATCGGCGTGCTGCCGTTCTGCACGGTGGTCGGCCCGCCCACGACCGGCACGAAGTTGCCCATCTTGCGGAGCTTGGCGAAGTAATTCACGCCCGGCTGGATGTTGTTGAACGAGCCGCCGTTGGCCAGGGCCGCCGCCCACACCGCGCAGAACGCGGCGCTCGCCTCGGTCGGGTTGTTGTTGATCGCGATCTGGTTCTTGTAGATGGGGTTGAGCAGGCTCTTGAACGACGTCGGCGCGACCTTCACCTTCGCCGGGTTGTAGCCGATGGCCACGAACCCGCCGTAGTCGTCGTACCAGGTGGCGTCGGACGCCTTGGCGCTACCCGGGATGTTGCTGTACGTGGCCACCCGGTAGGGGGCCAGCAGGCCGAGCTGGTCGGCCTTGATGGCGAACGAGGTGCCCATGTCGAGGACGTCAGGCGCGCGGCTCTGGCCCTTGAGCTGCTGCATCGCGTTGATCTCGTCCTGGCTGGAACCCTCAGGGTTCGCGTCGGTGATCTTGATGCCGTACTTCGCGGTGAAGTCCTTCATGATGGCGCCGTAGTTGGCCCAGTTGCTCGGCAGCGTGATGACGTTCAGGTGGCCCTCGGCCTTGGCCGCCTTGACCAGGCCGCTCATGCCGCCGAACGATTCGGCCGACGTGGCCTTGGCCGCGTCCACGCCGCCACTGCTGCTGCTCGATGAGCCGCTGCTGCCGCATCCAGCGGCCGCCAGCATGAGGCTGCCGATGGCCGCGGCAATGGCAATGCCTGTCTTTTTCTTTCGCACGTTCCCCTCCGACCTGCATGACCACGGGGGTCAGGACGCGAGCATCGTCGCGAGGGAATGTGACCGAAAGATGTCCATAAATCAGATGAACGACGGCTGGTTAATGAACGGTAGCTGACTAGAGGTCGAATTTTTGTATGGCCACTTAGTCGGAGCCCATTAAGACAATGTTAACGGCGAGTACGCCGATATGTAATAGCGCCGTGATGGCCACAAGGCCCAGGGAGAAAGTATACTTCCCGCCCTTTCGGCGGCTCAGACCTGCCAGCGCGCGCCCTTCAGCGCCGCCACGTCCGCCTCGCTGCCGTCGAATCTGACCCGGGCGGCGGTCTTCCGGCCCATCGTCCACATGGTCAGCTCCGCGGGCGTCCCGATGACGGTTACCACCGGCGTCCGCGCTCTGGCTGTAATCCTGACCCGGGCGCCGGTGCTGTTTCCCGGTTCTGTTTCCGGCAGGTCATCGCGGGCCAACTCGACCCCCACAGGTACCTTCCGCAGAATGAACTTGGCCATGGCCAGCCGTTTCCACAACAGCTCGGTCAGGCCTTTATCTATTTCACGCGGTTCCCAGCCCGGGCCGCCGCGGCGCACATCCTCGTGATGAACGAAGTATTCGACCAGGTTGCCCCGCTCGTCCGCGCCCGGAAGGCCGAATACGGACAGCCGCGGCGGGCCGTTCCTGATCTCCTCCACCAGGCGGGGATAAGGCGTCCGTTCCGCGATCTTGTGCTGGACCCGGCGGGTATGGCCGGCCAGCGGCCCGCCGAGCAGGCCAGCCCCGGCGTCCGGCCGGTGTTCCCTGGCCACCAGGTGCGCGGCCAGGTCCCGGGTGGTCCACCCCTGGCACAGGGTCGGGGCCTCGGGACCGGTCTTGTCGAGGAGGGCGCATAGGGCAAGACGCTCATCCCGGGCATACTTCATCATGAGATCGTAAGCCACCCGTCATTGGCTGGGAATGGCCGGCGGCGGCGGTGGCCGCGGCGGCGCTCAGCCTATGCTGGCGGCGACGGGAGGCATATCGTGCCTGCCCGATGGGCGACGGGAGGAGGCTGCAGATGACCGCGGGCAGCCCCTCGCGCCCGCCATCCGGGCCGGGCGTCCCCCCGGATCAGCCCCCCGCCGCGCCGAGTTCCTCAGCCGAGCCCCCCGCCGCGCCGAGTTCCTCGGCCGAGCCGGCCGCCGCGCCGAATTCCCCGGCCGACCGGGCCGCCGCAGCGGGCTCTCTGGCCCAGTCGGTCGCTGCAGCAAGTCCTCCAGCCGAGCCGGCCGCGAGCCGGTCGCCCTCCTCGCCATCGACCACAGCCCGGCTCTCCGGCTCGCCCCGCCGCGAGCTCACCGTTCTGATCCTGCTCGGGGCGGCCGGCGCGGGCCTGGTGCTGCTGGCGATGCGGCAGGCCTGGGCCCACATCGTGACCGCCGCGCCCAAACCGCTGCCAGCCAGTGTGATCCCCGTGTCCGGCCAGGCGCTCGTGCCCGCCGCGGCGGCGCTCGCCGTGGCCGCCCTGGCCTGCCTGGCGGCCGTGCTGGCCACCCGCAGGCTGCTGCGCCGCATCGCCGGGATCGTGCTGGCCGGGCTCGGGGCCGGGATCGCCGTGGCGGTCAGCGCCACGATCTCGGCTGCGGACGTGATGACGGCCGCGTCGAGCGGCGGTCCGCGGGGCGCTCCCGGCGCGGGCGTCACACCCGGCTCAGGCGCGGGCAGCACCACCGCGGGCACCTCGGGTGCGGGCGGGACCTCGCTGTCCGGCTTTCCCGGGCACGTGGCGTTCGTGAGCGTGCCCTGGCGCTGGGCCGCGCTCCTGGGCGCGCTGGCCATCGTGGCCGCCGGGGCGCTGGTCGCCTGGCGCGCGAACCGGCTGCCGGTGATGTCCAGCCGGTATGACCTGCCCGCCCGGGAGGCCGGGACCCGGCCCGCGGTCCCGGCGGGAAGCGGCCGCCGGCCGGCCAGCGACTCCGCCTCGATGTGGGAGTCGCTCAGCCGGGGTGAGGACCCCACGAGCGGGGAATGAACATGTCAGAGAAATGGGGAATAGCGGTGCGGGGCCCGTCGCTGCACCAGGCGGATTGACGGACCGCGCGCCAGGGGCAGGCCGCTGAATCTGCACCCGGGAGGCGCAGGCTAGGCTCGGTATTGATGATCTTTGCATGACTAAGCAGGTCATGGAGGTGAGCGATGCGCACGGCAGATCCCAGAATCCGCCCTAGCCGACGCCGCAGCATGGCCTCGACGGTGCGGCGGCAGCCAGACCGGTCGCACTCGCTGGTCAGGCTCGTCACGCGGTTTATCGTGGCCCAGGCCGCGATAGCCACCGCGATCGGCCTGGCCTACAGCCGTCGGCATCTGCCCTCGATCATCATCACGCTGATGCTGGTCGTGGCGCTGCTGGGAGTCGCCGCCCTGACCCGGTCCGGCACCCATGCGGCCTGGATGTTCGCCATCGGTTTCGAGAGCGCGTTCATCATGTTCGGGCTGTTCAGATTCTTCACGTCCCGCTATCTCGGCGGCACGCTGTTCGCGATCGTGGAACTGGGGGTGCTGCTGCATCCCGCGGTGGCCCGGGCCTTCAGCGGCGTGCCACGACCAGCCGAGGGACACCCCTCCCTGCGTGACGCCAACGGAGAGGCGTTCGGCGGCCGCGCTACGGGCTGAAACCGGTCCCGGAGGCAGGGTCACTGCCAGATCGCCTTGGCGCTCTCGCTACGATCGGGGGCGCAAGGCATCCCACCCGAGGGGGCAGCAGAACCGCGTGAGCGTGCTCGACGACATCCTCGAGGGAGTGCGTGCCGACCTCGCGGCACGGCAGCGGAATGTTCCGCTTGACCGCCTGAAAGAGGCCGCAGACCGGGCGCCAGCACCACGTAACCCCTGCGCCGTGCTCAAGGGCGAGGACGTGTCCGTCATTGCCGAGGTCAAGCGGGCCAGCCCGTCCAAGGGCGCGCTGGCCGCCATCGCCGATCCCGCCGCGCTGGCCGCCGACTATGAGGCCGGCGGCGCGTGCGTGATCAGCGTCCTGACCGAGCCGAGGCGGTTCGGCGGCAGCCTCGAGGACCTGGTGGCGGTCCGTGAGGCGGTGCGCGTGCCGGTGCTGCGCAAGGACTTCGTGATCAGCTCCTACCAGCTGTGGGAGGCGCGCGCG
>Ga0070714_100001592_pt1 | contig 16500 bp, 16 predicted proteins | sample LARL83metaG_FD_65450 | JGI IMG/M metagenome (GOLD analysis project Ga0070714, IMG submission 65450) | Corn, switchgrass and miscanthus rhizosphere microbial communities from Kellogg Biological Station, Michigan, USA - LAR L8-3 metaG | ecosystem: Host-associated > Plants > Roots > Rhizosphere ...
GAAGCACGGCATGCAGCTGGCCACGGCGCGGGCGCACGCCTCGGGCGGGTCGCTGGTGGTGGCGGCGGCGACCACGCCGTGGGTGGCGGGCGGGCTGGCGGTGTTCGCCATCTCGGCCGTGGCGTGGCTGGGGGCGCTATCGCGGGTGCCGCTGAACGTCGCCTACCCGTTCAACGCCGTCGGTTACATCGTGATCCTGGTCGCCAGCGTCCTCGTGCTGCACGAGCGCGCGAACATCTGGACCTGGGCAGGATCGCTGCTTGTCGTGTCCGGGCTGATCATCGTAGTGCTGTCGTCTAAGTCGTAAGCCTGAGCCGGGCCGCGGGCCGGCCGGGCCAGATGCTCGTCAGGGGCTGATTTATTTGCCATTGGTGGAACCAGGAGCCCGCCCGTCACCGGGCGCAGGCGGTAGCAGTCCGGCCGGGCAGGTCAGCCCCGCCGTGGCCTACTCACGGACCATCGGTCCGCCCGCGCAGGAGTGCGCCTGGTGCGGGCACCAGTTCGGCAGCGGCGACGACCACCGGGCCGGGCGCATCCGTTGCTCGGCCTGCGAGGTGGCCACCACCTCGCCGTGGCCAAGCGATGAGCAACTCGCCGCCGCCTATGCGCCCTGGTACCGGCCCGAGGGCGGCCGGTTCTCCGGCATCGGCGACGCGGTGCTCAGGCGCACCCGGTCGACGCTGGCCAGTCGCCTGCACCGGGTCCTGCCGCCGGGGCCGGTGCTGGACGTGGGCGCCGGCGACGGGACGCTGGTCGAGGCCTTCCGGCGGCACGGCCGGGAAGCGACCGGGGTCGATCCCTACGCGTCTGGCTCCAGCCCGCACGTGCGCGCCGTCCAGTTCGAGGACATGGACGGGCAGTGGTCCGCGGTGATCTTCTGGCACTCCCTCGAGCACCTGCGCCGCCCCGTCCGGGCGCTCGCGCACGCGGCCGCCCTCGTCGTACCCGGCGGGGTACTCGTCGTCGCCGTGCCCAACGCGGCGAGCCTCCAGGCGCGGCTATTCGGTGACCGCTGGCTCGCCCTCGACTTGCCCCGCCACCTGCTCCACCTCAGCCCCGGGGCGCTGCTGTCCCAGGTCGAGGCCCTCGGGTTCCGGGTTGAGCGGGTGAGTTACCTGCGCGGCGGCCAGGTCCTGTTCGGCTGGCTGCACGGCATTGTCGGGTGGCTACCAGGTCATCCCGACCTCTACGACGCCATCCGCCGCGGTGCGGCGCGCCAGGTGGCGCAGAGCCCCGCCTTCCGGCTGTACGCCCTCGCCGCTGCCGTCGCCGCGCTACCCCTCGCCCTGGCCGGGACCGTCGCCGAGGTCGCCACCCGGGCCGGCGGGACCATCTACGTCGAGGCCCGGCGCCAGGACTTATGCACATGCTCGTCGACAGAAGATAAGGACTCTCGCCCGTGCGCTGGGAAACGCTACTGAATCAGCACCGGGGGCGGCACTCGGGCGATACGAGCGTCAAGGAACCGGAGGGTCGTCCCGAGCCGGACGCCGCCGTGCCTTCGCCGCCGCCCGCAACGGAGGCCCGCGCCCCCGGTCCTGCGCTGCAAGGGCTGCTGGCGCTTGGGATCTACCTCGCCGTCTTCATCGTGGGCTTCGGACTTGCCCTGGTCGGCGGCCTTGGCCAACCCAAGGTCGGGCAGGGCTACGTTGACCCCAACCTGTTCATCTGGTTCTGGCGCTGGTGGCCCTATGCCCTAACGCACGGGATCAACCCGTTGTACTCGCATGAGATCGGGGCGCCGGCCGGGTACAACCTGGCCGCGTGGACGACCTCCACGCCCTCGGTGGCCCTGCTCGTGTGGCCGGTCACGGCCGCGTTCGGCCCGATAGCGTCATTTAACCTGACGCTGCTGCTCGCGCCGCCGACCGCGGCCTGGGCGGCCTTCGTCGCCGCGCGCCGCCTGACCGGCCGGTTCTGGCCCGCCCTGCTCGCCGGGGCCGTCTACGGGTTCAACATCTATGAACTGGCACATGACGTGTCGGGCCAGCCGAACGTCTCGGTGACCTTGCTGTTCCCGCTCCTGGTGTACCTCGTCGTGCTGTGGTGGGACGGGACGCTGGGGCGAACCGGCTTCGTGATCTGGCTGGCGGTCGCCCTCGCCCTGGAGTTCTACACCTTCACCGAGGGCTTCCTCGACGAGACCCTGCTGATCCTGGTCGCCTTGGTGGCCGGCTTCGCGGTGGCCGGGCCCGTGGCCCGGCGCACCGTGGCCCGGCTGGCCGGGCTCGTTGCCATCGCCTATGCGGGCGCGGTCGCGCTCGCGTCGCCGTACCTGCTCGACGAGCTGCTGAACATGCCTCGCGGACTGAACCGGAACTCGCCGCAGTACTCGCTGCACCTGCTCGGGCTGGTCCTGCCGCGGCAGGACCGGCTCTGGGGGCTGCCTTCGCTCGCCGCCATGAGCAGCAGGAACCCGGCCGCGGTCTACGTCGGCATCCCGATGCTCGTCCTGCTGCTCGCGTTCGCGGTCGTCACCTGGTCGAGCAGGCTCACCCGGCTCCTGGTCGTCACGTTCGCGGCCGCCATCGTGTTCTCCGTCGGCCCCGTCCTGGTCATCGGCGGCAGGCACGCCTTCACCCTGCCCTGGAGCAGGCTGTGGAACCTGCCGATCGCGCGCAGCGTCGAGGCCAACCGGTTCATCCTCTTCTGCTACCTGGTGCTGGCGCTCGTCCTGGCCCTCTGGCTCGCGGCGCCAGTCAGGAACAGGCTGCTGCTCGCGGCGCGCTGGGGCCTGGCCGCGCTCGCGCTCGCGGCGATCTTCGCGAACCTGCCCACGTTCGCCGAGGTGGTGGGCCCGCCCGTGCGGGCCCATACGCCGGCGGTGCCGTCGCTGCAGGCCACCAACGCGTTGCCGGCCTTTATCACCGATGGCCTGTACCGGCGCTACCTGAAGCCGGGCGAGACCGTGGTGGTCCTCTCCCACCGCGGGAACGCCGGGATGTTGTTCCAGGCCGACACGGACTTTTACTTCAGGAACGCGGGCGGCTTCATCAACGCGTCACTGAACGGCGGCAATGCCCTGCCACTGCCCGTCGCGCAGCTCAGCGACCCGAGCCCGGCCAGGGAGCGCGCGTTCTCCCGCTTCGTTCATCAGGCCGGAGTGGGCGCCATCATCGTCGAGCGGGCGTGGTCGGAAAAGTGGATGTACATCTTCGGCGACCTTGGCTTGCGCGGCACGACGGTGGGCGGTGTGACCATATATGACACCGGCTCCGGCGGCGCTGCCAGCTAACCGGAGGCAGCGCCCGGCCGGGCCCGCGAGCCGGCGCGGCGTCGCCTCACCGCCTGGATACCGTAGGCCCGTACCCGTTGCGCGGCTGCATGGCGTTCGGCTGCCAGACGGCCGGCGCTTCCGCGTGGTCCAGCCCGTGCGTCTCGCGCACCACGTAAAGCGGCCGGGCCCGCGCCTCGTCGTAAATGCGGCCGACGTACAGGCCGACCATCCCCATCACGGCCAGCTGGATCCCGGCGAGGAACGTGATGGCGCAGAGCAGCGACGCGTACCCGGGGACAAGCGCCTCGCCGGCCAGCTTGAGCGAGATCGCCACCAGGCCGTAGACCACCGACGCGAAGGCCAGGAACACGCCCAAGCCGAGGGCGAGCCGCAGCGGAGCGGTGGAGAAGCCGAGGATGCCGTTGGAGGCGAGCTTGGCCATCTTGCGCAGCGTGTAGTGGGTCGAGCCGGCCTGGCGTTCCTCCCTGATGTACGGCACCGCCGCCTGGCGGAAGCCGACCCAGGAGAACATGCCCCTGACGTACCGGTTGTTCTCCCGCATCTGGAGGAACGCGTTGAGCGCCTTGCGGTCGACAAGCCGGAAGTCGCCCACGTCCACCGGCGTGTCGATGTCGGCGATGCGGTGCAGCAGCCCGTAGAACGCCGAGGCGGTCATCGTCTTGAACAGCCCCTCGCCCTCGCGGTGCTGGCGCAGGCCGTAGACGACCTCGTACCCCTCTCGCCACTTCTCGATCATCTGCAGGATCACGTAGGGCGGGTCTTGCAGGTCGGCGTCCATGATGATCACGGCGTCGCCGGACGAGGCGTCCATCCCGGCGGTGATGGCCACCTGGTGGCCGAAGTTCCTGGAGAACTGGATCAGCTTGAACCGCGGGTCGCCGGCCGCGGCTGCCTGCGCGAGCGGGTACGTGCGGTCGCTGCTGCCGTCGTCCACCATGACGACCTCGGCCGGGCCGTCGAGCTTCGCCATGATCTCCTGCAGCCGCTCGACGAGGAGCGGCAGGATCCCCTCTTCGTTGTAGAGCGGGATCACGATGGAGTACTTCACCGGGTCCATTGGTTTCTCCGTGTTCCCGCGCTAGCGCGACTAATCGGGGGTAGTGTGATGACGCTGTTTACACGATATGTAATTACTCGGTTACTGTGAGGGACGGTGCGCAGCATAATGGTAAGATCACGCCGGACGCAGCCCGAACTCCGCGTGTCCTTTCGTAGCACGTGGTAGAAGTAGGCGCCATGGAAGCAACCGAGTTGAGAACACTTGTTGAGGTCGAGGACAGGCACTGGTGGTACGCGGAGCGCCGCAGCCTCCTGGGCAAGGAGCTGCGCCGCCTGCCCGCGCCCGGCCGCGCACTGGACATCGGCGCGGCCGGCGGCGGCAACACGCGAGTGCTCCTCGGCCACGGCTGGCAGCCGTTGGCGCTTGAGTTCGCGCCGACGGCCGCGCAGATCGCGCGCGAACGAGGTCTCGACGTGCTCCGCGCGGACGCTAGGGAACTGCCGGTACGCACCGGGTCTATGGACTTGGTGACCGCGTTCGACATCCTGGAGCACATTGAAGAGGACTACCTCGCCGCGGCCGAGATAACCCGGGTGCTGCGGCCGGGCGGCACCGCGCTGATCGCAGTGCCCGCGGACATGGCACTCTGGTCGGCGCACGACACGGCTGTCGGCCACGTCCGCCGGTACACCAGGCAAACGCTGGCCGACGTCATCGTCAAGGGCGGCCTGGTGGTGGAGGAGATGTGGAGCTGGAACGTGCTGCTGCGCCCGGTGGTCAGCCTGCGCCGCAAGTCATCCAGTGGCAGCGACCTCGGCAAGGTCAACCCTCTGGTCAACACTAGCCTCAAGGCGATCATCACCGCGGAGCGGTACCTGCCGGTCAAGTCGCTGCCAGGGGTCAGCCTGTTCCTGCGCGCCCGGCGACCCTGACCATTGACGGCCTGACCAGCAACGGAAGGTAGAGTCGAGGTGGTGCGGTGGGCGACGGCTGTGATCCGTGAGGGGGAACCCGCGGACGCCACTGATTCCCGGGTGCGGAGACGCAGTTGGCGCCCGCCCGGTCCGGTGCTGCAGGGACTGATCGCATTCGTCATCTACCTGGTCGTCTTCATCCTCGGGTTCGGGCAGGGGCTCATCACCCACCTGAACCAGCCGTCGGTGGGACAGGTCGAGGTAGATCCTAACTTCTACGTCTGGGCCTGGCGCTGGTGGACCTATGCCGTTTCCCACGGCCTTAACCCGCTGTATACCTACCAGATCGGGGCGCCGGCGGGAAACAACCTGGCCTGGGCGACCACCTCCCCCTCGGCGGCCCTGCTCGTGGCGCCGCTCACGGCAGCGTTCGGCCCGGCGCTGTCGTTCAACCTGACGCTGCTGCTCGCGCCGCCGGCCTCGGCCTGGGCGACCTTCATCGCCGCACGCCGGCTGACCGGCAAGTTCTGGGCGGCGCTGCCGGCCGGCATCGTCTACGCCTTCAACGTCTACACCCTTGACCACGAGGTGTCCGGCCAGCCGAACCTCACCGTGAACCTGCTGATGCCGCTCCTGGTCTACCTGGTCGTGCGGTGGTGGGACGGGACCCTCGGGCGCAGGGGCTACGTGATCTGGACGGCCGTCGTCGTCGCGCTGGAGTTTTACACCTTCGTCGAGTACTTCGCGGACATGTCGCTGATGCTGGTCGCCGCTCTGGGGCTCGGCCTCGGACTGGCCGGCCGGGAACTGCGGCCTAAGGTGTTCCGGCTCGCCCGGCACACCGCCATCGCCTACCTCGGCGCCATGGTGCTGGCGGCGCCGTACCTGCTCTACGCGCTCGGCAACTACCCGAGCACGCTCACCAGGCCGGAGCCGTTCTTCTCGCTTGACCTGTCGGGGCTGGTGCTGCCGCGGCATGACCGGCTCCTCGGCATGACGTGGTGGGCCGCCATCGCGGGCCACGACATGTCGGCCACCACGTACCTTGGTCTCCCCTTGCTGGTGATCCTGGTCCTGCTCGCGGTCTTCGCCTGGTCGCGCCGCTTGGTCAGGTTCCTCGTCATCGGGTTCGTGGTCGTTGTCCTGTTCGCCGCCGGACCCAACCTGATCATCGACGGACACCAGCTCTTCCCGCTGCCGTGGGGCTATATGTGGAACGGGATGTTCCTGCGCAGCGCCGAGCCCATCAGGCTCATCCTCTTCGGCTACCTGGCGCTCGCGATGGTGCTTGCGCTGTGGCTCGCGACGGTGGACCGGAGCTGGCTGGCGCGTTCGGGGCGCTGGGCCCTGGCCGTGGTGGCGCTCGCGGCGATCTTCGCGGACCTGCCAACGTTTGCCGAGGTGGTCGTGCCGCCGCCGCCCAAGCACTGGACGCCGGCGATTCCGTCACTGCAGCCCGTGAACGCGCTGCCGGCTTTCATCAGCGACGGCCTCTACCGGCGTTACCTGACGCCGGGCGAGATCGTGGTCATCGTGTCGCACCGCGGTAACGCCGGCATGCTCTTTCAGGCCGACACGGGGTTCTACTTCCGCATTGACGGCGGCTTCATCAACGCGTCCCTGTCGCGGGTCGACGCCTTGCCGCCGCCGGTCGCCGCCGTGAACTCCCTCACCCCGGCCAGCAAGCTGGGCTTCGAGGAGTACATCGCGGCGTCGGGGGTCGGCGCGATCATCGTCGAGCGGGCGTGGTCGGAGGAGTGGATGTACAACTTCGCCGACATCGGCCTGAAGGGCGTCAACGTCGGCGGCGTGACCATCTACGACACCAAGGGCGTCACGCCGCCCGCCGACCACCCTAAGGCGAGGTAGCGGTTAGCGGGGCGGCCCGTTGTTCCCGGAGTGCAGGCGAAGATGTCCCCGGCGTGCGGCTGAGGCGCTATCTCCGCCTCGGTGAGGTTCTCGCGGGCGGTCGTGATGTAAAGGGTGGCGAGGTCGTCGCCGCCGAAGGTCATCGAGGTGGGCTGGTCGACCGGAAGGCGGATCACCGCGTCGAGGTCGCCGGCGGGGGTATAGCGGCGGACCTCGCCCGTGCCGAAGACGGCGAGCCATAGGCAGCCGTCAGCGTCGAGGGTCAGGCCGTCCGGGATGCCGTTGTCGACGGTGATGAAGCGGCTGCGCTCCCCGAGTTCGCCGGTCGCCGGGTCGCAGGTGAAGACGTCCACGCCGCCGCTGAAGCTGTCGGCGTAGAAGAAGCGCGTGCGGTCGTCGGACCAGTCAAGCCCGTTGGACAGGCCGACCCCGCCGAACAGTTCCGTCACCTGCCCGTCCGGCGAGAGCCTGTACAAGGCGCAGGCCGGCCCGCCTCTTCGCCAGGGCATGGTCCCGGCCCAGAAGTCGCCCCACGGCGACGGCTTGCCGTCGTTGAACCGGATCACGGACCGGTCGACCCTGAACCCCTCGACGGGGCTCAGCGGGTAGTCGCCGGAGGCGGCGGGCTGGCCGGGCCCGAGCGCGAACCCGTCTACCATGGCGAAGACCAGGCCGTCCGCGGTCGTCAGCCCGACGGCGCCGACCGGGACGGCGTCCGCGCGGGGGACAGCGGGCCCGTCCGCCCCGGCGGCCGCGAACCGGGTGTGCGCGCCGGTCGCCGGGTCGAACCCGTGGACGTGCCCGGGGTTGATGTCCACCCAGCGCAGCAGGTGCGGGCCGGGGTCCCACACGGGACCTTCGGCCAGGTAGCACTGCGAAGGGACGGCGATGTCTGCGGACAGCTGACGTGTCATGGCTGAACCCTATGAGTGCGGGAGAGAAACGGGCTACCGGTTCCCGTCTGGCAGGAGCCGCAGAGGCGACAGCGCCCCGGTCGGTACCGACCGGGGCGCCGCGGACCAGCTGTTGGTTACCGGGGCGGCTAGCTCACGAAGTACACGTAGCCCCAGTGCGAGCCAGGCACTGGCGTGGTGCTGCCCGGGCCGGTCACCGGCTGGTAGAACACCGTGTACCCGTGGTGGCCTTCGAGTCCGCCGTAGACGGCCGCGTTCAGGCCCAGGTGGCCGTATACCCAGCCCTGGTGGCCGTTGATCGCGCCGGGGCCGACGATGGTGAAGTGGTCCCACGAGGGCGCGCCGGACTGCCAGTAGTACACGTTCTCGCGCGCGATGCTGACGTACACGGCGTGGCCGCGCGACAGGCGCGGCACGGGCGCGTAGACCGGCCGGACCACGGCGTCGAATGTCTCGACGGCGGTGGCGCCGGCGGCATCCGTTGCGGTGACCGTCACACTCTTGTAGTCACCGGGCACCGCCGTGCCCGCCGAGAGCACGCCGTTGCTGAACGCGGCCCCGGCCGGGCCGTTACCCAGCGTCTCGGTCACGCCCGACGACGGGACCGCCGGGAAGAAGACCTTGCCGTGGTCGTTCACCGGGGCGTTGAGCACGACGGTGTCTGGCGTGACGGAGACGCCGTCCTCGGGAGGAGTGGCACTCGCGCCCACGCTGACGGCCACGGTCGCCAGCGCCACGGCCGAACCGTGGGTCGCCTTCACCGTGAATGAGACAGGAGCCGTCACCGGGGTCGCCGCGAGCGACAGCACACCCGCGCTCGTCAGGGCGAACCCGCTCGGCAGGCCGGTGGCCGACCACGTGATCGCCGCGCCTAGGCTGTCGGTCGCGCCGAACTGGATGGCGTCGGCAGCGGCGGTCGGTACCTGGACGGCGGTGGACCCGACGACCGAAGTAGCGGGCGTGCCGAAAGTGGCGGTGATGCCGCTGACGCTGTCGGAATAGGCGCTGACCGCAGCTACCGTGTAGCCGATCGGGGTCGGAGCGTCCTGGGCGGCCGCGTGCGCGGACCCGCCGGCGGTCAGGGCAACGCCCGCCGCCAAAGCAGGTACCGAGGCGGCCGCGAAGATCTTGCCGCGAGCCTTCATAAATGTGACCCCAGTCTTCCCTCGCGGGCCTCCCGTGACTGTCACGGGGGCAATCCGCTGTGTCTCACCGGTAATGACTGCGGCGGGCCGCTTGGGGTTCCATGATTGGCGTAGATTTCTCCCGTTTCGTTACTTATTTTTTAAGAGGGATGCACCAATATCGATACACGATGGATGGTTAACCATCTCGGGAATGCAGGATGAGGCAAGCGGTCGCGCGGCACCGCGTATCAGGAGGGAGCGGCGTGAGCATTGGGTTGGAGACCGCCAAGGTCATCACCGCAGCTGTGCGGGCAGCGGGCAAGGAGCGTGGCCTGAAGCCGCTGACCGTCGTGGTGCTTGACGCCGGAGGTCATGTCGTCAGCGTCGAGCGGGAGGACGGTGCGTCCAACAACCGCTTCGAGATCGCCTACGGCAAGGCCTACGGTGCGCTCGCGCTCGGCATGGGCTCACGCTCCCTGATGGCCCGGGCCGAGCAGCAGCCCTACTTCATCACCTCGGCGGCGGCTGCCATCGGCGGCAGGCTGGTGCCCGTTCCCGGGGGCGTGCTCGTCAAGGATGAGGCGGGGGTAGTGCTCGGCTGCGTTGGCGTCTCCGGCGACACGTCCGATAACGACGAACTCACCGCGATCGCCGGGATCACGTCCGCTTCCCTGGTACCGCAGCCAGACTGACCGTCCGAGAGCGCTGCGGTTGCTGCCGGTTGCTGCTGCCGGGACATCAAAAGGGCCAGTTCCAAGCTCGGAACTGGCCTTTGACCGGTGGTGGAACTGGGTGGAGCTAAGGGGATTTGAACCCCTGACCCCCTCGATGCGAACGAGGTGCGCTACCGGACTGCGCTATAGCCCCTTGGACCTGAGATAGAGTACCAAACTTTGCGGTCTGCTCGCGCCGTCGGCGGGTCAGCGGGCCGGCTAGTCGCCGACGGCGCGGAGCCTGGGCGGTTCGTAAGTGTCGTAGTAGTCCTCGTCGGCGGCATCGGCGTCCGCGTTGGAGGTCGTGTACTTGCCGGCCAGGCCGGGCGCGAAGTCGCGGCCGGGGCCTGAGTCCTCGTAGTCGGCGGCGACCGGGGCCGCGGCGAGTCGCGCCGCGAGTGCCGCCGCTGCCGCCGCCACGCCCGCGGTGGACGTGCCCTCGGCGGGAGTGGCGCGCCGCGCCTGCAGCAGTCGCGCCCGGGCGCGCGCGGCCGCCTCGGCCTCGTGCCGGGCCCGCTCCGCGTCGGCCAGCCCGGCCTCGCGGAGCAGCAGCAGGTAACCGATGAGCATGATCGAGGGCGGGATGACCACCCACACGGCGGCCAGGCCGACGACCGCGAGCGTGACCGCCGCGATCTCAAGGCCGGCCAGCATCAGCAGCAGGCGGCGGCGAGCGGCGAGCATGCGCCGCCGTGCCTCCGCCGTGCTGGCCGGGCCGACGGCGACGGCCGGCTCCGGCCGTGGCGCGTCGCCCGCGACGTCGCGGGCGTCCCCTGGGGCCAGGTCAGCCTGCTCGGCGGGCCGTTCGTCCAGGGACGGTGCCGGCGCCTGTGCAGCCGCCTGCGCGGCGGCGGCACCGCGAGCCGAGTCGCGCTTGAGCCACCGGGGGATGAGCACGCACGCCCAGATCGCGACGATGGCCAGGTAAAGGATGGCGCTGCTCATCGGGCTTGTGCCTCCCCTCGCTCTTTCCGGCACCCAGGCACACCAGGCATGTAACGCAGCGTAAAGGGACCGACTGCCGATAACGAGGATCTGAAACGGCGTGTCGCGCAGATCAAGGCGAAGATCCATTATGCGGGGGCGGCCACGGAAACCCGTGCATGCCCGCCGCGAGCCAGCCCGTGTCGCCGTCCTCAGGCGCCTGACCGCGACGCGGCGAGGGAACTCCGCCACCGGGGGAGCATCCCGGTGGGCGCCTCCTCGGCGGTGATGGCGTAGCAGATGTGGTCCCGCCAGCTGCCGTTGATGTGCAGCTGCCTCACCCGGAGTCCCTCGTCCCTGAAGCCGAGTTTCTCCACCACACGGCGGGACGCGGTGTTCTCCGGCCTGATGGACGCCTCGAGCCGGTGCATGCCCATCGAACGGAAGCAGTGATCGACGGCCATCGCGAGCGCGGTGGGCACGATCCCGCGCCCGGCGTACGCCTCGTCGATCCAGTAGCCGATCTGACCGGACCGTGACGATCCCCATACGATCGACCCGACCGTCAGCTGCCCGGCGAACACGCCGCCGTAGCTGATCACCCAGGGCAGCGCGACGCCCTGCCTGGCCTCCCGCCGCATGGTCCGCACCATCGCCACGTACGGCCCGATCGGCGACCGGACCAGCGGCGTCTCCGGGTTGGACGGCTCCCACGGGCGTAGCCACGAGGCGTTGCGTACCCGGATCTCGCGCCAGGTGCGGGCGTCAGAGACCCGCACTGGCCGGAGCACGACCGGCGCCTCCAGCAGGTCCGGCTCGGTAAGGGTGGCCGGCCACCCGTGGATGCGTCCCACGGCTTTCAATCATTCCCCTGAATGGTGCTGCACATCTAGCCTAGGCGCAGTTGCCTCCGCAGGGGCGCCCCCCCGCACGATAACCACGCCCGACCGGGAAAGCCGCGGTCAGGCGGGGTGCACGGCCGCCGGTTGCGCGCCATTCGCGCGGCTGCCTGCCCGGTCAAAGGAGCAGCGATCGTATCAGCCGCGCGAGGAGGCCGTCCGCTGCCGAGACGGAATCGCAACGCTATGCCCGATCCGCTACCTGGTCCGTGCCCGTGCCATGGGAGTGCCCGGCGCCGGGGTCTGACCGCACGTGGTCACCGCCCCGGATCTGGTCGACGGCGTGCACCAGGATCGGGCGCAGCACGCTCATGCCGTCCCTGACCCCGCCCGAGGATCCAGGGAGATTGATGATCAGCGTCCGCGACGCGACGCCCGCCAGGCCGCGCGACAAGATGGCCGACGGGACGCCCGCGGCGGCCCCGGCGGAACGCAGCGCCTCGGCGATGCCCGGGATCTCACGGTCGATGACCCGCCGGGTCATCTCCGGCGTATGGTCCGTGGGGGTCAGGCCCGTCCCGCCGGTGGTCACCGCTACGTCGTACCCGGCGGTGACCGAGTCGCGCAGCACCTGCTCGACCGCCTCGCCGTCCGGGATCACCATTGGGCCGTCCACGACGTCGCACCCGGCCGAGCGGAGCAGTTCCACGAGTACCGGACCGGAGCGGTCCTCGTACACCCCGGCCGACGCGCGGTTGGACACCGTGATCGCCAGCGCCCTGATCATGACCGCCGCCAGGTGCCCGACTTGCCGCCGTCCTTCGCTTCCAGCCGGATGTCGGTGATCACCGCGCCCTTGTCGACCGCCTTGATCATGTCGACGAGCGTGAGCGCGGCGACGGAAACGGAGGTCAGCGCTTCCATCTCCACACCGGTCCGGTCGGCGGTGCGCACCGAGGCGGTGATCGTCACGCCGGCGTCCTCGACGGCGAGGTCGACGGAGACGCCGTGAATGGCGAGGGGATGGCAGAGCGGTATCAGGTCCGGTGTCCGCTTCGCGCCGGTGATCCCGGCGATCCGGGCGACAGCGAGCGCGTCACCCTTAGGGACGGTCCCGTCGCGCAGCGCCGCGACGGCCTGCGCGGAAAGCAGCACCCGCCCGGATGCCGTGGCCGTCCGAACTGTCACGTCCTTGGCGGAAACGTCCACCATCCGTGCGCGCCCCGCCTCGTCCAGGTGGGTCAGCCGCGCCGGTGCAGCATCGCTCATGGCAGCAGCCTAACAAGATCATCCCGAACGGAAGCTGGTGTCCCGGAGCCCGCTGAATCAGACCGTTTCCGGGACCACGAGGACAAGGTTTCACTTTTCGGGACATGCCGACACGTCAGGGCATGGCAAATTCAGCAGGCTCCGAGGTCAGGGCAGGACGAGCACGTCGACCGTGTCGCCCGCCGGGAGCTGGGTTTCCCGCTCAGGAACGACGATCAGCGCGTTGGCCCGGCCGAGCGAGGCGACCTGGTGCGACTGCTGCCCGGACAGCGGGGTGACCTTGCCCCCGTCGAGCACGCCGCGCAGGAAGGAGCGCCGCCCGGCGGGCGAACGCACCGGGCCGGTGAGCGCGGCCTGCACCGCGGGCAGCGACAGGTCGCCCGCGCCCTGCAGGGCCGCGATCGCGGGCCTGACGAAGACCTGGAACGACACGTAGGCGCTGACCGGGTTGCCCGGCAGGGTGAAAATGGGGACCGCTTTTCCCCCGCCTGCCCCGCCCGCCCCCACTGTCCCGCGCACTTCCCTTGTCCCGCCCTCGCCCTGTGCCCCGCCCACTTCCCTTATCCCGCCCTCGCCTCCCTTGCCGATCACGCCGAAGCCCTGCGGCATCCCCGGCTGCATCGCGACCTTGCGGAAGGCCACGGTGCCCAGCTCGCGCAGCGCCGCCTTGACGACGTCGTGCTCACCGCCCATGGATACCCCGCCGGTGGTGATCAGCAGGTCGGCGCGGGACAGCTGCTCCTCAAGCGCGGGCAGCACCCCGGCCGGGTCGTCGGGCACTACCGCGTGCCGGTAGGCGACCGCGCCGGCCTCACGCGCGCACGCCGCGATCATGTAGCTGTTGGAGTCCCAGATCTGGCCGGGCACGAGCGGGGTGCCCGGCTCGGTCAGCTCGTCCCCGGTGGACAGCACGACGACCCGGGGCCGAGGGCGTACCGTGACCGCCTTGCGGCCCGCGGAGGCCGCGACCGCGACCTGCATAGGGCGCAGGCGCGTCCCCGCGGTGAGCAGCGTCTCGCCTTCGGCCGCGTCACCGCCCACGTAGCGGACCGCGTTGCCTGGCTGCGCTGGCTGGTAGACGGTGACCTGGGCGTCGCCGCCGTCGGTCCACTCCACCGGCACGACGGCCTCGGCGCCCGCGGGCAGCTGCGCGCCGGTCATGATCTTGATAGCCGTACCTGGCGCCAGCCGGTAGGCGCCGGTGTCGCCGGCCGCGATCTCGCCCGTTACCCGCAGCGTCGCGGGCGCCTCGCGCGAGGCGCCCGCCACGTCTGAGGCGTAAACGGCGTACCCGTCCATGCTCGAGTTGTCGAAGGACGGCAGCGCGACCGCCGCCGTCACGTCCTCCGCGAGCACGCATCCCTCGGCGGCTGCGAGCTCAAGCAGGGCCGGGGCGAGCGGCGTTATCGCCGCCAGGATGGCGGACTGGTACGCCTCGACCGTGATCGGCGAGCCGTCGGCATCCGGCGCGCCTGCCGCGGGACCTGGGGTCACTGCAGCTCGTCGAGGAACTTGCGCAGCCACGGGATGAAGTCACTGGCCAGGTCGGGCCGCTCCGCCGCGAACATCACCATGGTCCGCAGGTAGTCAAGCTTGTTTCCCGTGTCGAAGCGGCGCCCGCTGAACAGCACGCCGCGCAGTTCGCCCTTGGCGGCCAGGACCTTGAGCGCGTCGGTCAGCTGGATCTCACCGCCGCGTCCCGGCTGCGTCACCCTGAGCACGTCGAAGACCTCGGGGTCGAGCACATAGCGCCCGATCACGATCCACCGGCTCGGCGCCGTGCCCGGGGTCGGCTTCTCCACTAGGTCCGTGATCATGACCACGTCGTCTTCCGCGGTGGCCTCGACGGCCGCGCAGCCGTACAGGGCGACCTCATCCGGGTCGACCTCCATGAGCGCGACGACGCTGCCGCCGCACGTGTTCCTGATGTCGATCATCCGGGTGAGCAGCGGGTCCCGCGGGTCGATCAGGTCGTCGCCGAGCAGCACCGCGAAGGGCTCGCGGCCGACGTGCTGCGCGGCGCAGAGCACGGCGTGGCCAAGCCCTCTTGGGTCACCCTGGCGTACGTAGTGCATGGTGGCGAGTTCGCTTGACTCCCGGACGAGGCTGAGCTTGTCCCAGTCCTCTTTCGCGGTCAGTGCCTCCTCGAGCTCGTACGCACGGTCGAAGTGATCTTCGATTGAGCGCTTGCTCCTGCCCGTGATAAGCAGCACATCATTGAGGCCCGCAGTCACGGCCTCTTCCACGACATACTGAATCGCGGGCTTGTCGACGACAGGCAGCATTTCCTTCGGCGTGGCTTTTGTCGCTGGCAGGAACCGTGTTCCCAGGCCAGCGGCGGGAACCACGGCTTTGGTTACTGCTGGCGTCCTGGCATTGCCGGTATCGACCATGGGTTAAGCGTAGTGACTTCTCAGGAGCGAAGTGACATGCCTGCCTCGCACACCCCACGTGACCAGCAACACGTTGGACCCGAAGCCGGTCCCGCCCCCGGCAAGGCCGGCCTGCGGGGGCGGATCGCCGCTGCCCGCGCGAGCTTGCCGGACGCGGAGCGGGTTGCCGCGGGCCGCCTCATCAGGGATCACGTGCTCGAGATGCCCCAGGTGGCCGCGGCGGGGACCGTCGCGGCCTATTACTCCATCGGCACCGAGCCGGACACGCACGGCCTCATCTTCGCCCTGTGGAAGCGCGGCAGCTACGTGGTCCTCCCTCTGCTGCTGCCCGACGGTGACCTTGACTGGGCGTCCTACGAGGGACCGGACTCGCTCGCTCCCGGGCCCATGGGACTGCTGCAGCCGGTGGAGCCGGCCCGCGGCCCGGGTACCGTGGCGCGCGCGGACGTCGTCCTCGTGCCCGCGCTTGCCGTCGACGCCGCCGGGAACCGGCTCGGCCGCGGCGGCGGATCCTACGACCGGGCGCTCGGCCGGGTCGGCGGCCAGGTGCCGACGATAGCGCTGCTCTACGACGCTGAACTGCTCGATCACGTTCCCGCTGAGGCGCATGACCGCCCGGTCCGCGCGGTCGTCCGCCCCTCGCACGGGCTCACCTGGTTTTGACGGCTCTATCACTCGGGGGGGCGACCCTCCGATGTCCGCGCGGCCGGGCCTGATCGCAAAGACCGCGATCGTATCAGCCCCGTCCGCACGGGCCAGACTCAGGAATCAGCAGGTCGTCGTCGCGGTTATCCTTAGCAGTCACCCATCGCGAGTGCTAACCTATCAAACCGAAATGGTCCCGCTTCGGAGGAATTGTGCCCACTTACCAGTACCTTTGCACCGAATGCGGCGGCCAGCTCGAGGCGGTGCAGAAGTTCACCGACGAGGCGCTGACCGTGCACGAGGACTGCGGCGGCCGGCTGCGCAAGGTGTTCTCGCCGGTGGGCATTGTCTTTAAGGGGTCCGGCTTCTACCGGACCGACAGCCGCGGCAGCGGTTCCTCGGGGAGTTCGTCCCCGGGCAACGGCTCGACGCCGGCCTCCGACACGCCCGCGAAGGCCGATTCGCCCGCGAAGGGCGGCGGCGACTCGGCCGCGTCGTCGTCCCCGGCCGCGAGCCCCTCGCCTTCCTCCGGGTCCTCGACGTCCTCCGCTAGCTCCAAGTCGAGCGAGAAGGTCGCCTGAGCGGTGGCCGTGGTCCCGGAGATCGGCGTCATCGGCGGGTCGGGCTTCTATGAGTTCCTGACCGACGCCGAAGA
>Ga0070714_100001593_pt1 | contig 16497 bp, 5 predicted proteins | sample LARL83metaG_FD_65450 | JGI IMG/M metagenome (GOLD analysis project Ga0070714, IMG submission 65450) | Corn, switchgrass and miscanthus rhizosphere microbial communities from Kellogg Biological Station, Michigan, USA - LAR L8-3 metaG | ecosystem: Host-associated > Plants > Roots > Rhizosphere ...
AAGATCGTCTCGATCAGTGGTAACGTGTCGATGATTTCCGCCGCTTCGGCAGCGCATCATTACCGCATCCGCGGGATTGAGATGACATCGTCGCTGACGACGAATCTGCAAGTGGGCGTGGCGATCGGATCAGACACGAACGCGGTACCGGCGAACGTGCCGCACCATATCGAGATCGATCGCTGTTACGTTCATGCAAACAGCGCGGCGTATCAGCCGTGGGTGCACGCGCTGAGTCTGCACGCAGCAAACATGCGCGTGTCGGGTTCGCGCATTTCAAACGTCCGCTCGGGCCAGGATTCGCAAGCGATCTGGCTTTGCAACGGCACGGGTCCGAACTTCTTCACCAACAACTTCATGGAAGCCACCGGTGAGAACTTCATGTCCGGCGGCGGCGGAGCGTGGTTGTCCGACGGCTCGATTCCCGTTGATGTGACATTCAAGCGAAATCATTCCTACAAGGATCCAGCCTGGGCCAATGACGTGCCCGCGGATTCGATCAAGAACCAGTTCGAGATCAAGTTCGGCAAGCGATTCGATATTCAAGACAACTATTTCCAATACTCGTGGTACGACACCGAGGGGGCTTCGCAGGACATTAGCATCATTTTCAAAGTCGCCGGCAATGGCGACTCCCGCAACACCGAGGCAAAGAATGTCACGCAAGACGTGCTGTTCAAGGACAACAAGGTGGATCATGCCGCGGGCGCGATTTGCCTGCAGGGCCGGGATTGGGCGGCAGGTTGGCAGCCAACGATGGACCGGATCACCGTTCGCAACAACCTCTTCACTGACATCAGTACAGTGAATTGGGGCACTGGCGGTGCGGCATCGGGCAGCTACTTCTATCTGACCGACGGCCCGAAAGATGTGGTTCTCGATCACAACACGGCGTTCCACAACCGGTATTTCCTGGCTATCGACGCCATCGCCTATAACTGCGTGAATCTTTCGGTCACGAACAACATCGGCCAGTCGAACCCGCAGTGGAACCCGCTGGCGGACGTTTATCATCTGGACGGTGGTGGTCGTGGAACGATGGCGCTGCAATCTGCTGCACCAGCGGGGTATACGTTCCTCAAGAATGTTTTGATGGGCACGTCCCACAACACGTTTACGGGAACGGACCTGACGAGCAACTGGTTCCCGATTTCGTGGACCGGTGTGCTGGCCAATCAGTCCGGTGGTGATTATCACGTCGTCAATGGCAGCGTGTATGACAATGGTGGCACGGACGGCAAGGATGTCGGCTGCAACATCGACTGGCTGAACACCGTCACATCCAACTGCGTGGATGGCAAGTGGGCAGCCAAGGACATCACGCTCTACGCCGCCGAAGCGCCAGTGATGGCGGATTGGCAAGTGTATACGGATTCGACAGCGGCGGGTGGCGCTTACATCGGTCAGAACCACAGCACGCAGGCGAAGATCACGACGGCGTCGGCGACGCCGGCGAGCTACTTCGAGATGACGTTCAACGCGCAAGCGGGTGTCCCATATCACGTGTGGATCCGCGGGCGCGCGCAGAGCAATGACTTCAACAACGACTCGGCGTACATCCAGTTCAACCAGAGCGTGGACTCCGTTGGCACGTCGAAGTGGCGGATCGGTTCAACCGACGCAGCGGTGCTGTTCGGTGAGGAAGGGACCGGCGCGGGCGCGAGCGGGTGGATGTGGAACGACAACAACTACGGTGCTGTCTCCACGGATTACGTTTATTTCTCAGTAAGCGGTCCGCAGACGCTACGTGTGCAGCAGCGCGAGGACGGGTTCCAGATCGACCAGATTGTGATTTCCCCGTCCACCTACATGTATGACGGTCCGGCGCTCGCGGCGCCAGGTACGCTCAAGGATGACACGACGATCCTGATCAAGCAGCAGTAAAAAGTGTCAGACGGCAGTTACTCGCGCCTGGCGGGAAATGGAATCCCGCCAGGCGCGGTTTGCAATTGGATACGGACGACGACAAAGGGATCCATGCTTCGGATCACAACTGGACGAACATGCCAGTTCTCATTGCCTTAATCATAACCTCATCTTTCTACGGGAGGCGGGGCGGGTGTCCGCGCCGCCTTCCGGTTTTCGCGATCTCTCTAAGGAGTCTCCTATGTTTCGCAGCACTATTGCACACCGGGCGCGCACAGTTCGCATCGCTGTTGCAGCGTTAGCTTTGTTGTCCGCGGGGCAAATCGCCCGCGCGACGACGTACACCCCCGCGACGTCGGCCGACCTGACGAGCGCCCTCAGCAGCTGCGTCCTCGGTGATACGATCATCCTCAACGCCGGCACGACCTACACCCCGTCTGGCAGCAGCGGGTTCCTGTTGGCTGACAAGGGGGCTGGCACGTCGTACATCACGATCAAGTCATCAGCGCTGGCGTCATTGCCGGCGCCGGGCGTGCGTGTCGCGACAACCGACGCGACCAACATGCCCAAAATCCAAGCCCTGAGCGGGTCTACTGGAAATTATGCGCTCAACACCTCGGGCGCGGCCCATCATTTCAAAATCATCGGCGTGGAATTCCTCAGTATGTCGAGTAACGCGGACCAGACCGTGGTTATCGAGGTGGGCCAAAACGACTCCACTCAGACTTCGCTGGCGCAATGCCCCCACGATCTGGTCTTTGATCGCTGTCTGGTCCACACGAACACCAGCGCTCAGACCAGTCGCCGCGGATTTGCGCTCAGTTGTGGGTATATCGAGATCATTAACTCCCGCGTCTACGACTTCAAAGAACCTTTGACGACCACGTCTGACTCTCAAGCAATTGCGATCTCGAACGGTCCCGGCCCGTTCGTTGTTTCAAACTGCTATCTCGAGGCCGCGAGCGAAACGGTCTTGATCGGCGGCGTACCCTTGCACATCCCGAACCTCATCCCGTCGAACCTGTCGGTGACGCGCAGCCACTTGAATAAGCCCCTCGCGTGGCAATCTCAGAGCTGGAACGTGAAGAATCTGTTTGAACTGAAGGCGGGCAAGTACGTCAGCCTTGACGGCAATCGGCTGGAGAATTGCTGGAATCAGGCTGGCAGCTTCTTTGGCACCGCCATTTCAATCAAGCGCATTGCCCAGCCGGACCAGGGCAATACCTGGACCGAAACGGACAACGTGCAATTGAATAATAATCTCGTCACCAATGTCGGCCTCGGCATCGCGCTGTCCGGCAGCACTGAAACTGACGGCACCTGGACCAACCTTGGCTGGCCAAAGAACGTGACGCTTCACAACAACCTGTTCGACAAGATCACCGGGACCGATACCTGGAGTGGAAACAAAGGCCACTTCATCGACCAGGGCTCCGGTGACGTTAACTCACACATCGATCACAACTCGGTGTTCGGCAACTTCATCACGACCAATGGCTCCCGAATTCTCGATATGATCAACAGCGCCTCGGGTCCGTACGCCGGCTATGTCTTCAGCAATAACGTTGTGCAGAAGGGCCAATACGGTTTCAAAAATCCGACCGGAGATAACGAGCTCTGTTTTGACAACCGCTTTACCAGCCCCGTTTACAAGAAGAACGTGACCAAGGCGCTTGCGTCATCGACAATGCTGCCCAACTATCCCGGCGATTGGGATCTGTCACCGTTCCTCAACACAGGGCTGGCCTTCCCCGCGGACTTCAGCACTGTCCTGGTCAACGCGACGACTCCCGGGGCGAACTACGCCGGTTATAAGGTGCTCGGCTGGGATCAGCCGACCAACTTCACGACGTATCCGTATCACAACTCCGGCACGGACGGGAAAGATATCGGATGCGACATCGACTATGTGAACTCCTCGACTTCCGGTTGCGTGGGTGGGGTATGGGCCGACGCTGCCGCGGATTCGATTGAGTACACCGGCAGCCTCGGTGGGCAGAACGACGGCTTTGGGTTCGGCAGCAACGGCTGGGTGCAGTCGAGCGGCCTTACCAATCCCGCTCTTGGCACTGGCTCGCTGACCTACACCGATGGCACGCGCTCCATTACCACCAAGGGCAATATGATTCAGCCCGCGGTGAATAGCCAGGCGTATCGCAACTTCCCCAGCGCGATCACGACGGCCGGCCAGACGATCTGGGTCAGTTTCCGTGCGAACAATACCGGTACGGGAACACTGCCGAGCAACCATGCGGGCTTTCAGTTGTGCGATGCGACCAACGGCGGCGGGTCGAATTACATCTTCCTGGGCAAGCCGGGCTTCAGCGCCACTAACTGGGGCTTTGATCATGCCGGAACCTGGGTTCAAAAAGCCGGCACAGTGACGACGGCCGATCGCAACGCGTTCCTGCTTTACAAGCTGTCGTTCACCGGCACGCAGGTGACGATCTCGATGTGGATCAATCCCCCGCTCACGGAGGTTGCGCTGCCGGCGCCAGCGGTTACCGGGACGTATGCTCACACTGCCAACATCGCATCAATCTATGCGGGCGTCGGCGCGAACGCGGCTAACTACCAGTTCGACGAATTCCGCATGAGCCCTGTCTTTACAGACGTGGCCAAATGATCCGCTAGTTCCCACGGATGGTGTGGCGGCCGGGCAGCAAAATGGAGCCCGGCCGCCAACCTCCCGTCATTTCAGAAAAATTTGAAGTGCCAGATCTCGAAGCGACGAACATTGCGTTCAATTTATTGATCAACAGATGAATGATTCGGAGAAGCGGTGCGGGCGTCCGCATTGCAATCCATTTCAACATTTCTCAGAAGAAGGAGTCTCCCATGTTTCGCAGTACTGTTGCCCGCCGCGCGGGCACCCTTCGCGCCGCCATCGCAGGATTCGCGTTGTTGTCGGTTGCGCAATTCGCGCACGCGACGACTTGGACTTGTGTCACCTCAGCCGATCTGACCACTGCACTGGGTTCTTCGGTGCTTGGGGACACGATCGTGCTCACCTCTCCGAATACGTTTACCGGGACGTTTACGTTACCGAATAAGACGACGGGGACCGGCTGGATCACGGTCCAGTCGTCGGCATTGGCATCGCTGCCGGCGCCGGGCGTGCGCGTCGCGACAACGGACGCGACCAATATGCCCAAGATCCAAGCCCCCAGCGGTTCCCAATCATCTTTAGCGATCGACACCGCGAGTGGGGCCCATCACTTCAAATTCCTCGGGGTGGAATTCCTCAGCATGGCGAGTAATGCGGACGAGACAATTATTGTCCAACTGGGCCACAACGACTCCACTCAGACTACACTGGCACAGTGCCCCCACGATCTGATCTTTGATCGCTGCCTTGCCCACACTAATTCCAGCTCCCAGACCACTCGCCGCGCATTCGCCCTGAACTGCGGGTACACCGAGATCACCAACTCCCGCATTTACGATATCAAAGAACCTTTGACGACCACCTCCGACTCTCAGGCGGTTGCAATCGCCAACGGTCCGGGGCCATTCACGGTTTCAAACTGCTATCTCGAGGCCGCCAGCGAGACGATCCTGATCGGCGGCGTGCCGCTGAACATCCCCAACCTCATCCCGTCGAACTTGACGGTGACGCGTAACTATATTGCCAAGCCTCTGGCATGGGAGACGCAGAGCTGGAACGTGAAGAATCTCTTTGAGTTGAAGGCGGGCCAGCATGTGAGTCTGGATGGCAATCGACTGGAGAATTGCTGGAATCAGGCCGGCAGCTTTTATGGCACGGCCATTTCGATCAAGAAGATCGCTCAACCGGACCAGGGAAATACCTGGACGATTACCGACGACGTGCACCTTAATAACAACGTCGTCAGCAATGTTGGTATCGGCCTAGCGCTGGCCGGTAGCACAGAAGCGGACGGCTCGTGGACCGTTGCCGGCTGGCCAAAGAATGTGACGTTCCACAACAACCTGGTCGACAAAATCACCGCGACTGACCAGGTGCCGGGAAACAAAGGCATGTTCCTCCAGCACACCTCCGGTGATTTCAATACACACATCGATCACAACTCGGTCTTCGGAGACTTCCTCTCGACCAACAGCTCGAGAATCTTCGACATCGGCACCGCCGTCTCCGGGCCGTACAGCGGCTATTCGTTCACCAACAACATCGTGCAGAAGGGCCAATACGCTTTCAAAACGCCCAACGGTGATAACCAACTCGGATTTAACTACTACTTTACGGACGCCGGCGTGCCCAGCGCGGTGTACAAGAAGAACGTCACCAAGGGCGTTGTGTCTTCCGATATGATCAACGCGACGCATGGGCGAACGTATCCCGGCGACTGGGATCTGTCTCCGTTCCTCAACACCGGGCTGGCGTTCCCCTCCAGCTTGACCACTGTTCTCGTCAATCCGACGACTCCCGGCAGTAACTATGCTGGCTACAAAGTGCTCGGCTGGGATCAGGCGACTAACTTCACGACCTATCCCTATCACAACTCCGGCACCGACGGCAAGGATATTGGTTGCGACATCGACTATGTCAATTCCTGCACGTCCGGTTGCGTGAGTGGTGTGTGGTCCAACGCTGAAGCGGATTCGATCGATTACACCGGAACCCTCGGTGGCCAGAACGGCGGCTGGGGATTCGGCACGAATGGCTGGGTAACGTCGAGCGGCTTTAGCAGCCCGGTGATTGCCACCGGCTCGCTGAGCTACACCGACGGCACGCGCTCGATCACCACCAGGGGAAATATGCTTCAGCCCGCGGTGACCAATCAGGCGTACCGTAACTTCCCCAGCACGATCACAACGGCCGGCCAGACGATCTGGGTCAGCTTCCGTGCGAACAACACCGGCACCGGCACACTGCCGACCAACCATGCCGGCTTCCAGCTGTGCGATGCGGTCAACGGCGGTGCGACGAACTACATCTTCCTTGGAAAGCCTGGCTTCAGCGCAACCAACTGGGGCGTCGATCACAACGGAACGGTGGTTCAAAAAGCCGGCGCTGTGACGACAGCAGATCGCAATGCGTTCCTGCTTTACAAGCTGGTCTTCACCGGCACGCAGTTGACGGTCTCGATGTGGATCAATCCGCCACTGACCGAGGTTCAGCTTCCAGCACCGGCGATCTCACAGTCGTTTGCACACACGACAAACATCGCCTCCATGTACTTTGGCACGGGCACCAACGCGGCGAATTACCAGTTCGACGAATACCGCATGAGTCCTGTCTTTACAGACGTGGCCAAGTGATTTTGTAATTTTCACAGCCGGGCCGCCGAAAGGTGGCCCGGCTGCATTCAGGAACGCGGTTGTCCGCGTCGCCTCCTATTTTGGCTTTTTAAGGAGATTGACATGTTTCGCACTACCCAACGAGCTCGCCGCGCCGGCATGCTTCGCGCCGCCGTCGCCGCATTAGCTCTGTTGTCATTCGCGCAGGTATCGCAAGCTTTGACGTGGACCCCTGCTACCTCTGCCGATCTGACGACCGCCTTGAGCGGCTGTGCCCTCGGTGACACGATCATCCTGACTGCCGGCACCGTCTATACTCCGTCCAGCGGCGGCGGGTTCCTGCTGACCGACAAAGGGGCAGGTACATCGTACATCACGATCAAGTCCTCAGCGCTGGCGTCGTTGCCGACGGCGGGCGTGCGTGTCGCGACGACCGACGCGACCAACATGCCGAAGCTCCAGGCTCTGAGCGGGTCAGCGTCAAATTACGCGCTCAACACCTCGGGGGCGGCGCATCATTACAAAGTCATCGGCGTGGAATTCCTCAGCATGTCGAGTAATGCCGACCAGACAGCCGTTATCCAGTTGGGGCAGAACGACTCGACTCAGACTTCGCTGACGCAATGTCCGCACGATCTGATCTTCGATCGCTGTCTTGTCCATACGAATGCCAGCACGCAGACCACACGGCGCGGATTTGCGGTCAACTCCGGGCTCGTTGAGATCATCAACTCACGCATTTACGACTTCAAAGAACCTGTGACGACCAGCTCTGATTCTCAGGCCATTGCGATCTGGAATGGTCCTGGTCCGTTCACGGTGTCCAACTGTTATCTCGAATCAGCGAGCGAGACAATCCTGGTTGGCGGCTCACCTTTGAAAATTCCCAACGTCATCCCGTCGAACCTGACGGTGACGCGCAGCCACTTGAATAAGCCGCTCGCGTGGCAGACTCAGAGCTGGAACGTGAAAAATCTCTTTGAGCTGAAGGCGGGCAAGCATGTGAGTCTCGACGGCAATCGTCTCGAGAATTGCTGGAATCAGGCTGGCAGCTTCTTTGGCACGGCCATTTCCATTAAGCGCATCGCGCAGCCGGATCAGGGCAATACCTGGACCGAGACGGACGATGTGCAACTCAATAACAACGTTGTCAGCAATGTCGGTCTGGGTATCGCGCTGTCCGGTAGCACGGAGGATCATTTTGATGTCAATGGGAACACGGTCTGGACAACAATCGGCTGGCCCAAGAATGTGACCCTGCACAATAACCTGTTTGACAAGATCACCGGTCCTGATACGTGGACTGGAAACAAAGCCCATTTCATCGACCACGGCTCGGGTGACGTCAACTCGCACATCGATCACAACTCAGTGTTCGGTGCCTTCATCACAACCAATAGTTCCAGAATTCTCGACATGATCAACTCGAATTCCGGACCGTACGCCGGTTATGTCTTCAGCAATAACATCGTGCAGAGAGGTCAATACGGTTTCAAGAATCCCACGGGAGATGACGAGCTCTGTTTTGACAACCGCTTTACCACTCCCGTTTACAAGAAGAACGTCACGAAGGGGATGGCGTCATCGTCGATGCTGCCCAACTATCCGGGCGATTGGGATCTGTCGCCGTTTCTCAATACAGGCTTGGCGTTCCCCGCGAGCCTGAGCACTGTTCTGGTCAATCCGACGACTCCGGGTACGGACTATGCCGGGTACAAAGTTCTGGGTTGGGATCAAGCGACGAACTTCACGACGTATCCCTATCACAATTCCGGTACGGACGGCAAAGACATCGGTGTTGACATCGTTTATCTCAATTCATGCACTGCCAATTGCGCGGGTGGTGTGTGGACAGACGCGGCTGGCGATTCGATCGAATACACCGGCACCCTTGTCGGTGGGAGCGATGGCTTTGGGTTCGGCACGAACGCATGGGGCTTGAGCTCCGGGTCGACCAATCCCGCAATCTCGACCGGTTCGATGACCTACACCGACGGCACACGTTCGATCACCACCAAGGGCAACAAAATCGAGCCCGTGGTGAATAGCCATGCCTATCGCAACTTCCCCAGCACGATCGTGACGGCGGGCCAGACGATCTGGGTCAGCTTCCGCATCAACAATACTGGAACCGGCACCTTGCCGACGAATCACGCTGGTTTCCAGTTGAGCGATGGTCTCAATGGCGCAGCGACGAATTACCTCTTCCTGGGTAAACCGGGCTTTGGTGCGACCAACTGGGGCGTGGATCACAACGGAACGGTCGTTCAAAAAGCCGGCGCAGTGACGACGGCCGATCGCAATGCCTTCCTGGTTTATAAGCTGGTGTTCAGCGGCACGCAGGTCACGGTGTCGATGTGGGTCAATCCGCCACTGACCGAGGTGGCACTGCCGGCACCGGCATTCGTCACGTCGTTCGCGCACAACGCTAACATCGCCTCGATGTTTGCGGGCACGGGCACGAATGCGGCGGGGTATCAGCTGGACGAATTCCGCATGAGCCCTGTGTTCACGGACGTCGCCAAGTAATTCTTACATTCTTCGGCCGAGCCATCGAAAGGTGGCTCGGCCGCATTTCGTTCTTTTCCATTCGGTCATTTTAATTGAGGTGAATCATGTTAACGAATTGGACAGCGCGCTTGGGACTGTTGATTGCTATCGTTTTTGGACTGATCGTGCCCGCGATGAGCCGGGCGGCATCGGTGGCCTCTGAAGGATTCAATTATCCGACGCCGGGTGGAATCAACGGAAAGACCGGTGGAACCGGATTTGGAGCCAATGCGTGGACGTTTGTCACGGGCATGGCGGATCCCGCGACCGGCAGTGGCTCGATGACCTACACCGACAGCAGCGGCAATGCGCTGCAGACGGTGGGAAATAAACTCCAGCCGGCTGCTAATAGCCGCTCCACGCGCAACTTCTCCAGCGCGATCACGACGGCGAGCCAGACGTATTGGGTCAGCTTCCGCATCAATCAGACTGACACAACTGCGCTGCCAACGAATCACGCCGGGCTCTCGCTCTTTGCGGGTCTTGACGGTTCGAGCACCGAGATTTTCCTGGGCAAACCATCCACTGCGACGAATTATGGGATCGATCACTCGGGCACGATGGTGCAGAAGGCCGGGTCCGTCACGACCGCAGATCGCAATGCGCTGCTGGTTTACAAGCTGGTCTTCACCGCGACGGATGTGACGATTTCCATGTGGGTAAATCCGGTGCTGAATTCCGGCGCGCTGGGTGCGGCCGCCGTCACACTGACCAAATCGCACACGACCAACATCGCCTCGCTGCGCGTCAGCACCGGCGCGAACTCCGTCAATTATCAGTTCGATGAATTCCGCATGGGTACCACGTTTGACGATGTGGCGCCGTTAACGTTGGTGGCATCGGATGGATTTAACTACACCGTGCCGGGTTCTCTTAACGGCAATATCGGTGGCACGGGTTTCGGCAGCAACGCGTGGACGGTCGTCGCGGGTCAGACGAATCCGGCGCTCGGTACGGGGTCGCTCACCTACACCGATACCAGCGGCAATGCACTGGCAACGGCGGGCAATAAAATCCAGCCTGCTGTCACCAGCCGTTCAACTCGCAATTTAGCAAGCACTTTGATCGCGGCGAACAACACTTACTGGGTCGGTTTCCGAATTAACCAGACCGATACCGGAGCCCTTCCCACGAACCATGCGGGATTCTCGCTGTTCAGCGGAACGAATGGCTCGGGAAATGAAATCTTTCTTGGAAAACCAGCCAGTGCAACCAACTGGGGCATGTATGGCGCGGTTTCGAACTTGACGGCGCAGAAGAGTGGCTCGGTGACGACCAGCGATCGCAACGCGTTTCTGGTTTATAAGCTGGTGTTCACCAGCACGCAGGTGACGATTTCGATGTGGGTGAACCCAGTGCTCAGCGAAGCTTCGCTGGGTACACCAGCGGCGACGCTGACGGCCTCGAATACCACAGACATCGCGTCGACGCGCATCAGCACGGGCGCCAATTCGGTTAACTATCAATTCGACGAATTCCGGATTGGTTCGACCTTCGACTCCGTTGCGCCGATTAATCCGGGCTACACGCACACGCCCACGACCGGCGCGCAACTGGCCGCGATTCTCAATGGCACCTCAACTCCCGCATTGAAACTCGGCGATACCATCCAATTGCAAGCCGGCACGATCTATAGCATCAGTGGTGGATTCGTACTCCACCAGCTGAATACCGGCAGCGGTTACGTGACGATTCAGTCGTCCAACATCTCGTCGCTCGCCGTGGGCAAGCGCGTCTCACCGAGTGACGCCACCAACATGCCGAAAATCGTCTCGGCCGGCAGCAATTCGCCTGCGCTATACACCGCAGCGGTCCCCGAAGTCGCACATGACTACAAGTTTCTCGGGGTTGAGTTTTACAACGGCGGAACTCAGTCGGAGTTGGTGACCCTCATCCTGCTCGGCACCAACGGCTCGTCGCAGAGTAGTCCGTCAGTGACACCCTACAATTTCGTCTTCGATCGCTGCTACATTCACGGCCAGGGCATGTCACCGGGCACAGTGCAGATTCGTCACGGGATTATGCTCAACTGCAACTCCACGGACATCACCAACAGCTACATCGCGGACATCCTGGATAACGGCGCACAGTCGTCGGGGATTGGCTGTATTTCAGGCGGTGGGCCTTACCTGATCGATAATAATTTTCTCTCCGCCTCAGGCGAGAACATTATTTTCGGTGGAGATACCAGCTTTAACACAGGTGTAACGCCCACCGGCATCACCGTCACGCGAAACCGCTTCTACAAAGATCCGGCGTGGAAGGGTATCTGGACCCGCCCGTGCAATCACTTTGAGCTCAAGTGCGGCAAGACCGTCGTCGTCAAAAATAACATCATGGAAAACTGCTGGGCGGGCACCGACAGCCAGCAGGGTGTGTCGATTAATCTCAAGTGCATTCAGGGTGGCAGCGGCGCCGGCAGCTCGTGGTGGACCACTGAAGATGTGACCATTGAGAATAATGTCATCCACGATGTTGGCATGGGCATTCAACTCGCCGGCACCAAGGATGCCACCGGCGCCTACTCGTATGGCCTTCCCAAGAACGTCACCATCCACAACAACCTCATCTACAATGTCGACGCCAACGCCTACGCCGGGAACCGCGGCTGGTGTCTCTACTTCAACAGCGGCTCGCCTGATGTCACCGTTGATCACAACACTGCGTTTGGAACTCACATGTGGCTGAACCCCGGCGACAGCAACGTTCCCTACGACCGTTGCAACATAACCAACAACATCTTTATGAAAGGTGTTTACGGCTGCCTGGGCGGTGGTTTGGCTGACGGCGAAACATCGCTCGATCGCTATTTCCCCACCGCGTTCGTCTTCCAGAAGAACGCGATCATGGGCAGCTCGCTGTCGGTTTACGATCCGAATTACCTGGCTGGTTGGAACCTGGCTCCGTTCAGCAACCCGAATCTCGTCGTGCCCTCGAGTTGGTCAACAGTGCTGGTGAATCAGGCCACGCCCGGCACGGATTATTCCGGCTGGAAGGTTGTCGGCTGGAATCAGGCAACCAACTACGCGACTTATCCCTACAACAACTCCGGCACCGATGGGAAAGACATCGGCTGCGACATTGACGCACTGAATACCGCCACCGCAGGGTGCATCAGCGGTGTTTGGCCTTGATAAGCATCGGGCTGACGCGACGGTGAATGCCGTCGCGCCAGCGGTAACGATGAGTCCATCTTACTTTTTATTCGGAAGAGGAACTGATCATGAGAAATACGAAAATGACCCAGCGGCATGTTTTTACCGCGGTTGCAGCGTTGACCCTCGCGTCGTTGTGCGCCAGAGCCAGGGCGGAGTTTGTTGATACGCTGGTGGACACCGGCGTCGCCAACACCAACGCGACGAACCTTCAGGCATCGATCGACAGCGCCCTGGCTCGCGCCGGCGAGACGCGGATCGTGTTGCCGGCGGGGGCGACCTTCGCCAGGACCACAGGCGTAACGATTACCCTCAAGAAAAAGACGATCGACAACGCGTATTGCACGATCGAGTCGTCGGCCTTGAGCGCGCTTGGGGCGGGAATTCGCGTCTCGCCGGCCAGCGCCGCAAGCATGCCGAAAGTGCTGACGCCTGGCGGTAATTCGCTAGCGGTGCAGACGGTCGACGGGGCGCATCATTATCGGCTACGCGGACTGGAGATTTCCTCGGTCTCTGCCACGAGCTTCACGGCGCTAGTGATGTTCGGCAACGACGTGCAGAATACGGTCGCGCAAGTGCCGCATCATATCGAATTGGATCGCTGCTATGTCCACGCGTTCGATGATACGCAGTCGCTGACGCGCGGTGTGGCGATGCACTCGGCGAACACGATCGTCACCAACTGCTATATCTCCGGTTTCAAGAACGCCGGCGCCGATGCCCAGGCCATCGGCGGCTACAACGGCATGGGCCCCTTCATGATCATCAACAACTATCTTGAAGGCTCGGGCGAGAACTATCTGATGGGCGGCGCGTCGGCATTGATCCCCAACGTCATTCCCACCGATGTGACGTTCAAGCGAAACTACTGCTTTAAACCAATCGCTTGGCGCACGACAAGTTGGGTCGTTAAAAATCTATTCGAGATCAAGTTCGGCAAGCGATATGACGTGGAAGGGAACATCTTCGAAAATACCTGGGCGGGCGGGCAGGACTTCGCGATCGCCATCAAGGTGGACAGCAACAACCAATCGTCGAACACCGACGCGAAGATGAGGACCGAGGATATTTACTTTACCAACAACATCGTCAGGCACGCGCCCGGCGCGATCCTGCTTCAGGGACGCGACTGGAGTGCCGGCCGAGCGCCGGCGATGCAGCGAGTGACACTTAGGAACAACGTCTGCGAAGATATCAATCGCCACACTTGGGGGGCAGTTACCTCCGCGGCGGGCTCCTTTTTGTATCCCAACAACGGACCGACTCAGGTGACCGCCGATCACAATACCTGCTTTAACGAGCGGTATTTGATCGCTTTTGACGTTAACGCTTATCCGCAGACCAACTTCGTCTATACCAACAACATCACGCAGGGGCAGGCGTATCCCTGGAACCCGATCGCGCATGTTTATGGCGGGAACACCGGCTTACTAGGCACGGCGGCGCTGAACGCTTTCGTGCCCAGCGGCTATTCGTTCACCAAGAATATCATCGAAGGCACTTTCTCGAATTCAGCGTTCACTGGCACCGATTCCACCAGCAACTGGTGGCCGACAGCATGGACCGGTGTTCTGGTGAACCAGCCGAGTGGGGATTACCACGTCGTCACCGGAACACCGTATAAAAACGGTGGCACGGACGGTAAGGACGTCGGCGCTGATGTCGATCAGGTCGCGATGTACACGGCCAACGCCACCACCGGCAATTGGGCCGGGAAGGATATCGTGCTGCGTGCGTCGGAAGCGACCGTGAAGGTCGGAGCGTGGGCGGTGGCTTCGGATTCGGCGGCGTCGGATGGACAGTGCCTCAAGGAAACCGACGCCGGGCTCGCGAAGGTCAGCGATCCGCTGGCGAATCCCGCCAGTTATTTTGAGATGACTTTCCAGGCGCAGGCGAATGTGCCTTATCACCTGTGGATCCGCGGAAAAGCGCCCAATACGACCAGCGATTCCGTACACGTGCAATTCACCAACACGATCGACAGTGTCGGCAATCCGGTCTATCGCATCGGGACCGGCGGGTCGGCGGCGGCGAACATTTATTCAATCGAGTGGGTGCTGGAGAATGGCAGCGGCGCTGGCGAATCAGGATGGGGCTGGCGTGACAGCAAGTGGGGAACCACGACCTCGGAAAAGCGCGTGATCTTCGCCACCACCGGCACACAGACGATCCGCATCCAGCGCCGCGAAGATGGACCGATGATCGACGAGATCATGCTTTCACCAGCGGCCTTTATGGGTGAAGGCCCATTGGTCGTCACCGCCGGTGAGGCCAACTACAACCCCGGAACCGAAAAGGACGACACTACCATCCTGGCGAAAACTCCGACCGGCAACGGCGATGCGGTCGTCTATCCTTCCAAGGCCGCGACGAAGGTCGATTGGGCTTCTACCGCCGACGCGACCGCGGCCGGCGGGAACTACATCGGGCAGAGTCACAGCACGCAAGCAAAAATCACGACCGCGCTGGCTGCTCCGACCAGCTACTTTGAGACGACATTCCAGGCGCAGGCTGGAGTTCCATATCATATCTGGGTGCGCGGCCGAGCCCTGAACGATGATTTCAATAACGATTCGGTCTACCTTCAATTCGATCACAGCGTCGATTCAGGTGGCGTGGCCAAATGGCGCAGCGGCACCACCGATGCAACGGTCGTGATCCTCGAAGAGGGCAGTGGCGCCGGCGAACTTGGATGGGGATGGAACGACAACAATTACGGAGCCATCTCCACCGATTACGTTTACTTCTCACAGAGTGGCACGCAGGCGATCCGCGTGCAGCAGCGCGAGGATGGATACCAGCTCGATCAGATTGTGATCTCTCCAGCGACGTACTTGACCACCTCACCCGGTGCGCTCAAGAGCGACACGACGATTTTACCGGAGCAGTAAGACGAGGTTTGTTTTCAGCGACGGGTAATCATTTCCGCGGCTAATTACCCGTCGATTTACACATCTTTTGCCGCGATATGGAAGGATCACGTTATGGCGAAATTGTTCAAGAAGGAACGCGGGCGGCGCCCGGGACTCTGCATTGCCTTGGCTGCGGCGCTCGCGGCGATGGCAATATCCAGGTCCGCGCTTGCCGAAACTCTCGTCACGCTGACGGATAGCGGAAACGCTTCGACCAACTTTGACAGCCTGCAAACGGCAATCACGAATGCTGCGTTGGACACGCGCATCGTGCTTCCCGCGGGCGCGACTTACGCGAAAACGTCATCGTCGATTTCGCTGCCGAACAAGACCACGGGCAGCGGATATATCACCATTGAGTCTTCCGCCATGTCGGCGTTACCTGGAGTTGGGCATCGTGTCTCACCGAGCGATGCCACGAATATGCCCAAGATTCTGGCAACGAGCAGCAATGCGCCCGCGATCAAGACTTCGACCTCGGCGCACCATTATCGGTTGCGCGGGATCGAGATCAGCTCGACCACGAATACGACATTTACGCAGCTTGTAAGTTTCGGCGACGGCGGATCGGGTCAGACGACGGTCGCGCAGGTGCCTCACCATCTGGAAATTGACCACTGTTACATCCACTCTTTTGATAGCACGCAGACGCTGACGCGTGACATCGGGATGAACTCCGGACACACTCGCGTGGTTGATAGCTATGTTTCTGGCGCGAAGGTGAAGGGCGCGGATGCCCAGGCGATCCAGGGCAACAACGGGACGGGCCCGTATTTCCTGATCAACAATTATCT
>Ga0070714_100001594_pt1 | contig 16497 bp, 13 predicted proteins | sample LARL83metaG_FD_65450 | JGI IMG/M metagenome (GOLD analysis project Ga0070714, IMG submission 65450) | Corn, switchgrass and miscanthus rhizosphere microbial communities from Kellogg Biological Station, Michigan, USA - LAR L8-3 metaG | ecosystem: Host-associated > Plants > Roots > Rhizosphere ...
TCGACGACCAGTGTGGTGGCGGCCGTCGCCGCGTGGGCCGGGCCGGTGGCCGCCACGGTTGCCGCGGTGACCATGGCCAGTGCGGCGCAGGCGGCCGTGGCGTGGGGGAGTCGACGTTTGCGCAGGCGTAGCTCCATCGCTTCTCCTGACGGGGTGAGGGTTTGCGCTGTCAGGACTTCGACAGCGGGTCAGCAGTGGGACCTGGTCTGCGTGAGTAGGCCGATTCGCCAGGGCAACGAGTTGTACGGGCCACTGGCGGACGGGTCCTCGCCCTGCTGTACGTAGCGCATGTGGCAGGCGACGATGGTCGGCGTCTGGTCGATGTTGGCGCGGATCATTTCGCCGCTGCTGAAGTCCTTCGTCCATGCCGTGCCGGTGAAGGACACGTTGGCCTCGCCGATGAACGGGTTGGACTGTGTCGCGGTCAGCGGGTTCCACGTGCCGTCGATGGCGGGCGCGGTGTACGAGCGGAAGTAGCGGCGCCCGTCGGACCCGATGGCCTCCATCACGAGCAGGTACTGGTGCGTGCCGGCCACCTTGTACACGTTGTCGGCCTCGTAGAAGTCGAACCGGTTGGGGTTCGACGCGGCGATCACGGTGTTGCTGCCGTCGCCGAAACCGTTGGGGAAGTCCCTGAGCGTGGTCTGTGATCGATAGAGGTGGCCGTTGTCGTCGGTGGAGAACAGGTAGCAGTTGCGGTTGTCGCAGATCACCCACATGTCGACCCAGAAGCCCTTGCCGATGTTCTGCGTGATGATCGTGGGCATCGCGCTGTAGAAGTTCTTCGTCGCGCTCCATCCGGCCGGGTTGCTGATGTCGGGGTTGGTGGCGTACGAGGCGTTGTTGCCGGTCTGGTAGACCAGGTACCACAGTCGTTGCGGGGCGAAGAAGAAGACCTGCGGCGCGGTCTTGTAACCGGTGCCGATCGCGGTCTGGTCCAGGTAGAACTGCCGTGCGGTGCCGGCCTCGGACCAGTTGCGGAAGTTCAGGTAGACCATACTGTAGTGGCCCGCCGTGTCCACTGTGGATGCGAAAACGTGCCAACGGCCGTGGAAGAACACGGCCGACGGGTCCTTGATCGACACGAGGTCGTGCGTTGCGTCCGACTGTGGGCTGATCAGCGGACCGGTGCCGTGCCACTGAAAACCGCTGGGCAACGGTCGGTGCCGGTCGGCGGCCGCGGCGCGGGCGGGCAGCGCGAGCGTCATGGCGGCGAGCACGGCGAGGGCGACGGCGAGCCACGATCGAGTTCGTGCGGTTGCCACGAGGCCTCCTGCGCTGTGTATCGCCACTCACGAATGTGAGCGCTAACATTCGGACGACAGAGAACCGCTCCGTCCCGAGAATGGCAAACGGCATCGAAATCCGCAACCGTCCGGCACCACGTCTACGGCATTCCGCCTCCCGGCGTGAAAGTTCCACGACCGTGCGGTCCGGTGGCGAGAGCGCGCCCCTCGTGGGTGCGAACCTGCGTCTTGATCCGCATGAAGCGTGGTCTCGTACCTCGATTCGGGGCGGCGCAGTGGACCATGACGGGGTGGCAGAAGACCATGTCGCCGGGCTCGCCGGTCAGTTCGACCACCCGCAGGGGTACGCCATCGACCATGGTTTCCGTGTCCATGAACGCAGCGATCCGGTCGGTGGGTGACGGTGACCGTCCGGTGAGCGCCATGAGCCAGGTGTGCGAGCGGTGGTCAACTGGTTCCTCGACGACGCCAACCCGGTGCTGGCCGCGAAATTCCTGGACCGTTTGCCTCCGCCGGTCGTCTTCCTGTTCCGCCGGGTGTTCGGTCACGCCTATCGGCGTAAGGCCGCTCGCCGCTGGGCCGGAGCACGAACACCGCGGCACGGCGGCACATCGGCCGCCGTGCCGCGCACATGCGATCAGTCGGTCGTCACGGCTTGGACGACGTTGAGATTGGCCGCCCGGCGGGCCGGCCACACGGCGGACAGCACGCCGACGATGCCGGCGACGGCGAGGAACAGCAGGATGCGGTCCCACGGGATCGCCAGGGAGTAGCTGTCCCGCAACAGGTTCGAGTTGCCGAAGATCGTGCCGAGCGCCCATGCCAGGAACACGCCGACACCGATGCCGAGCGCGGCGCCGAACAGCGAGATGATGACCGACTCCAGCCGGACCATCCGCCGGATGCCGTTACGGGCCAGGCCGATCGCCCGCAACAACCCGATCTCCCTGGTCCGTTCGAAGACCGACATGGCCATCGTGTTGACCACGCCGAGCACCGAGACCACCAGCGCCATGGCGAGCAGCCCGTACACCAGGTTCAGCAGCAGGTCGAACGTGCCGGCGACGTCGTGTTCCAGATCGGCATGGTTCTCCACCAGCAGCAACGGGTTGCCGGCCAGCGCGGCCCGGATCCGGTCCGGAACGGCGGCCGCGGCAGCGGAATCGGCACTGACCAGGATGTGGTCGTCCCGTGCGGCGGTGGTGTGCCGGGCCAGGGTGTCCAGGGACACCATGGCGTCGGTCAGCACCGGGTTGATCCGGTAGATGCCGTCCAGGCGGAGGGTCTCGCGCTTGCCGTCGCCGAAGGTCACCGGGATTTCGTCGCCGACCTTGGGGTGGCCGATGGAATCGGCGACGCTCTTGCTGATCAGCACCCCGGATGCCAAACCGTTGGTGCTGCCGGCTTCGAACTTCAGCGCGAGCACGTGATCGACCTGGGTGGGGTCGAGCGCGGTGAGCGTGTCGTTGGTGTTCGTGCCGATGGACTGCGCCGGTGCGGTGCGCACCGGTGTGGCGATCGTGACGCCCGGCACCGCGGCGACCGTGCGTTGGACGGACGGGTCGAGCGGGTCGCCGTTGACCGAGCTGACCGTGTACTGGGCGGTGAGGGCGCCGGTGGTCTGCTTTGCGAGTGCGTCGCCGAACGACGCGCTGATCACGGTCAGGGCGGTGATCAGCATCAGGCCGAGCATGAGCGCGGCCGTCGTGGACGCGGTGCGGCGCGGGTTGCGGCGGGCGTTGCCGGTGGCCAGCGTGCCCGCCACACCGAACCACCTGGTCAGCGGCCGGCCGAGCAGACCCAGCAGCGGTCGGGACAGGAACGGGGTCAGGATCACCAGGGCGATCACCAGGAGGCCACCACCCGCGCCGATCGTGTAGGCGCCGCTGGTGCCACCGGTGGCGATGCCCAGCCAGACGGTGCCCACGCTGATCGCGGCCGCGACGAAGCCGATGATGTTGCGGGTGCGCAGGCTGGCCGGGGTCGGGGTGGCGTCCACGCTGCTCATCGCGGCCACCGGCGCGATCCGGCCGGCCCGCCGGCCGGGTAGCCAGGCGGCCAGCATGGTGACGGCGGTGCCGATCAGCAGCGCGATGAGGATCGTGCTCGTGCTGACCACCGGCGCGCCGCCGGGGAGGCTGGCGCCGAGCAGGCCGTTGAGCGCGACGCGTAGGACGATCGCGACCAGGATGCCGAGCCCCAGCCCGACGGCCGAGGACAGCAGGCCCACGCCGAACGCCTCGAACTGGACGGACCGGTTGACCTGCCGGCGGGTCGCGCCCAGGGCGCGCAGCAGTGCCAACTCGCGGGTGCGCTGGGCGATCAGCATCGTGAACGTGTTGGCGATGAGGAAGATGCTGACGAACAGTGCGATGAGGGCGAAGGCGAGGAACACGTCACCGAGGGTCCTGGTGTCGCTCGCGGTGGCGGCCCGTTCGTCGGCGACCACGGTGGCCGCGGTGATGGCCTGTGCGTTCGGGCCGACCACCGGGTCGATCTCCTGCACCAGTCGCTGGTCGTCGGTGCCCGGTGCCGCCGTGGTCACGATCTGGGTGTACTGGCCGGGCACGTTCAGCAGCCGTTGCGCGGTGGCCGCATCGAACACCGCGAGGGTGGCACCGGCCGAGACGGCGGGGTCGGTGGTGGTGACGATGCCGACCAGTCGCTCGGTCAGGATCGGTCCGTCGATCACGATCCGGACGGAGCCGCCGACGCTCGCGCCGGCCTTGGTCGCGGTTGTGGCGTCCAGCGCGATCTCGCCCGCACCGTGCGGTGCGCGGCCCTGGATCACGGCGTGGTTGGGATCGCGGCCGTCCGCGCCGGGTGCGAACGCGGCGCCGCGATTGTGCTTGCCGATGATCTTGCCGGAGCCGTCGAGCACGTAGGCGGTGCCCGCCACCTGGCCGCGGGCCGACGCCACTCCCGGCAACGCCCGCACCCGAGCCAACACGTCATCGGTCAGCCCCCCAGGCTGGCCGTTGTTCTCGGCGGCGGGCGTCGGACGGACGGCGACGTCGACACCGGCCAGGTCGGCCGCGGACTGGTTCTGGAAGCCCTGGCTCACCGTGTCGGTGAACACCAGCGTGCCGGCGACGAACGCGACACCGAGCACCACGGCGAGCATGGTCATCAGCAGCCGCGCCTTGTGCGCGCTGATGTTACGGATGGCGATGCGGAACATGATCGGCTTCCTTCAGTTCGTCCGGCCGCGCGTGTCAAGGCGCGACATGCGGCCGAGCACGGCCTCGGCGGTGGGACGGTGGAGTTGGTCGACGATGCGACCGTCGGAGAGGAACAGCACGCGGTCGGCGTAGGAGGCGGCGACCGGATCGTGGGTGACCATCACGACGGTCTGGCCGAGCGACCGCACCGATTCACGCAGGAACGAGAGGATTTCCGCGCCGGAACGGGAATCGAGATTGCCGGTCGGTTCGTCCCCGAAGATGATCGCCGGGCGGGTGGCCAGCGCGCGGGCGCAGGCGACCCGCTGCTGCTGGCCGCCGGACAGCTCGCTGGGCCGGTGGTGCAGCCGGTCGGCGAGGCCGACGGTGGCGATGATGCGGTCCAGCCACGCCCGGTCCGGCTTGCGGCCCGCGATGTCCAGCGGCAGCGTGATGTTCTCCAACGCGGTCAGCGTCGGCAGCAGGTTGTAGGCCTGGAAGATGAAGCCGATCTTGTCGCGCCGCAGCTTGGTGAGCTGGCGGTCGGACAGTTCGCGCAGTTCGGTCCCGTCGATGCGGGCGGAGCCGTCGGTGATCGAGTCGAGTCCGGCCATGCAGTGCATGAACGTGGACTTGCCCGATCCGGACGGGCCCATGATGGCGGTGAACTCACCGCGCCGGAACTCGGCGGTGACCTGGTCGACGGCGGTGACCTGCATGGCACCGGTTCCGTACACTTTGGATAGTCCGGTGGCCGTGGCGACGACGGGACCGGGGCCGGCGGCCGGCGGGTCGGACGGTTGGGTCCGGGATGGCATTGACATGGCCGAAACGGTAGGGACCACGGCCGTCATTGCGGATCATGCCGAGGAACCAAACCGAACCCGTACCCGGGTACGACCGCAGGCCGCGCCGGATCCCTCCGCAGGGGTACGCGGGGCTGACCCGGGTGTCAGGGGACCCTGGGGGTCGGCGTCCGGGTAGCGGATCGCTACGGGGTGCTTGACGCCAACAGCTTTGCGATCCAAACTTGATGGCATGACAAACAACTTGGGGGCCCCAGCAGATCCCGACGGGTTACTGGTCGATCTGCACGCGCTGCGGGCGAAGGCCCGGCACGACCGCAACGGCTACTGGCTGCCGCTGCTGGTGTTCGGCGTGGCGATCCTCGCGGCGCCGCTGGCGTATCGACCGCTGGTGCTGCCGATCGGCTTCGCGGGCGGCGAGGTTCCGCAGGACTATGGCCCGCAACTGCGCGTCGCCGGGGTGCTGTGGGCACCGTTCACGCAGTACAGTACCAACGACTTCTTCGATTTCGGCAATCTCATGGGGATCGCGGCGTACTGGCTGACCCTGGTGATCATCGGCCCGCTGCTCACCCTGGCCTGGTATCACTGGCGGGCCCGCCGGGTCGGGGTGGCCGGCCGCACCGGCACGTACCTGGTGTACACACTGCTGAGCCTGATCGCGTACAGCGGCTTCTACCCGGTTCTGTGGTGGATGTTCGCGCACAGCCAGTGGTTCGGCGGCCACCGCTCGGACGTGGCCCTGCTGTCCATCGGCGTGTTGGCGATCGGGCTGACGCTAGCCGCGGTGGCCGCGCTGCCCGGCCGGCGCGGGTTGCCGATGTCGTTGCCGCGCAAGGTGATCGTCGGCGTCGGCATGGTGATGGCCATCGCCGGCGCCGCCGCCATCGGCTTCTGCGCGACCTTCCCGCCGCTGCACACCTTCGGACCACTGATGATCATCTCGATCGGACTGCTCGCGCTGGCCTGGAGCGAGCGGAGTTGGCTGTGCACCACCATTGCCGTGCTGTTCACCGCGGCGGCGGTACTGGCCAACCTCTACGACATGGAGGACGTGTTCACCCGATTCGGCCAGTCCATTTATCGACCCGGCCAACTCGTCGTGTTCGACAACCTGCTGCTACCGGGCGCCGTGCTGGTACTGGGCGGTGTGGTGGGATGGCTTGTGACCCGACGGCGACCGGCATGATCGAACCCCTGGACGGCGAGCGGGCCGACCACCCGACCACCGACCTGGACGAGGTCGTGCACCAACGGCACCGCCTGGGCATCCTGACCATCGCCGCGGAGACCAGACAGGCCGAGTTCGGATACCTGCGCGAGGCACTCGACCTGACCGCGGGCAACCTGTCCCGACACATCACCGTGCTTGCCGAGGCCGGACTACTCGATATCCACAAGGGCTACCAGGGTCGCCGGCCGCGCACCTGGGTCCGCATCACCCCGGCCGGCCAAGCGGCCCTGGCCAGGGAGATGGCCACCCTGCGCGCGCTGTTGTCCCGGCACGACAACGACTGAGCGCCGCCGCGCCGTGGTGGCGCGGCGGTCGCTGTACGTCTCAGCTGGTTGGTGGGGTTACGTCGTAGCTCCGGACGTTGGTCGATGAGCCGGGGCTGACGGCGATCAGTTCGTTCGACAGGCCGGCCGGGATACGGAATCCGCCCAATGGATGCAACGTGTACAGGCCGGCGGGCAGTGTCGGGAGCGTGATCTCGCCGTTCGCATCGGTCGTCGCGACCGTGACGACCTGATGGGCGATCTGGTCCACGATACGCACCCGCAGACCGGTGACCGGGACGGTCGTGTTGTCCGACCGGACGAACTGCAGGACCTCGTCGGCGGTCAGGCCCGGTACCTTCGCCGTCGGATCGCCGCCGGGGAAACCCACCTCGGGCAGGCTGTTCGGTTCGGGACCGAACACGCACGGCGCCTTGACGTAACCGTCCGCCTGGGCGTCGGCGGGCATGGGCAGGTCGATGTGGAAGGTCACCGCGGTGTCGGCGGGGATCGTGGCGCCGGGACCGTTGATGCTCAACGCGCCCCACCCGTCGAAGGAGAACGGCGCGTTGCCGTCGCCGTTGCGGTTACAGTCGGCGATGACGCCGGTGATCGGCTGTTTGCCGGTGTTGGTGAGGGTCACGGTCAGGTGGATGGTGTCGGTGGGCTGGTAGCTGGCCTGGTCGAAACCGAATTTCGCCGTCAGCCGGTCGGACAGCGGTGGGATGACCGGCAGGAACTGGGTTGGTTGGGCGGCCTGGGTCACCGTGACGTCGCCGCCGTTGGTCACGAAGTTCGGGTCGTCGATGACCCAGTTGCGGCGGGACGTGAACTCGACGAAATAGGTGCCGACCGGGATGTGGACGAGGTCGACCTGGCCGTCCGGGCCGGACATGGCCGTCTCGGTGACGGTGTGGGAGAAGCCGGTGATGCTGAACCGTGCGGTGATCCCGTCGACTCCCTCGCCGGGCTCGAACGTGCCGTCGTGGTTGCGGTCGCGGAACACCACGCCGTGGTAGTCGCCGAAGACCTGGTTCACGGTGACGCTGGTGCTGTACGGGATACGCACACTCGGGTCGAAGAAGTTGGTCACCGCGCCGGAGCAGGTCGCGGTACCGCCGAGGCCGGCGTCGATCGGGTTGCCGCCGGTCTCGGTGTCGCTGACCGTGGTGTGCCCGGGAATCGTGAAGTCGGAGCCGAGTTTGGGCCAACCGTCCACGCCGGTCACGCAGGCGCCGTTGGTGAACGTCTGGAGGAAGTCGGCCTCCAGGTCGGAGTTGTTCGTGATGGTCAACGTGACCGTGAACGTGTCGGTGGAGTTGTAGGCCGCCTGGCCGTAGGCGACCGAGACCTGTAGATCCGGCGCCGGATCCGCTGCCGCCGGCGCTGCGGTCATGCCGCCGATCGACAGGAGTGTGGTGATCAGAACGCCGAGCGCGACCGCGCATCGGCGCACCGTGGAACGCCGCATGGGCTTCTCCTCATGGATTCTGCCGGCCTGTCTCCCCAGTGGCCGGGACCGGCACATCGTGCCGGATCCGGCTGCATTCGATCTGAAATGTCCCTTGAAACCCCAGGTCACTCGAGCGGAGAATGCGTCATCGCGACAACGGGGGGTCGAGTGTCGATGCGGGTGCGGGTGTTCGGCGGTGTCGACGTCGTGCTCGGCGACCGGGTCATCGAACTGGGCCACTCGCGGCAGCGGTGCGTGTTGGCCGTACTGATCGCGCAGGCGAACCAACCGGTTTCGGCGGACGATCTGGTGGATCAGGTCTGGGGCGACCACCCACCACCCCACGCCCGCGACGCCGTCTACACCTACATCTCCCGATTACGTGCCGCCCTGGCCACCGCACCCGACGTGCTGATCACCCACGACACCCGCGGCTACCGGCTCGTCGTGGACGACACGGCCATCGACCTGCACCGCTTCCGCGCACTGGTGGCGCAGGCCCGCGCCGACACCGATGCCCACAGCGCACTCACCCTGCTGGACCAGGCCCTGGCAATGGCCCGCGGCGAGCCGTTCGCCGATCTGGACAGCACGTGGCTGGCCGACCGACGCACCGCAGCGATGGCCGAGCGCTACGCCGCCGAACTGGACCGCACCGATCTCGCCCTCCGATGCGGCCGGTACACCGGCCTGGTCGCCGACCTGACGGTCCGGGTGGCCGAACACCCACTGGACGAACGCCTGGCCGGGCAGTACCTGCTCGCCCTCTACCGCACCGGACGCCAGGCCGACGCCATCACCCACCACCAACGGATCCGTACCACCCTGGCCACACAGTCCGGCAGTCGCCCCACACCGGCACTCCAGGCGATTTACCAACAGATCCTCACCGGCGACGGCGCCGTCATACGGACTTCGTCGCCGTCAGCGCCGATACCGCGTCAACTGCCGCCGACGCCGGCGTGGTTCACCGGCCGCGAACCCGAACTCGCCGCGCTCACACGACTCGTCGACGCCGCGGTACCGGCCGGTCGAACCGTAGTGATCTCGGCGATCGTCGGCACCGGCGGAATCGGCAAGACCTGGCTGGCCCTGCACTGGGCATACCAGCACCTCGACCAGTTCCCCGACGGCCAACTGTTCGTCGACCTGCACGGGTTCACGCCCACCGGGCAACCGGTCACCCCAGCCGATGCGATCCGCGGGTTCCTCGACGGGCTCGGCGTCCCGCCCGACCAGATCCCCGCGGATCTCGACGCGCAAACCGCGCTGTACCGCCGCACTGTCGGCACCAAACGCATGTTGATCGTGCTGGACAACGCCGCCGATGCGGAACAGGTCACCCCACTGTTGCCGGGCAGCCACACCTGCACCGTTCTGGTCACCAGCCGACGGCGGTTGCTCAATCTCGCGACCGGCCAGGACGTGCGCCGAGTCCTGCTCGGCGTCCTCACCGACACCGAGGCCCGCGACCTACTGGCCGCCCGACTTGGCGCCGAACGGGTCGCCACCGAAGCCGCGGCCGTCGAAACCCTGCTCGCCTGCTGTGCCGGTTTCCCTCTCGCGCTCGGCATCGTGATCGGACGTGCGCTGACAAGTCCGGACGTTCCGCTGGCGGTGCTGGCCGCCGAACTGGGTGACTCCACCCAGGCACTCGAGGCGCTGGACACCGGGGAAGCCATGGCCAGCCTGCCGGCCGTACTTTCCTGGTCGGTGCGGGCGTTGTCCGCCGACCAGGCTCGAGTGTTCGGATTGCTCGGCGTCGCACCCGGCTCGGACATCAGCCTGCCGGCCGCGGCCGCTCTCACCGCCCTCTCGACATCGCAGACATGCGCTGTGTTGGGTGAGTTGGAGATCGCTTCGCTGCTCCAGCAACCCATGCCGGGTCGATACCGGATGCATGACCTGATCCGCCACTACGCAGCCGATACCACCAACGACGACCTCACCGTGGACGTACGACAGGCGGCGCTGCGGCGGGTGTTGGACTTCTACACCCATACCGCCTATGCCGCCGACCGGCTACTGGCCCCCCAACGCCCGTCGATCGCGCTCGAACCGCCCGCCCCCGGAGTGCACGGCCAACAGTTGGCTGATGTGGCGGCCGCGCTGGCCTGGCTGGACACCGAACATCCGGTGCTGCTGGCCGCCCAGCGCACTGCCGCCGGTCACGGCTGGCATTCCACTGTCTGGCAGTTGGCCTGGGCTCTCGACAACTTCCATTACCGGCGTGGGCACCATCACGACCAACTCGCGGTGTGGCAGACCGCGTTGCCCGCCGCGGAACACCTGTCCGACGCTGCCGCCCGCGGTTTCATCTATCGGACTCTCGGCAACGCCTGCGCCGAGTTGGGCCGCTACGAGGAGGGCATCAGACACCTACATCAGGCTCTCGCTCTGGCCGAGAATGAGCACGACACCGGCGAGCAGGCCCGCACCCACCGGGGGCTCACGATGGCCTGGGACCGGTGTGGGGACAACGAACAGGCCTTGAGGCACGCCACCTACGCGCTCGAACTGGTCCGTGCCCTCAACCGGCCGGTGGCGGAAGCCGACGCACTCAACATGGTGGGTTGGTGTGCGGCCCGGCTGGGTCACTACGACGTCGCTCACACGCACTGTCTGGAAGCCCTCATGCTGCTCCGGGAACACCACTACCCTGACGGCGAGGCGCAGGTCTTGGACAGCCTCGGTTACATCGCCGGCCGAACAGGCCAGCATCAGCGAGCGATCGACTATCTGCAAGAGGCTCTGACCCTGCGCCGCGCTCTCGGCAACGTTTCCCAAGCCGCCACCAACCTCGACAGCCTCGGCCATTCCTACGTTGCCCTCGGCGACTCCGGCCAGGCCCGCACGGTGTGGTGGGAAGCCCTGCGGTTGTACCGCGATCAAGGCCGCGACACCGAAGCCGACCTGGTAGGCCAACAACTGGACGCACTCGACCGCCCCCCGTCGTCATCACAGGGCGAGAACCCGTGCGGCTGACGCTACTTGCCGGAGTCGTTTCTTGTCCATTGTGGAGCGACACTTGACGTTACGCTGCTTGGCCATGGCCGTGGACTGTTCGGGTGTGAGCCATTGGAACAGCTCGAGTACCTCGCCGGCTTCGCCGGCCAGGGCGCCGCTGGCGCCGAGCACGACCGGCTGGGTGCCCACGCGTGTGCTCCGAACAGTTCCACGCCGTAGCGGCCTGGGTTCGTTCCGCATCCGGTGTATCTGCGATCAGGGATCCGAGCCTTGTACGTGGGGTGGGCGCCTGTCGGGGGTGCCGTTCACGGGCGTCGAGACGCTCGCATGGTTCAAGGGGGAAGGTAGGCCTGATGATCGGCGCGTCGTGGGATCTATGGGAGCGGGAGGTGGAGAGCGCGGCGATCGCCGAGGCGGTCGAGGCCGCCACCGCGGGCCGCGGTGGCATGTTCCTGGTGCGCGGGCCTGCTGGTATCGGCAAGACACGACTGTTGGGCGAAGTGCAGGCGCACGCTGTCGAGGTCAACGCGGTGCGCGCCAGAGCGCGCGGACTCGAGTTGGAGCAGGGCTTCGCGTTCGGTGTGGTACGCCAGCTTTTCGAGCCGTTGTTGACCGCGGCCGATGCCATGACGCGGGAACGACTGTGGGCCGGGCCGGCCGTGCAGGCGCGCGGTGTGTTCACCGCCGCGGGCCTCGGCGCCGACGTCCTCGTCGGTGATTTCGCCGTCCTGCACGGCCTGTACTGGTTGACGATGAACGCCTGTCATGAGCGGCCGTTGGCGGTTTCGGTCGATGACCTGCAGTGGTGTGACGTGCCCTCGCTGCGGTTCCTGGCCTACCTGTTGCCTCGGCTGGAGGAGTCGACGGTCCTGGTGACCTGTGCGATCCGGGACGGTGAACCGGTTGCCGACCAACAACTGTTCGAGCGGTTCACCGCGGATCCGGGGGTGCGGGTGGTGACACCGGCGCCGTTGAGCCAGGACGCGACCGGTGGCCTGTTGCGGCAGGCGTTGCGGGATCAGGTGGATCCGGCGTTCGCGGCGGCGTGTCATGCGGCCAGTGGCGGGAATCCGCTGTTGGTGTGCGAACTCGCCCGTACGCTCGCGGCCGCGGACATCGCGCCGACCGCGGCCAATGCCGACCGCGTTCCCGGTCTCGGCACGCGGGCGCTGACCGGGCTGGTGCAGGCCCGGTTGTCGCGGCTGCCACCGGCCGCCGCCGTGCTGGCCCGCGCGGTGGCCGTCCTTGGCGACGGGGTCGACTGGACCACCGCCCGCAACCTCGCGGCCGCGATGGCGGCAACGGACAAGGCTCCGTGTGCCGGCGATTCCGTGGACCTGCTGGGCGAATGTGCGACGTTGCGACGTGCGGACATCCTGCGGTTCACCAAGCGGGTCGACGCGGGATTGCCGCCGCTGGTGTCGTTCGTGCACCCACTGATGCGCTCCGCGGTCTACGACACGCTCGACCACGCAGCCCAGGCCATCGCACACCACCACGCCGCCACACTGCTGGCCGCCACCGCCGACGCCGACCCCGAACGCGTCGCCGCCCACCTCCTGCACACCATGCCGGCCGGCAACCACGTCACCGTCGAGCTACTCCAGTCCGCCGCCCACGCCGCGACTCGGCGCGGCGCGCCCGGCAACGCCTATGTCTACCTACGTAGAGCTCTGGCCGAACCGCCAGAACCCGCTGTGCACCACCAGATCCGCACATCCGCCGGCCATACCGCGATGCTCGTGGACCTGCGGGCCGCCGCCCACCACCTGCAGCAGGCCTACGACGACACCACCGACCCGACCGAGGCCACCGGCCTCGCCGTACTCCTCGGCAACGCCTACGCGTACGTGCTGCAGCCGGACCGTGGCCTGGCACTCTGGTCGCAGGCGCTGGCCCGACTGCCGGGCCACGACCAGAACCGGAAACGACACCTCGAATCGATTCTGCTGTCGGCCGCGACCTGGCCGCTGCCCGACCACCCGGAGATCCTCGCCAGGCTGGACGAACTGCGTAACCTGCCCGCCGACGACAGCATCGGTGCCCGCATGCTCGACTGCGCCGTCGCCAGTCGGGAGATGGCGATCTGCGACGCGTCGGCGATCCCACGCGCCCGACGTGTCATGGCAGACCCGGCGTTCGTCCGGCAGGCTGTCACCGAGCCGTCCGGGAGCGGCGGTTTCAACACTCTGATCGCCGCGGACGACCGGGACGTTCTCGATACGAGTCTGCAGACCGCACTGGATTTCGCGCACACCTGTGGCTCGCTGTTCGCACTGATGTACGCCCGCCTGTTCTCCGCCACACGCTGGCTGTTCCGCGGCCAGCTCGCCGACGCCGAGCGCGACGCCGTCGAATCGGCGCGCGTCGGCACGTTGGCCAACACCGAACTCACCGCGTTCTTCTCGTGCGCCGTCCTGGCCGAGGCGTTGACCGAGCAGGGACGTCTGGGCGAGGCCGAACAGTCACTTCGTGCCATCGGGGTCCACGCCACCGACACACCAGAGGGGCCGGCGCACATGGCCCTGAGCGCACTGGCCGGATTGGCGATCGCGCGGGGCGACCACGGTGCGGCGGTGGCCGCCGCGCTACGGGCGCGGGACGTGTCCGAGCGATTCGATCTCCGCAATCCGGCCATCGTCGCGTGGCGCGGCCATGCCGCCCTGGCCCTGCACGCCCAGCACCGCACCGACGAAGCCCGTGCCATCGCCGATGAGGACCTGGAACTGTCCCGTGCGTGGGGCGCACCCCGCGCGCTCGGTCGTGCCCTGCGGATCAAGGGCCTGATCACCGGCGGTGTCGCCGGCCTCGACCTGTTGCGCCAGGCCGTCGAAATCCTGGCCGCCTCGCCGGCCGAACTCGAGTACGCCAAGGCGCTTGCCGACTGGGGCGCGGCACTGCGTCGCGCCAGGCACCGCAGCGACGCACGGACCCCGCTGCGTCATGCCCTGGACATCGCCACCCGCTGCGGCGCCACACCCCTGATCGCCACGGCCCGCGCCGAACTCACCGCGGCCGGCGGCCGACCCCGGCGCGCCGCGCTGACCGGCCCGGGCTCGCTGAGCCCCAGCGAGCGCCGCGTCGCCGATCTGGCCGCGCAGGGCGCCACCAACCGCCAGATCGCCCAACGCCTGTACGTGACGTCCAAGACCATCGAAATCCACCTGTCCGCCGTCTACCGCAAACTCGGTATCACCACCCGCACCCAACTCCCGAGCGCGTTGTCCGCGCGCCACCTGCAAGCAACGGCGTAGTAAACGCCGCGAGGTCAATGTTTGGGGTGGCGGCACAGGGGGTGCCCCGATGCCCGGCGGCCGGTTTCACCCGATGCTGGTGGACATCGGTAACCCATCGATTCCGTCATGGAGAAATCATGAAATACTTGAAGTTGAGCGCTGCCGCGGTCGCGGCGGTGGCCGCGCTGGGCATCGGCGCCGCGACGGCCGCCGCGGCGACGCCCAGCCCGGGATCGGTGCATCCCAGGGGCCTCACGTGCGGCAGCACCGTGGAGTTCCGCAACGGCGGCGCGGGCCGGGTCTGGGACATCCAGGGCGCGAGCATGAACAATCAGACCCCGATCCAGATGTACGACCCGAACGGCGGCTGGAACCAGCAGTTCCAGCTGTGTTCGAGCGACACATTCCCGGGCTACATCATCAGCAACCCGGCCAGCGGCAAGTGTGCCACCGTGTCCAATCCCAGCAACGCCAATTTCTCGACGCTCGCGTTGGACCCGTGCGTCGGCAGCGTTAATCAGGACTTCCAGTTCGAGGACGCGACCGTCGCCGGCGAGGAGGTCGTGTCGATCGGCAGCGGGAAGTGCGTCGACATCGGGAATTTCAACTTCAACGCCGGGGTCGTGTTGCAGCAGTTCACCTGCAACGGCGGCCGCAACCAACTGTTCTTCATGAACGCGGTCTGAGGGCACCACGATCTCGATCGGTGTGGCGGCTGCCCAAGGCCCGCCACACCGATCGACCGACGTGTACACGTGGCCGTGACGCGCGCCGGGCAAGCGTCACGAGGACGCCGATCGCGAGCAGCGCGCTGAGCAGGTACACGCCCACGAACGGATCACCGGCTTCGAGTTCGTTGTCGGCCAGCACATCCGCGGCCGAGGTACCCGCCGGCACGACCCGATCGACGATATGCGGTACCCAGTGGGGAAACAGGTGGAACAGTCCGGTGTTCAGCACGGCGGCGCCCAGCGCGCCCACCGCGGCCGCCCACAGCCCGAGCTGCACCGTCACGCGCGGCCTGCCGGTTCGCCATCCAGCGATGAACGTCGTGATCGATCCCGCGAGCAGCGCGAACTCCACCGGCCCGGCGGCGGAGGGCGTCACGGCACCGTGCAGCAACGCCGGCACGAACGAACCCAGCGCCGCCGCCGTACCGACTCCGGCGGCGAGCGCCACCATCCGACCCGGGATCGCCGCACGCCGCGAGGTCACGACCAGCACCGCGACCAGGTGCGCGAGCAACAACACCACCTCGATCGGCGCACCGAGGAACGCGATCAACCGTGCCCCATGGATATCGACGCGCGGCCAGTACCGCCAGTCGTACACGGCGTTGCCCAACTCGGCGGCCACCAACACCAACCCACCGCCACGCACGACCGACACCAACCAGCCCGGCCCGACCGGCAGCCACCGGGCGACAAACCACCCCACCACCAGGACGACGACCACCGCACCGATCGACTCCGCCCGCATCCGCACATCGCCGATCCCCGCCGCCACGACCACCGCCACCGTCCCGGCGGCCAGCATCATCAGGGCACGGCCCACCACGGCCAACACCGACACCTGACGCAGCACGACGGTCGCGCAGCCGAACGCGAACCGGCGACGCGCGGACGGTTCGGTCAGGCCGGCCAATTCGGCACGCATCGCGACAGCCCCGTCCCGACGCCGCTGCGGCCAGTACCGCAACGCGATGTCCAGCAACCGGGCGGCGAGGTCGGCTGGGGATCTGTCGGGGTCGCTCACCAGGCACCTCGCGGTTGCCTCCGCGGCTGGACCGCTGGTCGCGGGGCAATCCCCGCGGCGAATCGCACGCCCGCGCCGGACAGGCGATACAGGTGGCGGGGTGGCCGGCCGGGTGGCGGAACGGTTTCCCACTGGCTTACCAGCAGGCCTCGATCGGCCAGGCGCATCAGGATCGGATACAGCGAACCGGCCTTGAGCCCGACCTCCTGGCCCAGTTCGTAGCCGTGCCGCCACTGGGATGGATCCACGGCGAGCGACCGCATAACGGACTCAGCTTGCGGGGAGAGACGGCGGGTCACGACACAACTCTATATAGATAGACTTCAACATGGTATGGCTGGTCCCGGGTTGTGGCTTCCTGCTTCGCCCCGATCT
>Ga0070714_100001595_pt1 | contig 16497 bp, 16 predicted proteins | sample LARL83metaG_FD_65450 | JGI IMG/M metagenome (GOLD analysis project Ga0070714, IMG submission 65450) | Corn, switchgrass and miscanthus rhizosphere microbial communities from Kellogg Biological Station, Michigan, USA - LAR L8-3 metaG | ecosystem: Host-associated > Plants > Roots > Rhizosphere ...
TTCCTCACCCTGGAGGCCACCGAGATCATCCTGTTCATCGGCTTCTTCGCCAACAGCAGCGGCGTGCACAAGTTCGGCGGCTGGATCGGCGTGCTGACCGCGCTGGTGGCCTGGTATGCCTCGGCGGCCGGGGTGCTCAACGGGATGAAGGGCAGGCCTGTGGTGCCGGTTGGCGGGCCGCTGTTCCGGCTCGGCGACTGATACCGCTTAGCCCCGCCCTCCCTCCCTCCGCCCACCCTCCCCCCATCCCCTGGCCCGGCCTCAGGGCCGGGCCAGCCCCGATCCCGGTGACTCGCCCGAGTCGCCGGGATCGGGGTTTTTGTCCCTCGGTAGCGTAGGCGTGTGGATCTGCAGGAGAGGTATCAGCTCGATGCACCCCACCTCCAGGCGGCCAAGGAGAAGGTAAAGGCCAAGGCCAGACCCTGGCGGTACATCTTTGCTCTCATCCTCGCCCTGATCGCGGCGATCGTGTCCGTGCAGGCCCGCCACGTGGCGTCGGCCGTGGCCATCGCGGAGACCCGGGGTGTGACCCCGCGGTCACTTGGCCCGCTGCAGCCCCTGGGCCACAACGGGAACATGGTCCTGTCCTACGCCGCGGCTGTCGCGTTTTGCCTGCTGGCGAGCGCGGCCGTGATCGGGGCCGGCAACAAGGCCAGGGTCTCCCTGCAGGAGTCGATCGGCTCGGCGCACGCGGCCGTGATCCGGTTCACGATTGTGCTGGCCGGGGGCCTGGCCACCATTGTGCTCACCTTGCAGCTGCTGCATATCCCGATCACGCAGCTGGTCGTCGGCGGCGCGCTGACCGGGGTGCTGGTCGGCATCGCCGCCCAGCAAAGCCTGGCCAACGTGTTCGCGGGCATTGTTCTGCTCATGGCGCGGCCGTTCCGGGTGGGCGACCAGATCGGCATCAGATCCGGGGCGCTGGGCGGCCTTATCGAAGGGTTTGTGACCGAGATCAGCATCACCTACGTGATGCTGGACACCGGGAACGGCGCGGTCCACGTGCCCAATTCCCAGGTGCTGGCCGCGGCGGTCGGTCCCGCGGGCTCGGTGGCCGCCCCGCCGGGCGCCATCCCCTGGCCCGCACCGGCGGGGCAGGGGGCGCCGCCCGGCCCCGGAGAGGCTCCCCCGGCCGGACAGGCGGCGCCGCCCGCTGGCCCCAGCGCGGTACTGCCGCCCGGAACTCCGGGCACGCCAACGGATCCTGCGGGGCCAGCGGCACCGCAGGATCCGGATGCGCGTGGTGCTGAACGCGACACCGGCCGCTAAGCTCCCCGGCCATCGCGGCCGGGAAAGATCAGCGGTGGCTCGCTTCGTACCTGGCGATGACCTGCGTCGGTATCCGGCCGCGGTCGCTGACTTCGATGCCGTTGTGCTTCGCCCAGGCGCGGATGGCGGCGCTGTGCTGCCGGTGAGCCGCTGTTCTGCGCTTGGTCCTGGTTACCTTCCCGGTGACCTTGCGTGCCTTGTCGGCGAACCGCCTGAGCGCCTCATCGAATTTTTCGCTGTGCTTCTCGCATAGGTCGATCTCATAGTCCCGGCCGTCCAGGCTGAACGCCCGCGTCAGGTGCTCGCCTTCCGGGATCTCTTTTGAGTCGTAGTCGCACGCGAATGTGACTGAGACCTTCTGAGCCACTTGTACTCCCCCTTCCCCCCGAGGCGAATATATCCCCAGGCACATCCATCTGTAACGGCACCCTGGTCACAGTTTTCACGACCAGGCTTTGGATTGCCGTCGCCGGGGGGAAAGTTACCGCCGCCTCGCCCTAAGGGCGATCAGGGCTGCTGAGCCGAGCTCACGCCCTGCGATTGCCTGGCGGCCGACTGTAGGGAGAAGTTTCGCGGCGTGGGGGCGGCGCGATGTCATCGGTAACAGCACCGCCGTAATGCGCCTGGTAATCGGTATCACTTCGGCCTCCCGCTTCACGGTGAGCGGGTGCAGAAGTACCGGGTGGGTAATAGGCAGGCTCCGCCTCGTCCTGATAATCCATCAGGCCCGTGCCGTAAGGATCGTCGGGATAGCGGTCTGGGTCAGCGGCACCGTGATTAGCAGCACGGGGGTTAGCCGCCCGGGGACTGGGCGGAAGGGGCGGCGGGTAGCCGGCCTCCGGGCCGGGACCGGGCAGGTCGGGCGGGTACTCAGCCCGGGGCCGCGGCGGCTCGGCCTGGTAGGGCGGCTCGGCCTGATAGCTGTCCGGCCCGGCCAGGAACGGCGCGGATCCGGTCCGGTCCGCGTGCCTGGGCCGGTCGGGCAGCCCGGCCTGGCCCGGCAGCCCGGGCAAACCGGGCAGCCCGGCCTGGTCCGGCCGGCCAGGTGGCACCGGCCGCTCCGGCTGGTCCGGCAGGCCAGCCTCGCGAACCGACCCGGTCAGGTACGGCCTCGGGGTGGGCGGATGGGCCTCGTACTGCCCGGTGCCCGGCAGGTAGTCGGGGGGCTCGCTGTGCCGGGCGGCCGGTGCGCTGTGCCGCCCGGCGCCGGCCGGGACGGCGGGCCCGGGCTGGTAGGCGGTGTGCGCGAGGTCGTAATCCGGCAGGCCGCCGCCGGGCAGCGGCCCCATGGCCGGCGCCTCGAGCGGGTCATCGACCCCAGGCCGGTGCGCAGCCGGGGGCTGGGCGCGCTGCCCAGCCGGGCCCCGCTGCAGCGTCTCCACCATTCTGGGCAGGTCGTCAATGGCCAGGCGGAACGTGCCGGTGCACATCCCGCCCTGCCAGATGCTCAGGACCGCCACTCCGGTGTCCGCGTACCAGCTGAGCCGCATGCTCCGAGAGTTGCCCCTGACGTCGAAGAAAACCTCGCCGAGCCGGGGCAGGGGGGCTGCGTCCGATGCCGACATGGCCCCCATGGTTACCCCGAACCATCGTCCGTGTCCAGATAATGGCCAGTTGCGTGCCGATTCGATTGGCCCCGCGGGCGCCAGAATGCCCCACCGCGTCCCTGCGAAACGCCCGGCCCAGTTTCCTGATCTTGCCTGCGCGGGCGCGGGCCCCGGTGGCATGATGTTGCGTCGGCTCGCCCCGGGGAGCCCGGTGCTCGGGGAGCAACGCGCTCGTGGGAACACCAAGACGATGTAGCGCGTTGCACCTTGCGACGGGGCGAATGCCACATCAGCGAGATTTTGTGCGTCCAGCGAGCCGAATGCTCAGCTAGGCGAGGATTTACACGGTGAGCTGTCGAGGAGAGTTATCCATGTCTGAGGTACGCCGTCAGGCCGTCCTGCCACGGCCAAACTGGGGGTGGCAAGATCAGGCTGCGTGCCGCGGCAAGGACGTCGTGCTCTTCTTCGGTCCCGACGGCGAGCGGCAGCCAGAGCGTGACGTCAGGGAGCGGAAGGCCAAGTCCCTCTGTGCGGCCTGCCCGGTCCGGGCCGAATGCCTGAACTACGCCGTGGGCCGGCCGGAGAAGTACGGCACCTGGGGCGGGCTTAACGAGGACGAGCGGTCGGCCGAGCGGCGGCGCCGGATGCGCCGGGCGAACGCGGCCTGACCGGGCGCCAGGGCCGCACGGGCGGCCAAACCGGGGGTTCGTGGCGCAGCCGTCCCGGCGAAACGGGACAATGGACGCATGATCTGCTTGTCCTGTCGCCAGCGGCACCACGAGGACTGCCCGGGCGGGACCTGGTGTGATTGCCAGCACCGGCCGCCGGACCCGGTGACCGAGCCCCGGGTCGGCTGGATTAGGCAAGGCTGAATGCCGGTGGACGGAATAGATGTGCAACGCGCGAGGTTCGGACGTTACATGAGAGCCAGCGCCCCGTCCCCGGCGGGTGGGCGAGAGGTGGGTTCTGCAGTGCTGAGCGCGGCCGATCCGCTGCTCGTCGCCCGCAGGCACGTCGATTTTCTCCGTATCAGGAGTTCTCTCTGTCTTAGCGGCCGCTAGCCACAGCCCGTCATTCGTGACGCGCGTGCCGCGAGCAGCCTCCCCCGCATGACCGCGAGGTGATCCTGCTCGTCCAGGCTGCCGCCGCAAGACTCTGGCACGCGCCCCTAACCGAAGGGACGCCCCCGATGCCGCCTCAGCTGGGCAGCACCACGATCAGCAACGAGCCAGTCACCCCAGATTCAGTAGTCACGGCGCTGCCGCCTGCCGCGCTGCGCAGCCCGCGCCGCCGCCAGAACCGCGGCGACGGCCAGTGGGCGCTGGGCTACCGCGAGCCGCTGAACAAGAACGAAGAGCTCAAGAAGAACGACGACGGGCTCAACGTCCGCAACCGGATCATCGACATCTACTCCAAGCTCGGGTTCGACTCGATCGACCCCGCCGACCTGCGCGGCCGGTTCCGCTGGTTCGGCCTGTACACCCAGCGCCGCCAGGGCATCGACGGCGGGAAGACCGCCACGCTCGAGCCCGAGGAGCTGGACGACAGGTACTTCATGATGCGCGTCCGCATCGACGGCGGGCAGCTGAGCACCGAGCAGCTCAGCGTCATCGCCGACGTGTCGCGCCGCTACGCGCGGGGCACCGCCGACGTGACCGACCGGCAGAACATCCAGCTGCACTGGGTGCAGATCGAGGATGTCCCCGCGATCTGGGAGGCCCTGGAATCGGTCGGGCTGTCCACCACCGAGGCGTGCGGCGACACCCCCCGGGTGATGCTGGGCTGCCCGCTGGCGGGCATCGACGCCGAGGAGATCATCGACGCGACCCCGGTGATCCGCGAGACGGCGGCCAGGTTCGTGGGCGACCCCGCGTTCTCCAACCTGCCGCGCAAGTACAAGTCCGCGCTGAGCGGCTGCGCGGTGCAGTGCACCGTGCACGAGATCAACGACGTCGCGTTCGTGGGCGTGCCCGGGCCGGATGGCGAGCCCGGCTACGACCTGTGGGTGGGCGGCGGGCTGTCCACCAACCCCATGATCGGCAAGCGGCTGGGCGCGTTTGTCCGGCCGGACCAGGTGGCCGAGGTCTGGGCCGGGGTCACCTCCGTCTTCCGCGACTACGGCTACCGCAGGCTCCGGCACCGGGCCCGGCTGAAATTCCTCATGGCCGACTGGGGACCGGACCGGTTCCGTCAGGTTCTTGAACGTGACTATCTCGGCTACGCGCTCGCCGACGGGCCCGCGCCGCAGGCTCCGGCCACGGGGCGCCGGGACCACGTCGGCATCCACCGGCAGCGCGACGGGCGCTACTACGTCGGCTTCGCCCCCCGGGTGGGGCGGATGTCCGCCGACTCGCTGGCGCTGGTCGCTGACCTGGCCGCCGAGTACGGCACCGGCCGGGTCAGGACCACCACCGAGCAGAAGATGGTGATACTCGACGTGCCCGAGGCCAGGACGGCCGAGCTGGCCGCCGAGCTCGACCGCGCAGACCTGCCGGTGACACCCAGCGCGTTCCGCCGCCACACCATGGCCTGCACCGGCATCGAGTTCTGCAAGCTGGCCATCGTGGAGACCAAGCACCGGGCCTCCGACCTGATCGCCGAGCTGGAGCGGCGGCTGCCCGGCTTCACGGAGCCGATCACGATCAACATCAACGGCTGCCCCAACTCCTGCGCCCGGATCCAGACCGCGGACATCGGGCTCAAGGGCACGCTGCTGACCCTGCCCAGCGGTGAGCAGGTGGAAGGATTCCAGGTCCACCTGGGCGGCCGCCTGGACGGCGGGGACGGCGAGAGCTCGGGCTTCGGCCGGAAGGTCAGGGGCCTCAAGACCACGGCCGAGGGGCTCCCCGACTATGTCGAGCGAGTGCTGCGCCGCTTCGACGACAGCCGGCTGCCCGGCGAGAGGTTTGCCGCCTGGGCGGCCAGGGCAGCAGAGGAGGACCTAGCATGAGCATTCAGTCTTTTCCGGCAGAAAGGGCAGTTCCGTTCTATTGCCCCTACTGCGGGGAGGAGGACCTTGAGCCGCAGGAAGCGGACGGCGGGTGGCGTTGCCGCAGCTGCGCCAGGTCATTCCGGCTACGCTTTGCGGGAACTGGAGCAATCCGGTGAGCCGTAACATGATCAGGTTTCCAGTCATGGGACGCTCAGTTCCGGGAAGTACACCATCGGGGAGATCTGCCGCCCCGGCACCGACCGACCAGACGGCATCCGCGGGCCTGGAGGACGTCATCCGCATGGAGAGGCTGGCCGCTGAGGCGGCTGAGGCGCTGGACGGAGCTCCCGCCGAGGACGTCATCCGGTGGGCGGCTGAGACGTTCGGCGACCGGCTCTGCATCACGTCGTCGATGACCGACGCGGTCATCATCCACCTGGCCGCCCAGATCCGTCCGAACATCGACGTGGTCTTCCTGGACACCGGGTATCACTTCGCGGAGACCATCGGCACCAGGGACGCGGTGTCCGCGGTCTACCCGGTGAATGTGATCAACGTGACGCCCGCGCAGACGGTCGCGGAGCAGGACGAGCAACTCGGGGCCAAGCTGTACAGCCGCAACCCTGACCTGTGCTGCTACCTGCGCAAGGTGGTGCCGCTGGAGCAGGCGCTCGAGCCCTATGACGCGTGGATCACCGGGGTCCGCAAGGAGGAGACGGACGCCAGGAACGACACCCGCGCGGTCATGTGGGACGCCCGGCGGGAAATGGTCAAGGTCAACCCGATCGTGGACTGGACCCAGGAGCAGGTGGACAGCTACATCGCCGACAACGGCGTGCTGGTCAACCCGCTGGTCTACGACGGCTACCCGTCGATCGGCTGTGCGACCTGCACCGCCCGGGTGGAGGCCGGCGGGGACGCCCGCAGCGGCCGCTGGGCGGGCACCGGCAAGACCGAGTGCGGCATCCACCTGTGATGCCCGTGCCGCTGGCCGCGCCGCAAACACCGGCGCTGCCCCCTCTGGTCGCCGTCGCGCACGGAAGCCGGGATCCCAGGGCCGCGGCCGTCGTCGCGGACCTGATGGCCCTGGTGCAGGCGCGCGGGCACCGCAGCGGGCTGGCGGGCCTGCAGGCCAGGGCGGCCTTCCTGGGGCACGCCCTGCCGTCGGTGCCCGACGTCATCGAGTCGCTCCCCGCCTCCGGCGGCCGGCCCGTGGTCGTGCTGCCGCTGCTGCTCACCGAGGCGTACCACAGCGACACCGACCTGCCCGCGGTGCTGGACGAAGCCCGCAGCCGCCGGCCCTGGCTGCAGATCAGCTACGGCAGGCCGCTGGGACCCCACCCCGGGCTGCTGCACGCCCTGGACCGCCGCCTGGCCGAAGCCGGGATGCCCGCGCCAGAGGCGGACACCGCGGTCGTCCTGGCCGCGGCCGGGTCCAGCCGCCCGGCTGCGAACGCCGCCGTGACCAGCGTGGCCGCGGCCTGGCAGGCGGCCAGGGGCTGGCGCGCCGTGGTGCCCGCGTACGCGTCGGCGGCCTCGCCCACGCCCGGGGAGGCGGTGGCCGCGCTGCGGCGGGGCGGCGCGCCGCGGGTGGCGGTCGCGACCTACCTGCTGGCCCCAGGGGTGTTCGCCGACCAGATCCGCGACCAGTCCCTGGCCGCCGGGGCTACGGCCGTCTCCGCCGCTCTCGGGGCCGCGCCTGAGGTGGCCGACGTGGTCGTCGAGCGCTACCTGGAGGCCATCGGCGGGGCGGAGCTGGCCCGGGCTTCGTGACGCTCGCGCGTACGCGATGGGCCGGGAAGATGCTGAAATGGGAACTGGGGAGGTTCCCATGAAGCGGGCAGCGGAGGTGGGCGCGGCGAAGCCGCATGACACGCACGAGGTGCTCAACCAGGTTCCGCCCCTGGTCCGCGACGTGGCCGGCGATCCGGCCCTGCTCGAAGCGGTGCGCCGGGAGCTGCCGCCGGGCGCGGCTGACCGCGCCGCCGCTGGCCTGCACGAGCTCGGCGTGCGCGCGGGCTCGGCCGAGACCCAGGAGCTCGCCCGGCTGGCCAACGAGCACCCGCCGGTGCTGCGCACCCATGACCGCTACGGTCACCGGATCGATGAGGTCGAGTTCCACCCGGCCTGGCACGAGCTGATGACGACCGCCGTCGGCCAGGGACTGCACGCGGCGCCCTGGCGGGACGGCGCACCGGGCGCGCACGTGCTCCGCGCGGCCAAGTTCTACGTGTGGACCCAGGCCGAGGGCGGGCACGGCTGCCCGATATCCATGACCTACGCCGCGGTCCCGCCGCTGCGGCACGCCCCGGAGCTCGCGGCCAGGTTCGAGCGGCTGCTCGCGTCCCGCGTCTACGACCCGGGGCTGCGGGTGCCCGACGGCAAGGCCGGGCTGCTGGCCGGCATGGCCATGACCGAGAAGCAGGGCGGGTCCGACGTGCGGGCCAACACCACCCGCGCGGTCCCGGCCTCCGGCGACGGCTACCTGCTCACCGGGCACAAGTGGTTCTGCTCCGCGCCCATGTGCGACCTGTTCCTGGTCCTGGCCCAGGCGCCGGAGGGGCTGACCTGCTTCCTGCTGCCCCGGGTGCTGCCCGACGGCAGCCGCAACGCCATGCGCATCCAGCGGCTCAAGGACAAGCTGGGCAACAGGTCCAACGCCTCGTCGGAGGTCGAGTACGACGGCGCGTTCGCGTGGCGGGTCGGCGAACCTGGCCGCGGCGTCAGGACGATCATCGAAATGGTCACCGCCACCAGGCTGGACTGCGTCATCGGCAGTGCGGCCGCGATGCGGCAGGGTTGCGTAACGGCACTGCATCACGCGAGCAGCCGGCGCACATTCGGCCTCAGCCTGATCTCTCAGCCGCTGATGGCGTCGGTCCTGGCCGATCTCACGCTCGAGTCCGAGGCGGCCACCGCGCTGGCCCTGCGGCTGGCCGGCGCGGCCGACCGGGCCGCCCGGGGCGACGCGGGCGAGGCCGCGTTCCTGCGGCTGGCGCTGCCCGCGGCCAAGTACTGGGTGTGCAAGCGCACGCCGATGGTGGTCGGCGAGGCGCTGGAGTGCCTGGGCGGCAACGGCTACGTGGAGGAGTCGGGCCTGCCGCGGCTGTACCGTGACGCGCCGCTGAACTCCATCTGGGAGGGCTCGGGCAACGTCACCGCGCTGGACGTGCTCCGCGCGCTGGCCCGCTCCCCCGGCTCGGCCGACGCGGTGCTGGCCGAGATCGACCTCGCCGCGGGCGGTGACCCCCGGCTCGACGCGGCCGCCGCGCAGCTGCGCCAAGAGCTCAAGGAGGCCGACGCCCAGAACAAAGCCAGGCGGCTGGCCGGCCTGATCGCCGTCACCTTGCAGGCCGCCCTGCTGGTCCGGCACGCGCCCGGGGCGGTGGCCGACGCGTTCTGCGCGTCGCGTATCAGCACCGGGTCGGCCGCTGCGGGCCCGGGCAGCCCGTTCGGCACCCTGCCCGACGGACTGGACCTGGGCCCGGTGCTGGACCGGGCCCGGGCCGTCGGTCCCGGGTAAGGTCTGCGGATGCGCGTGTGGCCGGGGACCGCCTACCCGCTCGGTGCCACCTGGGATGGGTCGGGGACCAACTTCGCGCTGTTCTCCGAGGTGGCCGAGCAGGTGGAGCTGTGCCTGTTCGACGCGGGGTCCGGCGCGGAGGCCCGGGTGCCCGTCACCGAGGTGGACGGGTTCGTCTGGCACTGCTACCTGCCCAACGTCGGCCCGGGCCAGCGCTACGGGTACCGGGTGCACGGCCCCTACCGGCCCGACCGCGGCCACCGGTGCAACCCGGCCAAGCTGCTGCTCGATCCCTACGGCAAGGCGACCTGGGGCGAGCTGCGCTGGCACCAGGCGGTGTTCTCCTACCAGCACGGCGACCCCGGCCGGATGAACACCGACGACAGCGCGCCGTTCATGCCGCGGAACGTGGTGATCAACCCGTACTTCGACTGGGGCGACGACCGGCCTCCGCGCACGCCGTACCACGAAACGCTGATCTACGAAGCCCACGTGCGCGGCCTGACCGTGCGCCATCCCGAGGTCCCGGCCGGGCAGCGCGGCAGCTACGCCGGCCTGGGCCACCCCGCGGTCATCGAGCACCTGACCCGGCTGGGCGTGACCGCGGTGGAGCTGATGCCGGTGCACCAGTCGGTGCCTGAGCACGCGCTGGTGCGGCGCGGGCTGACCAACTACTGGGGCTACAACACGATCGCGTTCCTCGCCCCGGACAGCCGGTTCTCGTCCTCGGCCTTGCCTGACGGGCAGGTCGCCGAGTTCAAGGCGATGGTCAAGGCGCTGCACGCGGCCGGCATCGAGGTGATACTCGACGTGGTCTACAACCACACCGCCGAGTCCGGCGCGCTGGGCCCGACGCTGTCCTTCCGCGGCATCGACAACGCCGCCTACTACCAGCTCGCGCCGGACGACCCGCAGGTGTACCTGGACTACACCGGGTGCGGCAACAGCCTCAACGTGCGGCACCCGCACGCGCTGCAGCTGATCATGGACTCGCTGCGGTACTGGATCCTGGACATGCACGTCGACGGGTTCAGGTTCGACCTCGCCTCGGCCCTGGCCCGCGAGCTGCACGGCGTGAACCGGCTGGCGGCGTTCTTCGACCTGGTGCAGCAGGACCCGGTGGTATCCCAGGTCAAGCTCATCGCCGAGCCCTGGGACGTGGGCCAGGGCGGCTACCAGGTCGGCAAGTTCCCGCCGCTGTGGACGGAGTGGAACGGCAAGTACCGGGACACGGTGCGCGACTTCTGGCGCGGCAAGCCCGCGACTCTGCCCGAGTTCGCCTCCCGGCTGACCGGGTCCAGCGATCTGTACGAGACCAGCGGGCGGCGGCCGGTGGCGTCGGTCAACTTCGTCACCTGCCACGACGGGTTCACGCTGCGCGACCTGGTCAGCTACGACCGCAAGCACAACGAGGCCAACGGGGACTTCAACCGGGACGGCAGCGACGACAACCGGTCCTGGAACTGCGGGGCCGAGGGCCCGTCGGACGATCCCGCCGTCAATGAGCTGCGGGCCAGGCAGGTGCGCAACTTCCTGGTCACGCTGTTCTGCTCGCAGGGCGTCCCGATGCTGCTGGCCGGCGACGAGATGGGCCACAGCCAGCGCGGCAACAACAACGCCTACTGCCAGGACAACGAGATCTCGTGGGTGGACTGGGAGGCCGCGGGCAAGCAGCAGGAGCTGATCGACTTCACCCGCGCCCTGTCCGGGCTGCGGCGGGCGCACCCGGTGTTCCGCCGCCGCCGGTTCTTCAGCGGGGAGCCCGCGCCCGTCCGCGGCGGGCTTGGGGTGCTGCAGGACATCGTCTGGCTGACCCCGGCCGGCCAGGAGATGACCGACGCCGACTGGCATACCGGCTACGCCAGGTCGCTCGGGGTGTTCCTGAACGGGGACGGGATCACCGAGCCCGGGCCCTTCGGCGAGGACGTGCGGGACCAGAGCTTCCTGCTGCTGTTCAACGCGCACCGGGAGCCGGTGACGTTCACCCTGCCGGGCGGCAGGCTCGGGGTCGGCTGGGAGGTGCTGATCGACACCGCGACGGGCGGGACCGCGATCAACGCCCAGGTGGGGCGCAGCGTCGAGCTGAGCGGCCGGTCGATCATGGTCCTGCGCGGGACCGGGCCCGGTCCGGGCCCCCGTCCGGCTAGCGGCCGGTCGCCTGCGTCGCAGCGATCAGCACGAGAGTGAACGTGGTCAGGCCGATCGTGCCGTGCACCGCGACCACCTTGGCCGGGAAGTGCTGTTCCGCTCCCCTGGCGTGCCGGCCGCCCCGGCCGACCAGCCACCGGGTCAGCATCACGAAACCGAGCATCGCGGACCCGGCCAGGATGCCGAACCCGGCCCAGGCTAACGCCACCCTGTGGCTGAGCAGGTAGGCGATCCAGAACGAGAGCCCGGCGGTGGCCAGCACCGGGTGCGCGAAGATCAGGGCGGCCGGGAACACCGTGATCCGGGTCGCCTGCTGCTTCAGCCCGCCGTGTGACAGCCATACGCCGAGTAAATAAAGTCCAAAACATGCGGTACCGCACCAGACCACTAGCGCGACGATTGTCATAGTGAGCCTTTCGCGATCCGCAAAGCGATTTAATGCCCAGGCATATCTTGCACTATCTGATGGTCAAAGGTGCCGTTACCTGATTTTCGAGATAGCGCCAAACCTGTATATCGGCCGTTGGTTACGGGCACTGCGCCCCGCCTGGTACACGCGGCTCAGGAGTCACTTACGTCTCGCCGGCGGCCGTCGGCCGGCGGGCCTGGCGCGGTCTGGTGGCCCGTGGTCTGATTGACTGCTGGCCGTGCGCCAGATCTTTCCTGCGGCCGATGCCGCGCCCGAGATCGGGGCGGGCCTGGACGCGGTCGCGGCCCTGGCCGGCCTCTACGCCTACCCACCGAGCCCGCCGCCCTGGCTGCGCGCGAACATGGTCACCAGCGTGGACGGGGCGGGCTGGCTGGACGGCCGCACCAGCGGCCTGTCCGGCGCGGCGGACCGCCTGGTGTTCTCGGTGCTGCGCAGCCTGGCCGACGTGATCCTGGTCGGGTCGAGAACGGTCAGGGACGAGAAATACCGGCCGGTCAGGGAGTCGGAGGTGTGGCCGGCGCTGCGGGAAGGCCGGCCGCCCACCTCGCCGATCGCCGTGGTCACCGGCGGGTCCGGCCTGGATCCGGACGGCCCCCTGCTCGGCACCGCAGGCGCGGCGCGCACGATCGTGCTGACCACCGAGGCCGCCCCGGCCAGGTGGCGCGCCGCCGTGGCCGCCCGGGCCGAAGTGATCGTGGCCGGGCGGGACAGGGTCACCCCCGCGGCGGCCGTCGAAGCCCTGGCCGGGCACGGTTACCTGCGCATTCTCACCGAAGGCGGGCCTTCGCTGCTGAGCCAGATTGCCGCGGCAGGCCTGCTGCACGATCTCTGCCTGACCTACAGCCCGGTGCTGGAAGGCGGGCAGGCGGGCCGGATCGTGACCCCGGGCGGCGGCCCCGCCTGGGACATGCGGCTGCGGCTCGCGCACGTGCTCGAGGACGAGGGCTACCTGCTGTGCCGGTACCTGCAGGGCGCGGGCGGACGGGAGGTGCGGTGACGCCGGCCTCGGCATGGAAGCCGACGCCGCGGCAGAGCGTCGAGCAGGAATGCGGCCGCCGTGGGACAGCCCAGGTGGTGGCGGGCTGCGTCGACCTGCTCGCGGGCCGGGACGCCGACGTCACCCTGGTCCATGCCCTCGGTGGCCCGGCCGCGGGCTCGGTCCTCGGCCCGCACCCGCGCCGGGACCAGCGGTACTGGCTCAGGGTGTGGGCCGCACGGGCGCTGCTGTACGCCTGGGACGACAGCGCACAGGACGCGGTGCTGGCCGCCCTGGCGGACGAGGCGTGGCGGGTCCGCGAGATGGCGGCGAAGGTGGTGGCCAGGCGTCAGCTCGGCGAGGCGGTGCGCGCCGTGGCCAGCCTGCAGCACGACGACCCGGTGCCGCGGGTCCGGGCGGCCGCGGCGAAAGCCACGGCCGTGCTGACCGCCGCCGGCGCCTGAGGCGCCAGGTAATTAAGGCCCCGAAATTAATTGGCCGCGGTGAGCCGGCTCAACTCTGAATCCTGACAATGAGCGAAATGGAACGATTAATGCCACCGCGCGGCAGCGCACGTTATAACGCCGCCAATTCGGCGGAAATCATGGCGAGTCCGTTATGGCCTCTGGACCCCGGCCATGGCCACGCGGCGGCCGGGCCGCGGTGCCGGCGCGGCGGGCATGCTGCGCCGCCGCGGTCATGCGGTGCCAGAGAGCGGGGAGGGAGAAGGGCTCAGGCGCCCTTGCGGAGCCGGTCCAGGGCCTCGGCCAGGATCGCGGCGCCGTCGGTGTCGTTGCGGCGCTCCTTCACGTAGGCGAGGTGCGTCTTGTACGGCTCGGCGTGCGGCGGCGCGGGTGGGTTGGTCTGGTCCTGGCCGGCCGGGTAGCCGCACCGCGGGCAGTCCCAGGTCTCCGGGATCGCGGCATCGCTCGCAAAACTGGGGACGGTCTCGTGCTGGTTGCAGCACCAGAAGGAGACCCGCACCCGTGGCGCGGCCTCGCCGCGCTCGGCCTCGCCCATCGGACCCGCGCCGACCCTGCTGCCGCGGATCGCGTTCCCACTACTCACTGCTCACCCCTCGCTACCTGATGACCCGCTGAAATCTGGCGTGCTTAAGTGATCTTTGGCCTGGCCGCTGTCACCATCAGTGGTTCAGCAGCAGGCCAAGCCCAACGATGCAGAGGAACCAGAGGATCCCGGTGAAAATCGTGATCCGGTCCAGGTTCCGCTCGACGACCGACGACGACCCGAGGCTCGACGAGACACCGCCGCCGAACAGGTCGGAGAGCCCGCCGCCTTTGCCCTTGTGCAGCAGCACGAGCAGGATCATGAGCAGGCTCGTAATGATCAGGACGATCGAGATTGCGATGGTCACTGCTGCTTCTCGTCCCCTCCGGGCGTTCCCGCTCAGCCGGTGGCGCCGAACTCACGATACCGGCAGATCCTGACGAACTCCGCGGCATCGAGGCTGGCCCCGCCGACGAGCCCGCCATCAATGTCCGGCTGCGCCATGAGGGCAGCCATGTTGTCGGACTTCACTGACCCGCCATAAAGGATACGCGCACTAGCCGCTACCGCGTCGCCGTGAACGGCGGAAACGCGGTTCCTGATGGCCGCGCACACCTCCTGGGCGTCGGCTGGCGTGGCGACCTCGCCGGTGCCGATCGCCCAGACGGGCTCGTACGCCACCACCAGGCCGGCCACCGCCTCGCCAGGAACGCCATCCAGGCCACGGTCTAGCTGCTCGGTGCAGTGGGCGATATGCCCGTCCTCCTGCCGGACGTCCAGCGTCTCGCCGATGCACAGGATGGGGGTGATGCCGTGCCGCAGCGCGGCCTTCAGCTTGGCGTTGACCAGGGCGTCGTCCTCGCCGTGGTACCGCCGCCGCTCGGAGTGCCCGGTCAGCACGAAGCTGCAGCCCAGCTTGGCCAGCATGCGCCCGGACACGTCGCCGGTGTACGCGCCGTCGTCGTGCGGCGAGATGTCCTGGGCGCCGTAGCCGATCCGCAGCTTGTCGCCCTCGATCAGGGTCTGCACGCTGCGCAGCGCGGTGAACGGCGGCAGCACGGCCACGTCCGAGGCGTCGAAGTCCTTGTCGTGCAGCGCGAACGCCAGCTTCTGGGTGAGCGCGATCGCCTCGAAGTGGTTGTTGTGCATCTTCCAGTTGCCGGCGATCAGCGGCTTCCTGCCCTCGGGACCGCTCATCCTGAGCCCTCCAGCGCGGCCAGCCCGGGCAGCGGCCGGCCCTCGAGGTATTCCAGGCTGGCCCCGCCGCCGGTCGAGATGTGCGTGAACGAGTCCTCGGGGAAGCCCAGCGCCCTGATGGCGGCCGCCGAGTCGCCGCCGCCGACCACGGTCAGCCCTTTCACCTGGCTGATCGCCTCGGCCACGGCCCTGGTGCCCGCGGCGAACGCCGGGAACTCGAACACCCCGACCGGGCCGTTCCAGAACACGGTCTTCGCGTCGGCGAGCTTCTCGGCGAACAGGGCCCGGGTCTCCGGGCCCATGTCCAGGCTCTCGCGGTCCGCGGGGAACGCGCCGACGCGCGCGACCTCGTGCTCGGCGTCGGGGGCGTAGCCGGTGGCGGCGACCAGGTCGACCGGGAGCACCACCTCCACCCCGCGTTTGGCCGCCTCCTCGAGCACCTCGGCCACCCGGGGGACCATGTCGGGCTCGAGCAGCGACTGGCCGACCTCGTGCCCCTGCGCCTTCAGGAACGTGTAGGACATGCCGCCGCCGATCAGCAGCCGGTCCGCGCTGTCCAGCAGGTTGCTGATCACGGCGAGCTTGTCGGACGGCTTCGCGCCGCCGAGCACCACCACGTACGGCCGCTCCGGGTCCTCGGTGAGCCGGCGCAGCACCGCGACCTCGGCCAGGACCAGGTCGCCCGCGGCGTGCGGGAGCAGCGCGGGCAGGTCGAACACGCTGGCGTGCTTGCGGTGCAGCGCGCCGAACCCGTCTCCCACGTACCGGCCCCCGCCCACCTCCCCATCCCCCTTCACGGCCAGCGCCGCGAGCCTGCGGGCCAGCCCGGCCCGCTCGGCGTCGTCCTGGCTGGTCTCGGCGGGCTCAAAGCGCACGTTCTCGACCATGCCGACGGCGCCGTCGGCCAGCCCGGCCGCGACCTCCGCGGCGGACGGGCCCGCGACGTCGTCGGCGAGCGGGACCTCGGCGCCGAGCAGCTCGGACAGCCGCCCGGCCACCGGCCGCAGCGACGGGCCGCCCGCGGCGCGCTCGGCGTAGCCAGCGCCGGACGGCCGGCCCAGGTGCGCGCAGACCAGCACCCGCGCACCGCGGCCGGCCAGCTTGCTGATGGTCGGCAGGCTGGCCCGGATCCGGCCGTCGTCGGTGATCGTGGCGCCGTCCAGCGGCGTGTTCAGGTCCGCGCGCAGCAGGACCGTCCGGCCGGCGACGTCCAGCTCGTCAATGCCCCGCATCAAGGCCTCAGGCCGTCAGGCCCGCGCCCACCAGGGCGGCCAGGTCGGCGAGCCGGTTGGAGTAGCCCCACTCGTTGTCGTACCAGCCGATGACCTTGACCTGGTCGCCCGTGGCCATGGTGAGCAGCGAGTCGAACGTGCACGACCAGGGGGTGCCGACGATGTCGGAGGAGACGATCGGGTCGGCCGTGTAGTGCAGGTAGCCCTTGAGCGGGCCGTCGGCCGCGGCCTGGTA
>Ga0070714_100001596_pt1 | contig 16490 bp, 15 predicted proteins | sample LARL83metaG_FD_65450 | JGI IMG/M metagenome (GOLD analysis project Ga0070714, IMG submission 65450) | Corn, switchgrass and miscanthus rhizosphere microbial communities from Kellogg Biological Station, Michigan, USA - LAR L8-3 metaG | ecosystem: Host-associated > Plants > Roots > Rhizosphere ...
ACCGGGACCGAACACGCCGCCTTCGCAGTTGATCCCCAGACGCGACCGCACCGGGCCGTTGACCACAATGAGCGGGGCCGGCCCGCTCGTGGATTGCCAGGCTCCGCGAGCCGACCGCTCCCGATTCACCGCCTCCCACGCGGCCAGCACCACGGGGAAGTACTCGGGCCGGCAGCCGGCCATGATCGCGTTCGCGGCCGCCTGGGCCACGGTGATGCTGCGGCCCAGGTGCGGCGCGGACCCGATGATGTCGTCCGGCCCGGCTGCGGTCGTGGCCAGGAACGCATCCACGGCGGGCTGGGTGGCGGGGACGACAGGAAGCCCGTCGGTCCAGCCCCGGTCATAGCAGTACTCGATGACGGCCCTGGCTTGCTCCGCCGGATCGTCCCCGGCCCGGCCCGCGGGCGGCTCCGTCACGGGGTCGCAGCCATCGCGCGACGGGTCAGCATGCCGACGATCCCGGGAACGGCCGCCCGGGCCCGGTCCCGGACGCCATCCGGGGTCAGGTTGGCCATCGGGTGCGGGACCGTGAGGTACCGGTACCCCGGCGCGCCGCGCAGGTCCGCCATGGCGTCAGCGCTGGCCGAGAACGCTTCGGTACAGATGACGGCGGCCGGCAGGCCAGACTGCTCCAGGATGATCCCGTCGGCCACCGCGGACGCGCTGCAGGACCCGCAGTCGCCCACCCCGACCACCACGATGTCGCACCCGGCGCGAAGATCATCCAGGATCTCATCCGGCGCCGTGCTAGTGATGTCGGGCTTCTTCCTAGCCAGGACCTCGGCCACGCCGTGCTGCTCCATCAGCGCCTCTCCCACCTCAGCCAGGAACGGCTCGGCGTTCCGCTTGATGTTGGCCAGCAGCCCCAGCCGCAGGCCGGCCAGGCTCTCCGGGCGGCCCGCCAGCGTGGTGGGAGCCCGGTCCGCATCCCGGGCCGGGCCGAGCGTGGGATCGATAATGCTGTCAAACATGCCTGTCTCCTTGGGAAACCCCCGCTGCTGGCGACGTTACGGCCGCAGCGCTGGTCGCAGCCAGCCGACTTCCGCGTCGCGGAACCTGAACCTGGCCGACCGGGTTGGCGTCGCGGGCCACGCCGTGATCGGCTAATCTGGACGGGTCATGACTGGCGTGCTGCTCCTTCGCGGCCGCGGCGAGGCCCGGTAGACAACCGGTCGGCCCCTCGTCGCGGGCTGTAGTGCTGCGCCGACCGAGTCCCCGTCCGGTCACCCCCGTCAGGAGCAGCAGCGCCATGAGCAATCCAGATAGCCAGCGCCCGTCCGGCATGCCTTGCTACCGCTATCGCCCGTTCCCGCCGGTCGACCTGCCTGACCGGCAGTGGCCCTCGCGCACGATCACGGTGGCGCCGCGGTGGCTGTCGACCGATCTGCGCGATGGCAACCAGGCCCTGATCGACCCGATGAACGCCGCCCGCAAGCAGGTCATGTTCGACCTGCTGGTACGCATGGGCTACAAGGAGATCGAGGTCGGGTTCCCGGCCGCGAGCCAGACCGACTTCGACTTCATCCGCAGCCTGATCGAGGGCGGCGCTGTGCCCGACGACGTCCGCATCTCGGTGCTGACCCAGGCCCGCGAGGAACTCATCGAGCGCACCGTGCAGTCACTGGTCGGCGCGCGCCAGGCGACCGTGCACATGTACAACGCGGCCGCGCCGATCTTCCGCCGTGTCGTGTTCGGCTGGGGCGGCGACGGGCGCGCGGAATGCAAGGCCGTGGCGGTCGAGGGCACCCGCGCGGTGCTGAAGTTCGCCGAGACCTACCTGCAGGGCACCGACGTCGGCTACGAGTACTCGCCCGAGATCTTCATGGACACCGAGCTCGACTTCTCGCTGGAGATCTGCGAGGCGGTGATGGACGTCTGGCAGCCCGAGGCGGGCCGCGAGATCGTGCTCAACCTGCCGTGCACGGTGGAGCGGTCCACACCAAACGTGTACGCCGACCAGATCGAGTGGATGAGCCGGAACCTGACCCGGCGCGAGAACATCGCGCTGTCGGTGCATACCCACAATGACCGCGGCACCGCGACCGCGGACGCGGAGCTGGCCGTGCTCGCGGGCGCGCAGCGGATCGAGGGCTGCCTGTTCGGCAACGGCGAGCGCTCCGGCAACGTGGACCTGGTGACGCTGGGGCTGAACCTGTACAGCCAGGGCATTGACCCGATGATCGACTTCAGCGACATCGACGAGATCCGGCGCACCGCCGAGTACTGCACCCGCATCGACGTGCACGAGAGGCATCCGTATGCGGGGGACCTGGTCTACACGTCGTTCTCCGGCTCGCACCAGGACGCGATCAAGAAGGGGTTCGACGATCTCGCGCGGCGCGCCGCCGAAGCGGGCCAGCCGGTCGGCGAGATGCCCTGGGCCATGCCGTACCTGCCGATCGACCCCAAGGATGTCGGCCGGTCCTATGAGGCGGTCATCCGGGTCAACTCGCAGTCCGGCAAGGGCGGCGTCGCCTACATCATGAAGAGCGACCACCACCTCGACCTGCCGCGCCGGCTGCAGATCGAGTTCAGCCACGTCATCCAGCGGCACACCGAGGACGAGGGCGGCGAGGTGGACGCGGCGCTGATGTGGCAGATCTTCGCCCAGGAATACCTGGAAGGCGGCGCGTTCGAGCTGGTCAAGTTCGGCTCGGTGAGCGAGGACGGCGTGGAGCGGATCACCACGACCGTGCGCGCCTTCGGCCGGGAGTACACCCTGGCGGGCATCGGCAACGGCCCGATCGCCGCGTTCTGCGCCGCGCTGTCCGGCACCGACCTCGGCCTGGGCGGCCTCAACGTCCGGGTGCTCGACTACTCCGAGCACGCCCTGACCGCGGGGCGCGACGCCGAGGCCGCCGCCTACCTGGAGATTCAGGTGGGTGAACGGGTGCTGTGGGGCGTCGGCATCAGCGAGTCGATCGTGGACGCCTCGCTGCGCGGCGTGATCAGCGCGCTCAACCGCGCGGCCACGGAGATTGCGCCGGGCGGGTCAGGCCCGGCGGTAGAACGGGACACCGCAGGCTGAGACCCACTCGTCGACCGGGTCGGGTTCGCCCTCGCCAGGGAACGTGACGTCGACAGGGAAACCGGGGTGCTGAGGTGCGGCCAGCGCCGCCTGCTCGAGCACGCGGATCACCGCATCCTGGGCCCCGGCGTCCTTCGGGTCGTCCAGCGTCACAGAGATGACCAGCCCCTCGCCAGCGAACCTGACCGACAGCCACGCAGCCGCGGCCTGACTGGCCGCGGCCACGCCGAGCAGTCCGTACCTGATCGCCCCGAGCAGGCCGTCCAGCGGGACCGGGGGCGGTCCCACCTCGATCCGTCCCGCCGCGCGCGCCTCCGGCGCGACGGCCAGGTACGCGACGTCATCGGGGCCGATGGCCACGCTCTCACCCAGGCCGGGGTTGAGGGCGATCCCCACCCCGGCGGGAAGCCGCCCGGCCAGCACGCCCGTGGGCACCACGGCGTGCGGGGCGACCGGGGCCGGGACGTGCACCACCGGCACGGCCGTCCTGGGCCTCGGCACCGAGGCCCGGAGCCGGGCCGCCGAGGTGAACGCGGGCACGTACTCACGGCCCTGATGGGTGACGGTGGGCAGATCCACGGCGGAACCGTCCGTCACCGGCCGCCCGTCATCGGGCAGCGGGAGCCAGAGCCGGCTGCGGCTCAGCGCGTCGAGGAGGTCGCCGAGACCGCTCGCGTCCTTGAGCACCACAGCCAGCGCGCGCTCCACGGCCACCTCGGCGCGCTCGCCCGCCGGGCTGGCAGTGTTGTCATCGGTGACAATCGTCATCTCGGTGGGCCGGAAAGTCATGTCACGGAGAGTAGGGGTTCCGAGGCGGTGAGTAGTGCCAAACGGCGCAGCTGACAGGGTGAGATGGGTAGAGGTGGCCCCGGAGCGCCTCGCGGGCTGGCTGGACTCCTTCGCCCAGCGCCACGGTGACGTGGTGCTCGAGCCCGGCCGCGAGGCCGTGGCTTTCCTGGCCGCGGACGGGGCGGTCGCCGAGTGTCATGTGCCGTTCCCGCCCCTGGCCGGGGTCTCCGCGGCCGGGCCAGCGGCCCGTGGAGCGGTCGCCGAGGCCGCCACGCGGATCTGCGGGCACGCTCTGGCCGCGCGCACGGTCGGCGTGCTCCTGGTCAGGCTGGGGGGTTACGCGGCAGGGGTGTTCACCGGGCCAGACGCCGAGCTGGCCGCGTCCAAGGTGGGGTCGCGGCTGGTGCACGGGCGCAGCGCGGCGGGCGGCACCTCGCAGCACCGCTTCGCGCGGCGCCGGGAGAAGCAGGCCCGGCAGGCGCTCGGCGCGGCGGCCGACACCGCGGCGGCCGTGTTCGCCCCGTTCGCCGGCCGGCTCGACGCCGTGGTGCTCGGTGGAGACCGGCGCGCGATCGCCGGGCTCCGCGACGACCCGCGGCTGAAGCCGTTCTTCGACGTCGCCGTGGAGCGGTTCCTGGCCGTGCCCGACCCGCGGCTGGCCGTGCTGCGCGGGACGCCGCGGCTGTTCCGGGCGATCAGGATACGGCTGACCGAGCCGACCCCGCCCGGCTGACCGGCTGCCGCTGCGCCGGGGCGGGCGAAAAACCCTTTGCCGGCGCTGATGGCCGCTCGGGTACCCTGGGCCCATGCAACCGCTCCTATCGTGACGGGCTACCCCGGTTCCGGGGCGGCGTGTGCGCCGCGATGCCCGTTTTATACCAAATAATGGCGATGGAGCGTTTTTCCGGTGATTACGGCCAAGGATCTAGAGCTGCGCGCGGGCGCACGCCTGCTGCTGCAGGCGGCCTCGTTCCAGGTCGCGGACGGGGACAAGATAGGCCTGGTCGGCCGGAACGGCGCGGGCAAGACCACCCTGGCCCGGGTGCTGGCCGGGGAGTCCGGCCCGGCGGCGGGCGAGGTCATCAGCAGCGGCTCGGTGGGATACCTGCCGCAGGACACGATGGTGGGCGATCTCGGCGGGCTGGCCATGGACCGCGTGCTGTCCGCCCGCGGCCTGGATGAGCTGCTGGCCGGCCTGCGAGAGGCCGAGCTCGGGATGGCCGACCTCGACCCGGGCCGGCGCGACGCCGCGGTGCGCCGGTACGGCCAGCTCGAGGAGCGGCTGACGGTGCTCGGCGGGTACGCCGCCGAGGCGGAGGCAGCATCGCTCGCGTCCAGCCTGGGCCTGCCGCAGCGCGTGCTCAGGCAGCAGCTGCGCACCCTCTCCGGGGGCCAGCGCCGGCGCATCGAGCTGGCCCGGATCCTGTTCGGCGGGTCGCAGACGCTGCTGCTCGACGAGCCCACCAACCACCTTGACGCCGATTCCGTGTCGTGGCTCCGGGATCACCTGCGGGCGTTCCGGGGCGGGCTGGTGGTGATCAGCCACGACACAGCGCTGCTCGAGTCCGTGGTCAACAAGGTGTTCTACCTCGACGCGGACCGCTGCCTGCTCGACGTCTACAACCTGAGCTGGGCGGCCTACCTCGGCCAGCGGGAGACCGACGCCAGGCGCCGCCGCCGGGAGCGGGTCAACGCGCAGCGCCAGGCCTCCGCACTGCACTCGCAGGCCGACAAGATGCGGGCCAAGGCCACGAAGGCGAAGGCGGCACAGAACATGCAGCGGCGGGCGGAACGGCTGCTGGCCGGCGTCAGCCAGGACCGGTCACCGGAGCGGGTAGCCAAGATCAGGTTCCCGGTTCCCGCCCACTGCGGCCGGACCCCCCTGACCGCCCGGGGCCTGACCAAGACCTACGGATCTGTCGAGGTCTTCGCCGACGTCGACCTGGCCGTGGACCGCGGCGCGCGGGTGGTGGTCCTGGGCCTGAACGGAGCGGGCAAGACCACGCTGCTGCGGCTGCTGGCCGGGCTGGAGCAGCCGGACTCTGGAGCGGTAGTGCCCGGGCACGGGCTGCGGCTCGGTTATTACGCGCAGGAGCACGAGACCCTGGATACCGAGCGGACCGTGCTGGAGAACATGCGATCCGCGGCACCTGACCTCACCGAGGCCCAGCAGCGCGGAATCCTTGGCTCATTCCTTTTCTCCGGCGACGACGTGGCCAAGCCGGCCGGCGTACTTTCCGGCGGTGAAAAGACCAGGCTCGCGCTGGCCCTGCTGGTGGTGTCCGGGGCTAACGTGCTGCTGCTCGACGAGCCGACCAACAACCTGGACCCCGGCAGCCGGGCCGAGATCCTTTCCGCGCTGCGCCGGTTCGCCGGGGCGATCGTCCTGGTCACGCACGACGAGGGCGCGGTCGAGGCGCTTGGCCCCGAGCGGGTCGTGCTGCTGCCCGACGGCGTCGAGGATGCCTGGAGCGAGGACCTGGCCGACCTGGTGGCGCTGGCCTGACCGCGGCTCCTGGCGCCCGTGCGTTAGCACAGAGCGGACGCAAGCGCCGAATGCACGCGCCCGGCAGCGCCACGGCCTGCCATTCTGTGCCTGCCCCCGTTGCCGCTGCAAAAAGAGAGATCTTTTGCAGGCGTGTGGGTAGCCGATCACGGGTTGATGCGTGATCATGGCGAGAGACGGTAACGCAGCGATCACTTCAGATCACCGGGAGGTACGCGTGGCCGAGACTCTTAAGAAAGGCACCCGGGTGACCGGTGCCGACCGCACCAAGCTGGCGGCGGATCTAAAGAAGAGATATAACGCCGGCGAGAGCATTCGTTCTTTGGCCGGCTCGACCGGCAGGTCCTATGGCTTCGTGCACCGCATCCTGACCGAGACCGGAGTGTCATTGCGCGGGCGGGGCGGCGCCACCCGCGGCAAGGGCAAGCGCTGACCAAGGAGTCCCCACTCTCACCCGCTGAGCTGAGAGCCAGCGGGCTGAGCCTGGATATCAGCGACGCCGTCGCGACCGTGACGCTCGACCGGGCCGAGCGCCGCAACGCGATGACCCCCGCGGTCTGGCGGGGGCTGGCCGCGATCGGCGCTAGCCTGCCTGTGCAGGTCCGGGTGGTTGTCATCCGGGGCGCAGGATCATCGTTCTCGTCCGGAATAGATCTGCGCATGTTCTCGGCGGAAGGCGTGCCCGGCGAGGACCGGCTGCCCAGCCCCGCCGACCCGGGCTTTGAGCAATGGATAGCCGGATGCCAGGAAGGATTTCTCTGGCTGCGCGACCCCGCCATCGTGTCGGTGGCCGCCGTGCAGGGGCATGCGATCGGGGCCGGATGTCAGCTGGCCCTGGCTTGCGATCTGCGCATTCTCGCTGACGACGCGAAGCTGTGCGTCAAGGAGCCCGCCCTTGGGCTGGTGCCGGACCTGACCGGCACCAAGCCGCTGGTCGACATCGTGGGGCTGCCCCGGGCGATCGAGCTGTGCCTGACCGCGCGCACGGTGTCGGCCGCCGAAGCTGCCGAGCTGCGCCTGGCCGAACTCGTGGTGCCCCTCGCGGACCTGGACGGCGCCGTGGCCGACCTGGTGGCCGCGCTGCTGGCTACCGACGCCGAGGCGGCGCGGGCCACCAAGCGGCTGCTGATCCAGGCCACCACGAATACCCTTGAGCAGCAGGCGGCGGCAGAGCGCCGGGAACAGGCGGCGTTGCAGCGGGCGCGACTCGCCCCGGCCAGCGGCGGAGGTTCGCCCTGAGCTGACGCGGGAAGAACGGCCGCCACCGGGAGGTTGCGCCGTCATGTACGCGAGCCAGTGGCAGGCGATGCGCGGGTTCTCCCGCGACTCGTCGGTGACCAAGCAGCAGCTGAGGCCGGGCATTGTCCGGCGGATCGCGGGCTACGCGCGGCCGTACCGCTGGGATCTTGTGGTGTTCCTGCTGGCCGCCGCGCTGGACGCCGTGGTCACCGTGTCGTACCCGATCCTGCTCGGCGTGATCATCGACCAGGGCATCATTCCCAAGCGCACCGACATCGTGCTGGAGCTGGCTGCCGTGGTGGTCGGCCTGGCGCTGTTCGACGCGGTCCTGACCGTCCTGCAGCGCTACTTCACCGCACGGGTCGGTGAGGGCCTGATCTACGACCTGCGCACCGAGGTGTTCAGCCACGTGCAGCGGCAGCCGATCGCGTTCTTCACCAGGGCGCAGACCGGCTCGCTGGTCAGCCGGCTGAACAGCGACGTGATCGGCGCGCAGCAGGCGCTCACCTCGACGCTCGCGTCCGTGGTGTCAAGCGCGCTGCAGCTGGCCCTGGTGCTGGCCGCGATGTTCTACTACTCCTGGCTGGTCACGGTCATCGCGCTGCTGCTGCTACCCGCGTTCCTGATCCCGGCCCGCCTGGTCGGGCGCAGGCTGCAGCGGCTGACCCGGGAGGGAATGCAGCTCGACGCGGCCATGGGCTCCACGATGACCGAGCGCTTCAACGTGGCCGGGGCGATGCTGGTCAAGCTGTTCGGCAGGCCGACCGCGGAGAGCGACGTGTTCGCCGACCGGGCGGCCCGGGTCAGGGACATCGGCGTGGTGCAGGCCATGTACGGCAGCGGGCTGTTCATCGCGCTGACCCTGCTCGCCTCGCTGGCGACCGCGGTGGTCTACGGGGTCGGCGGCAAGCTGGTGATCGACGGCGCGTTCCAGATCGGTGCGCTGGTGGCCCTGGCCGGCCTGCTCAGCCGGCTGTACGGGCCGATCACCTCGCTGTCCAACGTCCAGATCAACGTGATGACCGCGCTGGTCAGCTTTGACCGGGTGTTCGAGGTGCTTGACCTCAAGCCGCTGATCGCGGACAAGCCGGACGCGGTGCCGCTCACGGTGACCACGGCCGGGCCCGCGGCCGAGGCCGCCGGGCCGAACGCCAGCATCGGCTTCGACCACGTGTCGTTCCACTACCCGGCGGCCTCCGAGGTCTCGCTCGCGTCGCTGGAGTCCATTGCGCTGCCCGTGGCCGAGCGCACCGACGCGAACCTGGGCGTGCTGCACGACATCAGCTTCACCGCGCCCGCCCGGCAGCTCACCGCCCTGGTCGGGCCGTCCGGGGCGGGCAAGACGACGATCACGCACCTGGTGTCGCGGCTGTATGACCCGGACGAGGGGGCCGTGCGCATCGGCGGGTTCGACCTCAGGGACGTCACCCAGGAATCGCTGCACGACGTGGTCGGCGTGGTCACCCAGGATGCGCACCTGTTCCACGACACGATCCGGGCCAACCTGGCCTACGCCCGCCCGGGCGCTACCGAGCAGGAGCTGACCGATGCGTGCCGGGCCGCGCAGATCTGGGACCTGATCTCGGTCCTGCCGGACGGCCTGGACACGATCGTCGGTGACCGCGGCTACCGCCTGTCCGGCGGCGAGAAGCAGCGGGTGGCGCTGGCCCGGCTGCTGCTCAAGGCGCCCGCGGTGGTGGTGCTCGACGAGGCTACCGCGCACCTGGACTCCGAGTCGGAGGCCGCGGTGCAGCGTGCCCTGAAGACGGCGCTGACCGGGCGCACCTCGCTGGTCATCGCGCACCGGCTGTCTACCATCCGGGAGGCGGACCAGATCCTGGTCATCGACGACGGCCGGATCACCGAGCGCGGTCGGCACGAGGAGCTGCTCGCGGCCGACGGCCTGTACGCCGAGCTCTACCGCACCCAGTTCGCCCGGCAGGAGCCCGCGGCGCTGGCCTGAGGCCCGGCCCGGCTCAGGACAGCCGGTCGAGGATCTCCCGCAGCATCTTGCCGTGCTCGCTCAGGGCCTGCGTCTGGTCGTTGAGGATCTGGGTGTGCTCGTCGAGCGTGCCGGTGTGGCCGTCCAGGGCCTTGGTGTGCTCGGCCAGCGTCGCGGTGTGCTCAGCCAGCGTGGCCGTGTGCTCGTTCAGGGCTTTGGTGTGCATGATCAGGTCCTCGGGGTAGCCGGTCATGGCGGTGAGGTCAGGGAAGACCAGAGCGTGCGTCGGGCGCCCTGCCGCGAGCCTATAGTCCGGCCGGACAGGTCTCCCTAAATCGGACAGGCCGGAATTTGGCCGGGGTGCGAACCGGACCGTCCAGAACTGGTCAGATCCCGCGCAGCGCGCCCCCGTCCACCGGGATCATCGCGCCGCTGATGTAGCCGGCCGCGGGGGAGAGCACAAACGCGGCCACCTTCCCGAACTCCTCGGGGTCGGCGTACCGGCGCAGCGGGATGCGCTGGGACAGCTCGGCCCTGACCGCGTCCGGGTCGCCCATCCTGGCGTCGATCTCGATCACCCGTCCGGTTGCCACCCGGCCCGGCATCAGCGCGTTGACCCGGATGCCCTTCGGCCCCAGGTCGTCGGCCAGCGTCTTGGCCACCCCGGCCAGGCCCGGGCGGAGCCCGTTGGAGATGGCCAGGGCCGGGAGCGGAGCGCGGACCGATGTGGACAGCACGAAGACGATCGAGCCGCCGTCACCCAGCACGCCACCGAACGCCACCGCCATCCGGACCGCGCCCAGGAAGACGCTCTCGAACGAGGCCCGCCACTGCTCGTCGGTGATGTCGGCCACCGAGCCGCCCGGCGGGCCGCCCACGCTGATCAGGACGCCGTCCAGGCGCCCAAACGATTCGGTCGCGGCCGCGATCAGCCGCTGCGGCGCCTCCGGGCTGCTGAGGTCGGCGGTCAGCCCGGCCGCGCTGGCCGCGCCGAGCTCGGCGACCGCCGCCGCGACCCCGTCCTCGCTGCGAGCACTGATCACCACCTTGGCGCCGTCGGCCACCAGCGCCTGCGCGGTGGAGCGGCCCAGGCCGCGGCTGCCGCCGGTTATCACGTACACGCGGTCACGCAATCCGAGATCCATCCCGCCATCCTGCCGCAGTGCTGGTCTCGGGTGGTCGCCCCCTGGCCCTCAGGACCCGTAGCCGACCCGGCTCAGGTCGGCCCCGGCTACCTGCTCGATGTCCTTGAGCTGCTGCGCATTCAGCGCGCGCCGCCAGGCGCCGGGCTGCATGGCCTGCGGGCCCACCGCGGTCCGCCCGATATCCCTGAGGTTGATCGGCGCCAGCTCGCCGTCCATGAACCGGGACACGGCCTTGACCGCCGCGCCGGGCTGGCGCATCACCTGCTCGTACCGCAGCGTGGTCAGCCGCTCGGCCGGCATGCTGGTGCGCAGCCTGGCCATGGCCCGCACCGAGCCCCGCCAGCGCATCGCGCACTTCCCGGCCAGCGAGAGCCGCGGCCAGGCGGCCAGGTCCGTTTCTGTCTCGATGCCGAAGAACGGGTTGGGGAATTCGCTTTCCACGTTGACCACGCCGGGCTTGAACCAGGCCAGCGTGTCGGGGTCGCCGAGCATGGCGGCCACCACGTCCCGGCCGTCCCGGATGATCTGCACGATCCTGGCGTCAGGGAACGCGTCCACCAGGCCTTCCGCGCAGTACATCAGGTCGGGGGTACCGTCCCCGTACCGCCGGATGTCGCGCTCCTCGATGCAGGTGCTGGCCCCGTTCACGCCGCCCGCGTCCCGGCAGGCGGGCGAGCAGGCCAGGCAGGCGGACGCGCTGACCTGCCAGGCCTGCGCGAACGCGTCACGCAGCACGGTCGCCGCCGCCTCACCGCGGCCGCGCGGGATGGACGGGCTGCGCGCGAACGCGTACACCACGCTGACTACGCTGCGCTGCCCGATGGTCACGTGGAAGCCGTCCGAGCGCTTCAGGGCGCGCGCCAGCAGGTCCGCTCCCGAGTGCGGAGCGCCGATGACGAAGACCGGCTGACGGACCTTTCGGCCGTTGACGACCAGGATGTGCGGGCGGGATGCCATGACTAGCACAAGTGTGGCATTTCCCGCGCCTGGCCGGGGGGTTGCCGGCGATCTTGCCGGGGCCGCCGTGACCCGGGCCGGAGGGCCGGCTGGCCGCCGCAGCCCCGGCCGAGAACTTTAGCTGGCCCGGTGCGCCCGCCGGGCCGGCCGGCGCCGGTGCTGCTCGTCGTGGCCCTCCAGGTTCAGCGCCGACTGGATCAGCGGCATGTGGCTGAAGGCCTGCGGGAAGTTGCCCACCTGCCGGGAGTAGCGGGGGTCGTACTCCTCGCTCAGCAGCCCGAGGTCGTTGCGCAGCTCGAGCAGCCGCTCGAACAGCGCCGCCGACTCGTCATGCCGGCCGATCAGGCGCAGCGCGTTCGCGAGCCAGAAGCTGCAGGCCAGGAACGCTCCCTCGCCGCCGGTCAGGCCGTCCACGTCCGCCTGGCCGGTCAGCGAGGTGGCCTGGCGCTGGGTGTACCTGAGCACCAAGCCGTCCTTCATCAGCTCCCGCTGGATGGTCTCCACCGTGGACACCACGCGCGGGTCGTCCGGGGGCAGGAACCCGACCTCCGGGATCAGCAGCACGGCCGCGTCGAGCTCGGTGCTGCCGTAGTACTGAGTGAACGTGCCGCGCTTGGCGTCGTAGCCCTTGTCGCACACCTCGGCGTGGATCTTGTCGCGGGCCGCCCGCCACCGCTCCTCGGAGCCCGGCCGGCCCAGCTGAGCGGAGTGAATCGCCCGGTCGAACGCGACCCAGGCCATCACCTTGGAGTGCACGAAGTGCCGCCGCGGGCCGCGCACCTCCCAGATCCCCTCGTCCGGCTGGTCCCAGTTCTGCTCCAGGAACTGCAGCAGCGCCCGGATCAGGCTCCAGGTGTGGCCGTCGAACCGCAGGCCGGCCTGCGCGCCCAGCGAGAGCGCGTCGATCACCTCGCCGTACACGTCGAGCTGGCGCTGGGTGACCGCGGCGTTGCCGATCCGCACCGGGGCCGAGTTCTCGTAACCGGGCAGCCAGTCCGCCTCCCATTCGTCGAGCCTGCGCTCGCCGGCCACGCCGTACATGATCTGGACGTCGCCTGGGTCCCCGGCGATGGCGCGGCCGAGCCACTCCCGCCACTGCGACGCCTCCTCGGTGTAGCCGGTGCGCAGCAGCGCCTCCAGCGTGATCGTGGCGTCACGCAGCCAGCAGTACCGGTAGTCCCAGTTCCTGACCCCGCCGATGTCCTCGGGCAGCGAGGTGGTCGGGGCCGCGACGATGCCGCCGGTCGGGGCGTAGGTGAGCGCCTTGAGCGTGATCAGCGACCGGATCACCGCCTCGCGGTACTTCCCCTGGTAGGTGCACTTGGCCGCCCAGCCGGTCCAGAACTTCCTGGTCGCGTCCAGCGCCTCGGCCGCGTCGACCGGCGGCGGCGCCCCGAGGTGCGACGGGGTCCAGGAGAACACGAACGGCACCCGCTCACCCGCCCGGATCGTGAAGGCCGCCTCGTGGGCCATGTCGTGGCCGATCAGCTTGACCGGGGTGCGCAGCCAGACCGAGTCCGGCCCGGCGACGGCGACGATGCAGTGGTCGATGCGGCGCACCCAGGGGACCACGTGGCCGTAGCCGTACCGCAGCCGCCACACGCACTCCATCTCGACCGCACCGGACACGCCCTCCACGATCCGGACCAGGACCGGGGGCTGGTCGCCGCGGGGCGGCATGAAGTCGATTACCCGCACCACGCCGCCCACCGTCTGCCACTCGGTCTCCAGGATCAGCGTGTTGTCCTGGTAGCGCCGGGTGACCTGGCCGCGCCGGGACGGCGGTCCTTCCACGGCGGTCGGGCTGATCCGCCACTGGCCGTTGCCCTCGTCGCCCAGGAGGGCCGCCAGGCAGGCGGGGGAGTCGAACCGCGGCACGCACAGCCAGTCGACCGAGCCGTCCCGGCTGATCAGCGCCGCCGACTGCATGTCCCCGATCAGCGCGTAGTCCTCGATGAGCGCCGCCATGATCCCTCCCACCGGGCCGCCTGCCCGTGCCGCTAGAGAGTGCCGCCAGAGCGTGCCGCCTGCCGGGGACCAGCCTGGCACGCCCGTCGCCGTCCCGCCCGCCGGGCCGCGGTTCCGCCCGTCGTGGCGCCGGCCGCGGGCCTGGCGGCCGCGGGCCCGGACTAGGCTGGCGACTGTGCCCGACCCCTCTCGGATGCTGCGACCCGCGGCCGCGGCCGCGCTCGCGCTGGCGCTGGCCGGGGGAGTGGCGGGCTGCGCGAAGTTCGACGCCGCGCTCGGCCAGCAGTGGGCCACGGTGAGCTTCAAGCCGGACACGTCGGTGGCGACCCTGCTCAGGGTCAGGTCGGCCTGTTCGCACATCCCGAACGTGCGCGCCGAGGCGCTGCCGAAGAAGCGCACGCCAGAGACCATGATGTACTCGCTGACCTACCGCACCGACCACGCCAGCACGGCCAACCTGGCGCAGCTGCAGCAGTGCCTGCAGAAGTACAGCTCGGTGCAGGGCATCACCTTCCAGGACTCCGGCGACTCCGGCTGATCACGCAGGCCCGGCCCGCCTGGCACCCGACCAAGCGAACCCGCCCCGGCCGCCCAGGCCCAAAGCCCGGCACCCGATCCTGACCGAATTGGGTCCCGCCGCCCGCCCCAGCGGGCCAGCGGCTGCCGCCTTCGTCCCGTCGGCGCCTGGGACGAGGGCCTGGTCAGCGCGCCGGCAGCGGTCCGGGGCTGGCCCAATGAAGAAGAGGAGCCGGACCGGACCGGCGATGGCCGCGGGCTCACTGGCGGCCGACGGGCGGGCCGGGGCCCGGGCTGCGGATGGCCGCGACGTTCCCGCCCGCGGCGTGCATACCCCGAGCCGACTGTGGTATAACCTACTAAACCCATAATACAGATCGAGATTCCATGGACTCTGGGAGCATACGAACTATGAGAAGAGTGCTGATTGCCGCGGGGGTGGCTGCCATCACAGTCCTGGCGGCTGCGTGCGGCTCGTCGGGCTCATCGAGCTCGTCCGGTTCATCGGGATCTTCCTCCTCCGGGTCGGTCACCCTGAAGCTGGGCTTCCTGGCCAACGTCACCCACGCCCCGGCCCTGGTCGGCATCAAGGAGGGCTTCTTCACCAAGAACCTGGGTAACGGGGTGACCCTCAAGCTGACCCCGTTCAGCACCGGGACCGAAGAGTCCACCGCGCTGCTGGCCGGCCAGCTCGACGCGGCCTACGTGGGCCCCAACCCGGCGATCAAGGCCTGGCAGACCTCGAACGGCAAGCTGATCAAGATCATCTCGGGGGCGGCGTCCGGGGGCGCCTCGCTGGTCGTGAAGAAGAGCATCACCAGCCCGGCTCAGCTCAAGGGCCAGTCGCTGGCCACGCCGTCGCTCGGCAACACCCAGGACGTGGCGCTGCGCTACTGGCTGAAGCAGCACAGCCTGACCGCCACCCAGACCGGGGGCGGGGACGTGTCGATCAAGCCGGTCACGCCGAACTCGGCGGCCGTGCTCGAGTTCAAGTCCGGCCAGATCGCGGGCGGCTGGGAGCCTGCGCCCTACGACATCGAGATGACCCAGGACGGCGGGCACGTGCTGGTCAACGAGGCCACCCTGTGGCCGGGCGGCAAGTTCGTCACCACCAACCTGGTCGTGACCCAGGCCTTCCTCGCCGCGCACCCCAGTGCGGTGAACGGGCTGCTCAAGGGCCAGATCGAGGCCAACGACTTCATCCACAACCACCAGTCGCAGGCGGAGGCGGCCGTCAACGCCGAGCTGACCTCGGTGCTGGGCAAGGGCCTGGATCCCAGCGTCCTCTCGGCCTCCTTCAAGGAGATCACGTTCACCAACGACCCGATCGCGTCGTCCCTGACCACGGACGCGCACCACGCCGTGGCGGTCGGCCTGCTCAAGCCGGTCAACAACATCACTGGCCTCTACGACCTCGGCCCGCTGAACAAGCAGCTGACAGCGGCCGGAGAACCACAGGTGAGCCCATGAGTGTGACCCATTGGCAGAAGACGCCCCCGGAGCAGGACCCGGGGGCGTCAGCCCTGTCCAGGCCCGGTCTGGCGTCCGCCGACGAGATCGCGGTCAGCCTGACCGACGTGTCCAAGGTCTACGGCCGGGGCAACTCGGCGCTGCTGGCTCTGGACAAGGTGTCCCTGACCGCGGGCCGGGGCGAGTTCGTCTGCCTGATCGGCGCCTCCGGCTGCGGCAAGAGCACGCTGCTGTCGCTGGTCGCTGGGCTGGACGAGCCGACCGCGGGCACGATCGCCACGCCGGGCGGGCGGGTGACCCTGATGTTCCAGGAGCCGGCCCTGTTCCCCTGGCTGACCGCGTCGCGGAACGTGGAACTGGCCCTGCGGGCCCGGGGTGTGCCCCGGTCGCAGCGGGCCGATCGCGTCGCGGAGCTGCTGGAGACGGTGCACCTGGGCGGGTTCGGCGACAAGCGGCCGCACGAGCTGTCCGGGGGCATGCGGCAGCGCGTGGCGCTGGCCCGGGCCCTGGCCCAGGACGCTGACGTGCTGCTGATGGACGAGCCGTTCGGCGCGCTGGACGCGATGACCCGCGACCTGCTGCACGACGAGCTGGAGCGGATCTGCAGCGGCCGGACGCTCACCGTGCTGTTCGTCACCCACAACGTGCGCGAGGCCGTGCGCCTCGGTGACCGCGTGATCGTGCTGAGCAGCCGGCCCGGCCGGGTGATCGAGGAGTACCAGGTGCCCAGGCGCGGGCCGCGGCGGATCGACTCCGTCGAGGTGGCCGAGCTGGCCAGCCAGATCACCGACCGGCTGCGCGAGGAGATGAGCCGCCATGACAGCTAGGACCCAACCCGCCCGCCCGCAACCGTCGGCGATCGAAGGTCTTGACCGGCTCGAGCTCGGCTCGCTCCCGGTGGGGAGCGATTCCGGGCGGAGGTTGCGTAAG
>Ga0070714_100001597_pt1 | contig 16483 bp, 23 predicted proteins | sample LARL83metaG_FD_65450 | JGI IMG/M metagenome (GOLD analysis project Ga0070714, IMG submission 65450) | Corn, switchgrass and miscanthus rhizosphere microbial communities from Kellogg Biological Station, Michigan, USA - LAR L8-3 metaG | ecosystem: Host-associated > Plants > Roots > Rhizosphere ...
CGCCCCGGTCCGTACTCAACAAGCGAACGCGACCATTTTCTACTTTGTACTCGCGCACCAGCTGGTAGGTGCCGTCTTTCAAGTAGAGTTTAATGTTGGCCGCGGAGAGAAAGCATGCCGCCGCCAAAAGCATGCAGCATAGTTTGATCAGGCCACGCATTCCGTTTCCTACCCTTCCACTGGCTGTAGTCCCACGCTGCGAAGCAGGAGAAACTGCGACAAATTCTCGGAGGTCAGCAGTCCCAGCAACTGGCCATCCTGCATTACCAACGCGCACGCGCCTGCATGCGCCATCATCGGCAGTACCTCAGCCAAATCCTGATCGGGAGGAAGGCTGTTAAATTCGCGTTCCATGAAACCGGCGATATAGGCTTGGGGACCTTCCAGCGCCATTCCACGCATGAGTGCGGTGCGGCCGAGCAGTCCAATCACCTGCTCGCCAAGCATTACTGGAAAATCCTGTTGCGACGTGGAGAGCAGCAGGTTGGCCGCGTCTCGGATGGTGCTGCCATGCGGCAAGGTATGGTATTCGGTCACCATGGCTGCACGAACCGGAATCCCTTGCGATAATGACCGGCCACGCGAGGCCGCGCCTTCGTTGGCTGCGCCGAGATAAATGAAGAACGCTACAAACGCGAGCATCGGCATGTAAATAAATCCATACAGGCCCATGCTGATGGCCAACATGCGGCCCGACCAAGTGGCGATGCGCGTGGCTTCGTATTCCGATTTCAAGCGCGAGAGAATTGCGCGCAACATTCGTCCGCCGTCCATGGGGAAGGCCGGGAGCAGATTAAAGCCGGCCAGGATCAGATTGCCCAGCGCAATGCGATCGCCCAGATTCCCGTCCGCCGGCTGCTCCAGCGCGAAGAAGTTCACGGCCCGATGCTGTGAATAAAGCAGCATGAAGATCAGGCTGGCCACCGCTAGATTTACCACTGGACCGGTGAGCGCGATCCAAAACTCCTCTCCTGGTTTGGCGGGACGCTCCAAACGCGCTACGCCGCCGATGGGAAACATCACGATTTCCAGCGTACGTATGCCGTAAAGCGAAGCGACAAACGCGTGCCCGAATTCGTGCAACAGCACGGAAACAATCAAGGCCAGAATGAACAGCGTGTAGTTCGCCGGCGACTGGTTAGAACCCAGCCCGATGACGATCAGAAAAATCAGCAGCAGCACAAAAGTGAAATGCAGGCGAATCGGGACGCCCATTAATCGGATGGACCCGATGGAGCCCGGACTCGCCGCTCGCTGCGTGCTGCGCTCCTCTGCCAACCAATATCCCTCTGGACCTAATTTAGCGCAACTATATTGGCGCGGCCGAAATCGCCATTATGTCGTATACCGGCTTGTTATCCGCAAAGACACGCCACTCTTTGACCAAGCCATTTTCCACCACGGCGCGCCACGCGGCGGGTATTTGCCATTTGTTGGCAGCCGGCAGCTTTCCGTTCACGCGAATGGTGCCGCCCGCCGCACCAAACACCGCCACGATGTTCCCGTTCACGAAAACGTCTTCGTGCGAAACCCAGTAATCCGGGCAGAATGCATAATAAGAGCCCCAGCTTTTTCGCATCGTGGCGCGGCCTTGCATCCTTCGCCCCAGGGAGTCAACGAGGACGTGATCCTCTGTCATCAATTCAGATAACTGGTCGGGATCGCGCTGGTTGATGCGTTCCATGAACGCGAGTACGATCTCGATCGGTGTCATCTGACCTCCATCGTGCCGTGACCGCGATGCCCACGGAGCGGCGACCGTAAGGCAGTTAGTTTATTGCGCGATGCGGAACGTGGTCCAGGGATGGGAATCCAAGTCCCGCAGAACATCCTTCTGCCAGTCAAACGCCGGATGTTCCTTCAAATGCTGGGCGGCTTTGAAGTCGATTCCACAGGAATGCCCCATCGCCGCCGTAAAAGCCATCTGGGCCGCCATGGTGCTGTCGGTGACCTTGTTCTGAGCGGTGCCGGCGGGGCCGTAGTCGTTCTGCCAAGGTTTCGAACCGCGGTGCGAAAGATCAATGTGGCCGCACAGCGTTCTCTCGCTCGGCGCGGTTTCTTTGTCGAACGTGTCGTAGTGGTCGGCCAGGAATCGCTCCGCCGCATCGGCGGTGATGGTGCCCTTGTTCTCCGCCATGAGCTGCTCCCAGCGGACGTGCCGCGCGTTGGCGCTAATGCTCATATCCTTCACTGGAAATTCGCTGGTCTCGTCGCGAATGAGCTCCGGGTTCTCCGGGAAATTCGAGCCGACAAAGTAGCCATCTTTGGTCCGTTGCAGCGTCACGTGCTTCAGCCCCAGCTCCAGGCTGGCGATCTCATTATTCCTGGTGTCGGCCACCAGCCAGTTGTTGGCGTAGCCGCCGTTATTCCCATCCTTCATGATGCGCGCGAAATCGTCGATCGACGCGGAGTATTGCATGGCCTTGCGCGCACGGACGAATTCGGGAATGCCATTGGGATCGAAGCCCGCGAAATAGCCGATGGTTGTTTCAGTGATGACGATACCGGCAGTATTCAGGCCGAAGTCGTCGCCGCTGTGAATCAACCCGGGCATGCCGTCCATCATCAGGCGGTAGCCTTTCTGGGGTGCAATGTCGAAGATAATATTCCAGCGGGAGGCTTCCTTGTATTCGGTCCAGTTGTTGTGCGCGATGACGATCTTGCCGTCTTTGGTATAACTGCCTGTGGCCACGAACGCGCTGCAGTGTTCGGGTACAGGGCGCTTAGTCGCGGTGAGTTTATGCTCCTGGTCATACCAGCCGGTGTAATAGGGTGTCAGTTCGAGCCACGCATTGAGCACTACGACATCCCAGAGATCCAGCGGAACATTCTTGGCTTTCAGCCCTTCCGCGATACCCTTTAGTTCTTCGCGATACTGCGCCTCGATATGCGGCCAGAGCACTTTCTCGGCGGCGGTTCGGAAAAACGCATAGTCCTTTTTGGAATCGTGCGTCAGGCCGAGCGCAACCACTTTCTGCGCATCCTCAATTTCAGGGGCCAGGAGATAGCCGTGCTGGAAGCCGATCTCGGACGGCGACCCCTCCAGATGAACGAAGATCCAGCCGTTCTGATCCGGGCGGCGAAACGATTTCTTCAGCCGTGGGTCGTTCTGGGGTTCGCGAGCCGGAGCGGCACTAAGTCCAAAGGCGAGAACAAGCAACAACGCGGCTGTTTTGGGCATGATCTCTGAGCATACCATTCAAGAGAGGCGCGAGACCTACCGCGTTTGACACCTACGGTATTGTGGCTCAGAATATTTCTATGCAACCCGCAGCAGCACACGATATTCAGAAGACTAACCGGGTCTTCGAACAGGAAGTGGCCGCTAAGCGCAACATCGATGCGCTGGATCAAGTTTATACACAGAATGCGCGAATCCTGCCGCCCGGCGCCGAAATGGTATCCGGCCGTGAAAACATCAAGACCTTCTGGCGAGCTGCCATCGAAAGCATGGGCGTCAAGGCGGTGAAGCTTCAGACTGTCGATTTCGAACCTGAGACGGGATTTGAAATCGGCCGCGCAACGCTCGAATTCGCGGCTGGAACACAGCCTGTGGATGTGAAGTACATAGTCTTATGGAAGCGCGAAGACGGGATATGGAAATGGCACGTGGACATGTGGAGTCCAGTCAGCTAGTTGTGGGGTAGCTCCTCGACCTGCCAATCTGCCTAAGCGGCGGACGGCTCTTCATCCAGGCGCACGTATTCCATCACCATCTGCGAGTTCTTCAGGGCGGCGATGAATTCGTCTTCCCGGCCGTCTGCGACTTCGTAGTCCCACGTCTCCGACCCGACGCTCAGGAAACTGTCGTCCTCATCCAGCACCTCCTCCGAGTGCAAGGCATCCGGCGCCGTGCGATCGATGAAAAGTTTCTCGAGGATCACACCATCCGGCAGGCCAATGGCGACGTAGTCGGTAGGCGCCTCGGACGGCTCCCCTGTTACACCAGTTCGCTCCATGAAAGTAACCCGGAATGTCATGACAATTGCTATCGCAAATCAAAGGCCAAACGCGGTTGATGAACGGTTCGAGCCCAGCGGTTGGCGGTATTTTTTTCCGCTCTGGGCAATACTTGCGTTACCTCCACTTCCAACAGGCGAACTGCAGCGGCCCTTTACCTGCTCAACAACCAGAAGTGCACATATTCTTCCGGCAGATGTTCCTGCACCTGGTCCAAATGGGCGCACTCGGCCCACTAATGCTCGGCATTCTGGACTCGTCGTTTTTGTTCGCCCCCTTTGGTAACGACTTCCTGCTGGTGGTCCTCACTTCCAGAGATCGGGATCATCTTCCGCTGTACGTTCTGTCCGCATCCTTGGGATCGACCCTAGGCGTCCTTCTTTTGGATCTGGTCTGCCGAAAAGGGGGCCAGGAGGGGCTAAGGAGAATGATGAGCCGCCGGCGGTTCGAGTATCTCGAGGCGAAGATGGCCAAACGTTCGACGCTGGCTGTGGTAGTTGCGTGCCTGGCGCCACCTCCGTTTCCTTTCACCATCGTGGTGGCGGCGGCCAGCGCGTTTCAATACGCCAGGTCGCGGCTGCTGACTGTAGTCTTTCTAGCCCGCGCTGCTCGCTTCACGCTGTTGGGCCTGCTGGCGCTCTGGCTCGGGCGTCACATCCTGCGAATTATCAGGTCGGAGGAATTCACCTGGATTATCATCGGATTCAGCATGCTTTGTTTGATAGGAAGCGCAATCCAGATATTTCGCTGGATTCAACGCAGCCGCCCGGTGGCTGCTTAGTTGTTAGGAAGAAGTAGATGTAGCCGAGGATTTCTCGGAGCGCTCGCGGAGGTCTTGTTCAAACGCGTTATATCGCACACCTTGGCACAGGATCTCGACACACGAAGGGATTGACGATGCGCCGCACACGGTAATGTCTACGCCTACGGGTAAAGTAACCATTTTTCCTTTGCCCTCCGCGTCAAGAGATACAACATTAAGCGGCTTACTCAGGTGGAACGTTTCCATGGTGCTAGGTCTAGAAGACTTAACTACAATACCACGTAACACGGTTAGGAACCTTAACTACGCCGGCGGACCCGAGTTACAATTAATGCATCCCGCTCATGGTCAAGGCAATCCCAGATATCCTGGCCCAAATTGTCGAGCAGAAGAAGCTGGAACTGGCCCAGCGTGTCGACGGCATCGAGCGCTGCGCCGAGGAGTCCACCGCGGGCCGCCGTGATTTCGCGGCTGCATTGACAAGCCGCCAACCTGCGGTCATCGCCGAAATCAAGCGTGCATCGCCGAGCAAAGGCATACTGGCTCAGGAATTCGATCCTCCGGCTCTGGCGCGCGCCTATGAACAAGGTGGCGCGGCCGCATTATCCGTGCTGACAGACGAAAAGCATTTCCACGGGGATTTATCTCACCTGGAATCCGCCCGTTCCTCCGTCAGAATCCCAGTCTTGCGCAAGGATTTCACCATTGACCCTTATCACGTTCACCAAGCCGCGGCTCATGGAGCGGATGCGATTCTGCTGATCGCCGCGATCCTGTCTGAACGCGAGATGCGAGACTTCCGTGAACTTGCCGAGCGCTACCGCATAGCGGCACTGGTGGAAGTCCACGATGACCAAGAGTTGCAGCCGGCGGTTGCCTCGGGCGCACGCATCATCGGCGTAAACAATCGTGATCTTCGTACCTTCCACGTCGACTTGGCCGTCTCGCTGCGGCTGGCCGATAAGATACCCAGTGGCGTGATCAAGGTGGCTGAGAGTGGAATAAATACTGCGGACGACGTGCGACAGCTTCGCGCCGCGGGATACAATTCATTCTTAGTTGGCGAGCACCTCATGAAGTCGGCTGACCCCGCGCGTGCGCTCCACACACTGTTGTCATGATGATCAAAATCTGTGGGATCACCAATCGCGAAGATGCACTGGCGGCAGTCGAAGCCGGCGCCTCTGCCATCGGTTTCAACTTCTATCGTGACAGCCCGCGCTACATTTCAGCGACCGGCGCTGCCATGATAGCCGCCAAACTCCCCGCCCACGTGTGGAAGGTCGGCATCTTCGTCAACCAAACGCCGGAAACAATCGCACGCATTGTTCTGGACGCCGCGCTCGACGTCGCCCAGTTGTATGGAACGTCGGAAGCGCGCGGGATCCGTGTATGGCGCGCCATTCAAGCCAACGAGTCGCTGCTGTCGCACGTCAACGATGCAACCGCCGAGGCCGTGTTGCTCGACACGCCTTCTGATGAACTGCACGGAGGAACTGGAACCAGCTTCGATTGGTCGCGTGCCAAAGGACTCCCCAAGCACATCATCATCGCCGGCGGCCTCGACGCCACGAACGTTCGCCGTGCCATCGAACAAGCTCAGCCCTGGGGCGTGGATGCGTGCTCGCGCCTGGAAAAATCCCCTGGCCTGAAGGATCACGACAAGGTGCGTGAGTTCGTCAAGGCGGCGCTGCAATCATGATTTCTTCACAGCCAGATCCCAAAGGCCATTTCGGACCCTACGGCGGCCGCTACGTGCCCGAAGTACTGATGGCTCCGCTCGAACAACTAGAGCAAGCCTATCTGGAAGCCCGGCACGATCCCGAATTTCAGTCCGAGCTCAAGGACTTGCTCGCCAACTATGCCGGCCGCCCGACTGCGCTCTACTACGCCAAGCGGCTCAGCGAAAACGCGGGCGGCGCGAAAATCTACATCAAGCGCGAGGACCTGCTCCATACCGGTGCGCACAAGATCAACAACTGCCTGGGCCAAGCCTTGCTTGCGCGTCGCATGGGCAAGCAGCGGATCATCGCGGAAACAGGCGCTGGGCAGCATGGCGTCGCCACCGCGACGGTCTGCGCGCTGTTTGGCCTGGAATGCATTGTCTACATGGGCGAAGAAGATATGCGCCGGCAACGGCTAAACGTCTTCCGCATGCGACTGCTGGGCGCGAAAGTTGTCGGCGTCGCCACCGGCAGCCGAACGTTGAAGGACGCCATCAGTGAGGCTATGCGCGATTGGGTGACCAACGTGCACACCACGCACTACCTGCTTGGCTCGGCTTTAGGCGCTCATCCTTACCCGATGATGGTTCGCGATTTCCATCGCGTGATTGGCGAAGAGACCCGCCGCCAGATCCTGGAGCGAGAGCGTCGCCTTCCGGACTTCATCTTCGCCTGCGTCGGCGGCGGCAGCAATGCTATCGGCATGTTTCATCCTTTCGTCGACGACCAGGGCGTGCGGCTGATTGGAGTCGAGGCGGGAGGCAGCGGCGCGGAACTCGGGCTACACGCCGCGCGCTTCTCGGGAGGATCGCCCGGGGTCCTGCACGGCGCTTTCAGCTATCTGCTCCAGGACGCCGACGGCCAGGTCGCGCTCACGCACTCGGTTTCGGCCGGGCTGGATTATGCGCTGGTTGGACCCGAGCATGCCTGGTTGCGCGACCAGGGCCGCACCGAGTACGTCTCGGTCACCGACGCGGGAGCGCTGGAAGCAGCGCGAACACTGGCCCGCACCGAAGGCATCATTCCCGCGCTCGAATCGGCACATGCGGTCGCCGAAGCGCTACGCCGCGCACCCTCGGCCAAGAACGAGCTGTTCATCATCAATCTATCCGGACGTGGCGACAAAGACACCGACATCTACCGCGAAAATCTCCAGGAGCTCGATGAGCCAGACCAGAATCGGCCGGCTCTTTGAACGGCTGAGTGCCGAGCATCGTTCGGCCCTGATAGCTTACATCACCGCCGGAGATCCGACGCCTGATCGCACGCCTGCGCTGGTGGCGGCGCTCGAACGCGGCGGTGCGGACCTGATCGAGTTGGGAGTTCCATTTTCCGATCCAATCGCCGATGGCCCGGTCATCCAGCGCGGTTCAGAGCGCGCGCTGAAAGCAGGCACGACCGTTGCCAAAGTCCTTGAGATCGCCGCTGAGATCCGCAAAAATTCCGAGATTCCGCTCGTTCTGTTTACCTATATGAATCCGGTGCTGCGCTACGGTTTGGAAGCTCTCGCGCGCGATGCAGTGGCGCACGGCATCGATGGCTGCTTGCTTACCGACTTGAGCGTCGAAGAAGCCAAGCCTTACACGGCCGCCATGCGCCACGGTGGATTGGATACCGTGTTTCTCGCCGCCCCCACCAGCACCGAACGGCGCCTGAAGCTGGTGGCCGAGTATTCCTCCGGCTTCGTCTATCTGGTTTCCCGAACCGGCGTGACCGGCGAGCGGACAGCCCTCTCCGATGGAATCCGCCCGCTGGTTGAGTCCATGCGGCGCGTCACCCGCTTACCGTTGGCAGTCGGCTTCGGCATTTCCACCGCCGATCAGGCCCGTGCCGTGGGTGCGATGGCTGACGGCGTCGCAGTGGGTAGCGCCTTCGTCCGCGTGATCGAGCAGAATGCCGCCAGCCCCGATCTGGAGAGAAAGTTAGAGGCTCTGGCCCGCGAGCTTGCTGGTGGTTTAACATCGAAGAACGCATGAGCATTCAACGGCTCGCCGAATGCCGCCACCAGATCGATGCGGTCGACCTGAAACTCCTGGTGCTGTTGAACGAAAGAACGCGTATCGTCGAAGAGATTGGCCGTATCAAGCAGGATCTCTCGCTGCCGATCTATGAGCCCAAGCGCGAAGACCAGGTGTTCCATAACGTGACCAGCAACAATAACGGTCCGCTGAGCGCCGACGCCCTGAAACGCATTTTTGAGCGCATCATCGACGAGATGCGCAACATCCAGCGCGACAAGATGTAATTGTCTTAGCTGGTGTGGTCGAGAATCACTTTCCATCCCTTGCCGGTCTTGTGGAACAGCAACGTGAAAATCCCGGCTGCCTCCCCACCCGCAGCTGCGGAACGGTCCAGATGAAACCGGCCAATCACCGACGCGTAATCCGAACCGAGCGTCCGGATTTCAAGATCCGAAAATCTCAGTGTTCCCATTTTCTCGGGCGTCGGATAACGCTTGCGATAGTTCGCCAGCACCTCGGCGTGACCCTTGGTGATGGTTGAGCTGACGAACGTCGTCGCTTCCGATTTGTCGTAGCCTTCCATGAAGCCCGGGATGTCGCCGCGATTCCAGGCGGCCACTTGATCGTCAAGCACGCGCCGGATATCTTGCTTGGGCGAGCCGGCCAGCAGGGGCAGGGCCAGTAACAGCCACAGGAGTCTGGTCATATGGGAGAGTGTACAAAAGTCTGAGAAGATTTAGCTGGCTGAAGTACAATAGTTGTCAGGATGACGGACCTGCAGCTTTATCCGGCGATGGGGATTCCGACCTTTGCGGTGATCGTAGGACTCCTAATGAATGTGATCCATCATTCCGCGGTCAATGCTCGATTCGATAGTGTTGACGCCCGATTCAATGGAGTCGACGCTCGATTCAACAGTGTTGACGCAAGGTTCGATAGCGTAGACGCCCGTTTCAACAATTTGGACGGCAAATTCGACACTTTGACCGGCAAGGTTATCGAGGTTGACAACCGCGTAACCCGCATCGAAGCCAAGCTCGGAATTAGCTAACACTCGATACTAGTCAGTCTCCCTTCCTTTGCGCGTGCTAATAATGGGTCTATGGTACGCCTAGAATCAATACTCGACTCCTGGAAGGGCATCCGCGAAGACACCGCGCAGGCCGTGGAGGACTTCTCCGCGCACGACCTCGACTACAAGCCGTCCGCCGATCTGATGAGTTTCGGCGAAATCGCACGGCACATCCTGCAGGCCAGCCATGCCCTGACCGGCATGTTGCTCGATGGCGTGGATAACCTGGCTACACCGCAGTTCCGCGAGATGATCAACAAGTACGTGGCGCAGCTGCCGCTATGTGAAGGCGCGGGCGCGCTGGCGCGTGAACTACGGAATCAAGTAAACGCCCGTGTACCCGAGCTTGCCGCCCAGCCGGCCAGCTTCTATGCCGGTGAGATCACCCGTTTTGATGGACAGCGGGTGACGCGACTGGAGATGCTTCAAATGGTGAAGGAGCACGAACTAACCCACCGCCAGCAGCTCTTCGTGTATCTCCGTTTGAATGGCATGGTTCCGCCCACTACCAGGCGGCGTCAGGCCAAAGCCAACGCATGAGCAGTACGCGTCAAATTCTTGTATAAGGGAATATGCTTCTGGAGGGAAAGTAGATGGTCAACTGTCCAAACTGCGACGCTGTGATCGACGTAGACGAGGACGAAATTGATGAAGGCGACACGCTGACCTGCGAGGAATGCGGCGCCGATCTCACCGTGACCGGTCTCGATCCTTTTGAGCTCGAAACCACGGAGGATGAGGAAGAGGAAGAAGAAGAGGAAGAAGATTTCGATTATGACGAGGAGGAAGACGAGGAAGAAGAGGAAGAGGAGGAAGAGGATTGGCATTAGCCTGCTGCTCCTGTTGATCGGCATTCTTCCACTCGCCCAGGCCGGCAAGAAAGCAGCTGAGCCGGAATCCTACGCTTTGGTCTCTGGCACAGTCTTTCGCGATCCCGGCTTCGCGCTTCCCAATGCGATAGTGACTCTCACGCCCAACCCTCCGGCCGCGTCATCGCCGGCGAAGATTAAGAAACAGCAAAGTGTCACTAACTCTCGCGGCGAGTTCGTGTTCCGTGTACCGCCGGCCGCCATGCGCTATACCGTAAGAGCCGCGGCCAAGGGCTATCGGGAAGAAGAAAAGTCAGTCGACGTCCAAGGCGAAACCCGCATTGAAGTAACTTTGTCGCTGCGCGAAGAGTCGAAATAATGGGGCTCCCATGAAACTGAAGCTGGCCGGTACGATTTGCATAGCCGTTGCACTGTTCACTTCCCTTCTGGTCGCTCAGAACGACGACACGGGCACGCGATCGGTTCAGGGGGTTGTCACCGACGCCTCCGGAAAACCCGTGGCCGGCGCGGTAGTGCAGCTGAAAGACACCAAGTCCCTACAGATCCGCTCCTATCGCACGGAGGCTGACGGCAGCTATCACTTTGCCGGACTGAGCACCAACGTCGAATATGAACTCGAGGCCAAGAATGACAGCGACAGCAGCGGCAAAAAGACGCTGACCGTATTCAATACACAGAAGGTCGCCACCGTGAATCTGAAACTGAAGAAATGATATGGGACATCGATGAAGCAATCCTTAGCAATATCGCTGATCTTCGCGGCGGCCGCCCTGTACGCCCAGGATTTCAAGGTGGGCTCGAACGTAACCGACTTCCAGGTGCAGGATCTGGACGGCAAGTCTCTTTCGTTCTCCACTCTTCGTGGACCCATTACTGTCGTTACTTTCATTGCGACGCAGTGTCCGGTCTCGAATGCCTACAATCAGCGCATGATCGCGCTGTATAACGACTATGCGCCGAAAGGTGTCAAGTTCATCTTCGTGAATGCCAACCGGACAGAGGCGGCCAGTGAAGTACGCGATCACGCCAAGCGCGCTGGATTTCCCTTCCCCGTTTACAAGGATGCGAACAACATCGTCGCCAACCATTTCGGGGCCGAAGTCACGCCGGAAAGCTATGTGATCGACGGCTCCGGCATTCTCCAATACCACGGCTCCATCGATGATAGTCAGAATGAGGCCCGTATCCGCATGCGCAGGCTCAGACTGGCACTGGAGTCACTCTTATCAGGAAAGCCGGTAGAAGCCATCGAAACCAAAGCCTTCGGATGCACCATCAAGCGCGTCCGCAAATCCACTTAAAGAAAATGAAACGAGTCCTAGCCTGTTTGCTTCTCATTCCCGCCGCGGCCTTCTGCGCGCTAACTACGGTCGACGAAGCTGGATTTCAGAAGCTGGTCGATTCCCACAAAGGAAGAGTTGTCTTGTACCAATTCTGGGCTACCTGGTGCGCCCCTTGTCGCGCTGAAATGCCACAATTAATCCAGCTGGAAGCCAAGCTTCGGTCCCAGGGTTTCGAACTGGTGACGATCTCCGCCGACGAGCCGGAACAGGATGCGGCCGCTGAAAAAGTTCTGAAGCAACTTGCGGTGCGAGCTCCGCTTTACCGCAAACAAGCCCGGAGCGATGACAATTTCATTAATTCCATCGACAAGAAATGGAGCGGCGCGCTTCCAGCGTTATTTCTTTATGACAAAAACGGCCGCAAGGTTCAGTCCTTCATCGGCGAGACTGGGATAAGTGTTGTCGAAGCCGCAATTCGAAAACTACTTTGAAAAAACCTTCGAAAAAAACGCATTGATTTTTCCGCCGCGGTTTCTTGTACTGCAGATACTCACCTACGTGGAGTTTCCACGTACGCGGGCAGTCGTGCTAAGTCCACGAAGTTCCTAATCTTCCCCCAAGGAATTCTGCTTGCGTAATGTGCCCGCCATTGTTTTAGCCGGAGGCGCCCGAGAACGTCTTGCACCTCTCACTTTTACACCGCCAAGCCCGCGGTACCGTTTGGCGGCTGTTATCGAATCATTGACTTTACGTTATCTAACTGCATCAACTCCGGCATTCGCCGGATTTTCATTCTGACCCGGTACAAAGCCCTGGAACTCACGCGCTACATTCGCGAGGGTTGGAACTTGCTCTCCGGTGAGTTGAATGAATTCGTCGAGGTGATTCCTCCGATGAAGCGCATACATCAGAACTGGTATCTGGGAACCGCCGACGCGCAAGCGGGCAGATGTCACCATCGCGACCATTCAGACGCCGCCCGAGCAGGCCTCCCGCTTCGGAATCGTCGAAGTGGACAGCAATTATCGTGTCACCGGATTCGAGGAAAAACCTCGACATGGACATCCGGCCCGCTCGCCTTTTAATCCGGCAGCCATAAGCTAAGTGGTATATGATTTCCGTGACCTGAACCGCAAGAGCGTGCGTTATTGGCGCGATGTCGGGACCATCGATGCATACTACGAAGCCAACATGGATCTGGTAGCCATCGATCCGGAGTTTAACCTCTACGATCGGGAGTGGCCGCTTCGTACCCGCCTGGAACAACAGCCTCCCGCTAAATTTGTATTGGCCGAGGAGCACAGCCGCCATGGGCGTCGCTATTGATTCGATCGTCTCGGCGGGATGCATTATTTCCGGCGGACGAGTGAGCGGCAGCGTCCTGTCCCCCGGCGTCCGCGTCAACAGTTGTTCCGAGGTCGATAGCAGCATTCTTATGGCGAACGTTCAAATTGGACGTCACAGCCGCGTACGGCGCGCCATCATTCCCCCCAATGCGGTGAAAACGGAGTTCAGCGTGATCGGCCATGATCTCAACGAGGACCGCGCTAAGGGCTACACAATTACCGAATCCGGAGTTGTGGTGGTCACCCCTCCGGACGTCGGCCGCACGGTGCGCGCTATGACTGCTTGATCTAGGCCCGGCCTGTTTATTGCAGTTCGCCGATATCCGACGCTTTCACTTCCTTCTGCGACCCTGTGGCCGCCCATTGCAGGAACGCGATCATGTCGGCGTATTCCTGTGCTGTGTAGTCAATCGTTGCGGGCGGGTGCGCCCATTTTGTGTCGCGCTCGCTCGAGACGATCTCCTTCGATGCCAGCGTGCGAAGCAACGGCGGCATCTGGCTCAAATCCCAAAACTCGGAGACGTCGCCTTGCTTTTGCTTCAAAACCGCTGGGAACGTCCCATTCGCGGTCTTGACTGATAGCACGGTGTTTGTCATCGTCATTCGGATGGTCGCGACCATGCTGTGTATGGTTGCCATTCCGGCCATCACCGAAAGGTCGGGCCCAACCGCCGCACCCATTTCCGCCATCTGATGGCAGGTGCCGCACGCCGTCCCCTTCGCCGAATGCAGAAATATTTCGCGGCCCCTCTTCGCCTGGGCCGAAATCGGTGCCTTGTCAGCAGCCATTAAGCCGGCCGAACTCATCGTTAAGCCGAGTACAGCATAGAGAGTGGTTCGCATAGGCTCCCCTCAATAAGGACGAGCTTGCAATCGCAGGCCCACAGAAGTACCGCTAAATTCTAGAGATAGGCACACCAAGCGAAGCCAACTGTGTGAAACCCGGCACGGTATTGGGTGACATGACCCAGTTATGATAGAGTTCATGAGCGTTGAAGCAGCCCCCGCTAAGGGACAAATCCAGATCAGCACACCCCAAGGCGAACAGGCTCGCATCCTGACCAAGGAGGCCACCGAATTCTTGGCCATGCTTTCGCGCCAGTTCGAGACGCGCCGGCAGGAGTTGCTGGCCCGCCGTACCGTCCGGCAACACGAGATCGACGCCGGAAGACTCCCCGATTTTCTCCCGGAAACCGCATCCATCCGCGATCGCGAGTGGACCGTCGCCCCCATACCCAAGGACCTGCAAGATCGCCGCGTGGAGATCACCGGCCCCGTAGACCGCAAGATGGTCATCAATGCGCTGAACTCCGGCGCCAGCGTGTTCATGGCGGATTTCGAGGATGCCAACTCCCCCACCTGGCATAACAATCTCGACGGCCACGTCAACTTGCAGGATGCCATCCGCAAGACGATCACTTATCAGAGCCCCGAAGGTAAGAGCTACACGTTGAATGACACCGTTGCGACATTGCTGGTGCGCCCCCGCGGCTGGCATCTCGATGAGAAGCACTTCCTGGTAGATTCGAAGCCCATCTCGGGATCCCTCTTCGATTTCGGACTTTACTTCTTCCACAACGCCAAAGAATTGGTGAGGCGTGGAACCGGCCCCTACTTCTACCTGCCGAAGATCGAGAGTCATCTGGAAGCTCGCCTGTGGAACGACGTATTCAACTTTGCTCAGGACACGCTGGGAGTTCCGCGCGGCACGATTCGCGCCACCGTGCTGATCGAGACCATCCTGGCGTCGTTCGAGATGGACGAAATTCTCTGGGAGCTGCGCGATCATTCCGCCGGGCTCAACTGCGGTCGTTGGGACTACATCTTCAGCTTCATCAAGAAATTCCGGAATCACGCGCGTTTCGTGCTTCCCGATCGCGCTCAAGTTACTATGGACCGGGCTTTCCTGAATGCTTATGTCCAGTTGCTGATCAAGATCTGTCACCGGCGTGGAATCCATGCCATGGGCGGGATGGCGGCGCAGGTGCCGATTAAGAATGATCCGGTGGCCAATCAGCAAGCCCTTGAAAAAGTGCGTGAGGATAAACTGCGCGAAGCCCGCGCCGGCCACGATGGAACCTGGGTGGCGCATCCCGGCTTGGTGCCGGTGGCCAAGCAAGTTTTCGACGAGTACATGCAGAAGCCGAATCAGATATCCGTCAAGCGCGACGATGTGCACATCACTGCATCCGATCTGCTCGCGGTTCCCCCCGGCCAAATCACAGAGAAGGGCCTGCGTTGGAACATCGACGTTGGCCTGCAGTATCTCGAAGCTTGGCTGCGCGGTTCCGGCTGCGTTCCCATTTACAACCTCATGGAGGATGCCGCTACAGCGGAGATCTGTCGTGCACAGATCTGGCAATGGGCGCGTCACGGCGCCAAGCTCAGCGACGGCCGTCCGGTAACCACCGGATTTGTCCGCACCGCCTGTGCCGAGCAAATCGAAAAACTGCGCCGGGAACTGGGTCCGGATCAATTCGAGAAACGGCGCTTTCACGAAGCTGCGCAGATCTTCGAGCGGATGATGACCAGTCCGGAATTCCCGGAATTCCTGACGCTGGCGGCCTACAGCTATATCGATTGAGGGGGTGCTTCATGTGCTCAGAGCTACAGCGGTTGCTTTTCGCGGGGATCGTTGTCCTTTCGCTAGGTTCCGGCCAGGCACAAACGCCCGCGCCTGACTCCGGACACGCCGTTCTTTACGCGGCCACCGGCGTCGTGCTAACCCAGTACGATGTCGACACAGCCGCTCCCGCGCTCGTAAAGAAGAATTCGATCCGCCTTCCGGCCAATGTTCAGTACGCCTGGCCGCATCCGTCGCGAAAGTATTTCTATGTCGCCTATAGCGATGGAGGCGCCGCCGCAGCCGCGCCGGGAGCTGCCGTACCGAGCGGCAAGCTACACGGCGTGAGCGCATTTCGCGTCGACCCCAGCTCAGGAGCTTTGCAGCCGATCGGTCAGCCCGTGGCCCTTACAGCGCGTCCCATTCATATGACTGTGGACATTTCGGGTACGCACATACTGGTCGCCTATAACGATCCCAGTAGCGTCACCGTGTACCGATTGAACGCCGATGGCACCATCGGCGCATTGCTGAAAAAGCCCGCCATGCTGGATACGGGAATCTACGCCCATCAGGTGCGCGTCGAACCATCAAACAAGTCCGTAATTCTGGTCACGCGCGGCAATGCAGCAACTAAGGACAAGCCGGAGGATCGCGGCGCGCTGAAGGTCTTCGACTATGCAGATGGTGTTCTGAAGAATCGCGCTTCAATCGCTCCCGACGGCGGAGTGAATTTTCAGCCTCGCCACCTGGATTTCCATCCATCAAAGCCCTGGGTTTACGTTTCGCTCGAGCGCCAAAGCAAGTTGCAGGTTTATCAAATGACGAAGGACGGATCGCTCGGCGCCACTCCGCTATTCATAAAGGACAGCCTCGCCGCTGCGACGCCCAGAGGTTCCAGGCAAGCGGCCGGAACTATCCACATGCACCCTAATGGACGCTTCGTGTACCAGGCCAATCGGAGCGGAACTGCGGAAGGGA
>Ga0070714_100001598_pt1 | contig 16464 bp, 9 predicted proteins | sample LARL83metaG_FD_65450 | JGI IMG/M metagenome (GOLD analysis project Ga0070714, IMG submission 65450) | Corn, switchgrass and miscanthus rhizosphere microbial communities from Kellogg Biological Station, Michigan, USA - LAR L8-3 metaG | ecosystem: Host-associated > Plants > Roots > Rhizosphere ...
CCATCGGGAAACCGGGCGGACACCCGCCGGGCCCAGTGCACGGCGAGCGCGGTCTTGCCGATGCCTGCGGTGCCGGACAGCACCGAGATCGCCGCGCCCCCTGGCCCGCCCTCGGGGGTTTCTGAAGGCGTCGGCAGGAGTGCGTCCAGGCTGGCCAGCTCGTCGCGCCGGCCTGCGAACGGCGGACCAGACGGCACCTGCGCCGGGACGGGCACCGCCGCGGCGCCCCGGCCGGGCCTGGTCGGCTTCGCGGCCACGTCGAGGGCCGGGTCCTGCCTGAGGATGGCGACCTCCAGGTCGCGCAGCGACTGGCTGGGGTCAACGCCGAGCTGGTCGGCGAGCGCGCGGCGCGTCCGCTGGTAGACCGCGAGCGCGTCGGCCTGCCGGCCGCTCCGGTACAGGGCCAGCATGAGCTGTGCCTGGACCTGCTCGTCGAGCGGGCGCTCGGCGGCGAGTGGCTCGAGCGAGGGAATCAGCTCGCGATGTTCCCCCGCCGCGAGGCGCGCGTCGGACAACGCGCGGGCGACGTCCACGCGGAGCATCCTGAGCGGCTCGGCCTGGCCGTCCAGCCACGGGACGCCCGCGACATCGGCCAGCGGCTCCCCGCGCCACAGGCTGAGCGCGGCCGCGAGTTGCCGGGCCTGCTCGGCCGGGGATGCCGCCTGCCCGGCCAGCCGCATGAGCTGCCTGACCCGCAGCACGTCGGTGCCGTCCCGCAGCTCTAGCACGTACCCGGGCGGCTGTGCCCTGATCGCCGTCTTGCCGCCGAGCACGGTGCGCAGGTAGGAGACGTGGCTCTGCAGCGTGTTGCGAGCGGTCGCGGGCGCGGCTTCGCCCCATACGACATCGATCAGCTGGTCGACGCTGACGAGGCTGCCGTGCTGCAGCGCCAGGGTAGCCAGCACGGCCTTGCGCCGCAGGCCGTGAACTGGCCGCGGCTGCCCGTCGACGACGACGTCGACTGGTCCAAGTAGCCGCACCTGCATGAGCAGACCCCGTGGCGTCGAGACAGGTAAAGGCGAGCCACCTAAGAGTAGGCCGCCAAGCCTGCGGCGGGAACCGCCTCGGTCACCTTCCGTCAGCATTTGCCGTTTCAGCGTCGTTACTAGCCCGCGTTATCGACTACGGGGAGGATTTGATGAAGATTCGAAGTTCGTGGTCGTCGCCGACGGAACAGCCAGTGCCTCAGCGGGCGTCCAACCCGATGTCGCCGCTCGAAAATGAGCCAGCAGGCAGCGTGCATCCGCCAGTCCTTCGCTCGTCCAGGCCTGCTGGGCTCACGGGAATACCTCTTCCGCAGCCTCGACGGCGCCCAGCAGGGTGCGGAGACTGACCTCGTATTGCTCACCGTCAGGGTCAAGCCGCCACGCGGCCGTCGGTGTGTCGCCGGACTCTTCTTCCAGCGGGCTGGACTCGGCCACGGTCAGCTCTTCCCTGACGGTGATTTCGAGCTCATGCAGGGAGTAGCTATCTCCGGTCGGCTTCATGTCAGGCCCCTTCCGGCTTTGCCGCTCCGGGGGCCCGCTTCGCTGACTGGCTGAGCCAGTCAGCGAAGCGGGTCGTGCCGATGCGGGAGTCCTCACCGGGAACGAGGGCATGCTCGTCCTTGACGACGATCCCGTAGTACGGCGCGTGGATGTCGGCCACGACCTGCCTGGGATCATCCAAGGCGCTCAGGAAGCTGCGAACGAGGTCATCCAGCCGGAACCGCTCGGGGCCGCCCAGTTCGACGGTGTCGTTAACCGGGGGCTTCCCGGCGATATCGGCCAGCGCCTCGGCGACGTCGTCCGCCGATTCCGGCTGGAAGAGAACAGGAGGCAGCAGGACCGTCTCCCCTTGGGTACCGAAATCGGCGATGGCGGCGATGAACTCGAAGAACTGCGTCGCGCGCAGGATCGTGTACGGGATGGGCCCGGCCTTCAGGGCTTCCTCCTGGGCGAGCTTGGCGCGGAAGTAGCCGCTGTCTTGCAGGTGCTCGGTTCCGACGACTGACAGCGCGACGTGGTGGCCTACCCCGGCCGCGGCCTCCGCGGCGCGGATGTTCCCGGCTGAGGTCCGGAAGAAGTCCATGACGGCCGCGTCGCTCCAGTCGGGCGCGTTCGACACGTCGACCACGACCTGAGCTCCCCGGAGTGCCGCGGCCAGGCCATCGCCGGTGATGATGTCCACGCCGGTGCCTGGCGATGCCGGGAGGGCGTCGTGGCCGTCCGCGCGCAGCTTCTCGACGACCTTGGAGCCGATCCGGCCGGTTCCGCCGATTACGACGATCTTCATTCGAGCTTCCCTTCTCTTGCTGTTTCCGGCCCAGATAGCGCCGAGCCGGGATGCCTTAGCACGCAGCGTCCCTCCTCCGGCCGGCCGCTCGAATCTGTCGGAGTCCCCAGTGGCGGTCCCTAGTCGGCGTCACCTTCCCCGGCCGGGGGCCGTCTCCCTAGCGGGATCCGACTCCCTAGGGGCGGCCGCCTAGGGATTCCCACAGAGGCGGTTCTCGCTGGGTGAGCGCGACAGTGGGGTCATCCGCCAGAAGAACACCTTCATCACGAGCGGCCACCGGAGGACCTGATGACCATGCACGCGAACAACCGGCGAGTCACCGTGCCCGTCGGCTCCCTGACGACGGGGCCGCGGCATCCGGTTCGCGGTGCGCTGCGACGCGACCCAGACGATCGCTGGGCCGCCGCGTTCGGACTGATCGCCGGATACTCGTTCGCGGTGGCGGCGGCCAGCGGGATGCTGCTGCTGCCGTTCTTCAACCCGTCGATGGCCACCGTCGCGTACCACGGCTCTTACTCCGAGCTTAACGGCGTCCCGATGAGCCAGGCGTTCCGGTCCGTGCTGGCGATCAGTTTCGATGTGAAGGGCGGGCTGCTGACCCGGCAGGTGCACCACTGGTCGGCGGACGTGTTCGTCGCGGCGATATGCCTGCGGTTGCTGCGGACGTTCTTCCGCGGCCGGTTCTCCGGCCGGGCGCTGCGGGACTGGCTGATCTGGGTGACGCTGCTACCGCTGGGCATGCTGGTGGCCTACACCGGGACCATCTTGCCGGACGACGGCCTGTCCGGCGGCAGCCTCAGTGTCATCACCGGGGTGCTGCTGTCCGTGCCGCTGCTGGGGACGCACCTGGTGTCCCTGATCTTCGGCGGTGCGCCGCCCGGGCATGACATCATCGGCCGGGACTACTGGGTGCACATCCTGATCCTGCCGGCGCTGGCCGGCGCCCTGCTCCTGCTGAGCCGGCGGCCGCCGCGGTGGCCGCGCCTGGTGCGGCGGGCGCCGCTGTTGCTGTTCACGTGCGGGACGCTGGTCCTGCTCGGCACGGTCGCGCAGATCAACCCGGTGTGGCTGATCGGGCCGTACGAGGCGGGCAGCATCAGCTCGGGCGCGGCGCCGGACTGGTACATGGGGTTCATCGACGGCGCGCTGCGGATCATGCCGGCCTGGGAGCTGCCGGTAGCCGGGCATCCGCTCAGCCTGGACGTCGCAATCCCGGGCCTGATCATGCCCGCCCTGTTCTTCACCGGCCTGGCGCTCTACCCGATGGCGGACCGGTGGATCATCGGCGAGCGGCCGCCGCGCGGGCTGCTGCCGCCCGAGCCCGCTGATCCGGCGAACCGGATCGCGGCAGGCGCGGCCGGCGTCACGTTCTACGGCCTGCTGTGGGCCGCGTCCGCCAACGACCAGATCGCCTACCACCTGCATCTTGACCTTTACACGGTGACCTGGAGTTTCCGGGTCCTAGTGCTCGCCGGGCCTGCGCTGGCGTTCCTCGTCACCCGGCTTACCGGCCACGCGCTGGCCGGCCAGCGGCGCGATGAGGAACTGCACGGCCGGGAGACCGGGCGGATCGTGATGAACGCCCGTGGCGGCTACAGCGAGATCCGCGAGCCAGCCCGCCGGCCGTCGCCGCCCAGCGCCGGTCCGGCTCCGGCCCGCACGGCATATCCCGAACGGAGGCTGGTGTCATGAACGGGCAAAGCTTCATCGCCGGGGCGCGGAAACGCATCGGTGGCGCTGGGCGGAAGGCCCCGCCGCTGAACCTCCCCGCCGATGGCGCCGCCGCAATCCAATACCTGTACGTCCCCTGCACCCGCGACAGCGGCCACCCGGGCGAGGCACGCCGCTGGGTACAAGCGGTGCCGATCGTCAAGAAGACGGCAAGGCTGATCTACTACACCAGCGACCGCTGGAACTGGCGCGAGTCCGTGGTCAGCCCCGGCTGCATCAGCCGCGAACAGTTCGAGGCCGATACCAGGTGCCACAGGGAAGATCGGTGCCGCCACGGTTACCCGCCCGGCGTGATCCCGATTCCAGGTGACCGCCGCCGCGCCGGACCGGCCGGCCGGCTCTTCTTCGCCACCCATGCCGCCGCCGAAGATGACCTGCGCAACGGGGAAGGCGTCCGAGCGGGACGAGCCGCACGGGAAGCGGCAGTCATCAAGGAGCTGCGTCGCGCCCTGGCCGACGCCCATCCCGACCACGGCGGCACGGCCGACCAGTTCATCCAGGCGCACGGCCGGTACCAGGCGGCGCTTCGGCAATCGCGACGCTAACGAGAGGATTTTGCCCCTCCCGGTGACCGGGGCCTGGTGAGCTAAGCCGGCACCGCGGGCGGCTCCGCGCCTGGGAGCGCCCCGCGGAGCTCCCTGCGTGAACTGATGCCGAGCTTCGGGAACACCTTGCTGAGGTGGTATTCGACCGTGCGCGGGCTGATGAACAGCTGAGCGGCGATCTCCGGGTTCGTGAGCCCCTGAGCCGCGAGCCGGGCGACCTGCTTCTCCTGTGCGGTGAGCTCGTCCACCGTCCCGGCTGTGCGCTTGCGCACCGTCTCGCCGGTGGCCGATAGTTCGCGCCGGGCGCGCTCGGCGAACGCGGCCGCGCCCATCTGGCTGAACATCTCGTAGGCAGCGCGCAACTGCTCACGCGAGTCCATGCGGCGGCTGGCACGACGCAGCCACTCGCCGTAGGCAAGCCGGCTGCGGGCAAGCTCGATCGCGGCGCGGCTGCCGGCGAGCCGGTCGACCGACTCCTGGTAGCCGGACTCGTCATCACCGAGGAGCGCGCGGCAGCGCGCTTCGACCCCCAGCGCCCACTGGGTGCCGCTCGCCCGCGTGCGCTCACTCAGGCGGCTGAGCGCCGCGGCGGCCTCTTCCGGCTGCCCGGCGCGGACGCCGGCCTCGATCAGCTCGACCAGGGCCCATCCGTAAAATACGACGTCCTCGTGCTCGCAGGCCTCGCGGGCCAGGGTGAGCGCCTTGTCATAGTGACCATGCCCGTTGTACAGCAGGGCACCAAGCCACGCGGCCGAGCCAATCGACGAGCCTTCGCCCCGTCCGGTCACATTTTGCCTGCCCCATTCGAGGACCGCCAGCGTCTGAGCCTCATCGCCGCGCGCGGCGATCAGCATGAATGCCGCGTGCTTGAGCGGCGGGATTCCAGTTGCCTCCGTGATCGAATCAACCTCATCGACCAGCGCCGCAGCGGTCGAGAACGCCCCCGAGTGCACGCTGAGCGCGGCGAGGTAGTTAAGCGCGTTCGGGAGCAGGCTGAGGGCGCCGGTCTCGCGCGCGAGGTGCACGCCACGGGTCGCGAGCAGATGCCACAGCTCGTCATCCCACAGATCTTGCGCAAGGCGGCACGCCAGCCACAGCCACCGCCGGTCCGCACCACCCCCATCGGGTTCGCCGAATGCGCGCAGCGCCTGGGAGAGGGGCGCGACGGATGCGGCGTAGCCCTCGGTGAACCGGGTCACCAAGGCGTCGAGGAGCCGGTCGGCCGCGCCCTGGCCGGAGTCCCTGCTGGACTCACGCGCCGCCTTGGCCACCGCACGCTCATCCGGGCCGGCGCCGAGCCGCCCGGCGAACATGGCCGAGGCAATAGCCTCCAGGTAGGTCTCCCTGGCCATCGCGGCGTCCAGGGGATCGAGCCGCCTGGCCGCTTCGAGCAGCAGCGGCGGCGCGTCGCGCCCGCGCTGGCTGCGGAACGTGATCGTCGCCCGCAGCCGCGCCAGCCGCGCGTGCTGTAGCTCGTCACCCGGCCCGAGATCGGCGGCGGCCAGCAGGTCGGACGCGGCCGCCACGTCGGCGACGTCAAGCTTCGCCTGGGCCGCGGCGAGCGAGCGCTCGACGCGCTTGCCGGGGTCCGGCGTCAGCTCGGCGGCCCGCTCAAGGAAGGCCGCGGCCGCCGACAGTCCCCCGCGCGCCTGCGCCCGATCGGCGGACTGCTCCAGCTCGTTTGCCACGGCCTCGTCCGGCCCGTCGGCCGCGCGAGCGCGGTGCCAGGCCCGGCGATCCGGGTCCCGCCGCGCGTCGGTCGCGTCTGCCAGTGCCCCGTGGATCTTGCGTCGCTCGCGTGCGGGCGCGGCCCGGTAGGCGGCGGAACGGACGAGCGGATGACGGAACCGCACGTGGGTGCCGATCTCGATAAGGCCCGCCGCCTCGGCCTCTTCCGCCGCTTCTGGCCCGATGCCAAGCCGCTCGGCCGCGCGCCACAGCAGCGGCACGTCGCCGACCGGCTCAGCCGCCGCGAGCAGGAGCAGGCGACGGGTCTTGGCCGCGAGCGGTTCCACCTGGCGGAGGAAGCTCTGCTCGATGCGGCTAGTCAGCGGCATCTCCACCGGAAGCCCGAATCCACCCGCGGCCGCGGCCCGGCTCTCCCCGCGCGCCAGTTCGACCAGCGCCAGCGGGTTGCCGTTGGCCTCGCCGAGGATCCGGTCCCGCACTGGTCGGTCAAGCGGCCCGGGGATCGTGGCGTCTAGCAGCCGGCGTGCGTGGCTGGCGGCCAGGCCGTCGACGACGAGTTCAGGTAGCCCTTCGAGTTGGTGCCCGTCGCCGGACTCGCGCAGCGCGAACACCAGCCCGACCTGCTCCGCCAGTAGGCGCCGCGCCACGAACGCGAGCGTCTGCACGGATACCCGGTCGAGCCACTGCGCGTCGTCGATGACACAGATGAGCGGCTGTTCCTCGGCCGCGTCGGCCAGCAGGCTCAGGACGGCCAAGCCGACCATAAAGCGATCGGGCGGGGAGCCCGCGCTCATGCCGAACGCCGTGCTCAACGCTTCGCGCTGCGGGACTGGTAGCTGCCCAAGACGGCTGAGCATCGGGGCGCACAGCGCGTGCAAGCCAGCGAACGCGAGTTCCATCTCTGATTCGACGCCCGCTGCCCGGGCGATCCGGCACCCGGTTGCGGCGCCGGACAGGTACCCGAGCAGGGCGGTCTTGCCAATCCCCGCCTCGCCGCGCAGGACCAGGACGCGACTCTTACCCGTGCGCGCGTCCGCGACTAGTTGGTCAAGCACCTCCCGCTCGCGGCCACGGTTGAGGAACCTCGCCCGCGAGGGGTGGGGGTCAACCATGGCGAGATTGCTCCTGGGACGCGAGCCGCGTCAGCGCTTCATGTGACTACCGCACCAGATGGGCTATTTGGTACCGGCCAATCGACTAGAAAATTCTGGCAGAGCCCGCCCTCTGCGCGCAACCGACCGCCGCGCGCGGACGGCGGGGACAGGCGGCACGGGCGACGATCCCCACCGCGCCTGGCCGGGTAATGGTGTCGCGGTTACTGCGGAGGTGGCTCACTCCTCCGGGCTCCTGCCGACCGGCTGCGCTCGCGCCTGGACAAGTCCCCGTACAGGGTCCCGAGCCGGGCGCGTCCCCAGCGCCCGCCCCTTGACAGGCCTGCCGGCGTGTCGGTTGGCTGGACAAGAGGGCGCGATTTCGGCCGTGCTTGAGCCTTTCGGGATCTTGGCGAGGGGAGACGGGCATGCGGGCACGGTCTGGATCGGCGCCAGCGCTGTTGAACCGGCAGCGAGAGCGCGCCACGCTCGATGGCCTGCTGCGGGACGTGCGGTCGGGGCGCGGGCGGGCAGTGATGCTGCGTGGCGAGGCCGGGGTGGGCAAGACGGCGCTGCTTGAGTATGCCGTCGACGCGGCGGCAGGGGATGTGCGGGTGCTCCGGGCGGCCGGGGTGGAATCGGAGATGGAGCTGGCATTCGCCGGCTTGCACCTGCTGTGCGTGTCGCTGCTGGAAGGGCTGCAGGTTCTTCCGGCCCCGCAGCGTGACGCGCTGGAGGTGGCGTTCGGGCGGCGAGACGGAGCCGCGCCCGATCGGTTCATGGTCGGGCTGGCCGTGCTGACGTTGCTGTCGCAGGCCGCGGAGGAACGCCCGCTGCTGTGCGTGATCGATGACGCGCAGTGGCTTGACCAGGAGTCAGGGCAGGTGCTGGCATTCGTGGCGCGTCGGCTGCTGGCCGAGCCGGTGGGGCTGGTGTTCGCCGCCCGCGAGCCGGGCGATGAGTTCCGCGGGGTGGCCGACCTGGAGGTTCCCGGCCTGCCGGACCAGGAAGCCCGGATGCTGCTGCGGTCGGTGGTTGGGGCCGGGTTCGATGAGCGGGTCTGGGACCGGATCCTGGCCGAGGCGGGCGGTAACCCGCTGGCGCTGCTTGAACTGCCCCGCGGACTTGGCCCGGCGGGGCTGGCGGGGGCCGGCGAGCTGGCGGAACCGGTCCGCGAGCGGATCGTAGCGGGTTTCCGGCAGCGGCTGGAGGCGCTCCCCGCCGACACGCGGTTGCTCATGCTCATCGCGGCGACCGAGCCGTCTGGTGATCCCGTGCTGGTGTGGCGGGCGGCCGAGCGGCTTGAGATCCCGGCGTCGGCCGCGGCCGCGGCGGCGGCCGACGAGCTGCTGCAAATCGGCGCGCTGGTGCGGTTCCGGCATCCGCTGGTCCGCTCGGCGGTGTACGCGTCGGCGTCGCTGCCGGACCGGCGGGCGGCGCACCTGGCGCTGGCCGAGGTGACCGACCGGGAGCGTGACCAGGACCGAAGGGCCTGGCACCTGGCGGCGGCAGCGCCACGACCCGATGAACCGGTCGCGGCGGAGCTGGAACGGTCCGCAGGCCGGGCGCAGGCCCGGGGTGGAATAGCGGCGGCGGCCGCGTTCTTGCAACGCGCGGTCGAGCTGACGCCAGAGCCCGCACCGCGTTCCGAACGGGCACTGGCGGCCGCGCAGGCGAGTCTCCAGGCCGGCGCGCTGAATACGGCGGCCGAGTTGCTTGACGTCGCGGCGCTCGGGCCGTTGGATGACCTCCGCCGAGCCCGCGCCGACCTGGTCCGCGGACAACTCGCCATGGCCGCCAACTGGGGTGGTGACGCCGCGGCACTACTGCTGAAGGCAGCCACGCAGCTGGAGGCCCTGGATCCCCCGCTCGCCCGTGAGACCTACCTAGACGCGTGGTATGCCGCGCTGGTCGCCGGGCAGTTCACGGGAGCCGGTGACTTGAACGAAGTGGCCAGGGCCGCCCTGTCGGCACCGCCGCTCGCAGCCGCGCCCCGCCCGTCGGACCTGCTGCTGGAGGCGCTGGCCGTCCTCACCACGAGAGGCCGTGCCCAGGCCGGGCCGCTGCTGAGACAGGCAGTGCAACTCTTCGCAGAAGGCGATATCCCGGTAGCCCAGCGCCGGCGGTGGAGCAACGTGGCCATGGCCGCCGCGACCACGTTGTGGGACGAAGAGCGGTGGCAAGCGTTGCTGGACCGCGAGCTGCGGTCTGTCCGCGCGGAGGGGCTGCTCTCCCAGCTGGTGGTCTGGGTAGACTCGATGGCCTTCCTTACGGTTTGGCGCGGCGATTTCGCCGCGGCTGACTCACTGGTCGCGGAGGGACAGGGGATCGCGGCGGCGACCGGGACCCGGTTTCCTCCCTTCGGCGCCGTGTTGCTGGCCGCGTTCCGCGGGGATGAGGCCAAGGCCGCCCCGGTCATCGCGGGCCTGATCACGGCCGCGCAGGCCGCGGGCCAGGGCGTAGCCGTCCAGTGGGCGCAGTGGGCATCGGCCATCCTGTACAACGGGCTTGGCCGCCATGAGCAGGCCCTGGCCGATGCGCGTGCCGCCGAGCAGGCGCCTGAACTGGACATCTCGACGTGGGCGCTGCCCGAGGTGATCGAGGCGGCCGTCCGCACCGGGCGGGCAGGCCTGGCCGCCGCGGCAGCCGCCCGGCTGGCCGAGGCCACCAGCATCGCCAAGACCGACTGGGCACAGGGCATCTACGCGCGGTCCTGCGCGCTGGTCAGCGACGGTGATGACGCCGAGCGCCGGTATCGTGAGTCGATCGAGCGGCTTGGCCGCACCAGGTTCCGGTCCGAGCTGGCCCGTGCGCACCTGCTGCACGGCGAGTGGCTGAGCCGCGCGGGCCGCCATGCCGACGCCCGCGCCCAGCTGCGCACCGCGCACAGCATGCTGGACGCGATCGGCATGCAGGCCTTCGCCGACCGGGCGCGCCGCGAGCTACTGGTCACCGGCGAGACCGTCCGCAAGCACGCCCCCGGCACCAGCGACCCGCTTACCCGGCAAGAGGCCCAGATCGCCGGGCTGGCCCGGGTTGGCATGTCTAACCCCGAGATCGCCGCCCAGTTGTTCCTCAGCCCGCGCACGGTGGAGTACCACCTGACCAAGATCTTCACCAAGCTCGGCGTCAGCTCCCGCCGGCAGCTCCGCGACGCGCTGCCCGACAGTGGCCGCGACGTGCCACAGGAATGACCGGAGGCACCCGCACCCGTTCCGAGTGCTGGTTCTGCTGTTATGGCGGGGAAATGCGCCCTTCCGTCTCTCGCAGGACGGCCGGGAGTTCTCGGCGGGAGCTGACGCCCAGTTTCGCGAACACTTTGTGCAGGTGGTACTCCACCGTTCTGGGGCTGATGAAGAGCTGGCTCGCGATCTCCTGGTTTGTGTGCCCCCCGACCGCCAGCCGTGCGACCTGGCTCTCTTGGGCGGTGAGAACCTCGCGGCTCTCAACCGTCCGCTTGCGTACCGTCTCGCCGGTCGCCAGGAGTTCGCCGCGGGTGCGCTCGGCGAACGCGTCGGCCCCCATGGCACAGAACATCTGGTAGGCGGTTCGCAGTTGCTCGCGCCCGTCGTGGCGCCGGTTCACCCGACGCAGCCACTCGCCGTAGAGCAGGTGAGCGCGGGCGAGATGGATGACGACCCCGTCGCGCGCCAAGCGCTCGATTGCCTCGCGGTAGAGCGGTTCGGCCGCGTCGCCGTCGCTCAGCAGCGCCTGCGACCGGGCCAGGATGCCGAGGGCCCAGTCCGTGCCGCTGGCCCGGGCGCGTCCATCGAGTTGCCGCAAAGCGGCGGTGGCCTCTTCGGCAGCGCCGCTTCGCATGCCAGCCTCGACGAGCTCGGCCAGCGACCAGTTGTAGTAACCCAGGTCATCGTGCTCACACGCCAGGCGGGCACCGGCGAGGGCGGCCGGGTAGCGACCGAGGCCGTTGTTCAGGACGGCAGTGACGTAGCCGGCCATGCTCAAGACCCTGCCCTCGCCCCTGGCGGTGGCGTCTTTAATAGCCCCCTCGATCAGCTTCGTCGTCGAAGACTCCTCGCCTTGCCAGGCGGAGAGGAAGAGCGAGGCGTACCGCATGGGCGCGTTGCCGGTTGCCGCGGTGATGGCGTCGGCCTCTTCGATGAGCATGGCGGCGGCGGCGAACTCTCCATCATGGGCGTGAACGCCGGCGAGGTAGACGAGGAGCCCCGGCAGGGCGGTGAGCGCGCCGGCCTCGCGCGCTAGCTTGACGGAGCGGGTGGAGAGCTCCCGCCACCCCTGGTACTCCCACAACTCATGGACGGCCATCGACTGGGCCATGGGCGACAGCCGGAGCAGGCGCATGATGTCGTCCCGGCCGCGTGGATTCTCCCCCCGCAGTGCCTCAAGCGCGCGCTGCAGAGTCGGCACACCCGCCCGGTCGCCTTCGCCGGGGCGGGCGTCCACGGCTTGGCGTTCCAGGTAGCGCATCGCCATACCGTGCAGGAGGAGGTCACCCGGCGGTGGCGACCCGGGCCTCGGCGGCAGCGTCCTGGCGGCTTCGGCCACCTCCCGGATTCCGTGCCGGCCGCCGAGCCGGCCGACAAACAACGCGGCGCCAAAGGCTTCAAGGTATGTCTCCCTTGCCAGCCTGTCGTCAAGCGGTTCAAACGCCCTGGCCGCCTCAAGGAGCAGCGACGGGGCGTCGTTTCCCCGGCTGCGGGCGAAGGCGATCCGGCCGCGGAGACGCGCCGCCCCGGCCTGCTGCATCTCGTCCAGCGGACCCAACTCGGCCATGGAGAGTAGTCTGTCGGCGGCCTCGGGCGCGGCCACCTCGAACTTGGCCTGCGCCGCGGCCAGTGCCCTCGCGGCGCGCCGGTCCGGATCCGGAGTCAACTCGGCTGCCCGCTCGAGGAACGCGGCCGCCGCCGCGACTCCCCCCCGGTACCTGGCGCGATCCGCCGACCGTTCCAGGTCGTCCGCCACGGTCTCGTCCAGCCCGATGGCCGCCTGGGCACGGTGCCAGGCTCGACGATCGGGATCGGCATCTGGATCCGTCGCCTCCGCCAGCGCGCGATGTACTCGTCGCTGGTCAGGCAGTGGCGCCGCCGCGTACGCGGCGGCGCGCACGAGGGGATGACGGAAGCGCACCCGGACCCCAACCTCGATCAGCCCCAAGGCCTCGGCCGGGTGCGCGGCGTCGGCCGGGAGCCCGAGTTGCTCGGCCGCGCGCCACAGCAGCGCGGCGTCGCCCGCCGGTTCGGCCGCCGCGGTCAGCAGCAGTTGCCGCGTCTCGGCGGGAAGCGAGTGCAGCTGCCGGTGGAAGCTCTGTTTGATGCGGTTCGCGAGTGGCAGCCTGCCGGGAAGAGCGAACCCGCCGGCCAGCTCCGCCGCGGTCAATCCGCGCGGCAACTCCACCAGGGCCAGCGGGTTGCCCCGCGACTCCGTGACGATCATGTCAAGCACGCGCTCGTCCAGCAAACCGGGGACCACCGACTCGAGCAGCGCGCGGGCGTCCGCGTCGCCGAGGCCCGTGACCTCAAGCTCAGGGAACCCCGTCAGCTCCCGGTCGGCGTTGGGCTCACGCAACGCGAAGACGATGGCCACCGACTCCGCCAGGAGGCGGCGCGCGACGAACGCGAGTGCCTGCGCGGAAGCCCGGTCCAGCCACTGGGCGTCATCGACCACGCAGACGATGGGCCGTTCTTCGGCCGCCACGGAGAGGAGCCCGAGCACCGCGAGGCTGACGATGAAACGATCGGGCGACGCCCCCGCACTCAGGCCGAACGCCGTGCCGAGCGCGGCGCGCTGCGGACCCGGCAGGCGCCCCAGGCTGTTCAGTATCGGCGCGCACAATTGATGCAGGCCAGCGAACGCCAGCTCCATTTCTGACTCAACGCCCGCCGTGCGCACAAAGCGAAACTCAGTCGCTCGCCGTTGCAGGTACTCCAGCAGGGCAGTCTTGCCGACTCCCACCTCACCGCGCAGCACCAGCACCCGGCTCTGACCCGCCTGCACGTCAGCAAGCAGCTGGTCAAGCGTTGCCCGTTCGGTCAGGCGATCATGAAAACTGGGCCGGGGATGACTGCTGGACATCGATCACCGCCACGCCCGCACGCCCGTAGAGTATCAGGATTCGGTATTAGCCGGCCTGCGCGCAATCCTGCCGCGGGTCCGCCCGCTCGTGGTCTCTTGTCAGCACGTGCTGGAGGCCCAGGAGCGTGATAACTTGCCAGGCCTTTGCCGATGGACGGACCACCCGCATCCATCCGCCTTCGAGCCGGGCCCTGCGCGCGGCAGCGAGCAGCACGTTGACACCTGAGCAGTCCAGGAACGTCACACCGTGAAGGTCTACGGAGATCGCAGGTCCGTGACGCCGGATGGCCAGCAGCAGGGTCTCGCGTAGCCATGGAGCGGACGCGATGTCCATCTCTCCGCTGATCTCGGCAATCGCCGGGACGCCCGGGTAGATCTCACGCGCAGATCGAGTGCGTCGAGGGATACAGGGGCTGGCGGCCAAGTCAGCCGGCGGGCCAGTGGCATTGTTAGTCCCTTGTCTAGGGCCGGAGGCGAGGGGAGACGATGGTGTCGGCCGCGGCTGAGCGGCGAACGGTTACGGGCTTCCTCCCCGGCGGCTGATCAGCTCGTCTTTGGTGATGCCGTACTGGTCGAGAAAGCGCTCCGCATGGCTGTACTCGACCGGGTCGGGTAGCACCCGGTGGGCCTTCTCGGCCAGTTCCAGCAGTCCCGCTAGCCGCAGTATGTCAACCACATGTTGTCGTGCGACCTGCATCGCTCACCAACCTTCCGTCTCGGCGCTCCGGTCCCGGTGTGCCGTTTCGACCCGACCGGGGCCGGTTCCGCCGAAGGGGCGCTGTTCGAGTGGGTCACCCGCAGCGTCCCTCTTGGTGAGGGACACTCGAATCCGGGGAAGTCCCCAGCGAGGATCCCTAGTGCGAGATCGCCGTTGCCCGGGGATTGGTCGGGATGCGCATCATTCCCGCCGACAGGCCGCAGGGGGTCGGATCTTGGATCTGGTCGCGTTGGCGGGCTGTTGCTGAAGTACGCGGTGACAAGACGAGGCTGACTTGCGGCCAGCGGGCAGTGGACACAAAGATGGCCTGGAGTGATGAAACTCCAGGCCATTACGGGTGTGCCGCCAGCCCGCCAGCGACTTGAACCGCGAACTGGCGGATTAAGAGTCCGCTGCTCTGTTCGTTTATTCTCCTTTCGCTGCTGTCAGGCAATGCTAGAACGTGCCGGAAGCTGCCCTTCTGTCCGGTTGCCCGCATCCGCGCCCTGCTGTGGATACCGGGCGGTGCCGGGTGGTAGCGGGGCATCCGAGCAACCATGGAGCAACCATCAGTGCTCATTGGTCTAGACCATCGTGCGCCATGCGGCCGCTTGGTCCTGCGTCTGTGACCACATGGACTTGTTATCGGGCCGGACTAGGTCAAGACGTCCTCCGCCGTGGACCAGTCCAACGTCAAGGTCGGCTAGCAGATCCTGCGAGAAGGGAGATCTATGCGCTTGGGACAGTTCCTTACGGCAAGTCACGCGGCTGTGTCGCGCTTGGCTCGTCCCACGTGACTTGCCATGCTACCGATTGCAGATCCGGGACCCGTTCCGTCGGTGCCGCCGGCTCGGCGAGGTAGCGCTTGCCTGACAGCCGCAGCAGCAAGGTGTCGCCGAGGATCAGCCGGTCCCTCGTGCCCAGGTAGGTCTCGGCGCCGGGCAGGACGTCCGTGGCCGGGGCGAAGTCGTTGCCCGCCCACCGCTCCACCGTGGTCTCGTTGGCGGGGTTCAGGTCGAGCGACCAGGTGGCTGCTGCGGGACGGGCAGACCGCCGCCTCCTCGGGCGGCACCCGGGGGCCAGCCGGGCGAATTAAGTGGTCGAAACAGGCTCGCCTGGTGCTTCCAGGGCCTCGGGCGCCTCGACCGAGACCCGCGGGGTGACCTTGTGCAGCCAGCGGGGGAAGTACCAGTTGGCCTTGCCGAACATCTGCATCAGCGACGGGACGAGCATCGTGCGCAGGATGAACGCGTCAAGGAAGACCGCGGACGCCAGGCCGAAGCCGAAGATCTTGATCGGCCGGCCCGGGGTGAGCAGGAAGCCGAGGAACACCGCGATCATGATGAGCGCGGCGGCGGTGATGATGCCGCCGGTCTCGGCCTGGCCCACGGTCACGGCCCGCTCATTGTCCTTGCCGTGGACCCATTCCTCGTGCATCCGGCTCACGAGGAAGACCTGGTAGTCCATGGAGAGGCCGAACAGGATCGCGAACAGCATGACGGGGATCCAGGCGTCGATCGGGCCGCCGGGTCCGGCGCCGAGGCTGTCCGACAGCCAGCCCCACTGGAAGACCATGACCGACAGGCCGAACGAGCCGGCCGCGGCCAGCAGGTTCATCACCGCCGCGGTCAGCGGGATGACCAGGCTACGGAACGCGATGAGCAGCAGCAGGAACGCCAGCCCGACGACGACCGCGATGAACAGCGGCATCTTCCTACTGAGGACCGCCGCGAAGTCGACGTTGACCGCGGTGCCGCCGTACACGTAGACGTGGTTGGCGGTGCCGTCATACAGCGGCGGCAGGGTAGTGGAGCGGAGGTTCCGCACGAGCTGGTAGGTCCGCTCGTCTTGGGGTGAGGTGGTGGTCTTGAACGTGACGAACGTGAGGTCCTTGGCTAGCGGTGCCGCGCCGATGCTGGTTTTGTCCACCCCGGGGATGGCGGCCAGGGTGGTGGCGATCCGCTTGAGGTAGGCGGGCTGGGACGCACCCGGCCCGTTCACCACGGCTTCGAGGGTGGAGTTGTAGCCGACGCCGAACTCGCTGGCGATCAGGTCGTAGCCGGTGCGGGTGGTGGTGCCCTTGGGGTCGCTGCCCTGGTCGCTGGCACCGAGCTGGAGGGAGAAGAACGGGACGGCCAGCGCGATCATGATCGCGCCGGACACGGCCGCCACCAGGACCTTGCGCCGGGCCACCAGCTGCGACCAGCGGGCCCAGAACCCGGTCGGCGCCGCGCCGATGAACTCCCCCGCCCGCACGGCCCTGCGCTGCTTACGGGGCAGCACCCCAAGCCGGAAGATGCTCAGCAGAGCCGGCAGCAGCGTCAGCGAGGCGGCCATGGTCAGCGCGACGGCCATGGCGGTCGCGACCGCCATGCCGTTGAAGAAG
>Ga0070714_100001600_pt1 | contig 16451 bp, 10 predicted proteins | sample LARL83metaG_FD_65450 | JGI IMG/M metagenome (GOLD analysis project Ga0070714, IMG submission 65450) | Corn, switchgrass and miscanthus rhizosphere microbial communities from Kellogg Biological Station, Michigan, USA - LAR L8-3 metaG | ecosystem: Host-associated > Plants > Roots > Rhizosphere ...
AGGCATGGCATCAGAAGGAATCGGGCGGGCGGGAGGAATATCTTCTCTGGACCAGACCGTTATTGCGCCAGAGTCGTAAGTCTCAACTTTTTGCCAACCCGCGAAGCTCACCAGCGGCTCGTAATATTGATCGTGAACAAAGATGTACTTCAATCCATAATGCGCCGCGTGGCGAAGCATCATTCGCAAAGCTTCCATGCCGGGGGTGCCGAAATATTTCGCACTGGTCAGCTGCGCGGTGCCATAATGCGTGAACTCAGGCAACAATCGGGCTGAGTTGTACTCGCCGTCTACGCTATTGGCGGAGGTGTAAGTTGAAACTTTCGGCAAAGAATTGCCAAATCCGAGCGTGAGATAGCGATAACGGTCGTGCCCGTCCCGGTTCAGAAAACTATCGACTGCATCGACGTTCAACCCGGCGTTTGCAGAAAAAGGGCTGATCGAGATCCACGCCATCGGCAACACAAAGGTGATCACCGCTGCTATAGCAAGCCCAACTGCGGCCCTTCGCGGACTGCGATCCAGAAGTCTTTCGGCAATCAGACCGACAATTGGCAGGGCCATGAATGCCGCCGACAAGGTGAAACGTTCAAACGTTAGAATTTCGAAGGCACGGCCTAGAATCCATTTCGGCAACGGGGTAGTGCCGCCGAGTCCGAAAATAAGCGTGACCCAGAATCCGAGAAGAAGCGGCCTCAGCCGTCGGTTTGCGGAGCCGTACATGAAAATGAATGGCAGAGCGAGCACCAGCATTCCGTAAGGAACAAAGAAATAGTTTGTGAGATACGTGAGGTTCAACAGCAGATTCGATCGGCTGGCATGTGGAATCGGCATCTGCTGGATCGGATGCTTAATGATGGAAATCCAGTAGGGAAGCAGGACGATTCCCAAACCGACTGCTGCAAATGCGCCAAATACAACACCGCGGATAAGCACCGCGCCTGCCTTGCGTTCTTCCCGGTCGATGACTGCCAGCCACAACACAGGAACGGCGAACAGGAGTGAGCCGAAAATCAGGGTTACGTGATGCACGGCGCCGGCGGCGATGGTTAGCACAACGCCTTTGACTAGCGCGCGTCCGTCTGCGGACCGCGACCAGTCATAGAAATAGGGGATCGCGAGAAGATACAGCGGCGCCGAAAGCGTCGTCGGAAGCTGGCCGGCAGAGTAAACCAGGAATGCCAAGGCCCCCAAAAAAATGCTGAACAGCGAGGCATAACTGCTGGCGCGTTCATCTACCCACAATCGGGCAAAACGGTAAACGCCGACCGGAACCAGCAAGATTCCGACCAGTTGCACCAGCAAGTAAGCCATGTGCAGCCCGAAGACGTAAGACAGCAGGGCGATCCACTGGTGCGCCAGTGGCGGGTAAGTTGCCTGTGAAAAGCCTGCGAACCATTTCGGATTCCAGGGATTAAACCAACTGTGCGCGTAATGCGACGCAAAAAAGACGTGAAAATTGGCATCGTAGGAGTTCGTAAGCGGCAACTGCATGGCCAACAGTGGTCCGTGGATGGCAAGGGTCATCAGCAGAATGAATCGTAGGGGAATCGGCCGAGAGAAATAGCTCGTTTCCACGGTTGTTTTGTCCTCCGCGCGCAATTGTGAGCACCCGCTTTGATTCACCTAGATCGGCTAAGGTTTGCTATTGTGCAAACATAGCGTTTTCCGTACGTGAAGCAACCAATTGCAGGCTGTGGATTTAGCTGCAAACCGGTGCCCCTCTGAATCCAACCGCTTCTACTCTCATCGCATCTCAGGATTTCGAGTGCGGCAAATATTCGGGAATAAGTCAACCAGGGAGCCGTGCGCTCGACACTGCACCATGCAGGAAAAAAAACTTTCCATAGCAGTCGCGCTTTTTCTTTCGCTCGCGATCGTGGGATCAGCGGCGGGGCAAACCTTCGAGGTGAATCAGTCCCCCAGCTCCAGCGCGAAGAAAGGGAAGCAGAAGAAAGCAAACGCTGCGCCTACGGGCTCACCGGAAAACGGCATTGGCTGGGGATCGGGCATAGAAACCGCGCGAGAGGCACGTGCGGTCGACCAGGCACTGCAGAAGGGCGATTACCGGTCGGCCATAGCCTCAGCGAATCGCGCGGCACGGTCCGCACCGAAGAATGCAGACCTGTGGTTCCTGCTTGGCTACGCGGCCCGCTTGGGCGGTGATTACAAACTCTCGCTGCAGGGTTACCAGAAAGGCCTGGAGCTGAAACCGTCATCGATCGCTGGTCTTTCCGGCGAAGCTCAGACCTACGCCAAAATGGGCCAAATCACCCAGGCTCAGGATCTGCTGAAAAAAGTTTTAGCCGCCAATCCGAAAAGTGCGACCGACCTGCAGCTCTCCGGAGAGCTCGCACTCAACACCGATCCGAACACCGCTCTCGACCTGTTGAAGCGCTCCGATGTCATCAAACCCGACGCGCGTACGGATTTATTGGTCGCCCGCGCTTATGAAAAACTCAAGCAGCCGGATGCCGCTAAGCAATACCTCGACCGCGCCGTCGGTCGTGCTCCCAATGATCCGAATGTGTTGCGAGCCGTGGCGGCCTACTATCGCGACGCTGGGAAGTTCGACGAGTCAATTGCCACCCTGCAAAAAGCAGTGCGCAGGAATCCCGATGCGCTTGGCGAGTTGGGCTACACCTACAGTCTTGCGGGCAAAAAAAAGGAAGCTGCAGATACTTACAGTCGCGCTGCAAATCGTCTGCCCAAGGACCCAGGTCTTCAGCTGAGCGCCGCGCAATCGCTGGTGAACATCGGGAGTTTCGAGGAAGCGTCGAACTTCCTGAAGCGGGCGGAAGCGAGCGATCCCAATAACTATCGCCTGCACGCAATTCGCGGGCAGATGTACAGCCTTGAGGACCACAACGACCAGGCAGTCAGCGAATATCAGTTGGCTATTCAGAACATGCCTGAAGCGCCGCAAGAAGGGCCGCTTTATCCGGTTTCGCTGCACTTGAGCCTCTCCGAGATTTACCGTCGTATTCAGCAGGACGCCGCCGCCGACAAGGAACTGGCGAGCGCACGCGATGTGCTCAACAGAATTCCGGGTACGGACCAAGCCACGCGGCCCGACTATCTGCGTCTGCGGGCTCTGATCGAGGCAGGGTTCAACGACATGGCATCGGCAGAGCGTGATCTTAAAGACGCTATGAAGCTCGCTCCCGGGAACGTCAACATTGCATTGAATTACGCCAACCTGCTATGGAAAGCTGGACGCGAAGCTGACGCGCTGGCGCTCTACAAACAATCCCTGCAGATGGATCCGAATAATCATGCTGCGCTGACCGCTCTTGGGTATCTGTCTCGCGACATGAAGGACCCTGCCGCGGCAGAAAAATATTTCCTGAAACTGGCAGAACTGTATCCCCAGGATTACGTTGCTTACTTCGCTCTGGGCGACCTTTACACCTCCACCAAACAGTATGACCGTGCGCAGGCGAACTACGAAAAAGCGCACCAGCTTGCGCCCAACAACGCGCTGGTGATCGCCGACGCCATCAATTCAGCGCTTGAGGCTCCCGGCCACCAAATCCCGATTGCCAAAATATGGGTCGACCGGGCCGCGGCCAACGCCGCGATTAACGACAATCCGCAGGTCATGCGCGAGCGCGAACGTTACCTGACCTTCACCGGCCATTTTCAGGAAGCGGCAGACTTGGGGTATAAGGTCATCGAAAAATTGCCTAACGACCCCGAGGCTCCGGACTATCTTGCCTACGACCTGCTCTTCCTGAACCGTTTCGATGACGCTTACAAAATTGTGCAGCGATTTGAAGCTGCCAGGCCCAACGATAAAGACTTGCCGCTGGTTGCAGGTTATGTGGAAGCGCATACCGGGCACCCGCGCGAGGCTGAGGCTGATTTCACCAAGTCGCTTGCGATTGACCCAAATGATGCCACGGCGTATATGAATCGCGGCTTCGTACGCAACGACCTGCGTGAGAGCAGCAAAGCAGTCCAGGACTTTGAGACCGCGCTCAAATTACGCCCAAATTATGGCGAAGCCCACCTCGGATTGGCGTTTGCGAACTTGCAATTGCATCGCTCCAAGCCGGCCCTGCGCGAGGCCGACCTGGCTGCGGCAACCATGCCTGATTCGGCCGCGATTCACCTGGCACGTGCCGAAGCCTATCGCCAGCAGATGATCTTCCGTAAAGCCGAAGTCGAGTACCGTGCCGCCCTGAAAATCGCACCCAATGATGTTCAGGTTCACCTCGCGCTTGCCCAAGCTCTGTACCGCCTGCATCGCTATACCGACTCGCTCGATGTGCTGAAAAGTGGGATCGGGGTCAGCACCCCGGGAGTCGGTGTCGGTGTGCAGGACGGAATCCTATACGCCGAGATGGCGCGTGACTACGCTCAGCTTCGGCAAAAAGACAATGCTTACAAAGCCATTGCCGACGCAGAGAAAAAAGGCGATGACACCAAGGTTCTGATGGCTACTGGTGAAGCTCTGCTCATCATGGGTGACAATCACGGAGCTATGCAGCGCTATTCACGCGCCCTCGATGCTCCCGGTTCCGACCGGGTCGAAGTAAGGCTGGCATTGGCCAGACTATTCGCGCAGTCAGGTCGTCACGGCGATGCTGAAGATCAGGTTGCATTTGCTATGGCAGAGGCCCGCATAGGCGAGGCTAATGCGGTCACGCCGGAGAACCTGATCGAGGCTGGGCAGATCCTGGTTTCGATCAATAAATTCGACTTGAGCAAAAAATATTTTGAGCGGGCCCAAGCCGATGGCGCCGATCAGGAGTCCGTATATCTTGGCTTGGCTAACGCCGATCTCGCCTTGGGCCACACCCAAAGCGCAATGACATTGCTGAAGGGTGTCGGCAACGATCCCGATACCGCGCAGGATTACGAATATCTTGTGACTATGGCCAGCGCTTACCAGCAAGCGCACGATAATACGCAAGCGTTGGGCATGTTTGCGCGCGCGAACGACATCATGGCGGGGAATGACTACGCACGCGAAACCGAGATGCGTCTGGCGGAAGAGCAGGGCCGCCAGGTCACGGAAGAAGTCAGCGCGGAGCCGGTATTCTCGCTTGCTCCAGTTTTTGAGGACATCAATATTTATCAGCTCGATGCCCGTATCCGCGGGTTGGCACCGAATTCGACCGTGTTGCCGCCTCCACGGTCCAGCATTGAAACTCTCGGTATTGCCCATTACCGCCTCAATTTCAAAGGCTGGCCCACAATCACAGGATTGTTTGAGGAGCGGAATGCGCGCGGTCAGGTGTCGTTTCCAAACGAATTACTGATTCAGTATCGCAACACTTACGACACCAGTTTCAATACCGGGATCAACCCTGTGTTTCATCTTTTGGGGGCGAACATCAGCCTGAACCCGGGCGTGCAGTTCACCATCCGCCGCGACTCTGCTTCGCCGGTCAATATGAACCAGGACCTGTTTCGACAATTTCTTTATCTCTACACCAGTTCGTTCGGAAACTGGGTGTCGGTCAACGGCAGCCTGATTCATGAAGCCGGTCCATTCACCGAGCTCAACCTTCACTCCCGCGACGTGGCTGGAACCATCGAATTCCAAGTCGGCCGTCCCTGGGGAAAGTCGGCTTTGCTCACCGGATATGAAGGCCGCGACATTCTGTTCCGTCCGCTGGTTCGCGAGTACTACACCACGGACAGCTACATCGGAATTCAGCACAAGTTTGGCTCGGCTTGGACCGCAGCCGTCCTCGGCGAGTTTTTACGCGCCTGGCGCGTGCAGGACGCCTCGTTCGCCACTGCACAGGCGTTGCGTCCCGGCTTTCGCCTGGACTACAAACCTCTGGCCTCGCACTGGGCTGTGCATGCCGCAGGCACCTGGTCTAAAGGACAGGGCTTTAGCACTTATAACAACGTAAGCAACGAAGTTGAGGTTTCTTACACCAAAGGTTTGCAGCGGCCAATGGCAGATGGGCTTGGCGAGGTACCCGTGACTTATCCTCTGCGGATCTCATTCGGAATCCAACAGCAGACCTTCTATGATTTTAATGGGAAAAACCGGAACACCTTTTTGCCAGTTATACATTTCAATGTTTTCTGATGAACTCCCACATAGCGTCACTAAGTTTCGGGATCCTCCAACATGGCCGATGAAGGAATTGAAGCAACAGCAGCGCTAGTTCCGCCCGATCCCTCCGGCCATCAGCGGCGCCACAAAATCCATGATCTCCGGCTTCGCGTCCTGAGCGGCAGCGCCATCATGCTGCTCAGCTCAGTATTCGTCGGGGTCATAAACCTCATTTATAACTTCGCCGTTGCCCATCAACTGGGCGCCGATAAGTTCGGCCATGCCAGCGTGGTTTACACCGTGCTGATGCTGCTCTCTTCGGTCACTCTTTCGTTTCAGCTGATGTGTTCGAAGTTTGTCGCGCGCAGTGATTCCCAGTCAGAACGAATCGCGATTTATAAGCTCTTGCACCGCAGATCATGGATGGGCGGCTTGAGCGTAGGCCTGCTGCTGTTCATTAGCAGTTCTGCGGTCGCCCACTACTTGAATCTGCCATCTCCGCTTCTCGTCCGTGTGCTGGCGCTGGGTACGGTTTTCTATGTGCCGCTGGGCACACGACGCGGGTTCATGCAGGGCACATATGACTTTGTTCCGTTGGCGGTGAATTTCGCTCTGGAAGTAGTTATCAAGCTGATTGGCGCGGTGGTGCTGATTTCGGCTGGTTACGGGGTCGAAGGGGTTGTGGGAGCGATCTCGGCCTCGGTCATTGTGGCGTATTTTGTTGCTCTCCCGCGCAAACATCATTTCGCAGAAGTAAAACAGGCCACGCTGCGCGCCGGCATGGAAGAAGGCGTCCAGGCGCTGACCTTTTTCATTGGACAGGTCATTATCAACAACCTGGACATTGTGCTGGTTAAACACTTTTTTGATGCCACTCAAGCCGGCGTTTACGCCGCGATCGCTCTCATCGGGAGAGTGGTTTACATGCTCTCCTGGTCGGTGGTGAGCAGTATGTTTCCGTTCTCGGCCGGAGTTCGTTCCGGAGAGCGAGACGGCCGGGCGGTACTTACGACCGCTTTGCTTCTGGCCGCCGGAATTTCGACCTTGTTTATTTTTGGCGCGTGGCTGACGCCACCGCAACTCTGGCACATCTTGTTGGGATCGGGCTTCCCGGCGGAGGGCCGTCATTTTTATTCATCGCTGCTGGTGCTTTACGCCGTAACCACGTCAATCTATGCACTCGGTGTGGTGCTCATGACCTATGAGATTTCCCGTAAAATCGGAAATGTGAGCTGGCTGCAACTTGGATTTAGCGCCGCCATCATAGTTGGGATTTACCTTTTTCATAACACCCTCCAAAGCGTGATTGTTGTGCAGTTGGTTCTCATGATGCTCTTATTGCTCGTGGTTTCGTTGCCATTCTTGAGAAGAGCGAACGTCTCTGAGGAAACTCTCCGCGAGCCCTCGCCAGAGATCGGGTTTGAGACTGGAGTTCGAAAAATCAGGCCCGTGGATGAGAACTTGGTCATTGCCGAGTTTCTGAAAAGCGAGTTCTATCAGAACGAGTTTAAGGACTATCGTGCGCGCTTCGCCGAGTTGGTGAACCGGCCGGACTTCAGCAATCAACGGGAGAACACTTTGCGGCGGGCACTGCTGTTTCGCCGGCGGGGACGGCTATGGCGCGAACTTCCGTCCGACACTCAATGGTGGGAAGTTGAACTAACCCCGATAGACATTCATCACATGCGGGTTTTTCCACGCAATCAGTGGTTACGGTATGGCATTCCGAATTTTCTGCTTCCCGAGACCACGGAGAGGATACGCACCCGTATTCTGTCTCACTCTGAGGATGCATTTATCGCCAAGCTACGCTCGCTCAGCCTGGAGATGAAACAGAATTCCGAATTCAGTTCGGTGATCCTGATCACCATCGACGAGAGTACGCCGCTGACCATCATTGAAGGCAATCATCGCATGACTGCTGCTTCGTTAGGTTCTCCCGATGATATTCACCGCCGCTTTCGCTATCTGTGCGGCTTCTCGCCCCATATGGCCGAGTGCTGCTGGTACCAGACGGACATTTCGACCCTATGGCGCTACGCAAAAAATACCGTTGCCTATTACGTAAAACACCGCCGCAAGATTGCAGCCGACATTTCTCCTGAAGCGGTGGAAGAATCAAGCGCCGCACAAGCGGCGAAATCCTAAAGTAGTTATGGGTGGGACGCAGGCCGAACTCAAACTGAATTGCGCAAAACGCTGCAGAGTTCTATTGGGAAGACTCGGCAGCACCAAAATTCACACTACGAGCTGCATAGCGTTCGCCATCAAACACCGCGGAAACCGCTACTTGCTCACCTTCGCGCACCTGCCGCAGAACGCTGGGGGCGATCGCTTCCATGCTGACATCGTATTTCTTGCCGTCGCTCCGGTTGTCGATGGCGATCAGCTTTTGCGAAAGATCTACGTAGGTGACGCGACCGGCGAAAGCGAACGTCGTACCGGGAGCAGCAAGCACGGTGATTGCCCGCAGTTCTCTCTGGGCGCCGAATTCCATGCTGACCAGCGCGCCTTGCACAAGATCACTCTCAGAACCTTGCTGGTTGCCCTTGCGGATTGTAGTGCTGGGCGTTAATTGCATTCTTAAAGGCTGACTCGAAAGCTCGTCGCGGACGATCACTGTTCTATGTCCCTCATCAAAATCCACGATTTGCCCGCGCCCTACCCCGCTCTCTGCGGAGGTCCGGATCCAGATGCTTTTGGCAAAGACTCTGTCCCCGTTAAGCATGCTGTCCAGATAAACCCTCTGCCCCAGCTTCACCTCCCGCTCGGTAATTTCTTTTCCGTCGAGATAGAAGTGTGTACGAGTGTCGAAGTGGACGCGAAGCTTCCGGTTAGTGCCGAATGGCTGAAGCACCATGCGGTTCATGACCTCATCCATGCTGATTACAACTCCGCCGATCAGAGTTACCCGGTGGTGCTGCAGAGGTGGTAGATCGAGCAGAGGGTCGCGGTCGTTTTTATGCCGCACGGGGGACGAGGTGTCAGCAGCCGGCGTTGAGGGAGCCGAAGCGGAAGGGCTCGCCGTTAATGGAACCTGGCTTTGACCAGAACCGGGTTCAACCAGGAGGAAGGCTGCAAGAGTTAGCAATGAAGCTGTGAAATGGGTGCGCATGGCTGTGCTCGGCATTTGGATGCTTCCAAAGCAGATCCGGTAGCCAGAGCTGCTGGTCTTGAAGCGGCAAACGCAAACTGCTGGATTTGCATCCAAAGCTTTCGTATTCAAGCTTTAAGAGTCCATGGATTCATTAAGTAAATGCCGGCTGTTCGCGCCTCCTTTCATGTTGGCGCTTTGTGTTTCTTTGGCCCAAGCCGGCGGGGTGAGGATCACCATACCCAAGCGTTCCCAGGCTACACCGGTCCAGAAGCTCAACCGCGAAGGCGTCAAGCAGATCCAGCATCATCATCTGGCGAAAGCCGAGCAGCTCTTTTACAAGGCGTATCTTATCGATCCGGACGATCCTTTCACCCTCAACAATCTGGGCTACATTTCGGAACTGCAGGGCAAGATCGACCGCGCGCAGCGTTATTACCAGTTGGCCGCGAAAGAGAACAATTCAGAGACCGTGATCGCGCTGGCCAGCACTCGCAACCTGGAAGGCCACAAGCTTAGCGACGTCACTGCGTCGTATGGCAATTTGGAACTGAGAGCCAATCGCGGGAACATTCAGGCCATGACCCTGCTCGAGCAGGGAAGAGCCCAGGAAGCCGAAGACGTTCTGCGCGAGACGCTGAAGCTGGACCCGCGAAATCCTTTCACCCTGAACAATCTCGGCTTCGCAATGGAAAGTCAGGGTGATTTAGAATCTGCGCTCCGCTACTACAATGACGCTTCGCTCACCCATTCTTCGGAACCAATCGTGGTTTCGCTTGACCCGCACTTGCGCGGCAAGCCGATCAGCGACGTTGCTTTCAGGAATGAGCAGGCCGTGCGTGCTCGACTGGCGTCTGAGCAAAGCAATCAAGACCTTGCGGCCCGGCTGAACGTGCAAGGCGTTTCAGCTCTCAATCACAATGACGACGCCAAGGCATATCAGGATTTCGAGAAGGCGTACAGGCTTGATCCACAGAATTCGTTTTCGCTGAACAATATGGGCTTCGTCTCCGAGGCCCACGGAGATAAAGAGACCGCGAGCGAGTTCTACTCTTCTGCACAACGCGGGGAAGATGCCAGCGTTCCCGTCAGCATTGCCAGTCATCACGCAATGATTGGCGAGTCGGTAGGACAAGTGGCCGGCTCTAACTCACAAGCCAGCGAGGCTGACCTTCAAGCACAGGCGGAAGCTAAGCGCCGTATGCATGCGCCGATTGTGCTGCGGCGTCGTGACAATAGACCTGTAACTGTTCCCGAGACGCAAGCCCCGCAGCCGCAGTCCCCCAGTTCTCAAGTCCCCCGTCCTCCCATGGATAATGCCCCTGTCGAAAACACGGTCCCGCGTCCTCCGCAGTAATCGCGTCAACCGCAATAATGAGACCACCTGCTTGAATGAACATTCCTTGTGTCCGAAAGCCTGTTGAGAAGAGGTACCTCGGAGTATTCAATTAAGGCGTTCGTCTGATTGCCGATGAATTTCCTGCTGTTTATTCTTCTTGTATTGACTAGCTCAGGGTTGCGTTCGGATTCGGGACTGATCAAGTCCGCTTGCCATCCCTGACACTCGCGGAGGGGCAAAATGAAGAAAAGCACGTGGCTGGGAGTAGTGTGTCTGTTGGTTTTAGGGATGTTCGGATTTAGTGCGAAAGCCCGAGCTGAAACGACGATGAGCTGTCCGTCCGGAACGTACGACATGCTGGACTGGATGACGCTGGATTCTAACCTGAGGAGTACATACCATGTAGCGGGAAACTCAAACCCGCTTTACACCAACATGGGGGGTGGGAAGTTTTATTGGACCAAGGGAGCGAACGGTACTCCGTGGGACATTCAGCTCTTCGATAGCAACTACATCTACCTCTGGATCACGGAGTCCGACTGGACGAATCCACGCACGTTTAAGAAGTTCGCGCAGAACACTAATTTGCCTCTGGTTCCACGGTGTGCGAAGGCCGGCTTCCCAGGATCCACGATCTATGCGCCCAACACTTCGTATCAGACCTACACCGACTGCAGCCACTATACGACCCAGAATTTGCTGAAAAGCATCAATCAAGTTTGGGGGCCTTACACGGTCTCGTTAGGTGGAGTGCTGCCCAGCAGTTTGCAGGTTCTGGTTGCCAGTTACCGCTACAACTGCAATTCGAATTACGGCAACTGTGGCGACAAAGAAGAATATTACTTGGCGCAGAAATATGGCCTAGTGCAGTGGGTCCACTATCGGCTGATGTCCGGAATCTACAAGGTTCAGCAGAGGACGGTCTTTAACCAACTGGTGAAGGGTACCACAACACCATATTTCCCTTGTTTCTAGCGTCCGTGATGGGATGAGCTATTCGGTTCCGGTCTGGCGCCGTTGTTTGCCATTGACCGGGACCGGAGCGGCCATATACACCACGTGGGAAGATTCTGAAGAGCCTGCGCCGGCCGCAACGGGAGCAGCCTCTCTCCGATTGGCCTCGGTGCGAAGAATCATCTTCCGCGCATTCCGGCGCACTAACAGATCGCGCATCGGCATCCAGCGCGGAATCTTGCGCAAGGATGACAATGAACGCATTTGCTCAAGTTCTTGGCGCAGCTCAAACGTGCGCAGGTATTGGCGGATAATCTCGGGCATGCTCATGCGGAGAGCTGCCGAGACGTTTTGCATAGCCATCTCTATCTGACGGTCGCGGTTCTGCAGCAGTTCGGTCAGGTGACGAGCCAGTTCGCTAACTTGCCCGGCAGGGAAGAAATCGATCGCCAAACCTTCTTCGTCTGCCAACCGCCTGAAGTCAGGAATATCGGAGGCGACGATGGGCACGCCATACGTACAGGCCAGATGCGCAATCCCGCTTGATCCCGCTGACGAAGTATAGGGCAGCACCGCAACGCTTGAACTCTGGAAGAGCTGCGGGATATCTTCCTCCGCAATATATCCACTGAAGATGATGTCTGTGCGCGACGCCAGTTTTTCACGCAAAGACTGCAAGTAGCCCGGGGTCTTGGGATGGTCGGTGCCGGCAATGACCAGGCGAGCATCGGGAATTTCGCGCGAAACCTGTTTGAAAGCCTCAACCATCGGCTCCAGGCGCTTGTACGTCCCCCACTTGCCGAATGCCAGGACGCGATGCTCCGGGTTTCCGCGCGAGCCGAAGTCGGGATATTCCGGGCGCGCTGAGAAAATACCGTGCCGGCGGACGTACACCGATCCCCGCCCGTATTTTTCTACCAAAACGCTCCGATACGCCGGCAGCATGACCGAGACAGAATTTGCGAAAAGGACAATATGCGTTGCCACGACACCCCCCCAGCGGTACAGCAAGGGGAATCGCACGCCCGCATCGTCGAGATCGACTGTCTCCATTAACTGGTGCAAAGTAGCATGCGTGTAAAAACCTGCCATCCGCGCCAGAGCGGGAATTGCTATGCCGAGAAAGGCGGGCGCTGGACTTCCTCCGAAGCTGGCGAATCCAAGGTTAAACCAGACGACGTCCGGTTTTTCCTTTTGTATGGCCCGCAACAGCCGCCAGGGGTTGCTGAGACTGTTGAACTTCCAGCAACGCTTTACCGAAAACCCATCCAATTCGCGCTTGACCGGAGCGTACTCGTCGCCAAGAATGGTGAGTTTAATGCCAGGAATGCGCTGCAACTCACTGGCAATATGAAACCCGTACTCGTTCAACGCGTCGCGGCTAGGCGGAAACGACGTTACCAGACAGATTTTCATTGCTGTCCTTGCCCGAACAATGTGTACCGTGAGAGTTTTCCTAATAACGTGAAATAGTGAAGGGCAACTTTGAAATCTGCTTTGCTCTTGCCAGATTGACGAGTTGCAAAACGGAACGGGACTTCGGTCGCGTTTCGAATTCTGCCCTTGACCAGAATTTCGAGAAGGATTTTGAAACCTTCGGGCTGCAGCTGCAGTGCTTCGAGACACTTGCGGCGGACCACAAAATATCCCGAGAGTGGGTCTTTCACCTTAAGCCCTTTGCTGCGCAACGGTGCGGTAGCGAGCAGCGTGCTGCAACGGGAGACGAACACGCGGAATTTATTCCATTCGCCCAGGCTGTCGCCGTTGCCGGCAACATATCGGCTTGCTATGGCGATGTCGCTACCGTCCAGCACCGGCGCCAAAAGCTCGGGTAACAGCTCCGGAGGATGCTGGAGATCGGCATCGATAACGCCCAGAAGGTCGGCATCGGTCTGCGCCCAGCCGTGAATCACTGCTCCCGCCAGTCCGCGTTTGCCATGGCGCACGAATACTCGCACCCGCGGGTCGCGAGCAGCGCACTGCCGACCTACGTCAGCCGTGCCATCAGTGCTGCCATCATCGACGATGATGAATTCACAATCCACCGGCGCTTTTGCAACCGCGGCGCTCAGGCGGTCCAGGAGAACAGGAATATTTCCTGCTTCGTTTAAAGTCGGAATTACCAGGCCTAACTTGAGTCGGGAGAGATCGCTCATACGGATTTCCTGTCTCTACGCGGTGTGATCAGTGCAGCGCAAATCTTGGATGTCTCTGAACACAAAGGCGTTGGTCAAATACAGAATCAGAACTGCTGTAGTTAATGTGGATAAAGACCTGAAACCAGCTCAGGCCGCGACGGTTGAATTTATCTGCGGTTGAGGGGTATTGCTTACAAGGGCGTTCAAACGAGCCACGATGGCCGCGTGAACGCTGTCAGGATCGCCGGCAGAGATCAGACTCAAGGGAGCAAATTGTCGCAATTCGAGATACGAGCTGCGATACTGCCGCATGAAATCGATCGGGTACTCAGGTTTGCGGGCGCGGGCTTCTTCCGGTACAGCATCTAGCAGATACGAAACATCAGTTCGTGGCGCAAGACTCAACACAAAGCGCGCGTACGCGCGAGCCAGCCAGTGATGCATGGGTAATGCCGCTAGCTGGTCGTAGATGTAGCGATCGAAAATAATGACCCCGGCGCCGATAGCGCGCTCTCGGTGAATTATCTGCCGCAGGCGAAAGACGTCCGCGAGGTGCAGTAATGACCTTCCAACCAGCAGGGGAAACGAACGAGTATTCTTGTCATTTCGATTGGCTGGTTTATCGGGCGACCCGACTTTGCCATCGCTCTGCAAGACTTTTCGGCTAAAGCCCGAGCGCATGGATGAGAGAACCGCTACATTGTCCCAGAACGTCAAAATGCGGACCGGGAGGCCTTGCTGGCTCAGATACTCGCGCAGCTTTTCAATCTGAGTGCTCTTACCTGCGCCGTCAATTCCCGAAAAAGTAATCAATAGAGGGGCCAAGACAGTCGTTCCTCACAAAGGAAGTACAAAAACAGTCAAAACAAACAGAACCTCAGTGTCCGGGAGCGTTTGGCACTCGACCTGGACTGGCTGCCGATAGGGCAGCTACGGTGCCCAAAGCCGCTCCTGCCCCTGCGATGAAGCCGAAGCGGATCAACCATGAACGAAGCTGCCGCTGTTTGGGGGGAGCAATCGCCACGCCGGCCGGCTTCGAAGCCGCGCTGCCGGTTACCTGAACTGCAGGAGCAACGGCTGTACCGCTGGGCTGCTGCGCCGCGGGAGGAGCATTATTCTGAGGAAGCGTGCTCTGGGGCGCGGGAGTGCTAGTTGCAGGGGCGGTCGATCTGCCCGGATTTTCTGGCAGTTCAATGGGTGGTTGAGTTGAATTTTGCGCAGGCTGCTCCGCTGGAGGCTGCTGTTGCGCGAGAAGCGGCGCCGTGGCGCCGCTTAGCAGGAAAATTAGTACAAAGACCGTTGCCCGAAGAACGATCTGATTCATAACACCTCCACCATGGCGTGCGATCACGCCGCCACGGGTTGGGGTTGGCCAACTTTTTCTGTTCCGAGATCTTCGATCTCGCTCGCCAGTTCCTGCTCGGCGGTGAAACCGGCAGCGGCGTCGAACACTGGGAATTTGCTGAACAACTGGTCCATGCGAGTTAGTTCAAGAAAAACCGCAGCCTCAGGAGACATTTCACCAAGTTGAAGAGCACCATCATTTCTGGCTACGGTCTCCATGCAATCCAACAAACCGTCAAGACCCGCAAGATTCATCTGCCGCACCCGCGAAAAGTCCACAACTACGTGCGGCGTTTCTGTTGACATCCTGGTTTTTAGTTCCCGCCCGAGCCTGCGCGCTTCTTTCCCCCCGAACGCTTCTGGCAACTTGATCATGATTGCGGACTGCGTATTCATGTCACCTTCCCTTTGGGTCCTGCAACGCGTGCAGAAACTTAAGATCCAATATTTTTTTGCACCACAGTTGCTTCTATACAGATGCGAATTGTTAAAAAACGGTTTACGCCGTATGAATCTTCCTGTTTACTATCTGAAACTTACTTCATAACGTTGCTCCTGACTGCGTAATTGGAAGCGTCGCGCGAATTAAGCGCGAATCCGTGATCGCGATCTCCGCCTTGCGGTCCAAGTGGAATATTTTCTGATTGCTGACGATCGAACGGCGCACGCTCAGACTCAAGCCAACATATGTTTCCTGCAATATCCACGACTGCTCTACGGTGGTGCCGAAATCAATTTCGCAATCGCGCTCAATTGCGCTGCCGCCACTGATGGTGCAGCATGCCGCAATGCGCGTGCCCGCGCCGACGAACACCGGGCCCTCAATCACGCACGAATCATCAACCTGGGCACCGGCCCCGAACCAAATGCCATCACCCACCTCCGTCCCTGCCGGACGAAGGTCGCACTTTCCGGATAACGCATCTTCTGTGAGCCGGCGAAAATCCTGCGGTTTGCGCAGCCGATTTACGTATCCTTGATAGAAGAAACGCTCTTGCTGGGAAATAAGCGCGCTAAGCGTCTTTCTGTATGCCCCATCCACATTGCGCAAGGATTCTGCATTAACGACCGCGATGTCTAGAGAACCATCGGGCGCGTAAACCTGGGTCAGCGCGGCACCATGCTCGCCATGGAAACGCAGAAGTTCTTCAAAGTCCAGATCGCTGTATGCACCCATTCGAAGTAGAACGAGCGCTTGCACCCCTTGCCTTACTGAGTCCGACACGGCTCGCTCCCAGGCTTCGATAGAATCAGTCGAAACAAAGAATCGCGCCGGCAGCAGCTGGGCGAGCGTCGGCCCCTCAGCGATCACGGTCGTGGTTTCGACTCCTGCCTGTCGCAGTTTCGCAGCAGTTCGGTCCACCAGGCTTTTTCCCAATAAGTCCAAACTCACATTCGGGACTTTGCTAATGAACCGCCGCCGTCCTCGCGCGCCGTTTTTCAACGACTCCGCAGAAGCGGCCTCATTGCCGTTGGATGCTGCCAACGTTAGAATTGCCCCGATTTGCACCTTTGTCCTCTCCTGTTCCTGTTTCGCTTGCGCGTACGCTTTCTTGAAACCCA
>Ga0070714_100001601_pt1 | contig 16450 bp, 15 predicted proteins | sample LARL83metaG_FD_65450 | JGI IMG/M metagenome (GOLD analysis project Ga0070714, IMG submission 65450) | Corn, switchgrass and miscanthus rhizosphere microbial communities from Kellogg Biological Station, Michigan, USA - LAR L8-3 metaG | ecosystem: Host-associated > Plants > Roots > Rhizosphere ...
GCGCACCCTCGTGGACAGCTCGGTGACGCCCGACGGCGCCACCGTGGTCGTGGAGACGAGCGGCCACCAGCGGCTGGTGACCTCCGGCACGGCGTCCGCGTGGGACAACTTCGTCGACCAGTGGCAGTACACGCTGCGGTGGAGCGGCGGCTGGCGCGTTTGGTCGGCGGTGGACGTCCCACCTGACCAGTGGCGGACACCGTGAGCCGCCTGCGCATCCTCGCGCTCGCGCTGGCCGCGGCCGCTGCCCTGGCCTCGAGCCTGGCGCAGGTGGAGGCGTATCCGCGCTGGGGCGACCCTCCCTACGGAGACCCCTCGCTGTTCTGCCCGAACCAATCGCCCATGGCCTACCTGCGCCTGCGCACCAACGACCCGGCCATCGCGAGCGACCCGGAGTGGAACACCTTCTTCGGCACTCATCCCAACCCTGGCTGGGACAACTGGTACGGGCGCTTCTACGGCGACTTCCGCGGTGTCTACGACGACGACTCCGGCTGGCAGTTCCTCGTCTACGTCACCTATCCCAACCGCGCCCACTGGGATTTCAGCCGCAAGGGATGGCTGGCGCATGGTCACATCACCCAGTACATCGCCTATTGGAATCCGACTTTCGGCGGGCAGTGCGATTGGGGAACCTACGGGAGCCCGAGTGGACCCCCGCCGTACATGGCCGACGTCATCGGCTACCCGGTGATGGACATCTACGTCGACGCGGTACCGCCCTATACGCCGCAGCCTTTCGTCACGGCGGTCAGTTCCAACTCCGTCACCTTCAGCTGGAATCCGGTGGCCGACCGCGGCGACGGCGGCGGGAAGGGCTTCTGGATGTCGGGGCTCAAGAACTACACGTCGTTCGCCGCGGTCAACGGCGGGTCGCCTCAGCAGCTGGCGACCACCACCTCGCCGCGAACGATCACGGTCGGCGGGCTCAAGCCGAGCGACACCGCCTGCGTCGGTGTCTGGGCCACCGACGCGGTCGGCAACTCGAGCCAGCTCGGCGTCGGCTGCGCCAGAGCGCTCTCACCGCCGCCGATGCCGGCGTTTTCGCTGCCGGCCTCACCGATCGCCGCCAACCCCGCAGGGACCGGGCTGGCCGGCTTCGAATCCTGGTTCTGGCTGCGGACGCCACCGGCGCCGGTGACGGCGAGCGAGTCGGCCAACGGCTACACCTACCAGGTCACGGCGACCCCGGCGTCCACCACCTGGACGTTCGGTGACGGCGGCGGGACGACCGCCCCCGATCCTGGCGGCTACGGCCAGCCTTACCCGCAGCGCTCCTCGATCGCTTGGACCTACGAGGCGCAGTCCTCCAGCAACCAGGTCACCGCGGTCGAGACCTACGCCGTCAGCTGGACAGCAGTGGTCGCCGGTGTGACCTATGGCCCATATCCGCTGGGTACGGTCGCCGGGCCTGTGTCGACGCTCGCTTACCCGGTGCGGCAGGCCGAGCCCGAGCTGATCGGCGGGTGAGACCTGAGCTAGGCGGCAGTCAGCTGGATGCTGCAGGCGCTGGACCCGCCAACCTGCAGCGTCAGCGTGCCGCCCGGGTCGTAGTGGCTCTGCAGGCTGCAGCCCGCCGCCGAAACGACCGGGGGCGGCTGCGTCAAAGCCGGCCAGCTGACCACGATCGGCATCGCGGTGCCGCCAGCCGGGACGTCGATCGTGAGCCGGCCGCGAACTCCGTCGGCGCCCGTCGCCGTGACGCCGGGCGGCGCCGCCCGCAGATACGGCCGCGCCAGGTGTCTCAGGAAGTCGAGATCGAGATGGTCACCGGCCTGGTCGCGGATCCCCCAGCTACCCGGCAACCGCCACTCCCACCACGCCCAGCCCGAGTTCGCGTCATCGAGCTGCTGGAGCGCGTCATCCGTCCACTCCGCGGCGTCCGCGCGGTTCCTGTTGATGCCGAGCTCGCCGAACCAAAGCGCAGCGGGGAGGAGGGCCGCTTCGCGCTGGCGGCCCGCAATGGAGTCGGCGATGGGATGGGAGCCGGGGCTGAGCACTTTGGGCACCAGCGCGCCGGTATAGAGGTGGGGCGAATAGACCAGGTCGGGTGCGCGCAGCGGGACGATCGCCGTCGGCTCGTCGGCGAAGAGCGTCGACTCCACGATGAAGAGGTGGTTGGGATCCACCGCCCCGAGGGCCTCGATGGCGTGCTGGTAGAGCGGCCACAGGTACCACTGCTCGAAGAGGCGCGGCGGGACGGGGAAGGGGTGCGCCTCGTTGTAGAGGTCGTAGCCGGCCAGGTCCGAGCTCCCCGCCAGCCGCCGGGCGATCGCTTGCCAGGCCCGGAAGAAGTCGGCCTGCCAATCCGGGGACACGAAGAAGTGCGCCTCGGCCGCAATCGAGGCGGGATTGGTGGCCTTGTCGAAGGGATCCAGGTGAAACCAGGAAACGTTGGGGACGAGCGGTACCGAAGCCCAGGCGGGGGCCGTGCCGGCGTAGAAGGCCTCGCCCCAGCCGGGGAAGAAATGCATGTCCAGCACGGAGTACAGGTGGTGGCGCCCGAGTCTCGCGACGGTCGCCGCCACCTGATCGACATAGCTCTCGTCGATGACACCCCGACGTGGCTCGATCCGGTCCCACGAGATGGGAAGGCGGACGACGTCGAATCCGCCGCGGCTCATGAGCTCCGCGTCCGACTCGTCGAGCGGCGCCGCGGTTCGCCACGGGTAGTGGAGCAGGGCGTCGTCATTGAAGCCGCGGAGCAGAACGGTGCGGCCTTCGGGGTCGACGATTCGCTGGTCGCGGACGCTCAGCCAGGGCAGGTCGGCCGCCGGCGGACGAGCCGCCCTGGGAACTGCGGCGACGAGCCCGCCAGGCGGGATGAAGCCCCACACGATTCCGGCCACGACACCGGCCGCCGCAACTGCCGCCAAGAGGCGGAGAAATCGGCGGCCGGTCAAATCGTGCCGCTCATGCGCCCGACCAGGAGCTCCAGCGCTCGACATCCACCGCGAGCACCGGCCCCAGCGGAGGCTCGGCTCGATACTGTTCGTACTTCTCGGCCAGGCTTGCCAGCGCCGACGCCAGCTCGTCCCCGTCGGTCAGGATCCGAGCCCGGCCGTCCGCGCGCACCCACCAGAGGCGTGACCACCGCTCTTCGTAGTGGTCCGCGAGCACCGCCACGCGAGGTTCGTGGCGAACGTTCTCGAGCCGGCGCAGGGGCTGTCCACTGGGACGCCCGGCCTTGGGCTTGCGATCCACCGCGGAGTAGAGGACGTTCCCCGCCAGGGCGAAGCAGATCGGGACCAGGTGCGGCCCTGTCGGGCCGGCCGTGGCCAGGTGGGCACGGCGCGCAGCAGCGAAGCGCTCGCGGGCAAGAGCCGGTTCCACGCGCCGATCGTAAGTGGCGGCGGCCCTAAGCTTGGGGCGGTGGCGGCGTCTACGAACTCCATGCGGGGGCTTCAAGTCGAGCTCGACGTGCCCGCGACGATGCGGGACGGAACCGTGCTGCGGGCCAATGTCTACCGCCCGGCCGGGGACGGGCCGTGGCCGGTGCTCTTGACCCGGCTGCCTTACGGCAAGGACCTGGCGCTGGGCACCTCGAGCCTCGACCCGGTCCAGGCCGCGCGCCGCGGCTTCATGGTGGTGGTCCAGGACACCCGCGGACGGTTCACGTCCGACGGCGACTGGTATCCGATGGTCAACGAGGCGCTGGACGGCGTCGACACCATCGCCTGGGCGGCCGGTCTGCCCGGCAGCAACGGGCGCGTCGGAATGTACGGCGCCTCCTACTTCGGCTTCACCCAGTGGTCCGCCGCAGTGCACGCTCCGCCGGCGCTGAAGGCGATGGCGCCGTTCATCACCTGGTCGGAGCCCCTCAACGGCCTCTTCTTCCGGGGCGGGGCGATCGAGCTTGGCACTGCCTGGAGCTGGAACCTGAACATGGGCCTCGACGTGGCCGTCCGCCGCCACCGCGACGATCGGCCCGCGCTCGGCCGGGCGCTGCACACCCTCGCCGGGGACCTTGACAGGCTCGCGACCGAGGGCTATCGGTCGCTGCCGCTCGAGGATTTCGAGCCGCTCGCACGCGCCGGCGGGCATGACCACTTCCAGCGCGTGGCCCGGGCGGACAACGATGCGAGCCAGTTCCCCGAACCGAGGATCGCCGGCCTCTACGACAGGGTGCAGGCGCCGGCCTACATCGCCGGTGGCTGGTACGACATCTTCTCGCAGGACACGCTCGACGCCTACCGGGCCATGCGTGCAGCGGGCAAGGAGGCGAAGCTCGTGATGGGTCCGTGGACGCACGGGACGCAGCGCGACCCGGTCGGCGAGCTGACGTACGGCTTCGGAGCGTCGCTCGCCTTCATCGACCTCCGGGCGGACTTCCAGACCATGCAGCTCCGCTGGTTCGACCACTGGCTCCGTGACAACGACACCGGACTCCTCGCAGAACCGCCGGTGAAGGTCTTCCAGATGGGTGCCAACCGCTGGCTCGAGCTGTCCGACTGGCCGCCGCCGTCGGCACCGTTGGAGCTGCACCTGCGCGCCGGCGGAGGCCTTGGCCAGGAGGTCCCGCCCGAGTCCGAGCCGCCGGACGCCTATGACTACGACCCGGCGGATCCAGTACCCACCCGGGGCGGCGCGCTGCTGATGGCGGCTGCCTTCCCGGCCGGTCCTTTCGACCAGTGGCGGATCGAGGAGCGGCCGGACGTCCTCTGCTACACGAGCGAGCCACTCGGTGAAGACCTGGCCGTCGCCGGGCAGGTTGCCGTGCGGCTCTGGGCCGCCTCCAGCGCGCCGGACACGGACTTCGTCGCACGGCTTTGCGACGTCCATCCGGACGGCCGTTCCTTCAACCTCACCGACGGCATCCTTCGCGCCCGCCACCGCTGCATGCGCACCGGCGAGCCGCCCTCGCCGATCACGCCCGGCCGGCCTTACGAGTACGAGATCGACCTCTGGTCGACCTGCCACGTGTTCCGGGCCGGGCATCGGGTCCGGGTCCAGGTCACCTCGAGCAACTTCCCGCGCTGGGACCGCAACCTCAACACCGGCGAGCCACCGGCCGGAGCGACACGGATGGAGGTGGCCCACCAGACGGTGTTCCACGATCGTGACCGGCCCTCGCGACTCGTCCTTCCCGTACAGCGCTGAGTTGCGCACCTACACCGTCGAGGAGGCAAACGCGGCCCTGCCGAACGTGCGGCGGCTCCTGGGCCAGATCGTCGAGCTAACTCACCTCCTGCCCGAGCTGCAGGACCAGGCGCGGATCCACGCCTATCGCTCGAGCCGCGCCAACGGTGGCGAAGGGGAGCACGAGGAGCTCGAGCTGAGCCGGTCGGCGGTGCGCGACGCCGAGCTCAGCTTGCAGCGCGCGCTGGTCGAGCTGGACGAGATCGGCGTCCAGCTGAAGGATCCGCAGCAGGGGCTGATCGACTTCCTGAGCTACCGGGACGGCGAGCTGGTGGAGCTCTGCTGGCACCTCGGCGAGGAGAGCGTGGCGCACTGGCACCGGATCGGCGAGGGCTTCGCCGGCCGCAAAGGGCTCTAGGCGCGGACTCCGCGCCGGGCCGGCTGCACCGCCTTCGCGACCGCCTCGGCGAGACCATCCGCGTCGAGACCGTGCGCGGCGAGGATGTCGGCTTGCCGCCCGTGGGAGAGAAAGTCGTCCGGCAGGGCGAGAACCGCCCGCACCTTCCCGCCGAGGCCGGCGGCCGTGAGCTGCTCCAGCACCGCGGAGCCGAAGCCGCCGGTGCGCACGTTGTCCTCGGCGGTCACCAGCGCCGGGTAGCGCCGCGCCCATTCGCCGACCAGTCGCGGATCCATCGGCTTGATCCAGCGCGCGTTGATCACCCCGCAGCTGAGACCTCGGGACTCCAGCCGGCGGGCGGCCTCCTCGGCGACGCCGACCATCCGGCCGATGGCCAGGATGCAGACGTCCTCGCCGGTACGGACCTCTTCCCAGCGCCCGATCGGGAGCGGCTCGACCGGCAGGTCGGGGGTCGCGGGAGCGGTGCCCTTCGGGTAGCGGATCGCGACCGGCCCGTCGCTGGCCAGCGCCGTCTCGAGGAGCGCGCACAGCTCGGTGGCGTCGGCGGGCGCGGCGATTTTGAGGTTGGGCACGAGGCGGAGGTAGGAGAGGTCGAAGACGCCATGGTGCGACGGCCCGTCAGGCCCCGTCACGCCGGCGCGGTCGAGCACGAAAACGACCGGCAGCTTGTGCAGGCCGACGTCGAGCAGGACCTGGTCGAAGGCGCGCTGCAGGAACGTGGAGTAGACGCAGACCACCGGGCGCAGCCCAGCGAGCGCCAGGCCCGCCGCGAAGGTGACCGCGTGCTGCTCGCCGATGCCGACGTCGAAGAACCGCTCGGGGAACTCCTGCGCGAACGGCAGCAGGCCGGTCGATGAGGCCATCGCGGCCGTGATCGCGACCACCTCGGGCTTACGGGTTGCGGCCGCGAGCAAAGCCTCGCCGAGCACGTCGGTGTAGGTGAGCTCGGTCGTGTGCTGCCGGCCGGTCAGCGGGTCGAACGAGCCGACGCCGTGGAGCTTGTCGATCTCGTCCTCGACGGCCGGGCTGTAGCCGTGGCCCTTGTCGGTGACGACGTGGACGACAACCGGCGTCCGCAGCCCGCGCGCCCGCCGCAGCATGCTCTCCAGCGCCTGGATGTCATGGCCGTCGACGGGGCCGGTGTACTTGAGGCCGAGGCTGTCGAAGACCGTGGACGGCTGCAGCAGCTGCTTCAGGGATTCCTTGACGCGGAACGCGGCCTGGTCCGCCCGGGCGCCGACCAGCGGCAGGTCCCGCAGCCGCCGCGAGATCTCCTCCTTGAGGTTCTCGTAGCGGGGGTCCACCTGCAGCTGTGCGAGGTGCCGCGCGAGGCCGCCCACCGTGGGGGCGTAGGAGCGCCCGTTGTCGTTGATGACGATCGTCAGGTTCGGCGGCTGCAGGTGCGCGATCTGGTTGAGGGCCTCGTAGGCCATACCGCCGGTCAGCGCCCCGTCCCCGATCACCGCCACGACCTGACCGGGCTGCCCCTTCCGGAGCCGCGCCTCGGCGATGCCGAGGGCGTAGCTGAGCGAGGTCGAGGCGTGGCTGTTCTCGACGAGGTCGTGGGCGCTCTCCTGGCGTGAGGGGTAGCCGGAGAGCCCGCCCGGCTGGCGCAGCGTGCTGAAGCCGGACTGCCGTCCCGTCAGCAGCTTGTGGACGTAGGTCTGGTGACCGGTGTCCCAGACCAGCGCGTCCCGCGGGCTGTCGAAGACCCGGTGGAGCGCGATGGTCAGCTCGACCACGCCGAGGTTGGGCGAGAGGTGACCCCCGGTCTGCGCGATGGTCTGCACCAGCTCCTGCCGGATCTCGGCCGCGAGCTGGCTCAGCTGCGCGGCGCTCAACTGCTTCAGATCCGCCGGTGACTGGATGCGCTGCAGGATCGAAGGGGCGGGCTCGGGCTCCACTACTCTCACCTTAACGGCCGATTCCCGACATGAGTTCCGCCAAACGCACGCAGGTGCGGGCGCCCACGCCGTTGGGTCCGCGGATCACGGTCGTCAGCTGCGTGTTCGTGTTCCAGCTTGTCGAGGCGATGTCCAGGTGCGCCCACGGCCTGCCCTCGCTGAACTCGCCGATGAAGAGCCCGCCCATGACGGTGTTCGCCTCCCCGTATTCCGAGTTGCGGAGGTCGGCGACCTCGCTGCGGAGCAGGATCCGGTGGTCGGCGAACAGCGGCAGCCGGTGGAGACGGTCGCCGGCGAGCTCTCCAGCCCGCCGCAGCTGCTCCCAGAGGCCGTCGTCGGTGGCGACCACCGGGGTGAAGACGTGGCCGCCGATGTACTTGGCGCCGCCGGTCAGCGTCGCCAGGTCGATCAGGTGGGTCGCCCCCGAGCGGATGGCGTAGGTCAGCGCGTCGGCCAGCACCAGGCGGCCCTCGGAGTCGGTGTTCACGATCTCGACCGTCTTTCCGCCTGCGCTCCGCACGACGTCGCCCGGCCGTTGGGCGTCGTTGCCGGGCATGTTCTCCGCGGCCGCGACCACGGCCATCGCGTCGAGGGGCAGGCGCCGCGCGGCGATCACCTCGATCGCCGCCAGCACCGCCGCCGCGCCGGCCAGGTCGCCGCGCATCCGGCTCATGTGCTCGGGGGGCTTGAGCGAGATGCCGCCGGTGTCGAAGGTGATGCCCTTGCCGATCAGAGCCAGGGTCGGCGCGCCCTCCGCACCACGGTGGCGGAGACGGATCAGACGCGGCGGGTTGCGGGACCCCCGGCCCACCCCCAGCAGGAGGTTGTAGCCGCCGGCCGCCAGCTCGTCCGGGCCGAGGACCTCGACCTCGAGCCCCGCTCGCTGCGCGACCTGACGGGCGACCTCGGCAAAGGCGGCGGGAGTCAGCTCGTTCGGAGGCTGGTTGGTCCATTCGCGCGCCCGGTTGGTCGCCTCCCCGAGCTGGACGGCGGCCACGACCTCTGCCTCGCGCCCGGCCCCGAACCCGGCCAGGTGCAGCTCGTCGACCTGACCGCGCTCGGGTGGCGCCGTCTGCCTGCTGCGCTGCTCCCAGCCGCCCATGACGCAGCCTTCGACGGCTCCAGCCAGGGAGTCGGGGCCCAGCGGCGCCGTGGCGAGCAGGCCGAGGCGGCGAAAGCCATAGCCGCGCGCCGCGCGTACGAGCTCGTGGTGCGCCTCGCGCAGCCGCCAGCCGTCGAGATCGCGGGCAGCCCCGACCCCATAGAGCAGCAGCCGGCGGGCGCCGATCCCGCTCACCGGCGCCGGGAGGATCTCGAAGAGCCGGCCGCGGTGCTCGCCAGCGGTCAGCAGAGTCCGCAGCAGGCCGCCGCAAGCGGCGTCCAGCTCCTGGAGGCCGGCGTCCGGCGCCAGGCCGGGCGCGACGGGGATCGCCAGGGCGTCGACGTCGAGCTCCTGGGCACGCTCCGACGCCAGGATCGCCCTCACCGGTCCAGGTTAAGGCGTGGAGGTTGCGGACTCCCCCAGCAAGGCCGGGCTGAAGCTGACCACCCGGTTGCGCCCCAGCCGCTTGGCCTCATAGAGCGCGAGGTCCGCGCGCGCGACCAGCTCGCGAGCGTCGGCGGCCTGGGTGGGAAAGCACGCGTACCCGATGGAGATGGTCACCCGCCCCAGCGGCTGGTCGCTGCCATCGGGGAAGACGGCGGCCTCGACGGCGGCCCGCACGCGCTCAGCCGAGACGAGGGCCGAGGCGGGATCGGTGTGCGGCATGATCACCGTGAACTCCTCGCCGCCGAAGCGGAAGGCGGTGTCGGTGCTGCGCAGCTGGCTGCCCGCCAGCACCGTGGCCAGCGTCCTCAGGACTTTGTCCCCCGCCGGGTGACCGTGCGTGTCGTTGTAGAGCTTGAAGTGGTCGACGTCGATCATCAGCAGCGTCAGCGGCAGCTCGTACCGGGTCGCGCGCTCGAGCTCGTCGCGCAGGCGCAGGTCGAAGGCGCGGCGGTTGAAGAGGGTTGTCGTCGCATCCGTGAGCGACAGCATCTGGACCTCTTCGTAGAGGCGGGCGTTTTCCATGGCCAGCGACGCGTGGTGCGCGAGCGCGTCCATGAAGGCGACGTCGTCGGGCCCGAAGGCGCGCGGCTTGCGGTCGGCGGTGACGAGCAGTCCGAACAGCCGCTCGGCGGTGCGGAGCGGGACAGCGACGCAGGAGCTGAAGGTGGGTTCACCCTCCGGCAGCCTGTCGCGGACGCGGGTCACACGCGGATCGGTGCGCATGTCGTCGAAGACGAGCGGGCCCTGGGAATATGCCTTCAGGTCCTGGATGGGGAACTTGACCTCGGTCGGCTCGCCGCGCACGTGCTTGAGCTCGAGGATGTTGTCCCCGCCCTGCAGCAGGATCCCGTGCCACCGGTTCGGGTAGAGGCGCGCCAGCGAGTCCACCACGGTGTCGAGGACGTATTCCTGCTTCAGCGTCTGGCTGAGTCGCGAGGCGACGTTGTGCAGCGCCTCATTGCGGGCGCTCTGGTCGAGAGCGAGGTCGCGGTGCCTTTCACTGGTCTCGCTCATCTGGCCCAGGAACGCGATCGCGAGCACCATGATCCCGGCGCGCAGCACCAGGTTGCCCGGGTCGGAGCTGATGTGGAAGGCGGCGGAGCTAACCGCCGCGCCTCCCGCGATGGCGAGCACCGTGGCGACCGACAGCGGGATCACCGTGCGGAGTTGGTAGAGCATCGCCGCCTCGACCGCCACCAGGAAGAGCGTGATGAAGGTGAGGTCGTGAGGGTCGTTACTGCTGAGCAGGATGAAGCCCGCGATGGCCGCCACGTCGCCGATCAACCCCGCGAGCAGCACGCGCTCCACCCACCGCTCCGGCAGGCGCGGGGCCAGCGTCGCGGGGACGTTGTAGGCCGCCATCGCCACCGCCACCAGCGCGAAAAGCGGGCGGGAGACCGGGGCGGGCGTCGCGATGAATGACTCCACCAGGGCCAGCACGATGCCGGCCCAGCGGATCCCCGCGATCAGGCGGGCGAGCTGAGCTCTCTCGGCAGGGCGCTCGGAACGCCCGGCCCGCGGGCGGAATGAGGCCATGCCCGACGATGCTGCGCCGGGCCAGGCTGCGATCCGACACCAACTCGGAAAAGAAAGTGAACAGATGGTGCGACGCGCAGAGCGCCGGCTGTCACCCGCTGCGCTTGAGCAGGCCCAGGCGCTTGGCGCGCCGCTCCGCCAGGCCGAACGTCGCCAGCCCGGCCGGGATCAGCACGGCGCCCATCGCCAGCAGCAGCCCGATCACGGGCAGCTGGGCGGCGACGTGGCTGCCCTGCAGCAGGCAGGCGCGCACGCCCTGCAGCGTGTAGGTCAGCGGCGAGACCGCTCCGAGCAGGCGGAGCGGGCCCGGCAGCACGCTGAGCGGGTAGTAGACGCCCGAGACCAGCAGGATCATCCCCTGGACCGCGAACGTCATCTGCTCCCCTTTCTCCGGCGAGAGCAGGGGCAGGATCGACGTGAAGATGCCGAGCCCGACCAGGGGGACGGTCGACGCCAGCAGGATGACGAAGGCCGAGCCCAGGTCCGCGTGCGACAGGTCAAGGTGGAACAGCCCCACCACGACCAGCGCCACCAGCGCGGAGCGCACCGTCGCGTAGATCAGGGCGAACGTGCAGATCCCGAGCAGGTGCGTCACGCGCCGCACCGGCGCCATGAACGTGTACTCGATCGTGCCCTCCCAGCGCTCCCACGCGATCGCGACGGCGACCTCCATGAAGACCAGCGACAGGTAGCTCCAGAGCAGCGCGCCGGCGAGCAGGTACAGCTCGGTGGAGCGGACGTCGAAGTGCGCCCCGCCTCCGCCCAATGCCTCCAGGCCGCTGGCCAGGTAGCCGATGCTGAGCACGCCGACGAGGCTGTAGACGAACCACACGACCTCCCAGGCCCAGTAGCGCTTGTAGAGGTTCTTCTGGCGCTCGATGAAGCCGTAGAGCGCGCCCGCCTGCAGCCGGATGGAATCTGAGGCGATCACGCCGGCACCTCCTCGGGCTCGGCTTCGTACTCCTTGCCGGACAGCGCGAAGAAGACGTCCTCGAGCGTCCGGCCGCCGGCCTTGAGCTGGTCGGGCGGCGCGTCGGCGAGCACCCGGCCCTGGTCCAGGATCATCACCCGGTCCGCCAGCTCCTCAGCCTCCTCGAGGTCGTGCGTGCACAGCAGCACCGTCACGTCCTCCCGGCCGCGCAGCTCGCGCAGCACGTGCTGCACCTCGCGCTTCGAGCGCGGGTCGAGACCGGTCGTCGGCTCGTCCATCAGCAGCAGGGAAGGGCTGGTCAGGAACGAGCGCGCGATCGCGACCTTCTGCTGCTGCCCGCGCGACAGCTGCTTCATCGGCCGGTCCAGCGCGTCCCGCTGCAGTCCGAGGCTGTCCAGCAGCTCCTCGACGCGCGGCCGCAGCCGTCCGCTGACGTCGCCGTAGAGGCGGGCGGCGTAGAGCATGTTCTCCCAGGGGCTCATCTCCTTGAAGAAGGAGGCCTCGACGGAGACCCGGTTCAGGTGCCGCCGCACCGCGCCCGGCTGCCGCACGACGTCGTGACCGAACACGCGCGCCCAGCCGGCGTCGGGCACCAGCAACGTGCTGAAGATCCGCACGAGGCTGGACTTGCCGCTGCCGTTCGGCCCGAGCACGGCCACCACCGAGCCGCGCTCGACGCGCAGGGACACGTCGTCGACCGCGCGCTTGGGCTCGCGGCGCTTCCAGGGCAGACCGCCGGTTTGGCGGAACGCCTTGGTCAGGTTCTTGGCTTCGATTGCCGGGGTCAACTTCAACTCCTCTTCAAAACGGGCGGAAATGAGCAACAAAAAAGGCCGCCGCGGCGGACCGCGCGACCCCTGAAGTGCTCGAAGTAGGAGCTGGCTACAAGGACGTCAAGGCGCGGTCCCGCTGGACTTGGCAACGCCAATGCCGAACCGCGTCTCCATCACGAGCAGGTAAGGCTACACGCATTCGTGTGTGTCGGTCAAGTGGGCATGAAAAAAGGCGGGAGCGCTGAGCTCCCGCCTCGATTTACTACCGCTTGGCCGGCACCTTGAGGTCCGCGTAAGTGGTCTGCGAGTGCATGGTCTGGGCCTGGCCGCCGCTCGTGGCCGCGGCCTCCGCCCGCTTGGGCGCGAGCGCGGCTTCGCTGGCCTCGCGGTGCTCCGCCGTATCCCAGGCGGTGATGGCGAAGCCCACGTTGTTCTCGCGGTCGACCATCAGCACGGCCGCCTCGCAGCCGGGCTGGCTGAGGGCCAAAGGCGCGACCTCGTCGCGGAAACGCGTGATGCCGGCGTCGATCGTGGCGGGATCCCCGCCGGCCAACACGGTCACGCGTGCGAACTGGCCGGCGTAGGGGTCGACCTTCGACTCCTGCACCGGGATCTCGCAGCGGTGGAACGAGACGGTCTCGCTGCCGTGCGTGGCGGAGAACTTGTCGCGGGCCGCGAAGATGGCGGCCTCGCTCGCCCGCAGGTTCTCCATCGAGTCCCAGTAGGTGGCGACAGCGCCGCGACCGGTCTCCCGATCGGCACTCGAGATGGTGCCGAGATAGCCGGGCTGCTGCTGGAAGACGGGCAGCATCTCCGCCTTCATCTGCTCCACCAGCTCGTCAACACGAGCGGGCTCCGACTTGATCTGGGTTAGACGCGAGTACATGGACACTCCTCCTCCTCCAGACGTGTTGGGGGTCGGTTACGCGGGCAGCTTAGTCCCCGGGACCGTCTTTGTGACGAGCGCGGCGAGCTCGTCTCGGCTGTCGGTCGGGGCGTAGCACTCGGTGCCGACGCAGACGATTGCGCGGCCGTCGCCCGGCTCGGTCACCACATAGGGGTTGGCGGCCAACGCGGCGCGAACGAGTTCCGGGTTGGAGCTGGTCACCTTGACCGAGGGGCTGAGCACGCGGTCCACGGCGCGCGCGTAGACCGCCGCCATGATGCCGTGCTGGCGGTGTTGAGCCGAAATGCTTTCGAGCGCCCGGCGGGCAAGCTCACGCCACGACGCCGTGGGGTCGCCCTGCAGGGTGTCGAGCTCGCAGAGCGCAATCGCCGCGACCGAGTTCTCGGCCAGCGGCTTCAGCCGCTCCTGCAGGCGGCCGGGGCCGTCTTCGTCGACGTGGTCGAAGTAGCCGCCTCGCTCCGGGTCGGCGAAGCGCTCCAGGTCGCCGGCAATGCGCACCGCGTCGCCGGTGCGGTTCGCCCTCACCGCCGCCCAGAGAGCGAAGACGTGGTCGGCGAGCATCCCGGGCACGCCCGGCGCATGTCCGATCGGATCGGTCAGCACCGAGTCCAGCACCTGCAGCGCCCGCGCCCGCAGCTCGGGCCTGCCGAGCCGCCGGTCGGCCTCGAGGTAGGCGATCGCAAGCGCGCAGTTCCAGCCGGTGTAGATGCGCCGGTCGACGTAGGGCGGCTGCAGCTGGGAACGGCCCGCGGCGTCCCGCGCGTAGTACTCCTCGTCGGCGTCCTGACTCCCGCCGTAGAGCCCCGACCCGGGGTCGCGCAGCACCCTGTCCAGGTACGCGGTCGTGTTGTCCAGGATCTCGGCCTGGCCGGTGAGGGCCAGGGCGTAGACGAGGCCGCCGTGGTCCTCGAGCATCTTCTCGAAGTGGGGGACGCTCCAGTCCTGCGTCGTCGAATAGCGGAAGAAGCCACCCTCGACGTGGTCGTAGGTTCCGCCACCGGCCATCCGGTCGAGGGTCAGCTGGGCCATCTCCAGGTGGCGCGGCTCGGCCCGCCGGGCCGCCTGCTCCGCGAGCAGCGCCAGCGCATCGGTCATCGGGAACTTGGGCGCTCCGCCGAAGCCGCCGTAAACGGGGTCGTAGGCGCGCTCGAGCCAGCCCAGCACGTCGTCCACCTGCTGCTGCCCGATCTCACCGGCGCCGGCGCCCAGGCTTGCCGAGGTCCGCTTGCGAAGCTCCAGGACCCGCGCCACGATCTCGGGCCGCTGGGTGCGATACGCGGTCAGGACCTGGCGCAGGGCGCCCAGCATCTGGTCGGGCGGGAGGTAGGTCGCGCCGCTCAGGATGTCGCCCTGCGGGGTCAGGAAGGCGGTCGTCGGCCAGCCGCCCATGTTGTAGCGGGCGTTGACGTCCGGGCGGACGTCGTTGTCGACGCGGATCGGCAGGAACTCGCTGTTGAGGAGCTCGATAACCTGCTCGTCGGAGTACGTGGTCTCGTCCATGACGTGGCACCAGTGGCACCACACCGCCGAGATACCGAGCACGATCGGGAGGTCGCCGGCAGCCGCCTCGGCGAACGCCGCCGGCGACCATTCGCGCCAGAGGATCTCGTGGGCCCGGTTCGGGCGGGGCGAGAAGTGAAAGGCCCCCTCCATCGGCTCGAAATCTACGCGCAAGAGGAGTCCGGGGCCGCCGTCATTGAGATAGAACCCGCATGACACCGGAACTGCTCACGGAGCTGAGCCGAGGCAGCCGCCTTCGCCTCGCGGCGCAGCGACGCGTCGAATACGCGCTGCTGATCCTGATCTTCGGCCTGGTCATCGAGTTCATCCAGCGTTTCGCGGCCGAGAACCTGCGCCCGCTCGCGCTGGGGACGCTAGCGATCGCCGCAGTGGTGGCCGCGTCGGCCTCGCCCATCGCGGTCGAGTACCAGAATTCCATGCGGCGCTCGCGCTGGCTGCGGGCGAACGAAGACCGCACGCAGCGGATCCTGCCGAACGCTCCCGACCCCTTCGAGACAGCCCCGCCGGGGGCTACGCGGGTCGGAAGACGAGGTCGCCCAGCTTAGCCAGCGGCGGATCCTGCCCGGCGAGCACATAGGCCATCGCCACATAGGCGAGCAGGATCATCTTGAGGGCGCGATAGGCGCCCGATGCGTCGCCGCCGTGCAGGGTCGTCTGCAGCGCGACACCGTCCATCGCACCCACGAGCACGATCGCCAGGTCGGTGCTGGTCACCGGGCCCAGGTCGACGACAGGAAGCTCCCCGATGATCTTCTCGGCGGTCTCCGCGGTGGAGCGGACCATCTCGTCGAGCGTCGGCCGGAGCCGCTCGCGGATCCCGGGGCTGCTGAGCGCGAGGCTGTAGGCATCCAGCAGCAGGCGGCAGAAGCCTGGGGTGCTGCACCGCTCCGCGGCCTTGTCCATGGCGAGTGCGACGGCTTCGAGCGGGTCGGCGACGCCGTTGACCGCATCGCGATGGCTCGCGCTGATCTCCTCGCTCAGCGCCGCGATGACCTGGACGAGGATGTCCTCTTTCGACTCGAAGTAGTAGTGCAGGAGACCAGGGGCGACACCGGCCTCGGCGGCGATGTCCTTCATCGAGGTCTCCGCGTAACCCTGCCGGCTGAGAACGGCGCGCGCCGCGTCCAGGATCTGGGCGCGGCGGTCGACGGCGACGCGCGGTTCGGCCGCGCGCGCTGTCACGCCGGGAGCGGCCGAGTCTCGCCCGATGTCTTCGAGTTCGGCATGCACGATGTATACACCGGCTGCGCGGAGTCCGCGCTGAGCTTGCTTCGCACGCTGCGCGGCAGCACCTCTGCCACGGGGGCGTAGAGAAGTTCGAACTGCCGGGGCTCCAGCGTGAATCGGGCCGACAGCGCCGCGGCGGCGCCGGCCACGATCGCTGCGGCGCGCGGGCCGCTCTGGGCCTCGCTGGCCGCACGCGCGGCGACCTCGGCCGCCCAGCCTCCGCCGGCGTCGAGAGCCGCGTCGTAGGCGCCGTCCCACTCCCAGGCGCTGGCGTCGCGCTCCCTGGCAGCCAGGGACAGCGCTGCCCAGGCGATGGGGCCCAGGTCGTGCAGCTCCGTGAGGAACGTGGTCACCGGGTCCGGGGTCTCGAGCGGGGTCACTCTTTCCGCCATGGCACCTGTTACCTCCACTTTGGCTGGTCGGCCAATCAATTTGGTTGGCTGACCAAACAATTACCAGGTGACGGTTGCCCCTGTCAACTTTTCAGCGCTTCCGGGGACGGCGCGGCCCGCCTTAACAGGCTGGGTTGACACCCTCAGGGAACCGCGAATACGCTCCGCGCCACCCCCCGGGTGGGTGGCTATCGGGGGAGGGGTCAGCGGCGA
>Ga0070714_100001603_pt1 | contig 16433 bp, 13 predicted proteins | sample LARL83metaG_FD_65450 | JGI IMG/M metagenome (GOLD analysis project Ga0070714, IMG submission 65450) | Corn, switchgrass and miscanthus rhizosphere microbial communities from Kellogg Biological Station, Michigan, USA - LAR L8-3 metaG | ecosystem: Host-associated > Plants > Roots > Rhizosphere ...
ATTCGCCGCGTCGCCGCAGGGCCTGCGCTTGCGCCGGTGAACTCGTCGGCGGGTACCTCGTGTGCCGAGGAGCTAACAAAATGAATAGTGCTGGCAGTCGCCCTCAAGGTTCGTCGCGAAGTCTGATGCCGTTACAGAGCCGGAAGTCGTAGCGAAGTCGGACGCTTCATGTCGTGAAGTCGGATGCTGTAGCGAGGCCGGACACCTTCGTGTCGTGAAGTCGGATGCCGTCGCGGAGCTTGATGGTGGTGCGATGGCGGATGTCCTTGCCGCGTCGGGTGCCGTCGCGGAGCTTGATGCCGTTGTAGGAGCGGACGGCTTCGTGGTGTCGGATGCGTCGCAAGATTTGATGTTTCGCGGAGCCGACTGCTGTTGCGGTGCGTGATGTCTTGCGGAGTCTGAGGGCCGCGCGGCCCGGGTAGGGCATGCCGCGTCGGTGGAGTCGGCGGACGGGCGTTCGTCAGCGGCGTTCGTCGCGGCGTTCGGCACGCACGGACCACACGTCGGGTCCGGCGGGCAAGGTCGGGCGCCGCTGAAGACGGAAGACACCGGGTGTCCCGAAGCGTCCGACCGAGGCCACCACGAGCCAGTGTTCGACCTCGTCGGGTCCGGGCTCCTGTGCCTTGCCGCGGCGCTTGCGCGGCGTCGCGGGAGGAGTGGTGGCTTCCTTCGCCTTGCTGCCCAGCTCTCCCGTCTCCTTAGTGGCCTCGCGGCTGGATTGGGCGCGATCCGGATCGGCGCCCTGAATCTCGTCACCGGGTTCCGGCGTCTTGGCGCTCGCCGGGCGCGGCTTCGGGTCCGCGACCGGTTCGATCCAGCGGCCGAGCACCTCGTGCACCACGTAGAGCCGACCGCCGAACAGGAAGTAAACCGGTCCTTCGCCACCGCGCAGGACGTCACAGGGTTCGGCGTCGACTAGTTCAGACATCGCGATCGTCATGACTCCCCTGCCGTGTGAATGCTTTGGACTCGGCGGTCTCCTTCGCGGGCGCGGTCGAGGGAACGACCCGGGGGCGGGTCCGCGCAGCCTGACAGCCGGCCGCGCGGGCCCGTACCCATTCCCCCTTCCCGCTCCCCCGAGCGGTCGTGTCGCCGTCGGCCGCAGGCTTCCCCGGTGCCTCCCTACGCTCCCAGCAGTGGAAACAGCCCGGTGCGACGCGGGCGGAAGCGCGGTGACGCCCCCTGCGGACGACGGCGACGGCGTTCGAATCTTTGTTCGAACGAGACCTACCCTACCCCCCTCGTGGCCCACCGGCCACCGGAATCTCGAATATTCGCTCGAATCGGTGAACCATGTCCGCAGCGCTTGCCGGGACGGTGCTAGCCACACTCGACTGCCTTCAATCGCACTCGAGCTCGCTTGGCCGCGCTCGACCCCGGTCGGCGGCGGCGGTCCGGCGGAGCTTCGGCGCCGTAGGCACTCCTCGGCCGGTCACCTGCCGGACGCTGCCCGTCGACGCGAAGCGCCGGTGCGCCGTCCTCTTTGTTGCCGCACCGCGGCTTTGTCCTCTTTGTGCCAGAGTGTGGCTATCGATCTTGAAGCGCGAGAGACTCGAAGGGCTGCCAACCCGCTCAGCCAGCGGCCCTCCGAAGCCGACCACCCTCCGGCCAGGACGCCGCGTGACCGTCCCTATACTCCTTGGATTCCTGCATGTTCTGCCGCGCACGTTCGCAACACGGATCGAATCCGCGGCACGGGCCTGCGAGGGCGCCGAAATCCGGGTCGCGAGGACAAAAATCATGCGCCTCCGACTTCGAAAGTTACCTAACCGTGACCAACCGTTTCCACAACCATTGCGAGGATCGGCTTGTCCTACTGAGTGAATCGGTCGGCTGCGGGGTCTGCCGCGCCGCCGATTAACCCGGGTGGGGTGCAGGGAGGGGACGTCGGCGCCGTCCGACACCGCAGGGGAGAGCGGTGTCGGAGCGCCCGAGGGGGTGCGGCGGGGTCCGCGCGCGCGTCGTGGGGGTGCGCGCTCGGACCCCGCCCCGCACTCGTCACGCACCGTCATGATTCTGCGACGCAGGTCGTTCGAGGTTGGGGCGGTATTCGAACACTGAGTCGGGTGCGCGAGCATGATTCGCAAATCTGTTCGAATTGGCGAGAGCCTCGGATGCGGTGAGCGTTCGAACGCTGCCTTGGGCGGGTCGGGTGACGAGCCGCCGCGGCGGCTCGAACGCTTGAGCGGAAAGCAGCCTTCTGCGTCGCTGTCCCCCTGCCGCGCGAGAGGCGCAGGTCAGCACGGCGAGTCGCAGCGCTTGTCCTCCAAATGGAGTGATTGATCCGGCACCGGCAGCTCAGCGGAGTAATGCTCCTCACATGACCCGCATCGCGCCGTTCGACGGCCTGCCGCGCTCCGGCCTGCCCGGTAACTCTGGCTGGCACCGGGCCGGCTCACCGGCCCCGCGGGCGCTGACCGCGCTCGGTCTGGCAGCTACTGCCACCGCGGCGGCCACGGCGGCGGCCGCTGTCACCGCCGCAGCCTGGCACAGCAGTCGCGGCTTGCGCGGCGCGATCGGCGTCGGACCCGCGGGTCTGCACCTGCACTGCACGTCGGCCCGCCCGCCCGAGGCCGCGGAGTCCGTCTCGGTGCTGATTCCGGTGCGGCACCGCCCCGATGCGGCCATCGCGGCAGTCCGCGCGGCGCTCGGCCAACAGGGCGTCGATCACCTGGACGTCGTCGTGCTCGACGACGGCTGCCCGCAGGAGACGCGCACCGCGTTGCGGCAGGAGTTCGGCGACGATCCGCGCGTGCGCATCCTGTCCGCCGCGCCGCTGCCCCGCGGCTGGTCACCGCTGGCGCACCGCTCGCACCAGCTCGCCGTGGCCGCGCGTGGCAAGGTCCTGATCTTCGCCGAACCGTGCGCGCCGCTCGGTCCGAACGCTGCCGCGTCGGCGACCGCGCTGCTGCGGACGGAACAGTTGGACCTGGTGATCTTGGACACCGGGCGCCCTGCCCAGCGGGCGCAGGCGCAGGCGCCGGAAGAGGCGTGCAGCGTGGAGGGTGGGCACGGTACGCGGGACGGGGCGCGCGGGCGGACGAATGAGACGCGGCTGGGTGTGGTCGGTCAGGTTGTGTCGGGATCGAGGTCGGGATCTGGGGGGAGGTCGGACGTGGGGGCAGAGACGGAAGCTGGATCGGTAAAGGAATTGAGACGGTCGCGCTCGAAAGATCGTGCGCGGACTCGAACGCACGGCGGGGCGCGGGTGCATCCCGGGCGGTTCGCGGTCGCGATCGATGCCGAGGCGTATTGGCGGATCGGCGGCTACCGCGCGGCGGCGGGTGATTCCGACCCGCTGGCCCTGCTGCGCATGGTCCGGCGTGCGAGCGGTCGCGTCGCGATCGCCGACGGACGGCGAGTCATTCCGCCGGCGCAGTTGCTCGATCCGCTGCCGTCACCCGATGTGCAGGCCGGGGCGGAGTGGGACGGCACACATGGCAGCAGCAGCCGCACTTCGCTGACCGGAACGGCGCGCCGGGTGATCGCGGCGATGGTCGGGGTACGACCGTAGTTGGAGTCATCAGACGCGGCATAGGAATGCCCGACGAAGTATGAGGGAGTTCGGGTCGCGTTGGGTGCCTCGGATCTGCGTTCTTGGCCCCAAGCGCAACGGGATCTGGCTCGGGCCGTGGGTGCGGACTCACACGCCATGAGGTGCGATGCGTTGGCCGCGGGGCGACGCTGGGTGGGAAATCCCCGCGACATCCGGCCCGGTAGAGTCTGTGCGCTGTGGCAAGGATCATCGTGATCGGGGCCGGGATGGCCGGTCTCGCAGCGGCTGCACGCCTGGCGACTCGCGACAACTCCGTCATCCTGTGCGAGGCGTCGCAGGCCGTCGGTGGGGCGCTCGGCGGCTGGCAGCACGACGATCTGATCTTCGATACGGGCGCGTATACCCTGACTCTGCCCGCCGTCTACCGCGACCTGTTCATCAAGACCGGTTCGCGAAAGAAGAGCGCCGCAGCCACGCTCGAGGACCGTGTCGACCTTCAGCCGCTTGACCCCGTGCGGCGCTACCTGTTCCCCGACGGCACCCGCTTGGACCTGCCGAACGCCTCGCTCGGCCGCCTGCGCGCGGCCTTCGACGATGCGTTGGGGCCTGGCGCCGGTGACGCGTGGTGCCGTGTGATCGATCACGGCAGCCTGGTGTGGGACACGATCCGGCCAGCGCTGGTGGACGCACCAGGCAGCGGCGGCCGTGAACTTGTCCAGCTGGCGCGGACATCGCGCGGGCGCCGGGCGCTCACCCCGGGTCGATCCCTGCACGCGCTGGCCGGTCGCTGGTTCAGGGGCGGCGACTCATGGCTCTTCCTGCTCCTCGATGACTACGCGCGGCAGGCAGGCGCTGATCCGCAGCGCGCGCCCGGTGTGCTGGCGATGCACGTCTATATCGAGCACGCGTTCGGGGCGTGGCGCATCGGCGGCGGCCTGCACACTTTGGCCGAGGCGCTGCACCAGCGGGTGATTGACCGTGGGGTCGAGGTCAGGCTTGGGGCGCGCGTCGCACGCATCGAGACGGGAGGGGCAGATGCTCGATCCGGGGCCGGGGCCGGAGCTGTGACTGGCGTGACTTTGGCGGACGGCGAGCGCCTGGCGGCAGACGTCGTCGTGGCGGCAGTCGATCAGGTGGTATTGGCCGGGCTGCTCGGGGTGTCTGCTTCAAGTGGACAATCGTCGGCGGACTCTTACTCGGCGACGGTTACGACCCTCTGCTTGGAGATCGACGATCCGCCCGCCATGCCGCATGAGACGGTCCTGCTCAACGAGCGCGACCCGGCCTTACGCATCCACGTCCGACAGGAACAGCCCACGGCATGGACAGTCCACGCTGACGGCGTGCAAGAGGCTGGGGACATGCTCGCGGCGTTGGCGCGTCGCGGCATCGACGTCCGCGACAAGGTGCGCGTCCAGCACGTCATCACGGGCGCGGATCGCGCCGCCGCGACCGGTGTTCCGGGCGGCGCGGCGTATGGTCCTGCGGCGAACGGCCTGCGCTCAGCGCTGCTGCGCTCGGCGGTCACGCAGGATGCGCCCGGGCTCTACCACGTCGGCGCGTCGGCGCGGCCGGGGGCGGGGCTGCCGTTCGTCGCATTGTCGGCCTGGCAGGCGGCGGAGCTGATCAGAGGACGGGCTAAATCAGAGGGCTGAGATGTCCGGGAAAACCGGACAGATGGTGAGCCCGCCTCGCCATCTCGCTATACCGAGGCCAGACCGGCGGCCGTCTGCGCGGCGGCGCGCTGCTCGCGGAGGTTGCGGTACACCTCGAGCGTCGCGGTGGACGCGTTGAGCGTGATGAAGTGCAGGCCCGGCACGCCCTCGGCGAGCAGGCGCGCACCGAGTTCGGTCGCGTAGTCGATACCGATGCGGCGCACGGCGGCGTTGTCGTGCGCGACGGCGTGGATGCGCTCGCCGAGCTGCTGCGGGAAGGTGCCTCCGCTGAGGGTGACCATGCGCTCGATCTGCGCCGCACGGGTGACCGGCATCAATCCTGCGATGATCGGAATGTCGCAGCCCGCTGCGGCGACCAGGTCGCGCAGCCGCAGATAGTGCTCGGCCTCGAAGACCATCTGGGTTATCGCGAAGTCGGCCCCGGCGCGGCACTTGGCCACGAAGTGGCGGATCTCGCCGTCCCAGTCGGCCGAGCGCGGGTGCTTCTCGGGGAAGGCCGCGACGCCGACGCAGAAGTCGCCGGACTCCTTGACCAGCCGCACCAGCTCGGCCGCGTACTCGATGCCCTCGGGATGCTTGACCCACTCGCCGCGCGGATTGCCGGGCGGGTCGCCGCGCACGGCCAGGATGTTGCGGACCCCGGCGTCGGCGTAGCGGCCGATGATCCGGCGCAGCTCGCCGACCGAGTGGTTGACCGCGGTGAGGTGGCCGACCGGGGTGAGCGTGGTCTCGGCGGCCACCCGCTCGGCCTCGGAGGCGGTGTTCTCGCGGGTCGAGCCGCCCGCGCCGTAAGTGATCGAGACGAAATCCGGCCCGACGCACTCGATGCGGCGCAGCGCCCTCCACAGCTGCCGTTCCGAGTCCGGGTCGCGTGGCGGCATGAACTCGAAGGACATGGTCGGCGCCCCGCGGGTGAGCAGCTCGCGGACCGTCACGGCCCGGTCCGGACGCACGCTGGGGATGCCGAGTGCCATGTGCTCACTGTAACCGGTGCCCCAGCGGGTACCGGGGCCGTTTCGCCGGATGAGACGACGTAGGCTCGATATTTGTGAACCACGCGCACGCCAGGGAACCCGATGAGCCGGGCCGCGCCTCGCCGGTCGACCGGTGCGGGCTGCGCGCGCGGGTCTCGGCCGAGCTCGCGGCGTTCCTCGACGGGCAGGAGGCGCTGCTCGACAAGATCAGCGCGGACCTGGCGCCGGTCGTCGCGGCACTGCGCGACTTCCTCGACGGCGGGAAGCGGATGCGCCCGGCGTTCTGCTACTGGGGCTGGCAGGCGGCCGGCGGCGCGCAGACGCAGGCGACCGACGCGGAACCGGCGATCGTGCGCGCGGCCGCGGCGCTGGAGCTGTTGCAGGCTTCGGCGCTGATCCACGACGACTACATGGACGGCTCGGACACCCGCCGCGGCGCGCCCGCGATCCACCGCCGCTTCGAGGCGTTGCACCGCCGCGGCGGCTGGGCGGGCGAGCCGGAGCGGTTCGGCGCGGCGGCCGCGATCCTGCTCGGCGACATCACCCTGACCTGGTGCGACGAGATGTTCACCCGCTGCGGCCTCGACGCGGCGCGCATCCACGCCGCACGGCCCGTCTTCGATCTGATGCGCTCCGAGGTGATGGCGGGCCAGTACCTCGACGTGGTCGCCCAGGCCCGTGGGCTCTCGGTCTCGACGCCGCGGGACGCGCTGGCCCGGGCGCGCACCGTGATCCGGTACAAGTCGGCCAAGTACACCGTCGAACGCCCGCTCCAGCTCGGCGCTGCGCTCGCGAGCGGGACCACGGAAGGCCCGGTCTCCGCCGCGCTCTCGCGCTTCGGGCTGCCGCTCGGCGAAGCCTTCCAGCTGCGCGACGACCTGCTCGGCGTGTTCGGCGACCCGGCCGCCACGGGCAAGCCCGCGGGCGACGACCTGCGCGAGGGCAAGCAGACCGTGCTGGTGGCTCTGGCCGCCCAGCGGGCGACCGCGGCCCAGGCCGAGATCTTGCGCAGCGGGCTCGGCGATCCCGCGCTGGACGAGGCCGGGGTCGAGCGGCTGCGTTCGGTCATCACGCGGACCGGGGCGCTGGGCGAGGTCGAGGCGCGGATCGCCGGGTTGACCGACACCGCCCTGGCCGCGCTCGCTGCGGCGCCGATCACGGCGCGGGCGCGCGAGGTCCTGGCCGAACTGGCGGTCGCGGCGACCTCGCGGAAAGTCTGAGAGCGGCTGAGAAGATCCGGGCATGCCCGCACGGTTGCACGTCCGGACGCTGTCGTGCTTCGGCGCGAATCCCTGCGCGAGCTGAGCACTTCCCGCTCGCCCGGGAACATTCGTTTCCTGCCCGCACCGGCCGCTTGCCGACGAGTCGTCGACTCAGAGTCACAATTGCGCCAGGAGTGAAAGCACTGAAACGTACAAAAGCCGCAAATCGCGGACACGCTCGGTGAAGGCCGGCTTCCCGAGCGAGAAGTTTTGTCGAAGGGGTCGCCAAGCGCTGAAGGCCCATGAATAATCCTCTTCGAGGCCTCGTCGTCCCCCCGTGCGATGGGGCCTCGCCCCGAGTGACGCGTGGTAGGCGGGTCCCTCCCCCCGTGGGGATCGCGCCGGTACACGCGTCGCCGGCACTGATCCCTCTCGAGGGGTCGAGTGCCGAACACGGTGCGTGTGTGGTCCCTCCCCCCGTGGGGATCCCCGCGCCGTCGGCGTCGGAACCGCCCCTCGCCGCCCGCAGCGTCCTCCCCCGGGACCGTGGCGGCGAACCCCTCCGGCGCCCGCGGAGAGTCCTCGACAACTCTCCGCCGCGGCCTCGTCGCTCCCCCGTGCGACGAGGCCGCCTTATTCTCCAGACCGACCGGTCGGACAGCAGCGCGCAACGGAGCCCGGCTCGGCGCCCGGCGGACGGGCCGCCGAAACTCATCGAAGCCTCACAGACGGTTCACCGCTGGTGAAAAGGCCCGCGCGACGGTGGTCCGCATGAGCCAAGTGATCTCTGACCGACCGCTCGGCCTCGGCGCCGACCGACCGAGCCGCCCCGGGGCCGACCCGGCGACGGCGGGCGAGCCGGTCGACGCCGGCCGACAGCGCACCCGCCTCGTCGAGATCGTGATCCCGGTCCACAACGAGCAAGCCGTCCTCGCCGACAGCGTGTACCGGTTGCGCGCCTACCTCACGGAGAACCTGCCCTATCCCTTTCGCATCACCATCGCCGACAACGCGTCGACCGACGACACCTGGCGGATCGCCCTCGACCTGGCCGAGCGGTACCGCGGCGTGGACGCCGTGCACCTGGACCAGAAAGGACGCGGCCGGGCGCTGCGCTCGGTCTGGGAGGCCAGCGACGCCGAAGTCGTGGCGTATATGGACGTGGACCTGTCCACCGGGCTCGAGGCGTTCCTGCCGCTGATAGCGCCGCTGATGTCCGGGCACTCGGACCTGGCGATCGGCTCGCGGCTGGCGCGCGGCGCGGCCGTGGCCCGCGGGCCGAAGCGCGAGTTCATCTCCCGGACCTACAACCTGATGCTGCGTTCGGCGATGGCCGCGCGCTTCTCCGACGCGCAGTGCGGCTTCAAGGCCGGGCGCGCCGAGATCATCAAGGCCCTGCTGCCGCGGGTCGAGGACCAGGCGTGGTTCTTCGACACCGAGCTGCTGCTGCTGGCCGAGCGCAGCGGGCTGCGCATCCACGAGGTGCCGGTGGACTGGGTCGACGATCCGGACAGCCGGGTCGACATCGTGCGCACAGCCCGCGACGACCTGCGCGGCATGTGGCGGGTGGGGCGGCAGGCGCTGCGCGGCGGCTTCCGGGCGCCGGTGCCGGCCCGCACCCTGGCCGCGGCGCTGCCGCAGGGGATGCGCCGCCAGATCCCGAGCTTCGCGGTGATCGGCGTCACGTGCACGGTGGCTTATCTGCTGCTCTTCACGGTGCTGCGCGCAGCGTTCCCGGCGTATCTGGCCAACACCGTCGCGCTCGCGGCCACCGCGGTCGCGAACACGGCGGCGAACCGCCGGTACACCTTCGGGGTGCGCGGCAGCGCCAATGCCCTGCGACACCAGGTCGAGGGCGGCGTCGCGTTCCTGATCGGCCTGGCGCTGACCAACGGCGCGCTGGCGCTGCTGCACGCGGCGGCGCCGGCCGCGGCCCACGCGGTCGAACTGACCGTGCTCATCGCGGCGAACGCGGTGGCGACCCTGGTCCGTTTCCTGCTGATGCGCGCCTGGGTGTTCAACCCGAAGCGCACCAGCCCGACCCCTCTCGCGGAGAACCAGGCATGACAGAGCAGCTTCGGGCCCATCCCCCGGTCGAGAATCCGGAGCCGGCGGAAGGCGTGGTCGTGGCTACCGGGAGCGGAACTGGGACTGGGATTAGCACCGGGACGGGCGCATACGGCGGCCCGGCGGCCGAATCGCCGCCCGCGCGTCCGTGGTGGCAGCGCGCCTACCTCGGCAGGCCGCGGGATCCGCGCTGGGCGCGGCCGCTGCTGCTGGCGATCCTCGGGCTCAGTGCCCTGCTTTACCTGTGGAACCTGTCCGGCAACGGCTACGCGAACGAGTTCTACGCCGCCGCGGTGCAGAGCGGCACGAAGAGCTGGTCGTCGATGTTCTTCGGCTCCCTGGACACCGGCGACTTCATCACCGTGGACAAGCCGCCGTTCGCGTTGTGGGTGATGGAGGTCTCGACCCGGGTCTTCGGGTTCTCGAGCTTCGCGATGCTCGCGCCGATCGCGCTGTGCGGCGTCGCGACGGTGGGCGTGCTGTACTCCGCCGTGCGCCGCAGCTTCGGGCACGCGGCCGCGGCGGTGGCCGCTCTCGTCGCCGCGCTGACGCCGATCACGGTGGCGATCGCCCGGGACAACAATCCCGACCCGGTGCTGGTGCTGCTGATGACGCTCGGTGCCTGGTTCACCCTGGAGGCGCTGCGGACGCACCGGCTGCGGCACCTGTTGTGGGCGGCGGTGATGATCGGCTGCGCGTTCAACGCCAAGATGTTGCAGGCGTACATCGTGCTGCCCGCGCTGGTGTCGGTGCATCTGTACGCGGCCGAGGGCGGATTCCGGCGGCGTATCAGGCATCTGTCGTTGTTCACGGCGGTGCTGGCGGTGGCGTCGTTCTGGTGGATGCTGATCGTCGACGCGATCCCGGCGTCCTCGCGCCCTTATATCGGCGGCTCGACCAACAACTCGGTGTGGGACCTGGTGATCGGCTACAACGGGCTGGGCCGGATCACCGGGAACGAGAGCGGCAACGGCGGCGGGGCGGCGAGCTTCTCGGGCTCGTCCGGACTCGGCAGGCTGTTCAACGACATCCTGGGCACGCAGATCTCCTGGCTGCTGCCCGCGGCGGCGATCCTGTGCGTCGCGGCGGTCGTGCTGCGCGGCCGGGCGCCGCGCACGGACCCGATGCGCGCCGCGCTGCTGCTGTGGGGCCTGTGGCTGTTCGCGCACTTCGTCGTGTTCTCATATCAGCAGGGCACGATCCATCCCTACTACGTGACGACGCTGGGCCCTGCGATCGGTGCGCTGGTCGGCGGCGGTGGCGCGGTCGTGTGGCAGCGGGCGCAGGAGACCGGGATCAGGAACACCTGGGTGCGCGCGGTGCTGCCTGTGGTCGTGTGCATCAGTGGCCTGTGGTCAATTGCGTTGTTGCACCGCACGTCGTACGCGACCTGGCTGGTGCCGGTGATCGCGGTCGCGATGATCGCGGCGGTGGCGACGCTGGCGGCCGCGCACCTGCGCCCGCAGCTTCGGGCGCGGCTGGCGGCGGTCGGCCTCGGCGCGCTGCTGCTCGCCGGACTGGCCGGGCCGACCGCGTTCGCGGCCTCCGCGGCGAACTCCACCGTGAACGGGACCAATCCGCTGGCCGGGCCGTCGAATGGGTCGATGGGCGGGCCGGGCGGCGGTTTCGGGGCGCGGACCGGCGGCGGCGGCGACTTCGCGGGCGGGCCCGGCGGCGGATCAGGGGGCGGATTCGGCGGACCACCCGGACAGGGCGGCTCCGGCGGCCAGACCGGGCAGCCGCCCTCGTTCGGCAACGGCCGGTCCGGACAGCTGCCGTCCTTCGGTGACGGCAACGGAGACAGCACACTCGGGGGCGGCGGCAGTGCTCTCGGCGGCGGCATCGCCGGAGGCGGCGGTCCGGGCGCGGGCGTGTCCTCGGCGGTGGTGAGCTATCTGGAGCAGAACCAGGGCTCTGCGAAGTGGCTGGTCGCGGTCGCGAACTCGAATTCGGCGGCCTCGATGGAGTTGCAGACCGGCAAGGCCGTGCTGTCCATGTGGGGCTTCACCGGAAGCGACCCGGCCATGACCGTGGCCAAGCTCCGGCAGCTGGTCTCCTCCGGCGAGCTGAAGTACGTCGAGCTCAGCGGCGGGGGCATGGGAGCGGGCGGCGGGCCGGGCGCAGGCAACTCCGCGAGCAGCGCGGTCCAGACGTGGGTGCAGCAGAACTGCACGGCGGTCTCGGTCGGCACGACCGGTTCGTCCGGCTCTTCGGGCACGTCCTCGAGTTCGTCGACCTCGCCGAGTTCCGGGCTGTACGCCTGCACCGCGTCCTCGGGCTCGTCCTCGAGCACCACCGCATAGCGACAGCAGCGTGAGCGCCCCTTCTCGTCGCTGTGACGAGAAGGGGCGTATGCTTGCCGCATGGCCCAGCTGAGAATCGCACTGGCACAGATCAACCCGACCGTCGGCGACCTGCCCGGCAACGCCGCGCTCGTCCTGGACTCGGCGCGCCGGGCCGCCGACGAGGGCGCGCACCTGCTCGCCGTGCCCGAGATGGCGCTGACCGGCTACCCGGTCGAGGATCTGGCGCTGCGGCCCTCGTTCGCGCACGCCGCGCGCGCCGCGCTGGACCGGCTCGCCGCCGACCTGGCCGCGCAGGGCCTCGGCGACCTGGTCGTGGTGGCCGGGTACCTCGACGGCACGCCGGACGGCCGGCAGCGGCCGGGGCGCCCGGCCGGCTCGCCGGTCAACGCCGCCGCCGTGCTGCATCAGGGTTCTGTGCTGATCCGCTCGGCCAAGCACCACCTGCCCAACTACGGGGTCTTCGACGAGTACCGCTACTTCGTGCCCGGAGACACCCTGCCGGTGGTGCGGGTGCACGGGATCGATGTCGCGGTCGCCATCTGCGAGGACCTGTGGCAGGACGGCGGCCCGGTCGCCGCGGCCGCCGACGCCCGCGCCGGGCTGCTGCTGTCGATCAACGCCTCGCCGTACGAGCTGAACAAGGACGACGTGCGCTACGAGCTGCTGGCCCGCCGCGCCGCCGAGGCCGGGTGCACGCTCGCGTACGTGAACCAGATCGGCGGCCAGGACGAGCTGGTCTTCGACGGCGACTCGATCGTCGTGGCCGCCGACGGCACGGTCCTGGCCCGCGCCGGCCAGTTCACCGAGGAGCTGCTGGTCGCAGACCTCGACCTCCCCGAGGCCGACCAGCTCGCCGAGGACGCCGCGCGGGAGACCACGGCGGGCAACGGGATGACCATTCGCCGCGTCGTGGCGAGCGCCGAGCCGGTCGAGCCGTACCCGCCGCGCCCCGGCCTGATCACCCCGCGGCTCGACGACCGCGCGGAGGTCTACCGGGCGCTGGTCATGGGCCTGCGCGACTACGTGCGCAAGAACGGCTTCGCCACGGCCCTGATCGCCGTCTCGGGGGGCATCGACTCCGCGCTCGTCGCCGCCATCGCGGTCGACGCGCTGGGCGCCGGGAACGTGTACGGGGTCTCCATGCCGAGCCGCTACTCCTCCGACCACTCCAAGGACGACGCGGCCGACCTGGCCCGGCGCACCGGGCTGAACTACGAGACCGTGCCGATCGCGCCGATGGTCGACGCGTATCTCAAGACCCTGGCCGACTCGGGCACCGCGCTGACCGGCCTGGCCGAGGAGAACCTGCAGGCGCGGGTGCGCGGCACGGCGCTGATGGCGCTGTCCAACCAGCGCGGCCACCTGGTGCTGGCCACCGGCAACAAGTCCGAGCTGTCGGTGGGCTACTCGACCCTCTACGGCGACGCGGTCGGCGCCTTCGGGCCGATCAAGGACGTGCCCAAGACCCTGGTGTGGGCGCTGTCGCGGTGGCGCAACGAGGAGGCCCTCCAGCTCGGGCAGACCCCGCCGATCCCGGAGAACTCGATCGAGAAGGAACCGAGCGCCGAGCTGCGCCCGGGGCAGAAGGATACCGATTCGCTGCCCGACTACGCCGTGCTCGACGAGGTGCTCGACCTCTACGTCGAGGGCGACCACGGCCGCGAGGAGATCGAGGCCCGCGGCTTCGACCCGGCGCTGGTGGAGCGGGTGCTCCAGCTGACCGACACGGCCGAGTACAAGCGGCGCCAGTATCCCCCGGGCACCAAGATCTCCACCAAGGCCTTCGGGCGGGACCGGCGGCTGCCGATCACCTCGCGCTGGCGCGAGTCCGCCTGACCGGCGCCGACGCCGGCCCACAACTCCTACTGCACCGGCACTACTGCGCCTTCGCCGGCGGGGGCGGCGAGTCGATGCAGGTCGAGCCCTCGTGGCAGGCGCAGCTGTGGCGCGCCGCGCCGCGCAGCAGGTCGTCGACCAGCGCGACGCTGAACTCCGCGCCGACCGGCACGGCCGGCGGGTGCTGCCGGGTCACGCTGAGCATCGACGCGGTCAGCATCAGCATCGCCCGCTCCACGTCGAGGTCCGGCCGCAGCTCCCCGGTGGCGACGCCGCGGCGCAGCACCTGGCGATAGAGGTCGCGGCGCGGGTCGATGACCACGTCGTGGTAGCGCCGGTACAGGTTCGGGCTGCCAGCGCCCGCCTGCGTCAGCACGTTGTACGCCGGGCCGGTGGACTCGTCCTGCATGTGCCTGCGCATCTTCTCCAGCAGGAAGATCAGGTCCTCGCGCACCGAGACGCCGGGCGGCCGCAGCGTGTCCTTCTCCGGATGCAGCCGGCGGCAGATCGCGTCGATGACCAGCGCCTCCTTGTTGGGCCAGCGCCGGTAGATGGTCGCCTTCCCGACCTTCGCCGCGGCCGCGATCATCTCCATCGAGAGGCCGTCGTAGGTCGCGCCGTCGGAGAACAGCTGGAACACGGCGTCGAGGATGGCCTCCTCGGCCTGGTCGCTGCGCGGCCGGCCCGGCCGCCGCGCCGCCGAGGCGGACGCGGGCGGACCGGGCTGGTGGTGCGCGTCGTCGATCGTCTTCATCATCGTCGAGTACGCATTCGTTGTCGGACGTCGGGCTCCCGGAACTCTATGCGGTCACGCTCTCGGCGGCCTCGCGCGGCGCGCCAGTCCTGATCGCGGCGTCGGGGCCGCTCCGGCTGCGGCGCGGCAGCCAGGACAGCACGACGATCGCGGCCAGGAGGCTGACGCCCGCGGCCACCGTCGTGGTGATGTGCAGCGCGTGGATGAAGGCGTCGTCCGCCGGGCTGAGCAGCCGCACCGCCTGCGGGTGCGCCGGGGCGGACTGGGCGACGAAGCCCTGGGTGGCCTGGATCGAGGAGCTCGCGTTGTGCGCGACGTCCGCGGGCACCCCGGAGCCGGTCAGCAGCGGCTGGATGCGGCCGCGGTAGGCCGCGGTCAGCACCGAGCCGAGGATCGCGACGCCGAGCGCGCCGCCGACCTGCCGGACCGTGTTGTTGACCGAGGAGCCGACGCCCGCCTTCTCCCGCGGCAGCGAGATCATCACGGTGGTGGTCGCCGGCGGGATCACCAGCGCCATCGCGATGCCCTGGAGCGCGGCGATCACGCCGTACACCCACATCCCCGAGTGCACCGTGACGAACTGGTAGAGCATCAGCGCCACCGCGATCAGCAGCAGCCCGCTGCTGGAGACGGCGCGCGCGCCGAACCGGCGCACCACGGTCGAGGACAGCGGCGAGAAGACCACCTGCGCCGCGGCGAACGGCAGCATCCACAGGCCCGCCTGCAACGGCGAGTAGCCGCGGACCGACTGCAGGTAGAAGGACAGGAAGAACAGCCCGCCCATCATGGCGAAGAACGCCAGCGCCACCGAGACCACGGCCGCGGAGAACGGCCGGTTGGAGAAGAGCCGCACGTCCAGCGCCGGGTGGTCGGTGTTGCGTTCCCAGGCCACGAACAGCGCCAGCAGCGCCAGTCCGATCACCAGCGGTCCCCACACCGCGGGCTTGCCCCACGCGCCGGTGTCGCCGCCGTGGATGACCCCGTAGACGAAGATGACCAGGCCGGCCATGGACAGCAGCACGCCCGCCGGATCGAGCCGGCCCGGCTTCGGGTTGCGCGACTCGGGCACCACGAAGGTCATCGCGATCAGGCCGATGATCACGATCGGCACGTTGATCAGGAAGACCGAGCCCCACCAGAAGTTGTCCAGCAGCGCGCCGCCGACCACCGGGCCGATGGCCACGGCCAGGCCCACCGAGCCGGCCCACACGCCGATCGCCTTGCCCTGCTCGTTGCGCGGGAAGACGTTGGCGATCACGGCCAGGGTGCTGGGCATGATCGCGGCCCCGGCGAAGCCCATCGCGGCACGGGCGGCGATCAGCTCGCCGGGGCTGGCCGCGTAGGAGCTCAGCAGCGAGGTCAGGCCGAACAGGGCCATGCCGAGCATCAGGATGCGCTTGCGGCCGAGCCGGTCGGCCAGGATGCCCCAGGTGAACAGCAGCCCGGCGAAGATCAGCGTGTAGGAGTTGATCGACCACTCCAGGTCGGACTGGCTGGCGCCGAGCCCGACCGGCTTGGGCTGCGAGATCGTCTTGAGCGCGACGTTGAGCACGGTGTTGTCGAGCACGACGACGAGCAGCGAGAAGACCAGGACGCCGAGGATCAGCCAGCGTCGCGGGTGGCCTGCCTGCGCGAGGTCGCGCGGCGCGGCCGCGGTGTCTTGTGCCATCGGAATTCCCCTCCGAAGGTTCCCCTGTGCCCCGTGTGGTTCCTGTGCGGTGCGGGCGGTGTGCACGGCACGATTCGGGACGGTCTCGTTTCGTATCACCTCGAGCGTAGCGGGCCAGGTTCCGATACGCAACAGTTCCGTTTCCTGTGACGGAATCGTGATCGGCGCCGCGCGGGGCGTTCCGGATGGGACGGCAGTGCGCCGCAGGCAACCCTTGGGAAGGTGCTGGTTCTACAAAGACTCGGCAAGATCCGGCACCGCGGATTCCTTCGCCGCGACGGGCGCTGGTAGGGTCGCGGCCACTGTGAGCGAGGCACACCGGGGTTACGATCCGCGCCGGGGCCGGCCCAGGGCTCAGCACCCTGATCAGCGCCGACCACCCGGCCAGCTGGGCATCGACCCAGGCCAGGCAGTGGAATTCCGCCGACGGCTGGACCGCCAGGGTTCGGAGGA
>Ga0070714_100001604_pt1 | contig 16425 bp, 19 predicted proteins | sample LARL83metaG_FD_65450 | JGI IMG/M metagenome (GOLD analysis project Ga0070714, IMG submission 65450) | Corn, switchgrass and miscanthus rhizosphere microbial communities from Kellogg Biological Station, Michigan, USA - LAR L8-3 metaG | ecosystem: Host-associated > Plants > Roots > Rhizosphere ...
GTAGCGCAAAGTATCCGCGTTGACCGGCGCCGGGCAGGCCCCGTGGGGTCGCTCCTGTTACGGCAGCGCAGGCAGGGGCGGAAGGGAGGGCTCCCGCTGCCGGCAACCGCGGGCCCGGCAACCGCGGGCCCGCCAGACGCGGGCCCGCCAGACGCGGGCCCGCCAGACGCGGGGCTGTGGCGCGCAGGCGAGCTGCAGCGCGTCGTGGAACCGCTGCCCCTCGGTCCGGTCATCTTCCGGGCCGGCTTTCTTGCCGAGGGCTTCCAGCACGGCGCGGACCGCCGTGCTGCTACTGGCAATCCGGTCGCCTGGTCATGGCCCTCGCCTTGGTCTGGCTGGCCCACATCGGCCTGGACCGGCTTCTCGGCATGGGCCTGAAGTACAACGACCGCTTCACGCACACACATCTCGGCGACCGCCCAGACGCCAGGAACCCACGCCGCGACCAGAAACGAGGAGGCTAAGCCCGGTGGATGCACTGATCGCGTGGGCCACATTCGCAGGAGCGTGGATGCTGGTAGCTGGGCCGCTCTACCAGGGGTCGGTCGAACTCACCCGGCTGGATTTCGACCGCGAGGGAATCCGGGGGAGGGTAGCGGCCGGCCCCGCCGCGGTGGGCGGGCCGTCGGCGTGGTGGTAGCTGCTGCCGCCGGTCATGTACGTGCTGCGCTATCGCTGGTACAGGTCGTTGCGGCTGGCCATGCTGGCCCAACTCACCGATACCCAGCGCGAGCAGATGACCAGCTTCCAGAGCAAGGCCACCGGATGGTTCACGGTGGCGGCGGGCGCCACCCTGCTGGCCGCCGGGGAGACCTGGCGGGCCGTTCAGTACTACGGCTGGCCAGTCTGGCTGTTCTGGGTCCTGGTCGTGGTGATGCTCGCCGCCGCGGTACTCAACACCGCGGTCCAGATGATCAACGACGCGCGCACGCGTCGCCCGGACGGTGCCGAGCCGGCGCCCGCCGCCGGCCAGGTCTAGGCCACGGCGAGCGGAGGGGACAGCGGCAACGCGCGGGCCGCGGAAAAGTCCGCCGCCACCGGCGGCAGGGAGGCCGCGGCCTCGGGCAGGATCCGGCGCAGCCAGGCGTGCTCCGGCGTGGACGCGCGGTCCGGGTGGAGCTGGTGGAGGCCGCCTACTGGCACCCGAGCCGCTCCGACGACCCCGCGGTCCGCTGGCTAGTGCGCACCCTGCAGGAAGCCGCCCGCGACCGGTGACCGTTCCGGTCGCGGGCGGCTAGCAGCGGGCGGGCGGCTAGAGAGCGGGGACCGGGCCGACCGGGCCGGTGACCGCCAGGACGACCAGGCAGGGGACCCGCACCTGGTGGGCCGGGTCGAGCGCGTTGAGCATGTCGGCCATCGCGATCGGGTCCGCCGCTATCTCCAGGTGGTCGCTGCCGTCGAGTATGCACTGGTTCTGCACGGTGATGTTGGTGACGTTGGCCGCGGCGGGGAGGAACGCGCTGGTGTACGGGGTGACTACCTCGTCATCGACGCTCTCGATCACCGTGTAGTGCACGCCGGGAACCGTCGGGGTGGCGTTGAGCCCGGACAGGAACGCTGATCCTTGCTCTTGCTGCACGCAGGCCGGGCAGACCGAGGTCAGTGCCCCGTTGATCTGGCCGGCGACGCCGAGCAGGCTGGCGAGCTTGGTGATGCCGTCGAGCGTGGTGCCGTGGTTGGACGGCGCGAAGGCCACGAGGTCGTTGACCTTGGCGGCGCCGCCGAGGAAGGTGAGGTAGTACCTGGGCATCATGCCGCCCTGGGAGTGGCCGACCAGGTCGACCTTGGCCGCGCCGGTGGCGGCGAGCACAGTGTTGACGAACGTCGCGAGCTGGGCCGCGGAGGCGGCGATGTCGCCGATGCCCTGGATCGGCGAGGACGCTGAGGAGCCGCCGTAGTTGAAGGCGTAGACGCAGTAGCCGTGGTTGGCGAGCAGCGGCGAGGCCGCCTGCCAGTTGTCGTCCATGTTGGCGAACGTGCCGTGGACCAGGACCACCGGGTAGGGATGGACGGCGCTCGGCTGGCAGGACCAGTTGTTGGCGCCGGGCGGCGGGGTCTGCGGTGCCAGCGCGCCCAGGGTGGCCCCCGCGATGAAGTCGTAGTTGACCGGCAGCGTGGTCGCCGCCTTGGCCGGGGCCGCGAGTACCGACCCGAGCCCGACGGCCACCGACAGCGCCGCGGTCGCGGCGGCAAAAAGCAGTGCGCGGCGGTTGCCGCGCGGGCCACGTGAGGAACGCATCCGCGGATCCTTTACTGAGGAGTAACAATTGGCCATCTCATTAGAGATCCGGGCCGGCCGCGCGTCTGCTCACGGTGGTGACGGAATCCGGCCGCCGCTTATCACGTCGCAATAAAACGGGCCAGTGACAGCCGGATTACTCGCAAGTAACATCATTGGCGTGGAAAAGTACGCCGAAGTACTTTTGACCGGCCAGCCGCCAGGCTCTGACCTGGCGGCGGTCTGGCTGCCGCCCGCGTTCGTATCGCTCGCCGAGGACATCACCGCCGCCGTCATGAGCGAGGTCGAGGAGTACGCGCAGCCAGGGGACGAGGAAGCCGCGCGGGCCGTGCGCCGCGTGGCCAGGGACGCCGTGGCGGGATTCGCTGCCCGTCTCACCGGCCGGGCGGCTTCACCCGCGGCCGGCCTGCCGGAGACGGGGTCGCCGGGGACGGCATCGGCTGCGGGCATGTTCCGCGACCTTGGCCGGCTGCTCGCGATGGAAGGGCGCAGCCTCGGGGCACTGCATGCCGCGCTGCGCGTCGGCGCCCGTGTCACCTGGCACCGCCTGCAGGAGCAGGCCAGGCAGGGCAACGGCGACCCGGAAACGTTTACCCGCGTCGCCGAGACGGTCTTCTGGTACCTCGATGAGCTCACCGCCTCCTGCTCGGCCGGGTATGCCGAGGCACGGGCCGAACTTGCCGGGGAGACCAGCGAACTGCGGCGGCGCCTGCTCGACATGCTCACGTCGGGCCAGGCCCCGCCGGCCGCGGCGATCGCGAGCCTGGCCAGCGCGGCCGGATGGCCGCTGCCGCGGCGGGTGGCCGCGGTGGCACTTTCTCCGCTGGCCGGGCGGGTCAGCCGGCCGCTGCCGCCCGGCGTGCTCGCCGACCTGACGCGGCGCGACCCCTGCCTGCTCATCGCCGACCCGGACGGCCCGGGGCAGCGGCAGCATCTCGCCACTGTGCTGCAGGGCTGGCTGACCTCCGCCGGCCGCGCAATATCTTCCGGGCAACTGGCTCCCGGGCCGCTGGCCGCCGTCGGGCCGTCGGTCCCGCTGACTGGCGCGGGGGGCTCGCTGCGCTGGGCGGCCCGGGCGCTCGCGCTCGCGAGGCGGGGCGTGATCCGGGCCGACGGCGGCGTCGACGACGCGGCGGGAATCACCTGGTGCGAGGATCACCTGCCGACGCTGGTGCTGCTCGCCGACGAGGACCTGGCGGCCGCGCTCAGCAGGCAGGCCCTCGCGCCGTTGCGCGGGCTGCGCCCCGACCAGGCGGACCGGATGGCGCTGACGCTGCTCGCCTGGATGGAGAGCGCCGACGACGCCAATGCCGCCGCCCGCCGGCTGCACGTCCACCCGCAGACGATCCGCTACCGGCTGAGGCAGGTCAGCGACCTGTTCGGCGACGCGCTCGGCGACCCGGACACGCGGTTCCAGCTGCTGCTCGCCCTGCGGGCCAGGCTGCTGCTCGGCGCGTAGCCGCCCTCTCGTGATCGCCCGAGGCCGACGTCGGAGGTCCGGCTGAGTGGTAGCCCAGCAGTGGTGTCACTAGGAACAGTGCGACGGGCGTGACGTCACGCGGGCACTCTCAAGCAGCGCCAGCCATGATCATGAAGGGTTAGTTGCGCTATCACGCCGCTACGCCTTCACAAAACCGAAAGCCTTCACGAAACGCTTCGGCAGAGGGGGTGGCATTTCTTTCCGCGATGTCAGCCAGCGGCATGGTCTTCCCCCGTCTCGGCCGGCGCGGCGTAGCCCGGGTGCGCGACGGCTAGCCGGGCCGCGACGACGTGGCGGAATTCCGCGGCGATCTCGGCGAGCTGGTAGTCGCGCCGGCCGGCCCGGATCTCCGCCGCCAGGGCCGCCTCGTCGGCGGCCCCGAGCCGGTCGATCAGGGTGGCGTAGGCCTGCTGGTCGGCCGCGCCGCGGACGAGTTCCCGCTCGACGATGGCAAGCACGTTCGCGGCGACGCGGGCGCGGAATCCCGACAGGGCCGGACCCTCGCCGGTGACCGCGTCGGTAAGGGATTCCCTGACGGCGATGACGAGTTCGCCGAGCGTGGGCCGGCCGTAAACCGGGTGGCCGGCGGCGGCTGGGTCCTCGGTCATTACGCGAGCCCTTGTTCCGCGAGCAGGTCGAGCAGGTCCCACTCGTTCTCACAGGCGCGCCGGCCGATCGCGGCGAGCTCGGCCGAGCGGGTCTGGCCGGACAGGTGACGGTGGGCCTGGTGCTGGCACATCACGCCCCAGCGCAGCGTGCTGAGCACCTGCCACCAGCGCAGCGCGTCCCGGTCGACCGTTGTCCCGGCCGCGCGCTCGTAGCCGGCGACGAGGTCCTCAATAGAGCCGAGGCCGCCGGCTGGCCGCGCGTCCTCGCCGAACCGCCAGGCCCGGACACAAAACCAGCCTAGGTCCTCGAGCGGGTCGCCGCGGTGCACCAGCTCCCAGTCGAGCACCGCGGCAAGGCCGGACTCGTCCACCATCAGGTTGCCCATGCGGAAGTCGCCGTGCACGATGGCGGTGCCCCCTCGCGGCGGACGGTGCCTGATCAGCCATCGCAGCGCGATTTCGAAAACGGCGCTCGGCTGACCCAGGGCGTCCATCCAGCCGGGCCACAGCACGAGCGGGTCATCGACGGGCAGCCCGGGGACACCGTCCGGGTCGGCCGCGTGCAGCGCGGCCAGCGCGGTGGCGCACTGCGCGAGCAGCCTGCCGCGGGCCTCGCCCGGGAACGGTTCGGCGCGCAGGGCGCGCAGGATGCGCCGGGGGATGGTTTCACCGGGAACCCGGGCGCTGATCAGGTACCCGCAGCCGAGAGCGCTGGTGTCGTCGCTGACACAGAGCACGGCAGGCACTGGCATCCCCGCTGCGGCGGCGGCGCGCAGGCTGGCCGCCTCGAGCTCCAGGCCGACGTTGAGGCCGGCGTTGAGGCTGCCACCGGAGTCGCCGCCGGGGCCGCCGGGGCCGCCGGGGCCGCCGGGGCCGCCGGGGCCGCCGGGGCCGCCGGGCTTGCCTGTCCGCAGCACGAGCTCGTGCGCGCGCCCGTCGCCGCCGTGCACCAGGATCCCCCAGGTCTGACGGCTCGCCCCGCCGGACAGCGGCTCCACCCGGCCAACGGACAGGCCGGGACCGAGCACCGGGGCGAGCAGCTCAGGCAGCCGCTCCGCGAGCCGACCGGCTGGACCGGGGGACAGGCCGGGCCCGGTCACCCGCGGCCGAATCCGAACAGCCGCTGCGCGACCCGGCGCATCTGCATCTCCTCCGAGCCCTCGGTGATGCGGTACCGCCGGTGGTGGCGGTAGATGTGCTCGAACGGCTGGTGCCTGGTATAGCCGAGGCCGCCGAAGACCTGCATCGCACGGTCGGCGGCTTCGCAGCACAGCCGGTTCGCGCGGTAGTTCGCCATCGCGACGTGGTCGGAGACCGCCATGTGATGCTCACGGTCAAGCTCTGCCGCCGTCGACCGCACCAGCAGCCGGACCATCTGCGCCTCGGTGTGCAGCTCTACAAGCGGCCACTGGATGGCCTGGTTGACCGCCAGCGGACGGCCGAACACCAGCCGCTCTTTGGCGTAGCGGACGGCCTCGTTGATGCAGTACTGCGCGGCGCCGAGGCTTGAGGCCGCCTGCCTGATCCGGTTCTCGTGCACGAACGCCTGCGCGATGTCGAGCCCGGCGTCCACCTCGCCGAGGACCGCGTCGGCGGGGACGTGGACGTCGTTGAGCACGACCTCGCCGTGGTCGGTCGGCATGTTGAACGTCCACCAGTAGAACGGGACCTCAAAGCCCGGCGCGCCGACCGGGACGAGGAACGCGGTAATGCCCCGCGCGTCGCCTGCACGCCCGGAGGTGCGGGCGAAGACCAGGTCGTGGGTCGCCCGGTGCACGCCGGTGTTGAATCGCTTGGCGCCGTTGATCCGCCAGCTGTCGCCGTCCAGCGTCGCGGTGGTCTCCAGCCAGGTCGCGTCTGTGCCGTGCCCCGGCTCAGTGAGGCCGAAGGCGAGGGAGCGCTCGCCGGCGAGCATGGCCGGGGACCAGGTCGCGCGCTGCGCCTCGGTGCCGAAGCGCTCCATCACGAGCAGCGACGGGAAGTTCCCGACGATGGAGGACTCATCCTGAAGGTCGTTGTGCAGCCCGAGTCCCTTGGCGGCCAGGTGCTCGCGGATGACGGCCATGTCCAGGTTGCTGCCGCCCGAGCCGCCGAGCGAGGACGGCAGGCCGTAGCGCAGCCAGCCGGCCGCGTCGGCGAGCCTGCGCATCTGGGAGAGCAGGTCCTCCCACTCGCGGCTGGGCAGGCCGCCGCGTTCGGTATCGGTGCGGGCGAACTCGCGCCGCTCGTCGAAGAACTGCTGGTGCTGCGCCTGCAGCGGCACGATCTCGGCCTCGATGAAGGCGTCCATCCGCTCGAGCAGCGGCGGCAGGTGGCCTGGAAGGTCAAAGTTCACGGGTGATCTCCGTTGATCAGGCAGGGATGCCGTTGGGTAAGACGTCGCGGAACAGCTCGGCGAACCTGCGCGGGGTGAGCCTGACCGCCGAGTCCAGCCAGATGCAGGAGTAGTTGATCACGCGCATGATCCCCGGGCTACCCGTCCGCCCCCGGCCGCCAGTAAACGGACCGCACCCAGATGGTGGCCACCGCGTCGAGTGCCCGCTCATCGTCGAACGGGACGTCCTTCTCACCACCCTGGCCGAGCCAGATATAGCAGAAATGCTCGAGCATGGCCGACAACGCCGAGGCGGTCATGTCCGGGTCGACCCCGGGGCAGTAGCCCCGCGCCTGCGCCCCGCGGACCTCCTCGGCGATCCGCCTGATCGCCTCACCGCGCAGTTCCAGCCAGCGGTCGCGGAACCTGCCCTCGACCATGGCAGCCTGGAAGATGCCGATCAGCTCACCGCGCCGTTTGGCGTAGGTTCGCCAGAAGCCGGCGACCGCCTCGCGCAGCGCCTCCGGGCGGGCGAGGCCCGCGCCGAACGACAGCGTCGCCAGCGACGTGGCCTCGGCGTGGAACTCCTCGGCGAGCGCGATGAGCAGGTCCGCCTTGGTGTCGTAGTAGTTGTAGAAGGAGGCCGTGGACCGGCCGGCCTGCGTCGCGATGTCACTGATCTTGGCGTTGAGGTAGCCGTCGCGCGCGAACACCACCCGGGCGGCCTCCTTGAAGGCCTCGTCGGTGGCCCGTCCCTTGCGCGTCGGCGCGCTCACGAGACGCGCCGGTCCCGCCCGGCCCAGAACGGCTCGCGCAGCGCCGCGCGCAGCACCTTCCCCGTCGCGTTGCGCGGCAGCTCGGGCACCACCGTCACGCCGGTCGGGCACTTGAACCCGGCGAGCCTCATCCGGGCCCAGCTCAGCAGCTCGCTCGTGTCTAGGTCCGGGTCAAGGCCTGGCGCGGCGACCACCATCGCGTGCAGGGTCTCGCCCCACTTCTCGTCGGGCACGCCGATCACCGCGACGTCGGTGACCGCCGGGTGCCCGGCGAGCACCGCCTCGACCTCGGCCGGGTAGACGTTCTCCCCGCCGGTGATCACCATGTCCTTGAGCCGCTCGACGATCGTGATGAAGCCGTCGGCGTCGATGGTCCCCGCGTCCCCCGTGCGGTAGAAGCCGTCCGGGGTGAGCGTCGCGGCGGTGGCCCCCGGGTCGTTCCAGTAGCCGGGCAACGGGGCCGCGCCGCGCACCTGGATCTCGCCGAGCTCACCGAGCCGCACCTCCCAGCCGAGCGACGGGCGGCCCGCGGTGGCCAGCCGGCCCCGCGCCGGGTCGTGATCGGCGGGGGACAGCGAGCTGACGGGCAGCGGTCCGGTCTCGCTGCAGGCGTAGTTCTGCCGGAACCGGCAACCGAGGACGGTGACGGCGCGCTCGAGCGCGCCGGGCCTGATGGGCGAGGCGCCGTAAACGATCTCGACCAGGTCCGACAGGTCCGGCGGCTGCGCGCGGGAACTCACCTCGTGCGTGACGGCCGTTATCAGCGTCGGGACAAGCTGCGTCAGCTGGATCCGGCGGCCCGCCAGCTCATCGACGAAGCGGGCGGGCTCGAACGCGCCGAGCAGGTGCAGGTGCCCGCCGGTGAACAGCACGTAGGCCAGGTTTGCCAGGCCGGCGATGTGGAACAGCGGCAGCGCGCTCAGGTGCCGTGCCCCGGGCGCCGCCTCGGGCACCTCAAGGCTCATGAAGGTGACGGCGGTGATGAGCTGGTCGTGCGTCAGCGGTACCAGCTTCGGCCGTCCGGTGGTGCCGCTGGTGTGCACCATGATGGCAGGCTCGGCCCCGCGCAGCCGGTCCACCGGCCGGTCCGGCGGGGGCGCCGCAGCGACCGCGCCGAGGCCGCGCAGCACGCGGACGCCAAGCGGGGCGGCGGCCGCCGCGGCCAGCGCCGCGCAGTCGTCGTCGGTGACCACCACCGCGGGCTTCATCAGCGCAAGCAGCACGGTCACCTCCGGCGCGGCCAGCCGCCAGTTGACCGCGGCGGGCAGCGCGCCCGCCCGGATCAGCCCGAGCGCCGCCGTCACCCAGCCCGCCTGGTTGCGCGCGATGACCGGCACCACGTCGCCGGGCCCGGCACCCGCCGCCGCGAACGCGCCGGCCGACGCCTCGACCGCCGTGAGCAGCTCCGCGTAGCTCAGCTCCGTGCCGCGGTCATCGGATACCGCGAGCTGGCCGGGCTGGACCGCGGCCCGCCATTCGAGAACGTGGATCAGGGAGAGCATCAGGCCCGCGCGCCGGTGCGGTCGCCGCTGATCCGGTCAGCCCTGATCCGGTCAGCCCTAATCCGGTCGGCGCTGGTCTTCGGCTCGTGCTTCACGTCGCCCGGCTGGCCCATGGCCCGCCGCCAGCACGCGAACTCGAGCAGGATCCCGTCCGGGTCCTGGAAGTAGAACGACCGGACGAACACGCCCGGGTGCAGCTCGCGCGCGACGCCGAACTCGCTGTCGTCGTGGTCGAGGATCGGGGATACCCGGACGCCTTTGGCCTTGAGCTTGGCCCGGTACTCGAGGAACCGCTCCTCGGGCACGTTGAACGCGACGTGGTTCATCGACCCGACCGCGGTCATCCACTCCCCGATACCGGGCACCGTGACGGCGGTCGAGACCCCGGGCACCGGGTCGGGCGCGTCGGGGAACCAGAAGAACGCAAGCGCGTTCCCGCCGCCCATGTCGAAGAAGAAGTGCTGGCCGCCGCCTGGCAGGTTGATCGTCTTGATCAGCCGCATGCCGAGCACCTGGGTGTAGAACTCGACGGTGCGCTTCATGTCCGAGCAGACGAGCGCCAGGTGATTGACGCCGCCGAAATCGAACTCCTCGTTCCGCCACTCCATGCGGACCTCCTGTTCGCCGGCGAGACCCAAAAAACTGAAAATGAACTTAGGTTCAGTTTTACGGCAGAAGTCTGTACAGTCAAGCTCCAAGCCAGACATTCAGAACGAAGGCGGGTGTCTCTTGACTGAGATCATCAGGGAGTTCGTCGGCCTGCCGTCGCCGGCCATCGGCCGGGCGGGCGCGGGCGGCCACCCCTGTCAGGGCATCTACCACCGGCCCGCCGGCCAGGCGCCGAAGACCGCGTTCATCGCCACCCACTACAACGTCGACTTCTCCGAGCACTACCTCGCCAGCTACCTGGCCGAGCGGGGCTACGGGTTCCTCGGCTGGAACACCCGGTTCCGCGGCAACGAGGCGCACTTCCTGCTCGACCACGCGCTCGCGGAGATCGGCGTGGGGGTCCGCTGGCTGCGCGAGCAGGCCGGGGTGGACCGGGTGGTGCTGCTCGGCAACTCGGGCGGCGGGTCGCTGATGGCCGCCTACCATTCGCAGGCAGTCGAGCCGAACGTCACGCCGGTCACCGGGATGCGGCCGCTCGCCGCCATCGCGGACCTGCCGGCCGGCGACCTGTTCGTCGCGCTCGCCGCGCACTCCGGCCGGCCCGAGGTGCTGACCGCCTGGCTTGACCCGTCGGTCACCGACGAGCGCGACCCGCTGTCGGTGGATCCCGCGCTCGACCCGTTCAACACCGGCAACGGCCCGCCGTACAGCGCGGAGTTCCAGGCCCGCTACCGTGCCGCCCAGGTGGCGCGCAACGACCGGATCACCGACTGGGCGCTCGCCGAGCTCGACGCGCTGTCCGGCACGCGGGCGCGAGACAAGCTGTTCACCCTCTCGCGCAGCTGGGCCGACCTGCGGATGATCGACCCCTCGATCGAGCCGTCGGACCGCAAGCCGAACTGGTGCTACCTCGGCGAGCCGGTGAAAGCCAACTACGGCCTGTTCGGCGTCGGCACCGTCAACTCGCTGCGCACCTGGCTGTCCATGTGGAGCCTGCGCACCTCGCAGTGCATCGCCGCGCCCCACCTGGCCAGGATCACCGTGCCGTCGCTCGTGGTGCACGCCACGGCCGACGCCTGCGTGTACGACAGCGACGCCCGCCGGATCTTCGACGCGATCGCCGCCGCGGACAAGACGCTCGAGTTCATCAAGGGTGACCACTACCTGCTAGAGCCGGCCGGCGCGCGGGATCAGGCGGCTGACCTGATCGCGGACTGGGTGGCGGCTCGCGGTTAGACCACCAGAGGTATCCCCGAGGGTAAAGATCTCGCTCGTTATATGGTTTCTGTTGTGCAGAAACCGCAGCCTGCCCGTTCCGCCGCCGAACCTGGCCAGGAGCCGGCGTACCCGATCGCGTCGGTGAACAACGCGCTGCGCCTGCTGCTGCTGTTCCGCAGCCAGCCGCGGGTCCGGCTGTCGGAGGCGAGCGAGCACCTCGGCGTCGCGCACTCCACCGCGCACCGGCTGCTCGCCATGCTCGCCTACCACGGGTTCGTCCGCCAGGAGCAGGACTCGCGCGCCTATGTCGCGGGTCCCGCCCTGATGGAGATCGGGCTGGCCGCGGTCAGCCAGCTGGATATCCGCCGCCGCGCACGGCCCGCGCTCGAGCGGCTGGCGGACTCACTCGGCGAGACCATTCACCTGGCCGTGCTCGAAGGCGGGAACGTGCGCTACCTCGACGCCGTGGAAAGCTCGCGCGCGCTGCGGGTCGCGGCGCGCACCGGCGCGGTCTCCGCGGCAAGCTGCACCGCGTCGGGCAAGGCGTTGCTCGCGGAGCTGCCGGAGGCCGAGGTGTCGGCCATGTTCGCGGACGCGGCGGCGCTGCCTCGGCTAACCCCGCGGTCGATCACGTCACGCTCCGCGCTGCTCGCCGAGCTGCGCCGGGTCCGCGAGGACGGGTGCGCGGTCAACCGGGAAGAGAGTGAGGAGGGCGTCGCCTCGCTCGCGGTGGCGGTCCGCGGCGGGCGGCAGGCGCCTGCCGCCGCGCTCACCGTGTCCGCGCCGGTCTCGCGGATGACGGAAGCCGCGACCCAGCGGATCAAGCAGGAACTGCGCGCGCAGGCCGCCTGGCTGGCGGCCCAGCTCCCTGGCGCTACCTGACGGGTCGGCTCCGCGTTCGCGCCCTGTCACATCCGGGCGGCCACCGCGTGTCTTACCGGTGTGCGGGAACATGGGGCAAGGAAGGGACACTGTCATGGCGCGCATATCGCTTGATCCGCCGCGGACGCTGAGCTACCGGATCGCTTCGCGGTTCAGCCGTCGCCGGTACGGCACCGTGCTCGACCCGGTGGCCGCGGTGGGGCACAACGCGCGGGTCGGACTCGCCTACGGGCTCTTCGAGCTCCAGGTGGAGCGGTGGCGCACGCTGGACCATGGGCTGAAGGACCTGGCGGTCATGATGTCGGCGGCGACGATCGGCTGCTCGTGGTGCATGGACTTCGGGTACTGGGAGTCGGTCATGCAGCATGACGTGCCGGCCGAGAAGATCCGCGCCGTACCGCACTGGCGTGACAGCGGCGCCTTCAGCGAGCTGGAGCGGCTCGTACTCGAGTACGCCGAGGCGATGACGGCGACTCCGCCGAGCGTCACCGACGAGATGACCGAACGGCTCAGCCGTCACCTCAGCCAGGCGCAGCTGGTCGAGCTGACCGCGATCGTGGCGGTCGAGAACCTGCGGTCGCGGATCAACGCCGCGCTCGGGCTCACGGCGCAGGGCTTCAAGGACCGGTGCGAGATTCCGGCGGGTGCCAGCCCGGCGGATACCGTGCCCGCGAGCACAGGGGCGGCCGGCCCCGTTTCGGCAGGCACCGCGGTCGGCGACAGTGCCTGACGCGGGCGGCGCCGATGGACTGAGGGACGCGCCAGACCTGAGTGACGCGGACATTTTCGAGGCGAACCGGGACATCATGTTCGCGGCGGCCTACCGGGTACTCGGGTCGATCAGCGACGCCGAGGACGCGGTACAGGACGCCTGGCTGCGCTGGTCGGCGGCGCACCGCGAGCACGTCGCCGACCAGCGCGCCTACCTGGCCAGGGTTGTCGTCAACGCCGCGCTCAACCGGCTGCGCGCCGCGCGGGCCCGACGGGAGGCCTACGTCGGCCCGTGGCTGCCGGAGCCGCTGCTGACCGAGGCGGGGCCTGACCCCGCCGATCGGGCGGAGCTGGCCGAGTCGGTGTCGATGGCCATGCTGGTGGTGCTTGAGTCGCTGACGCCAGATGAGCGCGCGGTCTTCGTGCTGCGGGAGGTGTTCGGGTTCTCCCACGCCGAGATCGGCGCCACGCTCGGCCGGCCGGATGCCGCCGTGCGGCAGCTCGCCCACCGGGCGCGCGAGCACGTGCAGGCGCGCAGGCCGCGGTACGACGTCGACTGGAACCAGCAGCGCGAGGTCACCGACCGGTTCCTCGCCGCCGCTGCGGGCGGTGACATCGAGGGACTGGTGTCGGTGCTCGCCGACGACGTGACGCTGCTCACCGACGGCGGCGGGAAGGCGAAGGCGGCGTTGCGGCCGATCACGGGCGCCGGCAAGGTGGCGCGGTTCATAGCGGGCATCGCCACCCGGCCGTACATGGGCACCCCGGTCTCGGCCATGGACGTCGACGCGGCCGAGATCAACGGCGCCCCCGGCACGCTGATCTCGGCGGGCGGCCACCCGGTCGCCGTGCTGACGATGGCCGTCGCCGGCGGCCGCATCACCGCGATCCAGCTGCTCGCCAACCCCGACAAGCTGAGCGCGATCGCCAGCGGCCGCACGCTGTCCAGGTAAGCCAGCTTCGCATCCGGGATCTCAGGGCGTGGACTATGGGCGACGACGACCTCGGACCTCCTGCACGCCGGCCATTATCGCGGGATGACCGCCGGCGTCGCCAACGGGTTTACCGGGCATGCGGCCGGCGGTGCGGTCCGCGGCGGGTTCGCGGTGCCTACGCCCTGGGAGGCGGCGTGCCCGGCGGCTGGCGCAGCGCCTCGTCGAAGCGGTCCCGGTTGATGCGGTGCTGGTCAGCCGCGCTTACCTGCGGGTCGGACCGGTCGAATTTCACGTGCTGGTGCTTGACGTCAGCCAGCACGTCGACGACGGCTCCCACTTCAAGCCGGACGACATGCGACATCAGCATGGGCTGCTTCAGCCGGGCGCGGAACACCGCCCCCGAGGCGGTCGTCACGTCCGCGACGTACTCCCACGTCCCGGTAGTGTCGCCGCTTTCGTGGAACTTCTTCGCGACGATCGTCGCGGTCGCGGGCTCCCATTCGCTGCCGAACATGCGCGAATGCTATTACCGCGAGGTCCGTTCGATCTGGATTCGTGCCGTATTGCACACTGCTGTGGTGGAGATCGTTGAACTTGAGTCCGTTCCGGGGTTCATCGTGTTTGACCTGCCCGGTGTTCCCGTCTCCGCCGGGGGGACGCGGCTGGCGCCGGATGTCACCCGGGCCGAGGTGGCGCTGCTGGCGCGGGCGATGACCTACAAGTTCGCGGCCCTGGGCGAGCAGGTCGGCGGCGCGAAGGCGGGCGTGGCCGCCGGCTCCGCCGACCGCGCGGCGAGGGCGGCCCTGATGGCGCGCTACTGCGCCGAGATCCGGCCGCTGGCGGATGCGGGCCGGTTCCTCACCGGGCCGGACATGGGTACCTTCGAGGAGGATTTCTGGCCGTTGCGCGAGCGCCGCGCCGCGCCGGCCGCCGTCAGCGCCGTCGTCGACGGCGTGCCGTTCGAGGACGTCGTGACCGGGTACGGGGTCGTGGCGGCGGCGGAGACCGCCCTGCGGTCCGGGCCGGGCGGCGGCCTGGCGGGCCGGTCAGTCGCGATCGAAGGGTTCGGCAAGGTGGGCGGCGGGGTGGCCAGGGAGGTGGTGCGGCGGGGCGGCCGGGTTGCCGCCGTGTCCACCGTCGCCGGGTGCGTCGCCGACCCGTCGGGGCTCGACGTCGAGCGGCTGCTTGAACTGCGCCGCCTGCACGGCGATGACTGCGTCGCTCATTACGGCCCGGCGCCGGGGCCGCCGGGAATGCTCTTCAGCGCGGTGGAGGCGGATGTCCTCGTGCCCGGTACCCGGCCGGGCGTGATCAGCCGCGCGGTCGCCGGGACGCTCCCGCCCGCGGTCCGGGTCGTCGCGCCCGCCGCCAACGTCCCTTACACCAGGGAAGGGGCCGATGTCCTGCGCCGGCGGGGCATCGCGGCGCTGCCCGATTTCGTGTGCAACGCCGGGGCGGTCATCGCCTACCGGTCCGCGCGGGATGCCAGCCCCGAGGCGGTTCTGGCCGACGTCGACCGCAAGATCACCGAGCTGACGAGCGAAGCGCTGAGCCACCCGGACGGGCCGCTCACGGGCGCCTGCGAACGGGCCGCCGCCTTGCTGCGGGGCTGGTGGGGCGAGCCTCCGGCCCCGCCCTTTGCCTGACCGCCGCGCGAGCGCGGAAATGGCTTTCCCGAAATACCCCCTGGGGGTATGTGTGCTAGGGTGACTGTAAGCGAGAAGGGGAAGCCCGTGCACGCGATCGTCCATGCCCTGTCCATTACCGGGTCGATGACCTGGCAGATCACCTGGGCGCTGATCCTGGGGTTCGCGCTGTCGGCGGTGATCCAGGCGGTGGTGCGCCGCTCGACGGTCGTCCGGCTGCTCGGCGACGCCCGGCCGCGGACGCTGGCGGTCGCGGCCGGGCTCGGCGCCGCGTCGTCGTCGTGCTCCTACGCGGCGGTCGCGCTGGCGCGGGCCCTGTTCCGCAAGGGCGCGGACTTCACCGCCGCGATGGCCTTCGAGATCGCCTCCACCAACCTGGTGATCGAGCTCGGCGTGATCCTGGCGCTGCTGATGGGCTGGCAGTTCACCCTGGCCGAGTTCACCGGCGGCCCGCTGATGATCGTGTTCCTCGCCGTGCTGTTCCGCCTGTTCCTGCGTGACCGGCTGCTCCGGCAGGCCCGCGAGCAGGCCGACCGCGGCCTGGCGGGCTCGATGGAGGGCCACGCCGCGATGGACATGTCCATCAGGCGGCCCGGCTCGTTCGCCAGCCGCCTGTTTTCCGGCGAGGGCTTCACCTCAGTCAGTCACGTGTTCGTGATGGAGTGGGCCGCGATCATCAGGGACCTGGTGATCGGGCTGCTGGTGGCCGGCGCGATCGCCGCCTGGGTACCGGACAGCTTCTGGCACTCGTTCTTCTTCGCCGGGCACCCGCTGGCCGCCAAGCTGTGGGGGCCGCTGATCGGCCCGGTCGTGGCCATCCTGTCGTTCGTCTGCTCGATCGGGAACGTGCCGCTGGCCGTGGTGCTGTGGAAGGGCGGGATCAGCTTCGGCGGCGTGGCCGCGTTCATCTTCGCCGACCTGATCATCGCCCCGATCCTGAACATCTACCGCAAGTACTACGGCGCGAGGATGGCCGCGTTCCTGCTCGGCACGTTCTTCGCGGCCATGGCCGCCGCCGGGTACGCGGTCGAGTTGATCTTCGGCGGGCTCGGCCTGATCCCGGACCGGGCCGTCGCCACGATCCCGGACAGCGGCGTCTCCTGGGACTACACGACCTGGCTCAACATCGCCTTCCTGCTGCTCGCCGCCGCGCTGGTCGTCCGGTTCACGCGCACCGGCGGCGGCATGATGCTGAAGATGATGGGCGGCGCCCCTGGGCAGGACGGCAGCGAGGCCGGCCACGACCATCACGACATGCATGGAACGGCCGAGGGCCACGGCACGCACGGCGCGCACTAGGCGCCGCCCCGTCGCACCCGGCAACGCCTCAGGCGGGCAGGTTGTCCGGCTGACGCATCTGCTCCGGCTCAACTCGCCTGATGGATGCTCATCCCATATTGAATGGCAGCCTGAAGGACATCGACGTTTATGACTGCGAGGTGTCTGAACTTGATGCAATAGCCCGTGACACTGGCCTTGCCGATCGAGCCGCCATAGGTGCGCGC
>Ga0070714_100001606_pt1 | contig 16417 bp, 13 predicted proteins | sample LARL83metaG_FD_65450 | JGI IMG/M metagenome (GOLD analysis project Ga0070714, IMG submission 65450) | Corn, switchgrass and miscanthus rhizosphere microbial communities from Kellogg Biological Station, Michigan, USA - LAR L8-3 metaG | ecosystem: Host-associated > Plants > Roots > Rhizosphere ...
GGGGTTTTTCGGTTTTTCTCCACAGGTGCTCCGCAGCTATCTTCCCTTCGCTTTCGGCTTGCGGCAGAGTTCGCCGCGTCGTTCCGGCGGCCTCCGAAGGGACCACAACTAGGAAAACCCGGACGGACGGGGTAGCGCCCGACCCAAGGACACACCGCTCCTCACCAGCCCTCCCTCCCGTGACCGGGAGGGAGGGCGCGGCGCTTTCAAGCGATGAAAGGACGGACCGTTCGCGACGGTCCTATCGAAGACGACATTACGTTCGGCGACTTACTGTGGTTCGCGATGTGCGCGATCGGAACCGAAAATTCCCGCAATTCCAGTAAAGTATCTTTGCCAAATAACACGTAAACAGCCCGATGCGCGTCCGCTAAAATGACGCAAAAGGAAGATGCTGGGAAATAGCTCGGGGGGGCACCAGCCGTACATCCGTTCACGCCGCGATCGGCGTGTGCCGCCCGTAACGATAGCAGCGGACGATTCACGGAGACGGTGACGATGAGTCAGGCGGTCGAGTTCCTCAACGCGGATGCGCCGAAGGAATACAAGCGCCCGAAGCCCTTCTACGATCTGTGGCAGGCGAACGAGGGCATCCCGGTCTACAAGACGTTTCACGTCGAAGATCTCAAGACGGTTCAACTCGGGCATTGGGAACGATTCGGCTGCGACGCCGCCTTCGTCAATCTCGCCGATCCCTATCTCGCGACGGCCATCGTTCTGGAGCTGAAGCCGGGACAGACCCTGAAGCCGGCGAAGCACATGTTCGAGACGCTGTGCTACGTCGTCAGCGGCCGTGGCATGACGTCGGTGTCCCAGCCGGGGCATCAGGATCAGGTCGTCAAATGGCGCGACCATTCGCTGTTCGGGCCTCCGCTCAACACGACCTATCAGCACCGCAATGTGGAAACCGATCGTCCCGCGCGCATCCTCATGGTGAACAACGCGCCGCTGACGATGAACCTCTACCGCGACGAGGAGTTCGTGTTCGACAACCCGTTCGTCTTCGGCAGCCGCTATCGCGGCGAGCAGGGCTACTTCAACGCCGCGCCGGAGTTCCTCGGCGGCCGCGTGTTCCGCACCAACCTGATCGACGATCTCCGCGACTTCTATCTTCGCGAATGGAAGGAGCGGGGAACGGGGAACAAGACGGTGTTCCTGTCGATGAGCCATCACTCGACCGCCGCGCACGTCTCGGAGTTCGAGGTCGGCACCTATAAGAAGGCGCACCGTCATGGACCGGGCGCGCACGTCGTGCTGTTGCAGGGAACCGGATACTCGCTGATCTGGAAAGAGGGCGACGAGCCGCAGCGCGTCGACTGGCACGGCGGATCGATGTTCTCCCCTCCGGACATGTACTACCACCAGCACTTCAACACCGGGGCCGAGCCCGCGCGCTATCTCGCGCTCAAGCCGAAGGGCAATCCCGAGCACCCTGTGCATCTCGGCGCGCCGGGACCGAACTCCGATCCGGAATTCGCCAAGCAGCACCAGATCGAGCATGAGGACGAGCCTTCATGGATTTACGATCTGTACGCCGAGGAGCTCAAAAAGCACGGCGGAACGCTGCGCCAGGCGCGGCCGAACTACCGAAAATAACGAACCCGTCGCGCTGCGGCTGAATGGGGCCGCCGAGCGACCCGGAGGCAAGCGGACGATGCAAGGTTTTGTGCGGTATGGCCGGGCGGCGGTCTTGGCGGCGGCGCTCTTTGCCGCCGTCGCGACGGTGTCCGCGGCACGGGCGGCCGATCTTCCCAAGGCGACCCAGGAGATGCTCCGCAAGGGGCACTTCGATTCTTCGATCCTGGCCGGCCTCGACGACGAGCTGGTGATGCCGCCGGCGTGGATCGAGGGCGTCAAGAAAGAGCCCGAGCTCAAGATCCTCGCATCGTGGGACCCGCGCCAGTTCCGCGAGATGTCGGCGCCTTTCCGCGAGCGTTACCCATTCGTCAAAATCCAGTACACGCGCGGCAGCCTGCACGACCGCGGCATCAAGACGCTGGTCGCCTATCAGTCGGGACGCATTCTCGCTGACGTCATCGCCAGCTCGAGCAACACCTGGATCGACTTCAAGGAAGCGGGCGGCCTGACGGATCTCCGCGTGCTGCCCAACTTCAAGCTCCTGCTCGATGAGAATCGCGATCCGGGCGGACTGTGGATCGGCCAAAAGATCGCTTATCGATGCATGGCCTACAACACCAAGCTGATCAAAAAGACCGATCTGCCCAAGACCTGGGACGATCTCCTCACCAATCCGGTCTGGCGCAACGGCACGCTGGCGATCCCCGACATTCCCAGCATCTGGCTCTCCATGCTGTGGGACGCGAAAGGCGCGGCATGGACGACGGACTTCATGACCAAGCTGTTCACGGTGGTGAAGCCGCAGTTGCGCAAGGAAGGGTCGAGCGCCGTCGTGGGGCTCACCGCCGCCGGAGAGGTTCCGGCCTTCATCGGCGCCGCCGATTACCGCGTCCGGGAATACGCCCAGAAAGGCGCGCCGGTGAGCTATCATTGCCCGGAGCCGGTTCCGGTCGGCGTGTCGCAGTTGATGATGCTGAAGGGCGGCCCTGCGCCCAACGGTGCGTTCATGTTCCTCGATTGGTTTTTGAGCAAGGAAGGCCAGCTCGCCCAGTTCATCGGCGACCACTCGATCCCGGTTCACAAGGATCTCGAGCAGGATGCGCGGTTCCTGCCGTTCCCCGACGAGGTCCTCGGCAAGAAGCTGGCGGTGCGCGACGAGGAGAAGATACGGACCGAGTACCCGAAGCTGATGGCGGTCTACGAGCCGCTGTGGAAGGGCGCTGGCGGCGAGACGTCGCCCAAACGGAAGGATTAGGCCATGGTGAGCATGGAAGACAATGAGCTGATGACGCGGGTCGGGCCCGGCACGCCGGCGGGCGAGCTTCTGCGCCGCTACTGGCACCCGATCTGCCCCACGGCGGAGCTCAGCGAGCGGTCGCCGAAGAAGCGCATCCGCGTGCTCGGCGAAGACCTCGTGCTGTTCCGCGACGGGCAGGGGCGCCATGGCCTCGTTTCGGAGCAATGCGCCCATCGCAGCGTCTCGCTCTATTACGGATTCATCGAGGCCGACGGCCTGCGCTGCCCCTATCACGGCTGGAAATACGACGTCAGCGGCCGCTGCATCGAGCAGCCGTTCGAGCCCGAGGCCAGTCCGCTGAAGAACAAAGCCTGCCAGAGCGGCTACAAGGTCCAGGCGCTCGGCGGGCTTTTCTGGGCCTACATGGGCCCCGATCCGGCGCCGCTGTTGCCGCGCTGGTCGCCGCTCGTCAGCACCGCCGGCGTGCGGCGGATCTGCGTTCTCCCGCAGCTGCAATGCAATTGGCTGCAGATCATGGAGAACTCGGTCGATACCACGCACACTTATTACCTGCATGGCCACATGATGCAAGTGCAGGGCATGGGCGATCGCGCCGCCTATTATTACCGGCCGATTGAGGACTACGACTTCGAGGTGGTGAAGGAAGACACCTGGACCGGCGTGCGCAAGATTCGCACCTACGGCGGCGAGCGCGCGGAGAAGGAGCTGGGCCATCCGGTGATCTTCCCGTGCATCCTCCTGTCGCCGCAGCGCGCGGATCTGGTGATGCACTGCCGGATGCCGATCGACGACACCCATACGCAGATCTTCCGCTACGAGTTCAAGCCGGGCGTATCGGGGGACGGCAGCGACCTGGAACATCCGCCGGTCGAATACGTGAAGCCGTTCAAGGACGAGGGCGGCGATTTCCACCTCAAGACGTTCGGCTCCCAGGATGCCATGGCGTGGGAGACCCAGGGGCCGGTCGCGGATCGTTCGCGCGAGCACCTCGGCGTTTCCGACCGCGGCATCGCGCTCTACCGGCGCATGCTGCGCGAGCAGATCGCGCTTGTGCAAAGCGGCAAGGAGCCCGCCGGACTCATCCGCGATCCGGCGAAGAACCGCGAGATCGTCATCGCCGTCTCCCAGGGCCAGGCGCGGATGGCGCGCGAGATGAAACAGGCAGGCTGACGCGGCACCATGGCGGACACGGCGAACAAGACCGCGACGCTTCGCGTCGGCGTCGTCGGATTGGGAACGGCATCGACCCAGGTGCTCCCGTTTTTCGGCAAGCTGCCGCACATCGTCCTCGGAGCCGGCGCCGACGTGCGGCCGGAGGCGCGCGATGCATTCACCAGGAAATACGATGCGCCCGCCTTCGCCGGCATTGAGGACATCTGCCGGCGCGACGACATCGACGCGGTGTGGATCGCGACGCCGAACGATCTCCATGCCGAGCACGTCGTTCTCGCCGCCAACCACGGCAAGCACGTGGTCTGCGAAAAGCCGATGGCGCTTTCCATGGAGGAGTGCGACCGGATGATCGCCGCCGCCGAGCGGAACGGCGTCAAGCTCCTGCAAGGGCACTCGAAGATCTACAACGCGCCGATCCGGAAGATCGGCGAGATCGTCCGCAGCGGCGTGCTGGGGCGCGTCGTCCAGATCGACACATGGAACTTCAACGACTGGTTGCAGCGTCCGCGGCTGGCATCCGAAGTCGACACCGCGCGCGGCGGCGGCATCTGCTACCGCCAGGGCCCGCATCAGGTCGACATCGTCCGCTACATCGGCGGCGGCAGGGTCAAAAGCGTCCGCGCCTCCGTCGGCCGCCACGATCCGCATTTCGACACCGAGGGCAGCTATCAGGCGTTCCTCGCCTTCGAGGACGGCGCCTCGGCGACTCTGGCATTCAATGGCTATGGATTCTTCGACGTCGCCGAGTTGACCTGGGGAATCGGCGAATCGGGGCGGCCGAAATCGGAGGACGATCTGCGGTCCGCCAAGCCGCGCCTGACCGGCGCGCTGCCGGCGGCCGAGAAATACGCGTTGGCGCCCACCCATGGCGGAAGCGGCGAGCGTCCCAATCAGCCGTTCTTCGGCCTGACGGTGGTCAGTTGCGAGATGGGTGTCATCCGCCAGTCGCCCCACGGCCTTTACATCTACGATGCGGATGGCTGCCGCGAGATTCCGTGCCCGTCCGGTCGCGGACGCGGCGACGAGCTGATCGAGCTCGATGCGGCGATCCGTGAAAACCGCCCGGCGTTTCCCGATGGACGGTGGGGCAAGGCGACGCTCGAAGTCTGCCTCGCCATGCTTGAATCGTCGCGGCTCGGCCGGGATATCGTGCTGCATCACCAGAACCCCGTCGCGGTGGGCGCGCACGCGTTCGCCGCCGTCGAGGCATGAGACTGCGTTTGACAGGGAGACCCCGGATGAAACTCGGATCGAGCATTGGATTGCGCGCGGCGCTCATCGTCGTCGCCTGGACCATGCTGCTTCCATCCACCGCCGCCTTCGCTCTCGACGATTGGGCCACAGTTCTGGCCAACGCGAAGAAGGAAGGCGTGGTCGTGGTCCATGGCGCGCCGGGGAAGGGATACAACCATGTGCTCGTCGGGGCGTTCAACAAAGCCTACCCCGACATCAAGGTTCAGTTCAGCGGCGCGAACAGCTCGGTGGAGATTCCCAAGGTCCTCCGCGAGCGCCAAGCCGGCATTTTCAACTGGGACGTGTGGGTATCGGGACCGACCGGTGCCCTGGGAACGCTGAAGCAGGCGGGATTCTTCCAGCCGCTGCGACCGATACTGCGCCCCGAGGTGACGGTGGACGACAAATGGATCGGCGGGTTTGCCGCCGGCTGGATGGATAACGGCCACAGCTTGTTCTATGCCTTCGATGGCACCGCCCAGAATCCCGTCAAGGTGAACTGGGATGTGGTTCCCAGGGCGTCGTTTACCTCGCTCGCCGATCTGACGAAGCCGGAGTTCGCGGGCAAGATCGTCATGCACGATCCGCGGGTGAGCGGCACCGGCAACGGCAGCTCGCAGACGCTGTTCCATACCCTCGGCGAGGCCGGCCTGGTCAAGCTGTACAAGAATCAGGTCGTCTACACGATGAACGGGCACCAAGTCGCCGAGTGGGTGGTGCGCGGCCGTTATCCGATCGGGATCGGCCTCGAGCCCAACGATCTGAACGATTTCCAGTCCCAGGGCGTCGGCACGAACATCAGCCCGGTGCCGGACAGCTTTTTCAAAATCCAGCAGATCAGCGTCGGCTTCGGCGGCGTCGGGCTGGTGGATCGCGCTCCGCACATCAACGCGGCGACCGTCTACATCAACTGGCTCTTGTCGGAGGATGCGCAGAAGGCGTGGGTGAAGCTTCCGCGCGGCACGCGCCACACCGGGGTGGTCTCCGAATTTCCGGATCTCATGCCGAAGGCGGGCGGGAATTACTTCTTCGGTCAGGCGGAAAACTACACGGCGGAGCGTAAGCGCCTCGTCAAGGTGGCCAAAGAAGCCATTGACGGCCCTATGCCGTCCTCCCGCAAGTCTCGCTAGGCTCCGGTGAGGGTTGGCGCGCTGGGAACCGGTTGGATCGTGTTTTACGGCAATGCTTGATCGATTTGCGGCCCCGGCCGTCGGCGAGAGCGCATCCCACCCGTTGTCGGGATTCGCACACCGATTCTTGCGGCGCGTCTCACGTCTGATCGAGGTGCAGACGCTCCTGTTCGCCGTCGTCCTGATCACGGTGCTGTTCTTCGTTCTCGTTCCCGTCGTGCTGCTGATCTTCTACGGCTTCAGCGTCGGCTCGCCGACCGAGCCGCTGCGCCTCGGCCTCGATGCCTGGCGCCACGCGATCGAGAGTCCGACGATCCTCAACAGCGTGTTCAACACATTGAAGCTGCTGGTCGCGATCCATGTCGTTTCGTTTCCCGTTGCCATCGTCATCGCCTGGGTTTTGGCGCGCACCGACTTGCCGGGGCGGCACGGATTCGAGTTCATGTTCTGGATTTCGTTCTTCATGCCGACGTTGGCGATCGTGCTCGGCTGGATCATGTGCCTCGACCCAGAATACGGAGTGTTCAACAAACTGGCGATGGCGCTTCCCTTCATCAAGAGCGGACCGTTCAACATCTATTCGTTCTCGGGGATCGTCTGGGCGCATCTGGCTTCGCACGCCATCACCGTCAAGGTCATGCTGCTGACGCCGACCTTCCGCAACATCGACAGCGCCCTGGAGGAAGCGTCGGAGATCTGCGGCGCAAGTCGCTTCACCACGCTCGTCCGTATCCTTGTGCCCGCGACCTTGCCGGCCTTGATGGTGATTCTCCTCCTGGCAATGATCCGCGCCATGCAGTCGTTCGAGATTGAGCTGGTGCTCGGTCCGCCGTTCGGCTTTTACGTGTACAGCACCCAGGTCTACTCGCTGATCGGCCAGGAGCCGCCCGACTTCGCCGCCGCGTCGGCGCTCGCCACCATGGGGCTTCTCGTCATTGCGCCGCTCATCGTCCTGCAGCGCTGGGTGGGAGGGCGTCGCCAGTACACCACCGTTTCCGGCAAGATGAAGACGCAGCCGGCGCGGCTGGGCCGGTGGCGCGTGCCGGTCTTCCTCGTCATGCTGGCGGTCGTCCTGACGCTGACGGCGCTGCCCCTCGGCTTCCTTGGGCTCGCATCGATCATGAAACTGTTCGGCTTCTTCGATATCGCCCAGCCCTGGACGCTCGAGCACTGGCATGTCGTGATCGCCGACGAGGCGTTCCGCCAGTCGATCGTGAACACCCTGACGCTGTCGGGAGGCTCCAGCATCGTCTCGGTCGTCCTGCTGTCGCTGATCGCCTACTTCTCGGTGCGCAGTGCCTACAAGGGCCGCGCTCTTCTGGATTTCGTTTCCTGGCTGCCGTTCGCGGTGCCCGGTATCCTGTTCGGGCTCGGGCTTCTCTACGTTTTTCTCGAAATACCGTTCTTTCGGCCGTTGTACGGGACCATGTGGCTGATGATTCTTGCCGTCGTCATCAGCCACATGACGTTCGGCACGCAAATTCTGAAAACGAACATGCTTCAGCTCAGCCAGGATCTGGAGGAAGCGTCCACCGTTTCAGGGGCGAGCTGGCTTCGCACGTTCCGTCGTATCGTTCTGCCGATCATCGTGCCGGCGGTGCTGCTGGTGGGAACCACCAGTTTCATCACTGCCGCGCGCGACGTCGCCAGCATCGCGTTGGTGGCAACCGCCGGGACGAAGACGCTCTCGCTGCTTCAGCTCGATTACATGGTGCAGGGACGATACGGCGCCGCAGCCGTCATTTCCTTCATTGTGATCCTGATGAGCACCGGGCTGGCGCTGCTCGCGCGCCTGTTCGGACTGCGCATCGGAATTCGAAGTTGATCGATCCGGTTGTAATGAACATCGCCGTATGAAATCGGGAGGACCCATGCCCAAAGCCACAGGAGTCGATCGGCCGAACGATCCGGAATCTCTGCGTTACGAGAGGCCTCCCCAATACTACTTCGCATGGCAGAAGGAACAGAATATCCCGATCCACGACACGTTTTATCTCGAGAGCCTCGCCAAGGCCGAAGTCGCGCCCTGGGACCTGTTCGGAGGAAACGGCTGCTTCGTCAATCTGACCGATTCGTTCCTCGTCGGTTCGTTCATCGTCGAGATACCGCCCGGCAAGTCCCTCAAGCGCCTGCATCATCTGTTCGAAGGGCAGGTGTACGTCATCGAGGGCAATGGTCATACGGTCATCGAGCAAACCGGTTATCCGTCGCTCACGGTCAGTTGGCAAAAGGGCAGCCTCTTCTCGCCGCCGATCAACACGTCCTATTGCCATGTCAATCGCAACAAGGACAGGCCGGCGCGCCTGCTGGTCGTCAACAATGCGCCGCTGGTGATGAGCCTTTTCCACGACGAGCGGTTCGTGTTCGCCGACAATTTCGTTTTCGATAAACGCTATAAGGGAGAGTCCGATTACTTCGAGCGTCCCGCCAAGTATCTCGGCAGCCGGCTGTCGCAGATCAATTACATCCGCGACCTGTCGAAGCTCGATCTTTACAACTGGGACATGCGGGGCAAGGGTGCCAAGACGACGTTTCTCTCGCTTTCGGATAATACGTTGGCTGCCCACGTCTCCTCCTTCGAGGTCGGCACGTACAAGAAGGCCCACCGCCACGGCGCCGGTGCCCATGTGGTGATGCTCGACGGCGAAGGATATTCGCTGCTGTGGAAGGACGGCGAGGAGCGCCAGCGGGTCGAGTGGCGCGCCGGCACGATGTTTGCGCCGCCCGAGTGGTGCTGGCATCAGCATTTCAACACGGGTGCGGAACCGGCGCGCTATCTCGCGGTGCGCAACAACAATCCCGAGCATCCGTTGCGCACGGGCCTTCCGGGCTTCCACAACGGAAACAAGACCCAGTTCGGGCAATCGCAGATCGAGTTCGAGCACGAGGACCCGGCAATCTACGAGGACTATGCTCGCGCTTTGGCCAAAAACGGCGTCGCCATTCGGCAGGTCAAGCCGACTTACGCGACTCCGGAAGAGAGATAGAAATAACGCCGTTGTGCGCCGGATGATCTGCGACAACGGATGATAGCGATAGCCCTTTCGACCGACGAAAGTCGCATCGGGCGGGGAAACGCCGGAAACAGGGCCTTATTGTGGCTCCGAGATCGGAGTGATTCGTCGCCCGACGGCTGCTTTAAAGTCTTCGGCAAAATGTGACGAATTTCTATAATCGCTCCCAAAGGGGCGGCTTGATGGAAAATCTCAACGATATTCTTGTGTTCGTGCGCGTCGTCGAGAAGGGAAGCTTCAGCACCGCGGCGCGCGATCTGAGGCTGTCCGCAGCCGCGGTCAGCCGGCATATCAATCAGCTCGAGTCGTCGCTCGGCGTTCAGCTCCTGAAACGCTCGACGCGCCATCTTACCGTCACCGACGCTGGCGCGGATTTCTACAAGCGCTGCAGCCAGCTCGTGGTCGGCCTCGAAGAGGCCCGCAATGCGGCGATCGGCTACAGCACAGAGCTCAAGGGCGCGCTCCGCATCCATGCGACGCTCGGGGTCGGCCAGCGGCTCGTGGCGCCCGCGGTGCACGAGTTCCTCACCACCTATTCCGAGCTCTCTGTGGACCTCACCATCGGCACACAGCCCGTGAATCTGCTTGAGCACGGCCTGGATGTGGTGATTCGCAGCGCGTACCTCACCGACAGCAGCCTGAGCTGTCGCGAGCTCGGTCCCGTCCACTATTCGATCTGCGTCGCCAAGAGCTATATCGAGAAGCACGGCATGCCGCGCGAACCCAAGGATCTTCCGCGTTTCAACTGCCTCATCCACACCGGCCAGCCGGCGCCGAACGAATGGCGCTTCAAGACTCCCGAGGGTAAGGAAACCATCGTCGTGTCGGGTTCGCTCCGCACCAACAACGGCGTTGCGCTCTATGAGGCGGTCAAAGGCGGTCTCGGCATCGGCCGCTTGCCGGATTATGCCGCGAGCGAGGAAGTCAAATCCGGAAATCTCGTCATGCTGTTCAGCGATGTCACGGGTTGGGGCCGCAGCATCAAGGCGTTCTATCCGCGCAGTCAGCATCAGCCAGCCAAGGTGAAAGCCTTCCTCGATTTCATGGAGGAGTTCATGGCCCGGCGCGCCTTTCTGTATTAGTCCAGAAATCAAGCCTTGGCATCGGTATTACCGATGATTCTGCAAAGGTGCATTTTTGAATATCCGACTAAAAATGCCGAAAAGGCCAAGCTAACCTTCAATCATAAACAGCGGCCGGGACGAACCTGACCGCAGCAGGGAAGGCAGCATCATGGCGCTCGTGGATGGCTTCAGCCATCTTGCCGTTCAGGTGACGGATCTGGACCGCTCGGAGGCGTTCTACCGGGACGTGTTCGGTCTCGAGGCGCTCGGCCGCGATCTCGTCACTGCCGAAGGACCGAACGCGCTCCTCGCGATGAACACGCGCCAGCGAATCCTTCTGATCCAGGTTGCCGAGGTGCAGCCTTTCCGGCCCAATTCGAACAGCATTCATCACGCGTGGTATCTGACGCCAGAGCAATTCGATCGCGCTCAGGCGCGTCTTTCGGCAATGGGCTTCGACATCACCGACAGCCGCAAGGACTTTCGCGCGCTCGGCGAGCGCAGCATGGACGTGTTCGATCCCGACGGCCACCGTTATCAGATTCAGACCTATGGGCCGGAAGCGACCCAGGTCATGGCCGAGAACGTCGGCGACATCGCCTGCGGCAGGGTCGCGGACTATGCCGTCGGCGACGTCAAGGTATTCGTAAAAGGCCGCTTCTTTCTGGTTCGCCTGGAGAAGGGGTTCCTTGCCGTTTCGCGCTGGTGCACGCACATGAACGGACTCCTGACGTGGAAGAAGGAGCACTGGCAGTTCTATTGCCCGATGCATGGCGCCGTTTACGACCGCAAGGGCGAATGCGTGTCCTATGGCCGGAAATTGCCGCCGCTCCGCCTTTACCCCCTGAGCATTGCCGCCGACGGCGCCATTACCGTGCACACCGACGAGGTGAAGTCGCGGACGTCGTGCGAGCCGTCCGACTTCATCGCTCCGCCCGATGTCGGCGCGATGTCGGCGACCACCTGAATGGAGAACGTCATGGCCGGCGTCCAGAGTCTCAGCCACAGCGGCATTTGCGTGCACGATCTCAAGGAGGCCGAGGATTTCTATTGCGGCATTCTCGGTGCGCATCCGCACGCCGGCGTGAACTTCATCACCGAGGACACCATCAAAGGGCGCTCGGTGCACAAGTCGGTGGTGCTCGAGGATTACCTGATCGCGCTGGCGCTGGTCGGCGACTTCATGCCGATGCCGCCCGATGAGCAATTGTGGGGCGCCCACGGATTCCGTCATGCCTTCACGGTCGCGCGCAACCGCTTCGATGCCACGCTTGGCGTTCTGCGGCAGCGCGGTATTCGCTTCGAGGGGCCGATCGATCACCCTCAGGCGGGCCCTTTCGGCCAGTCGATCTACCTCAAGGATCCGAGCGGCAACTTCCTCGAGATTCTCTGGCGGCGCGACGAAGCGGTGGCCTACGACGCCGCTCCCGTTCCGGACGCGGACTGAATCCATGGCGACAATGACTCTCGCCGAGCGGCCATCCACGCTCGATACAACCGGAATCGCCTACCTTGCGGTCGAGGTCGGCGATCTCGACCGTGCCGTGGATTTTTACAGTCGTGTCCTGGGACTCGAACTCATCGGGCGCGACATGCTGCCGTTCTGCGGAACGCACGCCGCGTTGGCGACGGTATCGGGGCAGTGGGTGGTGCTGACGCCGAACCCGGCGCGTGCCGATCTGAGCGAGACCGGCGTGCATCAGGGCTACCGCGTATCGGTGGCGGCCCGCGCGGCGATCACCAGGACCCTTCTCGCCGAGTCTATCGAGATCAGGACCTACACGGAAGATCGCCCCGCGGAAGCGAAAGACAATTTCTATTTCTTCGATCTCGACGGCAATCGCCTGCAGCTTGTCACGGCGAAGGATGCCGCAAGCCAGACGGCGATCTCCGGCATCGACCACGCGGCGGTCCAGACCGCCGACATGATGTGGGCGGAGGCGTTCTACACCGAGGAGTTGGGCCTTCCGGTCGATCATCGCGTCGGCTGGAACACCGCCGACTACGTTCGCGCGCGCAAATGGGCCGCGGGTGAAGAGGATATGGCTCCCGGCACTCGCCGGCTCGATCAGCGCTACACCGTCATGGTCAACCGCAAGACCGTGCCGCGCGCGAACATGCAACTGTACGTCCGCGCGGGCAGCAGCGTGCTCGGCGTTTATCTGGCCAACAAGCATTTTCAGGAGCCGCCCGAAGAGCAGGCGGCGGGCGCGCCGCGGATCGCTTTGGCGGTGGCGAATCGCGGTCGGCTCGACAGCGCTGCGCGGCTTCTCGCGTCGCATCGCCGCTCCTTCGAGGGGCCCGTGATCCATCCGCAATCGGTGCCGCTTGTCGAGGCGTCGCTCTACTTCAAGGATTCCGGCGGAAACTTCCTCGAGTTGTGCGTTGCGCGGAAAGGAGCGTCATAGTTTCGCGCAACGGCGCACCAATCAATAAATAAACGAACGAACAAAAGGGCGGCAAAGAATGGCTGAGTTATATCCCTATCCGCGTTTCTCCTTGGCCGAGCGCGATCGCCGCTGGAAGGCCGTGCGCGCGCTGATGCGCGAGCAGAAACTCGACGTCATCGTCGTGCCGAACAACACCGGCCATTCGACCGATTTCCAGTCCAATGCGCGTTATCTGACTCATGTCGGCGGAGGCGGCGATGCCGATGTCGCGGTCGTGTTCCCGCTTGAGGGCGAGGTCACGGCGGTCGCCACGTCGGCGGCGCCGCGCTGGCCGACGGTCCAGGAATGGACCAAGGACGTGCGCGAGGCGCGCCGCCGCTATGGCAAGGTCGTCACCGATCGTCTGAAGGAACTCGGAATCGAAAAGGGACGAATCGGCATCACCGGCCTGGGCGGCGGCACGCGTACACCCGAGGGCACCATCGGCCATCAGTTCTGGCTCCATATCCGCGAAGGTTTTCCGAACGCGGAGCTGGTTGACGCCACGTCGATCCTCACCGAGACCCGCTACGTCAAAAGTGCGGAGGAAATCGAAATCCTGACCAAGTCGATGGAGTTGGTCGAGCGCGGCTATCAGGCGATCCTCGATACCGCCCGCCCGGGGGTGAAGGACTGGGAGGTCTGGGCCGCCGCGCAATACGCCATGATGAAGGGCGGCTCGGAGATGCCTGTCCACTGCAACTGGGTTTCAGGCAAGAATCCGGTGCGCACGCTGACCCGGCCGAGCATGCGTCTTCTCGAACGCGGCGATCTCATCATCAACGAGCTGGAAGCCTCGTGGGTAGGCTATCGCTCGCAGGGCGTGCAGCCGACCTTCGTCGAGGTGGTCGATCCTGTGCACGTCGAGCTGATGAAGGTGCAGAAGGAAATCTTCAACGCGCTGATCGGCACTCTCCGTCCCGGCGTTACCGTCCGCGAGCTTTCCGAGCGGACGGAAGAGGCTGCGAAGAAAGCGGCGCCGAAGAGCGGGCCCGCGGCCGGCGCAATCGGCAAGCTGACGATGCATGGCCGCGGCCAGGGCGACGACGGTCCGATCATTACCGGCCACGCCCGCGAACCCCATCAGCTCGCGGTGAGTCTCAAGGAAAACATGGTGTTCATCTTCAAGCCGTCGGCCGAAACCGCCGAAGGAATGCCGAAGTCGATCTGCACCTGGGGCGATACGGTCGTCGTCGGTGGCAACGGCGGCCGGCGCCTCGGCAAGCGACCCCACGATCTCGCCGTGGCTGGTGCCTAGTCCGGGAGAGGTCGTCCGCAGTCGGGAGGCGTGTCGGGCATGCGATCGAAGAGCGTAGCCGCCGCAGTGGCGATGGCGCTGGCGTGGCGCGCGCCGTCGTTCGCCACCGATTTGCCCGATGCGACGCGGACGATCTTGAGCGATCTGAAGTTGAACGCGTCGATTCTCGCCGGTCTCGATCGGGAACTCACCGTGCCCGACGGTTGGATCGCGGGCGCGAAGAAAGAGGGGGCGTTCCGCATCACCGGCTCGTGGGACCCGAGCCAATTCCGCGCCATGACGGCGCCGTTCGTCGCGCGATATCCGTTCATCAAGCCGAGCTACACCCGCGGCAGCTTCAACGACCGCGCCATCAGGCCGCTCATGGCCTTCAAGGAAGGCCGCTACATCGCCGACATCGTCTCCGGCATCGGCGGCGCCATGCCGCGCTACGTCGAGGCGGATGCGCTCGACGATCTGCGCCTTCTGCCCAATGCCGGCAATGTCATTCCCGGAATGAAGAACGCGGAGGGGCGCTGGATCGGCATTCGCATCCGCTACTGGTGCATGTCCTACAACACCAATGCAGTGGCCAAAGCCGACCTCCCGGCGACGTGGGACGATCTGCTGACCAATCCGCGCTGGCGAAACGGCCGCCTCGCGCTCGGCAACCTGCCGCAGCTCTGGATGCTGCCGCTATGGGGCCAAAAAGGACAAGCGTGGGCGGAGCAGTATCTGCAAACGCTGTTCAAAGTCGTGAAGCCTCAAATCCGCAAGGAAGGCTCGAACGCGCTCTTGAGCCTCGTGATGGCGGGCGAGTTCGATGCCGCCATTCCATCGGCCGATTACCGCCTGGCGCGGTACGTCGCGAAGGGCGCGCCGATCGGCTGGCACTGCCCCTCGCCGGTTCCATCGGCAATCTCCGAAATGGCGATCCTCAAGGGCAGTCCGAACATCCATGCGGCGCGCCTGTTCGCCAACTGGCTCCTGAGCAAGGAGGGCCAGATCGCGCAATTCCACGCCGACAATGCGACCCCGATTCACAAGGACCTTCAGACCAGAGAATTCCTGTCCTTCCCGGACGAGATCGCCGGTAAGCCGCTGGCGTTCCGCGATCCCGCTCTCGAAGACAGGGACGACGAATTGCTGGCGTTATGGAATCCGCTGTGGAACCAAGCCCGATGACCGCTTCGACGACTGTGGCACGGCCTGTAACCGCGTTGGCGCGCAATTCCAACGGAGACCGATCATGACGCCCGGGGAAAACGAGATTCTGACGCGTGTCGGACGGGATACGCCGGGCGGCAAGATGCTTCGCCGTTACTGGTGGCCGGTTTGGTTCTCGCAGGAGGTGACGAACCGTCCGGTGTCGGTGCGTCTCCTCGGCGAAGACCTCGTCCTGTTCCGCGATGGATCGGGCCGTCTCGGCCTTCTCGATATCGCCTGCCCCCATCGCAATGCATCGTTAGCGCTCGGGCGGGTCGAGGAACGCGGCATCCGCTGTTGCTATCACGGCTGGCTCCTCGATGCCGACGGGCGCTGCCTGGAAATGCCGGCGGAGCCGCCGGGGAGTCGCCTGCACGAAGAAATTCGCCAGCGCCGCGGCTTGGTGCAGGAGGCGGGCGGGCTGATCTTCGCCTATCTCGGGCCTGAACCCGCGCCGCTCCTGCCGCGCTACGATCTCCTGTTCCGCGAGGATTGCGACCGTCAGGTGTGGGCTAAGGAAGACCAGTGCAATTGGGCGCAGCGGGCCGAGAACGGCGTCGATCCGTATCACAGCATGTCGCTCCATGCGTCGGTCTATCCGTCGATGGCGATGAATCGCCCCGAAGCGACGTGGACACCCATGTGGTACGGTTTCCGCATGCAATCCGAGTACCCGAACGGTAAGCGGAACGTCAGCCATCACATCTTTCCGTCGACGACGCGCCGGCACGGCGCGCGCGTCGGCTCTCGCCCGAGCGAATACCTTCACATCCGCGTGCCGACCGACGACACGCTGACAACCACGTTCTACGTCAAGGCCAATGCCCACGCGGACGGGCCGTATACGACGGAATGCAAGGGCTATCAGAAAACCGTGCGCGGCGTTTACAAGCGTGTCGAAGACGAATGGTGGGGCCTCGAATCGAGCGATCAGGACCGCGCTGCGCAGGAAAGCCAGGGGCTCATCCACGATCGCTCGCGCGAGTTCCTTGCCACCTCCGACCGTGGCGTCGTGATGTGGCGCAAGCTCGTTTTCGAATCGATCAAGGCGACGGCGGAAGGCCGCGATCCGCACGGCATCGTGCGGCGGCCGGC